>Ga0070675_100003305_pt1 | contig 12230 bp, 13 predicted proteins | sample KBSM43metaG_FD_65343 | JGI IMG/M metagenome (GOLD analysis project Ga0070675, IMG submission 65343) | Miscanthus rhizosphere microbial communities from Kellogg Biological Station, Michigan, USA - KBS M4-3 metaG | ecosystem: Host-associated > Plants > Roots > Rhizosphere > Soil ...
CCCCCGCCACCGCACCCGCCTCGATGGCGAGCTCGACGCGCTCGACGACCCGGCCTCCCCGCATGGCGAACACCTGCACCACGCCACCGCTCGGCCCGAGCTTCAAGCCGAAGACGTCGCGATCGGAGGACTGCGGGGTCGCCAGCTTCTGCTGGCGCTCGGCCAGCGTCTGCACCGTCCGCAGGGCGTCGCGCAGCTGCGCCGCCTCTTCGAAGCGTTCCGCTTCGGCCGCCGACTGCATCCGGTCACGCAGCGTGTCGGCGAGCTCCTCGGTGCGCCCCTCGAGCAGCAGTCTGGTGTTGCTGACGGCCTCGCCGTAGCGCTCTTCCGTACAGAGCTCCGCGACGCACGGCGCGATGCACCGCTTGATGTCGTATTCGAGGCAGGGGCGCCCCCGCCGTCCGGTGATCACCTCGTTGCAGGAGCGCAGGCCGAACAGCCGGTGCGACAGCACCATCGTGCGGCGACCGAGCTTCGCCGGCAGGAACGGCCCGGCGTAGAAATCCCCGTCCTTCTCGTCGACGCTGCGCGCGACCAGCAACCGGGGGAAGGCCTCGCTGGTGGTGAGCCGCAGATACGGATAGTTTTTGTCGTCCCGGAGGAGGATGTTGTACTTTGGAGCCCGCTGCTTGATGAGATTGTTTTCGAGCGCCAGCGCTTCCATCACGGAGTCGGTGACGATCACCTCGAGAGACGCGATCTCGTCGAGCAGGGCATCGTGGCGGGGGCTCATCCCCCACGCGCCCAGGTAGCTGCGCACCCGATCCCGCAGCGACCGGGCCTTGCCGACGTACACGGTTTCGCCCGCGCGATTGCCCCACAGATACACGCCAGGCTGCTCCGGGAGGCGGCCGATCTGCTCCTTGAGGTCCTGGATGGGCATGGGCTAGTATGACAAGCTCGTTTCTACGGTCTCGAATCCATCATTTTATCAAGGGATGACAGTTACCGGGTTCATCGGAACCGTGTGCATGTTCCCGCTGCGCGCCATCATCAGCGCCAGCGTCGCACTCCGGATCCACCCCAACACCCTCACGCTCATCGGCGTCCTCATCAACGTGGGCGCGGCGGTGGCGCTGGGCACCGGGCACTTCTATCTCGGCGGCGTGATCATGATTGCCGCCAGCATCTTCGATTTCATCGACGGGAAGGTCGCGCACATTACCGGCCAGCAGTCGCAATTCGGCGCCTTCTGGGACTCCACGCTCGACCGGTTCTCCGACCTCATTCTGTTCCTCGGCCTGATTCACCTCTACTCGAACCTGCGGCGGACCGACTATGTGATGATCGCGGCGCTGGCGGCGATCTTCTCGATCATGATCAGCTACGCGCGCGCTCGTGCCGAGTCGTTGATCGAGAAGTGCAAGGTCGGATTCATGGAGCGTCCCGAGCGCATCGTCTTGTTCTGGGTCGGCGCGTTCACCAACCGCATGGCGGCGGTAATGTGGGTGCTGCTGGTCCTGTCGATCATTACCGTCGCCAACCGCATCCACTACACCTACTTGGTGCTCAACGGGAAACCGATCCCGACCGGGAACAACCTGCTGACGCGCGGCTTCTCGCGCGCGTTCTTCTGGCGCGACGAGCGGGCGACGCTGCCCTATGACCTGTGGGTCATTGCCATCCTCTCCTTCATCTGGCTGACGCCGCCCGACTGGCTACGGGACCCCACTGCGACCGGTCTGGGTATCTGGGGCTGGTTCTAATGGACCCGGCCACCACGGCCACCGAAACCGCCTACGCGCTCGAAGCGCTGCGCGCCTTCGGACCGGTGCTGGCCATCAAGCTCTATCGCATCGCGCTCGACCATCCGCCCGCGGTGCCCACACTGCCCTGCCTCGATCACGAGGCGATGCTCCACGAGGCCGTGCCGCCGCACGCCGCCGCCTACGTCCAGGACTCGACGTCGGGCGATCTTCACGAGCTGGTGGTGGTCCCGGCCAGGAAGCGGATCGAAATCGAGACGATGTCCACCTGGCAGGAGCAGGGCGAGGCCTCGCGCGTCCGCCTGCGCGCCCACCTCGCCCAGCGCTTTCCCGCCTACGCCGTGCGGGTGAACCGCGGATCGTTCTTTCGCGGCGATCGCCGCGTGGCCAACGCCTGCCGGGCGCAGGTGACCCTCCGCGAGGTGCTCACCGGCACCGACATGACCGCGATCCGGGCGCAGCTCGATCGGCTCTTCACCGTCGGGATGCTGATGGAGAAGGAGTCGCGCGTGGCGTCGTGGGGCGTCCGCACGGTGACCGGTCCGCTCCTGGCCGCCGCCGGCTTCGCGCTCTACGGCGTGCTCGGCTACTTCGTGGCGGAGCTCGGCGCAGGGCCCACGGAAGCGCTGCGTTACGCTCTCGTGGCGGTGCTCGGCGCCGTGTTCCTCTACTACGGACTGAAGGCCGTGCAGCTCACCGGCATGTCGAACCGCGTGTGGAAACGCGCGTCCGAGTACAACCTGATCCTCACCGAACGCAAGCGACTGACCGGTCGTTCGTAGAGGCGGGTCTTTAGACCCGCCTGACCAGGGCGGTCTGAAGACCGCCCTCTACGTCAGGAAGCTTTGCGCTTCTTGCCGTTGGCGACGGCCTTGGCTTTCACGGGCTTCTCGATCTCGGCTTTGGCCGGCTTCTTCTTGTCGGCGCTCACCGTGTTCAAGCTCCGGCGCAGCGCTTCCATGAGGTCCACGACCTTGGGCGGCTCCTGGATCTCCTGCGCCACCACGTCCTCGCCCGCAATCTTGGCGTCGATGATCTTGCGCAGGCCGGCCTTGTATTCATCCTGGTAGTCCTTGAGATTGAGCTCGCCGTCGAAGGTGGCAATCACCTGCTTGGCGAGCTTCATCTCCTCGGGCTTCACCTTGGAGGGTACCGAGTTGAGCTCCTCGACCTGGTCGATGCTGCGGATCTCCGCATCGTGATGCAGGGTGTACATCACGAGCCCTTTCTTCTGCGGCCGAACCGCCACCAGGTACTCGCGTCCGTACAGCGCCACCTTGCCGATCCCGGCCTTCCCCACCATCCCTTCGCGCATCACCGCGAACGACTCGGCAGCCATCGGACCGTCGGGCGCCAGGTAGTAGGCGCGATCGACGTAGATCGGATCGATCTCGGCCACGTCGGTGAACTGCGAGAGGTCGATGACTTTCGAGGACTCGACACGGACCTTTTCGATGTCCTCTTCGGTCACCACGACGTAGTGCCCCTTCTCGTACTCGTAGCCCTTGACCAGCTCGGTGTTGGGGACCTCACGCTCGCACTGCGGGCACCAGCGCTTCTGCTGGATGCGCGTCTTGCACTCGGCATGAAGCTGATTGAAGGACAAGGCCGCCGCCGATTCCGTGGCCGGGAACACCTTCACCGGAATCGTGACCAGGCTGACCTTCAGATATCCCTTCCAAGTGGGTCTCGCTGCCATAGCTCCTCTATCGGTCGGTTTGCAGCGCCGGTGCAGTCCTGCGCAATTCCGGCTCGATGTAGGGACCGCCTTCGGGCGGCCCTGGGCCGGCTAAAGCCGGCTTCTACGTCTTCAAGCCGGCCATTAAACCACGTCCGTCTCTTCCCGGCTGCCGAGGTCGAGCCCCGCACCGCCCATGTGCATCTCCTGGCTCTTGATCCGGTCCCGAAGCAGCCGGCGGGCCTGGCCGTAGAGGTGGCCGGGAACGTCCAGGCGCCGCGCGATACTTCGGAAATGGGAGATGAGGACCAGGGTGATGCTGCCCTCCTCCTTCCACGACACCGCCGAGATCTGCCCCCACTTCATGAACCCACTGTCAGACCACACGCCGTCCTCGTAGAACCCGCGGGCAATGCGGACGCTGAACGGAAACGCGTAACCGTAGTAGGTCAACATCATCAGCTCCCCGAACAGGTCCCGCAACGGGCGGCGGAGCCAGAAGACGTTGATCGCGAGCAGAATTCCGAACACGGCGCCGAGCGCCAGGTTGAGCCCGTAGTACTTCGGGCGCACCCCCTCCCAGACCAGCAGCGCGTGCCGCCGCCGCCGCCGGTATTGCAGCAGCTCGACAAGGAGGCGCAGGTTGGCGGCCAGGAACCCGAGACCGAAGAGCAGCGAGAGCCGTGGGGATGCCCACCGGAAGTATTCGACGAATCCGTCTGGGTTCATGCCATCGCTGCCCTGCTTCCCGGAGTAGTCGTCTCTCAGGCGCCGGAGGCCTGCTTGTCCATGGCCGCCGCGACGAACGGCACGAAGCAGGCGCGGCAGCGGGCCTCGTAGAGCCCCGTCGCCCCCAGCAGGACGCGATCGCCGCTCGGGACCAGACGCTGCGTGTGGCTGGCCGGATTGCCGCACACCATGCAGATCGCATGGGTCTTGGTGATGTATTCGGCGATGGCCAGAAGCTGCGGCATGGGCTCGAAGGGTTTGCCCAGGTAATCCTGGTCCAGCCCAGCCACGATCACGCGCTTCCCCCGGTCCGCCAGCGTGTTGCAGATCATGGGCAGCTCGAGATCGAAGAACTGCCCCTCGTCCACGCCGATGACCTCGGTGTCCGGCTCAACCTTGTCCAGCAGCATCCGGGACGTAGCCGCCGGCTCCGATTCAATCCGCATCTCGCTGTGCGACACGATGTCCTGGGCCGAGAACCGGGTATCGATCGTCGGCTTGAATATTTGGACACGCTGTTTCGCGATTTGGGCACGCCGCAGCCGTCGGATGAGCTCCTCGCTCTTTCCGCTGAACATGCAGCCGACGATGACTTCGATCCAGCCCTGCGTGGGCTGCCTGACGACATCCATGGCGCGCAGTCTACTGTAGGGGCCGCCTTCAGGCGGCCCTGGGCCGGCGAGACCCGCCCTACGTTACGCCCGCGACAGGTATTCGCCGGTTTCCGTGCTCACGCGCACCAGGTCGCCGGGGTTCACGAACGGCGGCACCTGGACGACGAGCCCGGTTTCGAGCGTGGCCGGCTTCACCTGGGCGCTGGCCGTCGCGCCCTTGATGCCGGGGGCCGTGTCGGTCACCGCGAGGTCCACCGTGGCCGGCAGCTCGATGCCCAACGCTTCCTCGCCATAGAACTCCACCTCCACCGTCATTTCCGGCTTCAGGTAGTTGACCGAGTCCCCGAGCGCCTCGCTGGTGATGTGGATCTGTTCGTAGGACGACGTGTCCATGAAACAGAAGCCTTCGCCGTCCTTGTAGAGGTATTGCATGTCACGCTGCTCGAGCGTGGCGCGGTCCAGGGTGTCTTCCGACCGCAGCTTCTGGTCCGAGAGGCTGCCGCTGCGGATGTTGCGGAACTTTACCCGCACGAAGCCGCGCAGGTTGCCCGGGGTGACGTGCTGGAGCTCGAGGACCCGGAAGAGGTCCTGCTCAATCTTCACCAGCATGCCCTTTTTGAGACGCGTCGCTTGTATAGCAGCCATTTCGATGAGTGGGTATCCTACGAATCGTAGCATACAGAGATCCGCCGCCTCGCCGCGTAGCCCGTTCGTGATTCAGCAACGTGCTGAGCGCCAGATAGATAGCGCATGGCGGAGGCGAAGCCCCCCGCCATGCTACGATGCCAGACGTGGCGTTCGCACGCTGGGATCCGCTTCGCGATCTCCTCGCGATTCAGCAGCGCCTGGACCGGTTTGCGCCAGGCCCGGCCGGATGGCATCCCCCGGTCGACCTGTACGAAACGGCCGACGCCTATGTCCTGACCGCCGAGATCCCCGGCGTGGACCGCGACGAGATCGACATCCAGACGGGCGAAGGACGGCTGACGCTGTCGGGCACGCGGCGCGAACGTGAGATGACGTGCGAACAGTTCCATCGCATCGAACGCGGCCACGGATCGTTCCAGCGGTCGTTCCAGCTCCCGCTCCCGATCGACCATGCGGCGGTGACCGCGGATCTCAAGGATGGGGTGCTCACCATCCGCTGTCCCAAACTGCCGGGGCCGACGACCCGTCGAATCACCATCACTCCCTGAGGCATCCGTGCGGCGATTCACGATCATCGCGCTGCTTCTCGCCGCTCTCGGCTTCGTGGCCGGGCGCGTCATCACCGGCCTCGCCGACAACGGGACCGGGGTGCAAACGGCCCCTGCCCGGCCGGTCACGGCCCCCGCGGGCGTGGCCACGGCCACCACGCTCCCCGACTTCACGCGCATCGCCGAGCGGACCGTGCCGGCGGTGGCCAGCATCTCGACGCGCCAGGTCGTACGGAGGCAACCCACCCCGTTCGACTCGTTCTTCGGGTTCGACGACGAGCTCTTCGGCGGCGGCAGCCGCATCCAGAGCAGCCTTGGATCCGGCGTCGTCGTCGGGGCCGACGGCTACGTCCTCACCAACAACCACGTCGTCACCGGCGAGCAGCAACGCGTGTCGCTGCGTGATCTCAACATCACCGTGTCGCTCGGCGACAAACGCGACGTCGCGGCCGCGCTCATCGGCGTGGATCCGGCCACCGATCTGGCACTCCTGAAAATCGACGCGAAGAACCTGCCGACGATTCCGTGGGGCGACTCCTCCAAGCTGCGCATCGCCGAATGGGTGCTCGCCATCGGCAACCCGTATCAGCTCAATTCGACGGTCACGCTCGGCATCGTCTCGGCCGTCAGCCGCACCAACCTCGGCATCTCCCAGTACGAGGATTTCGTCCAGACCGACGCGGCCATCAATCCGGGCAATTCGGGCGGCGCGCTCGTCAACCGGGGCGGCGAGCTGATCGGCATCAACACGGTGATCTTCTCGCAGAGCGGCGGCTACCAGGGCATCGGCTTTGCCGTCTCGAGCAATCTCGCGCGGCGCGTCTTCAACGACCTGCGGCAGTACGGCGAGGTCCGGCGCGGCACGATCGGCAATATCCAGGTGCTCCCGCTGACGCCGCAACTTGCGAACGAGCTGTCGGCGCCCGACACGCAGGGGCTGGCGATTGCGGGCATGGGCCGCTCGGCCGCGTCGGCCTATCAAGCCGGCCTGCGGGTGGGCGATGTGCTCAAGACCTTCAACGGCACGGCCGTGACCGACGTCGGACAGCTCTATCGAATGATTTCGGATGCGCCGATCGGCAGCACCGCCACGCTCGGCGTGGCGCGCGACGGCAAGAGCGTCGCGATCAAGGTTCCGATCGAGAAACCCCAGAGCCGCTAGCAGGGGCCGCCTTCAGGCGGCCCGGGCTGAGGGCCGGCTAAAGCCGGGCCCCACATCACTTGGTCAGTGCGTCACGGTAACGCGGCGCACGGTCGCGACCGCTTCCCGGATGTCGTCGTCCGCGATGATCTTGCGCTCGTCGGCCACCTTCATCAACGCGCGGTAGACCTCGATCAGCGCCTCGCCCTCGAGCGTAATCCCGAGATCGGCGCAGCGCTTCTGCACGGCGTGCCGGCCCGAGTGCTTGCCGAGCACCAGCGGGTTCCACGGCGCTCCCACGTCCTCGGCACGCATGATCTCGTAGGTACGCCGATCCTTCAGCATGCCGTCCTGGTGGATGCCCGCCTCGTGGGCGAAGGCGTTGCGCCCGACGACGGCCTTGTTCACCTGCACGGCCTGCCCCGAGAGCTTCGTCAGCATCTCGCTCGACGGGTAGAGCTCCTTGATGTTGATGTTGGTGCTGAACGGCAGGCGATCCTGGCGGGTGCGGATGGCCATCACGACCTCCTCGAGCGCCGCGTTGCCGGCGCGCTCGCCGATGCCGTTGATGGTGCACTCGACCTGACGGGCGCCGCCGAGCACCGACGCAATGGAGTTCGCGGCCGCCAGCCCCAGGTCGTCATGACAGTGCGTGCTGAAGACGACCTCGCTGGCGTGCGGAACTCGCGTGCGAATCTTCAGAAAGAAATCGCGGATCTCGTCGGGCGTGGTGTAGCCGACCGTGTCGGGCAGATTGATCGTCGTCGCGCCCACCTTGATGACGGCTTCAATGACCCGGCACAGGAAGTCGAAGTCGCTGCGGGTCGCGTCCTCGGCAGAGAACTCGACGTCGGTGGTGTGCTGGCGCGCAAAGCGCACCGACTCGACGGCGGTCTCGAGGCACTGCTCGCGCGTCATCCGCAGCTTGGCCTGCAGGTGCAGATCGGACGTGGCAATGAAGGTATGGATCCGCCCTTGCTCGGCCGGCTCGAGGGCCCAGGCGGCGCGTTCGAGGTCGGCTTTGTGGCACCGCGCCAGGCAGGCAATGACCGGGCGCCGAATCTCGGTGGCGATCGTGCGCACCGCTTCGGCGTCGGCCGGGGACGCAATCGGAAAGCCCGCCTCGATGATGTCCACGCCAAGCGCGTCGAGCTGCCGCGCCAGCTCCAGCTTCTCCGACGGGCGAAGCGAGAAGCCGGGGGCCTGCTCGCCGTCCCTCAGCGTGGTATCGAAGATGCGAACCTGATCCTGTCCCATTCGAGGCCTCCTGGCCCCGCGCTCGAGGGCCTGGCTCATCGCCAGTAGACGGCACCCGGCTTGATAATGTCAAAATGATAATTGTTCTGTTTGGATTATTATCTCTTATCCGCGCAGCCCCCCAGGCCGGCACGGGAAGACACGATGGAACTCGGTGAATTGAAGGTGTTTCTGCGAGTTTCGGCCGAGCGGAGCTTTTCGCGAGCCGCCACGAAGCTCCACCGTACGCAACCTGCTGTCAGTCAGGCGGTCAAGCGGCTGGAAGAGAGCGTGGGCGAACGACTGTTCGACCGCGCCACCAAGGATGCCACGCTCACCGAGGCCGGCCGGCTGCTCCGCGACTACGCCGAGCGGCTGCTGCGCCTGTCGGAGGAAGCGGAAACCGCCGTCCGCGACCTGCGCGACCTGCGGCGCGGCCGCGTCCTCATAGGCGCCAACGAGGCGTCGGTACACGCGGTGCTGCCGTTCATCAACCGCTTCCGTCAGGCGCACCCGCTCGTGCACGTCGACGTGCGCCGGGTGCCGGCGCGTCAGATCGGGGCCGAGGTCACCCACGGCGGACTGGACTTCGGCGTCCTGACCTTCCAGCCCGCCGAACCGCGTTTGTCATCGATGGTCCTCGGCCACGACGAACTCGTGATGCTCGTCGATCCGTCCCACCAGCTGGCGTCGAGCCGTGAGGTCACGCTGGCCGAGTGCGCGCGCCAGACGGTCATCGCCCACAACGATCCGTCGCACATGCGCGATCGCGTCCTGCGGCTGTTCGAGCAGCATCACATCCCGGCCAACATCCTGATTTCGCTGCCGAGCCTCGAAGGCATCAAGCGCGCGGTGAGCATGCAGATGGGCGTGGCGCTGCTGCCCCGCCGCTGCGCCGAGCTCGAAATCGCGCGCGGCGAGCTCGTGGCGCTGGCGATGCCGGAGATACGACTGCGCCGTCAAGTGCGCATGGTGTTTCGCAAGGGTGGCGAGCGATCGCATGCGGCCACCGCATTCCTCGGCGTGATCGAGGACGACAAGAAGAAGAGCGGCCGTCCGGCCGCGGTGGCAGCCGAAGCGTGAGGCGGGCCTGAAGGCCCGCAACCACGTATGTAGCGGGCGGTCTCTAGACCGCCCGACCCGCGGTCGTGTAGGGAAGACGCCTGGCCGTGTCGCGCACGTCGTCGAAGCGGTCCAGCAGCATCCCGGTGGTGTCCCAGGCACCGGACGTAAAGGCTTCGAGCATCTTCGGCGGCAGCGCGATCGTCACGGTCAGCGAACCGGCGCGGCAGGTGCCCGCCACGAGATCGACGGCGAACTCGGTGGCCGGCTCGCGTTCCGCGAGCTCCATGAGCGTCGCCACATCCTCCGCGGCGGCGGTCACGCACGGCATGCCGATGATTCCGGAGTTGCCGAAGAAGATCTCGGCAAACGACTCTCCGACGATCACCTGGATTCCCCACCGTTGAAGTGCCTGCGGCGCGTGCTCGCGCGACGACCCGCAGCCGAAATTGGCGTTGACGATCAGGACTCTCGCACCCTGGAACTGGGAGACGTCGAAGGGATGCCGGTTGTAGGGCCCAGCCGAGCTCTTCCGGTCGTCCTCGAAGACGTGCTGCTCCATCCCCTCGAACGTGATGCTGGTCAGGAACCGGGCCGGGATGATGCGGTCGGTATCGATGTCGTTGCCGCGCATCGGCAGCGCGCGGCCAGTGATGCGAGTAATCGGCGGCATCAGAGCAGCTCCCGCACGTCGGTCACCTCTCCCGCCACCGCCGCCGCCGCCACCATCGCCGGGCTCATGAGCAGCGTGCGGCCGGTGGGGCTGCCCTGCCGCCCCTTGAAGTTGCGGTTCGACGACGAGGCGCACACCTGGTTGCCCACGAGCTTGTCGGGGTTCATCCCAAGACACATCGAGCATCCGGCGGCGCGCCATTCGAAGCCGGCTTCTCGGAAGACGTCCGCCAGCCCCTCTTCCTCGGCCACTTTGGCGATCGTGGCCGAGCCCGGCACCACCAGGCCCTGCACATGCTTCGCCACGTGGCGGCCCTTTACGATGCGAGCCGCTTCGCGCAGGTCCGAAAGCCGCGAGTTGGTGCACGAGCCGATGAAGGCCACGTCCACCTTCATGCCTTCGATCGGCTGTCCCGGCGTGAGGCCCATGTAGTTGAGCGCGTCGGTGATGGCTTTCGGATCGCTGGCACCGTCGGGCGCCGGCACCGTGTCGTCCACACCGATCGACTGACCGGGGTTGACGCCCCACGTGACGATGGGGGTCAGGTCGGCGGCCTTGATCTCGACATCGTCGTCGTAGCGCGCGTCGACGTCCGACGCCATCGACTTCCACCACGTCGCCATGCGCTCGAACTCCGCTGGCGGCGGCGCAAAGGGGCGGCCGCGCACGTATTCGACGGTCGTGTCGTCCGGGTTCACGTAGCCAACCCGGGCGCCGCCCTCGATGGACATGTTGCAGATCGTCATCCGCTCGTCCATCGACATCCGGTCCACGGCGTCACCCGCGTACTCGTAGGCGTAGCCATTGCCGCCCTGAACGCCGAGCCGCTGGATGATTGCCAGGATCACGTCCTTGGCGTAGACACCTTTCGGCAGGGTGCCGGTCACGCGGATGCGCCGGACTTTGAGCGGCTCCAGGGCCAGGCACTGCGAGGCGAGGACGTCGCGCACCTGCGACGTGCCGATGCCGAACGCCACCGATCCGAAAGCGCCGTGCGTCGACGTGTGGCTGTCGCCGCACGCGATGGTCATGCCAGGCTGCGTCAGACCGAGTTCGGGACCGATCACGTGAACGATGCCCTGGCGGATGTCGCCCAGCCCGACGAACCGGATGCCGAAGTCGCGCACGTTGCGCTCGAGCGACGCCATCATGTCCTCGGCCATCACGTCGAGGAACGGCCGGGCCCGCTCGCGCGTGGGGACGATGTGATCGACAGTCGCGAAGGTCCTGTCCACGAAGGGCACGGTCCAGCCGTTGTCACGGAGCGTGTCGAAGGCCTGCGGGCTCGTGACCTCGTGGACGAGGTGCAGGCCGATGAAGAGCTGGGTCTGCCCCGTCGGCAGCTGCCGCACCGTGTGCAGGTCCCACACTTTCTTGAGGAGTGTCTCACCCATCTGATTCGCGAACCCCTTCAGCTTCGATGCTATCACCCGCGTTCGTAGAGGCGAACCTTCAGGTTCGCCGAGGTTCGCCTGCCCGACACACACGTGTGCCCGGCCAGCCAGCAGCGCCAGGGCCGATCGGTTCCCACGCGAATGCCGATCCTCGGCCCCCACGTGATGGCGCCAACCGGCACGTCCCAGTCCTCAATCGAGAGCGGCGGTCCGGTCAGCAGCCCCCGGTTCTGCGCCAGTGAGATGCCCATCGCTTTCGTGAGATTGCCGGGTCCTCGGCACAAGCCCGCGATCTCCACCGAGGCCCCGCCCCCGGCGCGGCGCTTCTGCATCAGGTCGATGCCCTCGAGCGGTTCGAGCGCGCGGACGAGCACCGCGGCCGGGGAACCCTCGCCCTCGGTGACCGCGTTCACCAGGTAGTGCATGCCGTAGTTCAGGTACACGTAGGCGACGCCAGGCGGTCCGTAGAGCGGCGCGTTGCGCGGCGTCGGCCCCGGCGCCGCGTGGCAAGCGGGGTCCGACTCGCCGATGTAGGCCTCGGTTTCAACAATCGCTCCGGCCGTCACGCCCGCCTTGGTGCGGTGCACGAGCACCTTGCCCAGCAGATCGGCCGCTACCGTCAGCGTGTCGCGATCGTAGAAGCCGCGCGGGAGCGGCCGCCGGGAGGCGGCTCGCCTCGCTGTAACCGAATGCGACGGCCGGCTACTCGCCGCCATTAGTACGGCTGGCCGCCAGCACCGGCCGCAGTGCCTGCCCCGTGTACGACGACTCGACCCGTGCCACCTGCTCCGGCGTGCCCGA
>Ga0070675_100003306_pt1 | contig 12229 bp, 1 predicted proteins | sample KBSM43metaG_FD_65343 | JGI IMG/M metagenome (GOLD analysis project Ga0070675, IMG submission 65343) | Miscanthus rhizosphere microbial communities from Kellogg Biological Station, Michigan, USA - KBS M4-3 metaG | ecosystem: Host-associated > Plants > Roots > Rhizosphere > Soil ...
CTCGATCGACAATGTCCGCCTGTTCGCCACCCAGCTCGACGTCGGCGGCGGCAACATGGACATCAGCCAGACCGTCTCCGGCCTCGCCGCGGGCCAGGTGATGCAGCTCCAGTTCGATCATGCCAACCGCACCAGCGCCGGCAGCGGCAGCTTCGAGGTCTGGTGGAACACCACCCTCGTCGCGACGATCAACAGCACCGGCACGGCGATGGTCCCCGAGACCTTCCTGGTCACCGCGATCGCCGGGACCAACACGCTGCGCTTCAAGGGCACCGGCACGGTCGACGCCAACGGCGCCTCGATCGACAATGTCCGCCTGTTCGCGACGACCAGCCCGGTCGGCGGCGGCAACATGGACGTCAGCCAGAACGTTCCCGGCCTCGCCGCCGGGCAGATCGTCCAGCTCCAGTTCAACCATGCCAACCGCACCACCGCCGCCAGCGGCAGCTTCGAAGTCTATTGGAACAACAATCTCGTCGCCACGATCAGCGACACCGGCACGGCGATGCAGACCAAGACCTTCATGCTCGCCGCCGCCGCCGGGACCAACACGCTGCGCTTCAAGGGCACCGGCACGGTCGACGCCAACGGCGCCTCGATCGACAATGTCCGCCTGTTCGCGACCAGCACCGTGGTCTCGGCCGGCTCGCTCGGCGCCAAGCTGGCCGACATCCGCCCGCTCGCCAACGCCAACGACGCCTGGACCTTCCAGATCTACGACGCCGCCCAGCGCCTCGTTCAGTCGATCGACGGCACCGGCGCCACCGCGACCTACGCCTATGACGGCGCCTCGCGCCTCGTCTCGACCAAAGCCTATGCCAACCGGCTGTCGGCCGCGACCCTGGCCACGCTCCAGGCGGAGGCCAGCAACCCCAACCTCTGGCTCAATCCCACCAACGGGACGCTCTGGGCCTATTACAATCTGAGCCAGGCGGCCGCCGCGCCGATCGACGGCTCCAACGCTTATCAATTCACCGTCCAGGCCAGTTCCTGGGAAGCGGTGGTCGGCAACGCCTATACGAGCGCGCCCGGCGACACGATCAGCGTCACCCTGACCATGAAGGCGGTCGGAACGACGACCGGCAACGCCTTCGGCCTCTACGGCTCCACCTCGGCATGGGGCGATTATGGCAATCCCGACGCGCGCGGCGTCATCGTCTCCGGCCCCGGCACGGTCACGCAGTACGGCAGCTATTTCCAGATCGACAATCTGTCGACCACCGAAGCGACCCGGTTCACGATCACCCGCAGCCTCGCGCTTGCCGAGCCATTCGCGCCCTACCTCTATGTCGGCAACGGCTCGACCGCCGGCCAATCGACGATCCTCGCCGCTCCGGTCATCGCGCGGTCGCACACCAGCCCTTATTATCTGCCGACCGCCGATGCCGCCAACGACCGCGTCTCGCGCAGCTTCTACGACAAGGACGGCCGCCTGATCGGCACGCTCGACGGCGAGGGTAATTTCACGGAGACGGTCTACGACAAGGGCGGGAAGAAGATACGGTCGATCGCCTATGCCGCCGCGACCACCGCCAGCCTCCGAGCCGCCGGAACCTTCGCCCAGCTGCGCGCCGACGCCATCCAGAACGGCTCGGCCAATCTGTGGGCGAGCCCGACCGACCCGAACGGATGGGCAAATTGGGGCCTCCAGGCACCCGAGGCGGCGGGGACGATCGACGGCTACAACGCGTTCAAGTTCACCATTGCGCAAGCCGGGTCGCTCGGGGGGATCTACAACTGGACGTCGGGGATACCCGCGGGCGAGACCACCAGCCTCGCGCTCTCCGTAAAGGCGGTCGGCGCGCAGACCAGCATCACGCTCGGCCCGGCCGGCTATAACGGGCAGTGGAGCTGGGGTGGGGACAATTATTCGACTGTCCAGATCGTTTCCGGCCCGGGAACGGCGACCAGGATCGACGGTGCGTTATGGACCGTCTCCGGCCTGTCCGCCACCGAGGCGACGCGGATCATCATCACCAAGCGGGCCACGGGCGCGCAGGACGAAGTCCCGCACATCTATGTGGCCTATTATACGCGGGAGGCCGGGGCCGCCCTGATCCTCTCCAATCCGGTCTTCAGCCGCGGCAACCCGGCCGACATCGAGACCAATTACGTCTACGATTCGCGCGGCCTGCTGCGGGCGACGGTCGACGGCGAGGGCGGGCTGACCCGCTACCGCTACACGCCGCTCGGCGACATCGACGAGCAAATCAGCGGGCAGAAGCTCGCCGCGGCGGATCTGCCGCTGACCGGGGCGAAGTTCGCCAGCCTGCCCGCGGCGCCGGCCGGCGCCATCCTCGAGACGACGAGCTTTACCCGCAATCTCTACGGCCAGGCCCTGACCGAAACCAGGAGCCTGACCGGCGGCACCAGCACCGTCACCGCCTATGGCTACGACAATATGCGGCGGCTGGTCGCGACCACCACCCAATCGGGCGGCACCGATCCGCGCATCGCGAGCCAGCGCTTCGACCTGCGCGGCCGGCTGATCGGCGAGCTCGACGGCATCGGCAATGCCAGCCTGCCCGGCAGCCCGACCCAGGCGCAGATCGATCAGGCCTATGCCAGCTACGGCATCAGCCACGCCTATGACGCCGCCGACCGGATGATCTCCTCGACCGATGCGCGGGGCGCCCGCTCGCTTTATTATTACGATGCGGACGGCCGGCTGGTCTTCCAGGTCGACCCGCTCGGCGAGGCCGCGGAATATCGCTACGACGCGCTCGGCCAGCGCACCGACACGATCGCCTATGCCACGCGGATCGCAGCGGGGACGCTCGCCGGGATGACCGGCGGCAACGTCACCACCGCGGTCGCCGCGACGATGGCGGCGCTCGCCAATTCCGCGCTCGACCAGGCCGGCCATGTCGACTTCAACGTCGACGGCAGCGTCAAGCAATCGAGCGATCCGCTCGGCAACCTTTCGACCTTCAGCTACAATGCCTTTGGCGAGCTCGTCACCGACACCGTCGCGCGCGACGGAGCGGCGACGATCCAGAGCAGCCGAAGCTACGACCGCCGCGGCCTTCTCAAGACCGAGATCGTCGATTCCGCCGCCGGCGGCAAGGCGATCACGACCACCTACGGCTACGACGCCTTCGGCCGTGCCGTCACGCTCGCCAACGCGCTGAGCAAGGTCACGACCTCGGCCTATGACCGCAAGGGCCGGCTCGCCAGCACCACCGACGCCGTGAGCGCGGTGACGAGCTACGCCTACGACTCGCGCGACAATCTGGTCGCGGTCACCGACGCGCTCGGCAAGGTCACGCGCAACGTCTACGACAAGGCCGGCCGCAAGATCGCAACGATCGACGCGCTGGGCGGCGTGACCGCCTTCACCTACGACGCCGACGGCCGAGTCGTCGCCACCCGCGCCTATTTCAACACGATCAGCCTCGCCGGCCTGCCGCTGGAAGTGACCGAAAGCGCGCTCGCGCTGCCCGCCGCCAACGCCGCCGACCAGGTCACCCGCTTCGCCTACGACAAGGACGGGCAGCTCCGCTTCACGATCGATGCGCTGATGCACGTCGTCGAGAATGTCTACGACGTCGCCGGCAACGTCATCCGCACCATCGCCTATGACGGCACCATCGCCGCCGACGGCACCGGCGTCTATTCGGCCTCGTGGATCGCCGGCCAGGTCGCGGGCCTCGCCGCCGCCGCCGGCACGCGGACGACCCGCTCGGTCTACGACCTCGCCAACCGCGTCAACTACGCGGTCGACGCGCTCGGCCAGGTGACCTGGATCAGCTACGACGCCAAGGGCCAGATCATCAAGCAGGTCGAGCTCGCGGCGCTCTACACCACCGCCGGCGACCCGTCCCTGAGCGCGATGGACACGTGGCGGACGGCCAATGCGGGCGCCAGCGACCGGACCACGCGCGCCTATTACGACCGCAAGGGCAGGCTCAGCTATTCGATCGACGCGCTCGGCTTCGTCACCCGCTTCGAATATGACAAGCTCGCCAACGTCAAGAAGCAGTCAGGCTACGCCGCCGCCTATTCGGCGACCGATTCGACCACCCTCGCCAATCTCGACTCGACCTATGCCTCGCCGCCCGCGGACACGCGGGTGACGCAGTTCAACTATGACAGCGCCGGCCGCCTCGAAGAGACGATCGATCCCGAAGGCTTCAGCACCAGGCTGGTGCTCGACCAGCTCGGCCAGATCACTTCCTCGACCGCCGCCTACGGGCTCGGCGCGGCCAGCGTCACCAGCTACACCTATGACGACGTCGGCCGGATGCTGAGCGAAACGCGCGGCTCCGGCGCCGCCGAAGCCAGCGTCACCGCCTACGTCTACAACGCGCTCGGCCAGCTCACCCAGCAGACCGCCGGCAGCGGCTCCAACGACGCCTCGATCACCAAGTGGGAATATGACGCGCTCGGCCAGGTCACCAAGCAGACGCGGGGCTTCGGCACCAACGAAGTCGCCGACACTCTGAACACCTACGATTCGCTCGGCCGGGTCATCGCCGCCACCGATGCGCGCGGCTCGGTCGTCACCCGCAGCTACGACATGCTCGACCGGCTTTCGAGCGAAACCGAGCAGCTCGAGGCGGGCACCGCCGACGATCAGGTGATCAGCTACACCTACGACAATTTCGGCAATGCGGTGAAGGTGCGCGACGCGCGCGGCAATGACAGCTTCGCCTATTTCGACAAGCTCGGCCGCGCCTTCCGGCAGGTCGACGCCGAGAAATACGTCACCGACATGACCTACACGCGCGGCGGCAAGGTGGCGACGCTGAAGCGCTGGGCCAATGCCGCGACCGGCACCATCGTCGAAACCAGCGTGCCGGCCAGCCCGGCCGCGGACTCAACCCGCGATGCCACCACCATCTTCACCTACAACAAGCGCGACGAGCTCACCGCGGTCCAGGACGCCGCCGGCTACAGCGAAAGCTACGGGCTCAATGCGTTCGGCGACCGCATCAGCCTCACCAACAAGCTTCTCAACACGACCAATTACACGTTCGACAAGCGCGGCCTGCTGGTCAGCGAGACGCTGCCCATCACCACCAGGAATGCCGGAGGCGCGACGATCAGCGTCGTCAACACCTATGCCTATGACGCGCGCGGCAACCGCACCCAGATGGTCGAGGCCGCCGGCGCCGCCGAGGCGCGAACCACCAACTACGCCTATGACAAGCTCGACCGGCTGACGACGACCACCCACGACGCGGTCACCGTCGTCAACGACGACCTCACCAGCACCGCCAACGTCACCCCCACCGAGACCAACAAATACGATCGCCGCGGCAACGTCATCGAGACGATCGACGCCGGCGGCGCCCGGACGCTCTACTGGTACGACGATCTCGACCGGGCGATCGCGCAGCTCAGCCAGAGCGACAAGGCTACGCTCAAGGGCACGCTCAGCCGGATCACCTATGACGGCAACGGCAACCTCACCTCGACCCAGACCTTCGGCGATCTGATCGCTTTGCCGGCCGACGCCACCGGTACGATCCCGGCCGCGTTCGACGCCAACAATTATCGGCTGGTCAGCTTCGGCTACGATCGCGCCGACCGGCGGACGACGACGACGATCGCGGCCCTGAAGACCGGCGTCTTCGCGAACGGCAGCTATTCCACCACCTATTCCGGCGACGTCACCACCACGGCCTATTACGACAAGGCCGGCAACGTCATCGCCGAAGCCGACGGCATCGGCAACGGCTCCTGGACCTGGTACGACAAGCTCGGCCGCAAGACCGCCCAGGTCGACCGCGAATATTATCTGACCGTCTGGACCCGCGACGCCGAAGGCAATGCGCTCAGCGAGACCCGCTACGCGACCCAGGTCGGCAGCTTCACCTACGGCACGACGCCGCCGTCCGTCGCCACCAGCGCCGCCGACCGCGCCACCACCTTCACCTACGACCGGAACGGCCGCCGCCTGACCGAGAGCCGGTCGGCCGTCGCCTATGGCGCGATCGGCGGCACCGGCGCGCTCTCCACCGGCACCGCGGCATCGACCGTCGCCTATACCTATAACGGCCTCGGCGAGGTGCTCACCAAGACCGAGGCGAACACCGACCTCACCAGCTACAGCTACGATGCGGTCGGCCGGCTGATGCTCGAGACCGGCCAGTCGTTCACCGACTATCAGGGCGCAAGCGTCACTCCGCGCACCGCTTATGCCTATGACGGGCTCAACAACATCCTCTCGACCCGTCTCCAGATGGGCGCGGCCGCCAACGACACCAACGACCGCGTCACCAGCTACGTCTATGGCGCGGGCGGGCGGCTGGCGTCGATGACCGACGCCGCCGGCTTCGTCCACAGCTACGGCTACGACGCCGCCGGCCGCGTCGTCCGCGACAGCTATGCGCGGGTCAAGGCGGACGGCGTCACGACCATCACCGAGGCGCAGATCACCCGCTACGACCTCGCCGGCCGCGCCATCGTCCAGACCCTGGCCCGGCTGAACGGCGCGACCTGGGGGTTCACCGACCTCTCCGGCGCCGCCTATGACGCCGTCCGCATCCGCTACAACGCCTATGGCGACGTCAGCGGGCGCGGGCTCACCGCCGGGCCGAACGCGGCCGAGGCCTATCAGGAGGTGTTCGATTATGACGAGGGCGGCCGGCTGTGGCGGTCGACCGGCGGCGACGGAAGCGTCAAGATCCTGTTCTACGACCGGGCCGGCAATGCGACGCTGACGCTGAGCTCGACCGGCGCCAACCTTGCCGCCCAGACCTATACGGGAGCGATGGCGACGCTGACCGCGGCCGGCGGCACGACGATCGCCAATGCGGTGACCACGATCGCGGTGTTCGACCGGCGCGGCCAGCAGACCCAGACCCGCGAGCCGGGCCGCCAGCTCTCGGCCGCCACGACCAGCGAGATCGTCCGCTCCAAGACCTATAATGCGTTCGGCGAGGTGACCTCCGAAACCGACGCGCGCGGCTACACCACCGGCTTCACCTACAACACGATGGGCCGGCTGCTCTCGAAAGTGTCGCCGCAGGTCAACTTCACCGCCGAGAACGGCGGCGTCTCGACCGCAAACCCGACCGAATATTACAGCAACGACCTGTCGGGGCGGATGGTGTCGATCGACGACGCCAACGGCAACCGCATCACCCGCCAGCTGCTCGCCGGCACCGGCCACGGCGAAACCGAGGCGCTGGTCGCCAAGGAGTTCCACCCCGATGCCGGCGTCGCCGAGACCCGCTACGACGTGTTCGGCGACGCCCGCGTTTCGATCAACGAGACCGGCAGCGCCGAGACCCGCGATTACGACAAGCTCGGCCGGCTCACGGCCGTCTATCATCCCGTCCGCGCCGCCGGCACGTTCGGCAACGCGACCGGCGCCGCGGTCCAGCTGATCGACTATTACGGCTATGACGGGCTCGGCCAGCGCACCCAGCACTGGAACTCGCAGTTCGGCGCGGCGGTCAAGGAGACCACCGACTACGACGCCCAGGGCCGGATCATCGCAAATGTCGGGTTCGGCGATTCCGCCGGCTACACCTATGCCTGGGATCCGCTGCTGGCCACCGCCGGCCTCGGCACGTTCGGCGGCTGGGCCAAGGTCACGACCAACTCGGCCGGCCTGTCGATGACCGAGCGCCAGGATTATTTCGGCCGGACCATCGACCAGATCGACTTCGGCGGCCACAATTACGATTTCGTCTTCGATTATGGCGGCCGGCTGATCGCCCGCAGCAACACCGCCGGCGAAAGCCTCGGCTACAGCTATTACAATAGCGGGCTGATGTCCGGCCAGACCGGCACCCAGGGCACCGCCGGCTACGAATATGACGCCGCCGGCAACCGCACCCGCGAGACGTTCAGCAAGGGCGCCGCCTATCGCGACGCGACCGCCAGCTACGACGCGATGGGCCGGATGACGAGCTGGTCGGATTCGGGCGTCTACGGCGCCGCCCCGGCCTCGACCGCCTGGGAATATGACAAGGCCGGCAACGTCCGCTTGGTCTCGTCCAGCTATCGCGGGATCGACGAGCAGGGCAACATCTCCGGCACCGTCGCGACCCAGGATTACTGGTACCTCTACGATTCGATGAACCGGTTCGTGCTGACCAAGGGCGCGCTCGACGGCGCCCGCGGCTCCGGCACGATCGGGCTCGGCACCACCGGCACCCAGATTTCCTATTATGCCGACGGCAGCCGCCGGAGCGCGCTCTACGGCGCCTGGCTGCTCGGCTCGCGCTGGGCCTATATGAGCGGCGGCGGCCCCTGGGGCGGGCCGGGCTACGAAATCATCCCCGACGGCAGCGGCCAGGACGGCACCTGGACGTCGGTGACGTTCAATTTCTCGGGCCTGCGCCGCGAGGACTATTACTACACGGCCGACGGCTTCCTCGCCCAGACCGGCCGGGCGGAATCCTGGACCGACGCGGGGCTCCAACCCGGCCAGTACGACCAGACCGCCCCGGAGGTGATCTACCACGATCCGCCCGCGACCGGCGGCACGCTCGCCACCATGAACCTCGATGCGATGGGCCGGACCATCTACTACAAGGATTATGGCGGCTTCGACGGCTCGTTCGAGCGCCTCAACATCTCCTACGACAATGCCGGCCGCGAGCTTTCGGAGACGACCGTGACGATCCGTCGCGACACCGTCGGCGGCCAATCGCAGACCTACAAGACCTACATCACCAACAGCTACGTCAACGGCCTGCTCAGCACGGTCACGCAGGACACCTACAAGAACGGCGACATCGGCAATTCGACCGCCGACAACGCCGTCGAGGATTCGCGCCAGACCTATAGCTACACCTGGTGGGACGGAGCGCTCCAGAGCACGGTCCAGAACGACAAGGATTATAACGGCACCGTCGACTGGACGACCACCTTCTCCTACGACGCCTCCGGCCACGTCAGCTCGGTCAACATCGCCGACGGCCGGCCGCGCACCGTTTCCCTGGTCACCGACCAGAACGGGATGATCGTCGACCGCGACGAGAACGACAACCAGTCGGGCGGCGACCCGCGCACGCTGCGCTACTTCTTCGCCGGCTTCCAGATGGGCGAGACGAGCAACAACGGCACCGACAACATGGCCTATGCCGACGCGGTCAAGGAGCGGCTCGCGCCGCTCCCGACCAGCCTCCAGAACGGCGCCTTCAGGGCCGGCTCGAAGGCGGCCAGCCCCTATGCCGATTTCGAGCAGAGCTTCGATTCGATCAACGCGGCGAGCAGCGCCGGCGCCGGCGGCAGCTACACGGTCAACGAAGGCGACACGCTGCAAGCGATCGCCCAGAATTTGTGGGGCGATTCCTCGCTCTGGTACCTGCTCGCCCAGGCGAACGGGCTGAACGGCTCGGAGCCGCTCGCCGACGGGATGGTGCTGAACATCCCCAACAAGGTCCGCAACAGCCACAACAGCGCGTCGACCTGGCGGGTCTACGATCCCAACGAGGCGCTCGGCGACACCAGCCCGACCTCGATCAAGCCGCCGAAGAAGATCGGCGCCTGCGGCATCATCGCCCGGGTGATCGCGACCGTGATCGCGGTGGTGGTGAGCAAGATCATCCCGATCCCGATCGTCGGCCCGGTCATCGGCAACCTCGCCAGCCAGGCCTTCCTGATCGCGGTCGGCCAGCAGAAGAAGTTCGACTGGAAGAGCGTCGCCATCACCGCTCTGACCGCCGGGCTGACGGCGGGGCTCGGGGAGATCGGCGGCCCGGTCGGCGCGTTCATGAACAACCCGGCGATCGCCGGCAGCCAGTTCGCCGGCCAAGTCGTCCAGGCGATGGCGATCAACGCGGCGGTCCAGGGCATCTCGGTCGCCACCGGCCTCCAGAAGAAGTTCGACTGGGTCGGGGTCGCCGGCGCGGGCGTCGGCGCGGCTGCCGGCAACATCGTCGGCGGAGCGCTGCATCCGGCTCCGCTTACCAGGGGCAATCTGTCGCTCGGCAACATCATGGCCAATGCCGGCACCGGCGCCGCCAAGGCATTCGCCAATGCCGCCACCCGCTCGCTGCTCACCGGCACCAGCTTCGGCGACAACATCATCGCCGCCCTTCCCGACGTGATCGGCAACACGCTGGGCGAAGCGCTCTATGCGAGGCTTGCCGGGCACCGCAGCCCGGTCGCCGCGGTTCACACCCATCCGGCGGAGGCGTCGGAGTCCGGTGCATCCGCGCAGACGGGCCCAGTCGATAATCAGACCGCTGCGGACGCAATTTTGCAAAAGAAGAATGCGGCCTCGTCTCCTTCGAAATTCGCCGGAATGGGTGGCCCCGGCGAGTCAGATCCCGGCAGCCCGGAAACCCGTCCGCTCGCCTGGCTGAACCCCATCCTGGACGGCCTGACCGACGGCGATCCGGCAATCGCACCCGTCGAGGAAGAATCGCAGGAGAACGACATCGTCATCACCGGCACGCGCCCCCGGCCACGCGCTGATCTCGCTACCCCGAGTCCGCAGGGGCCGGTTCCTCCTCAATATGTGGATGGTCCCCTCGACGGTTTCGCGCCGGACTGGGCCACGGAGCCCACGGAGACATCCGGTCGGCTGCCCCCGGATTCACAGTTGCGCATCCGCCTGCGCCTCAACCCGCGACTGCTGAGAATAGCCCGTGCCGCTGGGCGCGGAGGCGCGCTAGGTCTGCTGGTGGATCCCGACCCAACTGGTGCCCTGATTGAGATGCCCCTCGATGGATATAATGCCTACATCACCCGGCAAGCTGAGGTGAATGGCGGCTTCACCATCATGAGTGGAGACCGGCAGGTCGGATACGCTGATAAGGTATACTTGGACGGCGAACGACTGAGTTATATTTGGGCGATTGCGAACAATGAGGGAATAGCCGGCACCATCGATGGCAATAACGCCATAGTCGTCCGCAATGTGGGTGGCACTAGCTACCAACGAGGTTTCGCAGTCTCGATAAGATCCCGTGCCGAGGCCAGGATATACAATGATGGGATTGCGGCCGGTTTGAGCTCTGAGGAGATAGATAGGAGAATTCAGCAGGAGCGGAGAACGACCCAGGACCAGGGTGACTTCTTTATGGGTGATATGCGGTGGACAGGTGGTACCGCATTCAGAAGTGGCACCCTCGACGAGGCCGGACGCGGCTGGCTGCGCGGTGGGACCGGCGCGATTCCGGCTCAGGTGGCCGAGCGGCTCGACGGCATGAGATTCCGCACGTTCGATGACTTCCGCCGCCAGTTCTGGAAGACCGTTGCCGATACCCCAGACCTGGCGGCCAGCTTCCATCCGGGCAACCTGGCAAGGATGCGCGAGGGCAACGCTCCGATCGCGCCTGTCAGTGGCCACTATCTAAAGCAGCGATCTTTTGTGATTCACCACAATGAGAATATTCAGTATGGCGGAAGCGTTTACGACATGTCGAACATGACCGTCATGACCCCGCGGCTACACCACGAGATTCATTATGGCCCAAGACGCTAACGAGCCCGCCCAGGCAGAGGTGCTCGCCGCGCTTGCCGCCTATGAGTCCAGCGTGGCCGAGGGCAAGCCTGAAGCCCAGGTGGATGAGAAGCTCGAGGCCATAATAGAAATGGTTCCCCATGCCAGGATTACCGACCTGTATTTCTGGGGAGAGCGTGACCGGACAAACGAGGAGATCGTCGAGGAGGCCCTTTTGAGAGAGGGCCTGTGGCGCGAGGGCGGTGACTTGGCTGTTCTTTTGCGTATCCACGGTCAAATGAAACAGGTTGCCGACGATCCTGATGCGTCAGAGCTTCACCGCGATAGTGCCGCACAGGGGCTAGCGGATATTTTGGCTGAGATAGAGAACCTCAAAGGCGCCACGACCCAATAGCCGCGATCAAGGAGCGGCTGGCGGCCTTGCCGACCAGCCCTCAGAACGGCGCCTTCCGGGCGGGCTCGAAGGCGGCCAGCCCCTATGCCGATTTCGAGCAGAGCTACGACGCGATCAACGCCTCGAGCAGCGCCGGCACGGCGAGCAGCTACACGGTCAACGAAGGCGACACGCTGCAAGCGATCGCCCAGAACGTCTGGGGCGATTCGCTGCTCTGGTATTTGATCGCCCAGGCCAACGGCCTCACCGGCGCCGAGCCGCTCGCCGCCGGCAGCGTGCTGACCATCCCCAACAAGGTCCACAACAGCCACAACAGCGCCTCGACCTGGCGGGTCTACAACCCCAACGACAGCCCGACCTCGATCAAGCCGCCGAAGAAGATCGGCGCCTGCGGCATCATCGCCCGGGTGATCGCGACCGTGATCGCGGTGGTGGTGAGCAAGATCATCCCGATCCCGATC
>Ga0070675_100003309_pt1 | contig 12223 bp, 11 predicted proteins | sample KBSM43metaG_FD_65343 | JGI IMG/M metagenome (GOLD analysis project Ga0070675, IMG submission 65343) | Miscanthus rhizosphere microbial communities from Kellogg Biological Station, Michigan, USA - KBS M4-3 metaG | ecosystem: Host-associated > Plants > Roots > Rhizosphere > Soil ...
CGTCTTTCAGCAGGCGAGTCTCCTTCCATGGCGGACCGTCGCCGGCAACGTGCGCTACGGGATGGAGATGCAGAATCGGTTCGATCGCGCGACCATGGACGCCCGGACCGAGCACTTCACGAAGATGATCGGTCTAGGCGGCTTCGAGCGTCACTACCCGTCGGAGCTGTCGGGTGGCATGCAGCAGCGGGTCAACCTGGCCCGTGCGCTCGCTGCCGATCCCGTCGTGTTGTTGATGGACGAGCCATTCGCCGCGCTCGACGCACAGACCCGCGAATATATGCAGGCCGAGCTGCTCAAGATCTGGAGCGAGGCCCGCAAGACCGTCCTCTTCATCACCCACCAGATCAACGAAGCGGTGTTTCTCGCTGATAGGGTCGTCGTCATGAGTGCACGGCCCGGGCGCGTGAAGGGCGTGATCGACGTTCCGTTCGAGCGGCCGCGGACGTTGCGGCTCAAGCGCGATACCCGTTTTCTCGAAGTGGAAGAGACCATCTGGCAGATGGTCGAGGAAACGCCGGAGCGCATCGGCATGTCGAAGGTGGTCAGCCCGTGAGCGCGACGGTGCCCGATACGACCGGCGGGTCCGAAAGGACCCGCCCTACACTGTCCGAAAAGCCGCACCGCAGCTTCTACGAGCGGCACGAGGGCGGCATTCTCGGCGGCATTGCGCTGGTCCTGGCCCTGGCAGCGTGGCAGGCGTTCTGGTCGGCGGGCAAGATCTCGCCGTTGTTCTTCACTGGGCCGTCCCAGGTTGCTTACCGCTTCGTCGAGGAGTGGACGAAAGGGCGACTCAAGCAAGACATGATCTACAGCGGGACGAACTTCGTGATCGGCGTTGGTCTGGCGATCGCCGTCGGCGTGGTGGTCGGCGTGATCATCGGCTGGTATCGCCGCATCGCGATGATCGTGAATCCGTTCGTCACCGCGTTGTACTCGACGCCGCGCGTGGCGCTGGTCCCGCTGGTGCTGATTTGGTTCGGCCTGGGCATGAAGTCGAAGGTGTTCATCGTGTTCATCAACGCAGTGTTCCCGGTGTTGATCAACACGATTGGCGGCGTGCGCGCGATCGATCACGATCTGCTGAGGGCGGCGCGCGCCTACTGTGCGTCCGACTGGCAGATCTTCACGACGGTCGTGATTCCCGGCGCCGTGCCGTTCATCCTGACCGGTGTCCGGCAGGCCGTCGCACTCGGGTTGATTGGCGTCGTCGTTGGTGAGATGTTCGGAGGCAGCGAGGGGATTGGCTACATGGTCAACTACGGTGGCCAGACCTTCCAGACCGACACGGTGTTTCTGGGTGTGACGATCATCGCGTTGTCGGGAATCATCCTGACCTGGTTGGCGGAGCGGCTGGAGCGACGGTTCTCGAGATGGAGACCGGAACGGTGAACGAGGAGCGAGTTAATGTCTGATGTCGTGTTGGGGATTGGATCGTCGCACGGACCGTTGCTGTCCACGCCGCCGGAGCAATGGGATCTCCGCGCCAAGGCTGACAAGGAGAACAAGAACCATTGGTTCCGTGGGAAAACCTACGACTATCCGACGCTGCTCCAGGAGCGCGCACCCGGCTTCGCGCAGGAGATCGAGTTGGAGAAGCGTCATGAGCGCTTCGTGCAATGCCGCTCGGCGCTCGACGCCCTTGGCCGGAAGTTCAATGAAGTGGCGCCTGATGCCGTTGTCATCATCGGCAACGATCAGCGCGAGTTCTTCAACGCGGGCCTGACGCCGGCGATCACGGTCTATCGCGGCAAGACGATCAGCAACGTCCAGCATCTCAACGAAGACGCGCCGGGGTTGAACATCGCCGAGCCGGCCAACTCGCCCGAGGAGGGTGCCACCTATCCCGGCGCCACCGATCTCGCCGATCACATCCTGCGGTCGCTCGCCGATGAGGACTTCGATCTGGCGCAGTCGGAGCAAACGCCGAGCGGTGCACCACGAGGCGGCATCCCGCACGCCTACGGGTTCTTCTACCACACCATCCTGCAGGACAAGACGCCGCCAAGCGTGCCGATCATCCTCAACGTGCACTTTCCCCACAACACGCCGAAGGTGCATCGCTGTCTCGAGCTCGGTCGCGGACTGTACCGCGCGATCAAGAGCTTCGGCGGGTTCAAGCGAGTCGCGCTGATGGCGTCGGGCGGGTTGACGCACTTTGTCATCGACGAGGACTTCGATCGCAAGGTGCTCGCGGCCATGGCGAGCGGCGACGAGGACACGCTGGCCACGCTTCCGGAGAGCTACTTCAAGGTCGGCACCGCGGAGATCAAGAACTGGTATCCGGTGATCTCGGCGATGAACGCTGCCGGTTTGAAGTATCACCAGATCGACTACGTGCCGTGCTATCGGTCCGAGGCGGGAACCGGCAACGCAATGTGTTTCGCGTATTGGCAATAGGCTGATGGAGGATCCGCTTGCCCGCCTTGCCCGTCTCGATGCCTGCGCGGTATCGGACGCGCTCGACAAGCTGCAGCTCGCAGGTGTGGTCACCGGCATTCAGCGGCTGACCACCGATCGCCGGATCTCCGGCCGCGTCGTCACGGTGAAGCTCGAAAAAGATGATGGCCGCCCGGCGGCGTCGCGGCATCTGGGTACGACAGCCATCGAAGCGGCGCAGGCCGGCGAGGTGATCGTCCTCGAGCAGCGGAGCGGTGTGGATGCCGCCTGCTGGGGAGGGAACCTGTCGCTCGCCGCGCAGCTGCGCGGAGTGGCGGGTGTGGTCATCGACGGCCCTGCGCGCGACGCCGATGAGGCACGCGACTACGGCTTCACCGTGTTCGCCCGCAGCGTCACCTCGCGCACCGCTCGCGGGCGGATCGTCGAGACAGGTACGAACGTGCCGGTCGTCGTCGGCGACGTTCAGGTCTCGCCTGGTGACTACGTGGTCGCCGATGGCAGCGCAGTGGTCTTCGTCAAGGCCGCCGATATCGATCGCGTGCTGGACGCCGCCGAAGTCATCGCCGATCGTGAGCGGCAGATGGTGGCGGACTTGAAGAGCGGCCTTCCGCCAACACAGGTCATGGGCAAGAACTACGAGACGATGCTCAAACGGTGATGAACGACAAGAATCTCGAACGAGCCGCGAAGCTGGACACGACCTCGATCAGTGATGCGCTGGATCGGCTCGGCATCGCAGGGCAGTGTCTCAACATCAAGCCGCTCGACCCGGGCTTCCGGCTGACGGGCCGGGCCTTCACGATCCTGTATGGCCCCGCCGGCCAGCCTCCGGGCACGGTTGGCGATTACATTGACGAGGTCGAACCCGGCCGCGTGGTGGTGCTCGATAACGGCGGTCGCGAGAATGCCACTGTCTGGGGCGACATCCTCACGTTTGTCGCCCACCGGCGAGGTCTCGCCGGCACCGTGATTGATGGCGCCTGCCGTGACACGCACCTCTCGCGTGAGTTGGGTTATCCGATCTTCAGCCGTAGCTACTCGATGCGCACAGGCAAGGATCGGGTCCAGGTCGAGGCGGTCAACAGCCCGGTGAACATCGGCGATGCGCGCGTGCACCCCGGCGACTTGATGCGCGGCGACGCAGACGGCGTGCTCGTCATCCCGCTGGCGCACGAAGACGCTGTGCTCACGGCCGCCGAGGAGATCGACGCCATCGAGCAGCAGATCCGCGCCGCGATCAACGACGGCAAGACCCTCGCCGAGGCTCGGCGTCAGCTCGGGTACCATCAGCTGCAAACCCGGCGGAAGTAGATAACGGAGATTGCGGAGAAAAACGGATCAACACGGAGGAACGGAGTAACGGAGAAGAGATTTCTTAGACTCCGTTTCTCCGTTGCTCCGTGTGATTCCGTTACTCCGTAGTCTCCGTTGCCTAACATCGCAATCCGTTATATCGTAATTACGACTATGGCACGCAAGCCGAGTTCCGGGCCGGCGTCAGACCCTGAGCTGCTGATCCTCTCGAGCCTCGCCGACGGCCCGAAGCACGGGTGGGCGATCATGAGCGACATCGAAACATTCGCCGGCGTGACGGTTGGACCTGGGACCCTCTACAACGCGATCACGCGACTGGTGGAGAAGGAGCTGATCGCGCCAATCGAAGGCGATGGCCGACAGCGCCCGTATAAACTGACCGCACGCGGAACGGCGGCTCTCGACGAACAACTCCAGAACATGCGGCGCATTGCGTCGATCGGTCTGAGGAGGCTCCGACTCGCATGAGAACGAGGCTCGTCTCGTGGCTGCTTCGTTTCTATCCGAAGGCCTGGCGCGCAGAGTACGGCGCGGAACTGGCGAGCATGCTGCTCGTTCGTCCGCTCGGTGCGGCGATCGTGATCGACGTCGCGGCGAGCGGGATGTGGCAGCGCATGCGAGCGATTGACGCATCAACGGCCGCCGGCATCGGCCTGATGCTCGTAACGATCGCCGCGCTCGTGTCGAACGTCATGGCGCCAACCGGGTACGCGTTCTCAGAGCGCATCGACCTCCTGCAGCGCCCGATGAGATTGGAACTCTACGTCCTGGTGATGGCGGGCCTGGGATTCTGGACGGCATCGCGCGGCAATCACTGGCCCGGTCGCGCCGCGATCCGTGCATCGATCATCGCCTCTATCCCGCTCGTCGTGGTCGGTGTCCTGATGTGGGCTGGGATTCTCAGCTTCGTCGAACTCTCGCCAGGTCAGTCACCGATATCGACTGACGGCGGGATTATCTATGCCTTCTACAAGGGGCAACAGCAGATCCCTGGCCCCGCGCCTCTCGTGATGGTGCTGTCGCCGCTGCTCCGGTTGCCGGGTGCGTGGCTATGGGGCTCGGTCGGCGGGTGGCTTGGACGAACGTACGCCGACTGGCGGCGTCGTCCGATCAGCGCCTGAGGTCCGGCCGAAGCCGGACACGACGCATCACACCTCCGTCGACGCCCACGCAGCGAAGAGTTCCTGCTCTGTCGGCGGGTTGAGGATGTAGCGCACCGCCATCTCCTCGACCATCGGATACTCTGTGCGACGGAATATCTCGGCTGCGGCAGTGGTGTCGTAGTTCGTTTTTCGCAGGTCAATTCCAGGTCCAAGCATTAGCCAATCGGCGCCGGTCGTGCCGAACGGCATGCCGACGCTGCCGGCATTCACGACGCGCAACCCTCCAACCAACCGATCGAATTGCATATGCGTGTGGCCGCACACGACCACGGACGCATCGACGCCGGCGAATACCGGCGCGAGCCGTTCTTCAGGTGTCAGGCGCGTGAAGATCTCGGTTTCATTGCGCGGCGTCGCATGGCAGAACAACACTTTCCCGAGCCCGTCGATCTCGACGGTGGTCGTGAGTGGCCAGCTGGCGAGCACGTCCTGATACTCACGAACCTGTTGCGCCGTCCAGCGAAACAGCTCTCCGTATGGTTCTGGCAGGGGCCCACCGGACGAGGAGCCCCAATATTTCACGTCACCTGGACTGGCGGCCTGCAACTGCGCGAGCATGGCCAGGTCTCCGTTGCCGTAGATGAACTGGGTCGGGATGTTCAACTCCAGCAAACGAGCCATCGTCTCGCGCGGCATCGGACCAGGCAGTACATCACCGCCGACGACGATGCGATCGACGCCGACCTGACGGATGTCCTCTAGCACCGCCTCGAGCGCTGGCAGGTTGCCGTGGATGTCGTACAAAGCCGCGACTCGCATAGCGCTCCTCTCGTGTTATTTGTATCAGGCCGGTCCCGCCTTCGCCTACGGCTTCGGCGAGGCAGGCCCGCCTTCATTACGGCTTCGGCGGGGCAGGCAAGGCGATTCCAGGAGACTGACGTGAAGAAAGCATGTTCGCTGGCGATTCTCGCGTGCCTTGGTGCTGGTCCCGCCCTCGCGCAGACCACCGACGAACTGGTGAACGACGGCCGCAATGCCGACAACGTCACCACGCAGAGCATGGGCTACGCTCGCCGCAGCTACAGCCCGCTGGATCAGATCAACGCGAAGACCGTCAAGCGGCTCGTGCCGGTATGGAGCGCGAGTCTCATGAACGACATGGGCGAGCTGGCTGCTCCGACGGTCTATAACGGTGTCATGTACGTCATCAATGGCAAGGCGACGATCGCCATCGATGTCGCGACAGGTCGTCAGCTCTGGCGTACGCCTGTGGAGCTCGAGCCGGGAATCCAGCGCACCGCGATCACTCGGGGCGCGGCGACGATCTACAACGGCAAGGTCTTCCGCGTGACGATCGACAACCACGTGCTCGCGCTCGATATGAAGACGGGCAAGCAGATCTGGAATCAGAAGTTCGCCGATGCGAAGGAAGGCTACTACGCCACCAGCGCACCCATCGTCGCCAGCGGCGTGCTCATTTCCGGGATGGCGGGTGGAGAATCCACGACGCGCGGGTTCCTCGACGGCTGGGATCCGGAGACCGGTAAGAAGCTCTGGCGTCGATACACGATTCCCGCGCCAGGTGAGCCAGGCTCTGAGACGTGGCCAAAGGGCAGCGACGCCTGGAAGGTCGGCGGTGGGCCGACGTGGCGATCGGGCTCCTACGATCCCGAACTCGATCTCGTCTACTGGGGCGTCGGCAATGCGGAGCCGTACGATCCGCGGCCGCGTGAAGCGATGGACAGTTTGTATACATCCAGCGTGATCGCGATTCGACCGAAGACCGGAGAGATCGTCTGCCATTACCAATACACGCCGAATGACGTCTACGACGTGGATGGCAACGACGAGCAGGTACTCGCTGATCTGAACGTCAACGGCCAGCGCCGCAAGGTGATGATCCAGGCCAACAAGAACGGCTTCCTCTACGTCCTCGATCGCACCAACTGTTCGCTTATCGCCGCGCATCCGTTCGTCAAGGTGAATTGGGCGTCACGAATCGATATGACGACGGGGCGGCCGGTGTTGACCGACGTCTACAAGCGATTCCTCGCCGGCGAGGAAGTCGAGATCTGGCCGTCGCGTGGCACGAATGCGGTGCCGATCGCCTTCAACCCCAACACGGGTCTCGTCTATGCGAGTACCTGGAACCTGCCGCGTATTCAGAAGCTCGGTCCGCCGCCGCCATCAACGCTCGGCGCCAGCACGACCGGCGTGACATCGCGTCTGCCGGAGGTCAGTCCGGGCACGGCCTTCGGCCATCTCACGGCGATCGATCCGCTCACCGGCGAGAAGAAGTGGGAGGTCCCACTCACCGACTTTCCCAGTTCCTCGGGAATGCTGGCGACTGGCGGCGGTCTGGTGTTCACCGGCAAGCTGACCGGCGAGTTCATCGCTCTGGATCAGGAGACCGGCCGCACCGTCTGGCAGTTCAAGACGGGATCGAGCATCAACTCGACAGCGATCACCTACACGTACAAGGGCCGTCAGTACGTGTCGATCGCGTCAGGACTTGGTGGGGGCCTGGCGAACCGCTACGCCGGCGACAAGATCCCGACCGGGGGTTCGATGTGGACGTTTGCGCTGATGGCCGACTGACATCCTCTCAGCGTTCACTCGGCTCTCAGGACGGCATTCGGGTCGAGTCGTGATGCTCGCCACGCTGGCATCCAGCATGCGATCGCAGAAGTGAGCGCCAGCAACGCCACGACACTGATATAGGTGACCGCATCCAATCGGGAGACGCCGAATAACATCGTTTCGAGAAAGCGGCTCGCGAGCATGGCCAGGCCGAGGCCGAGCAGCGTCCCGACGACCGTCAGCGACATTCCCTCACGAAGCACAAGCTCGAGAAGGCTTCTGCGGTCTGCGCCCAGTACTGCGCGCACGGCGATTTCGCGCAGCCGCCGGGTGACACTTCCCGAAAGAAGACTGTACGTGCCAATGCTCGCGAGTGCGAGAGCCACGACGCCGAAGGCCTGGAAGAGCACCAGCGCGAAACGCCGCGCCGCCGCCGACGCGTTGACCCGTTCATCCATCGTTGCGACTCGCAGGATCGGCTGGCCTTTGTCCACCGATTCGATGGCGCGTCTGATCGCCGGCATCAACACGCCTGGATCGCTCTGGCCGCGCACGACGAGCCATCGCGCTCGATCGGAGAATTGTGTCCACTGTTCGTTCGTGACGTACACCGCGTCCGTCGGGTCGATCGCCAGGGACGCCTGTCTGACGTCGCCGACAATGCCCACGACGGTGAACCATCCAGGAGATGCACCAATCCGTAAGCGTTGACCGATCGCGTCGACCCCCGGGAGGCGTCGCTTCGCGACCGATTCACTGATCAGGGCAACGTGCGGCGCACTCCCATCGTCCTGCGCGTTCAACAGGCGGCCTCGCCGCAACGGGATCCCCATGGCTTCGAAGTACCCGGGAGCCACGGCATAGCGAGAGGCTTCGCGATTGTCGTTGTCTGCGGCTGGCGGTGAAGATTCGAACACCACACCCCACACGTCCACGTCTCCGGTCAACGGCAGCTGGCTCGTGGCGCCAGCAATCGATACTCCGGGAACGTGCCGCACGGCCTCGAGAACCGCCGTGAAGAACTGGTGAGCCGCATTCGGATCCCTGAAACGCCGTCCCGCCGTCTGCACCTGCAGCGTGAGGACGTTACGTGGCTCGAATCCGGGCGGCATGGCGAGCAAATGCTGAAGGCTGCGAAGCAGTAGTCCCGCACCCGCCAGCAGCACGAGCGCGAACGCGACCTGCACGACAACAAGTGTGCGCCGTCCCACTTCGCGTCCTCGCGAGTCAGTCGTCGAGCGGCCCTCTATCCGAAGGTCGGCTCGCGAGCCATACAGCGCCGGCACGATTCCAACCGCGAAACCGATCATTGTCACGAGAGCCACAGCGAACATCAGGACCCAACCATCAACGCGAATTGCCGCGATACGTGGCAACTCGGGTGGGCTGAACGCAATGACCACATCGACCGCGAGAGAGGCCAGCGCGATACCGGCGAGGCCGCCCATGATCGCGAGGAGCACCGCTTCGGTGATCAATTGGCGCATGAGCCTCAGTCGCGACGCCCCTAAAGCCGCACGCACCATCAGCTCAGTGCGGCGCTCGACGCCCCGCGCCAAAACAAGATTGGTGACGTTGACGCAGGCGATCGTCAGCAGGAGAGCCACGGCGCCCAGAATGGCGAGGAGCGCCGGTCTGACCGCGCGCGCGAGATCATCTTGAAGCCGCGTCGTGATGAAGCCATTCCGAAGGGCGGCCCACGATGGCCGGCTGAATGCCGTATCAGGCGTGCGCGCAATCCCCTCGAGTTCCCGTTTCGCCTGCTCCTCTCCTGCGCCCTCGCGCAGCCGGCCAATCATGTGCAGATGATGGCCCCATTCCCTGCCGTTGGTCGGCAACGTGGCGTCATACTGCAGCGCTGACCAGATCTCCGCTGAAGGACTCAGCACGTTTTCGAATGTCGCGGGCATCACACCGATCACGGTGACCGGTGTGTCCTCGAGCAGTACTTGGCGTCCGACAATCGACCGATCGCCACCGAAACGGCGCCGCCACACGCTATCGCTGATCAGCGCGACGAACGGGGCCCCCGGCCGGTCGTCGGCGGCATGGAAGTCGCGTCCGAGAGCCGGAGCCACGCCCAAGACACGAAAGTAATCGGCGCTGACATACTGCCCGTCGAATCGCTCTGGTTCGGCGACGCCCGTGAGAGTCGCGTGAAACGGCCGGACGACGGCCATCGAGCGGAATGTCCGGCTCCGTGCCATGACCTCGCGGTAGGTGCCGAAGGTGACGTCGGAGCGGCGTCCATCCTGAACGTCCCAAACCATCATCAGTTTGTCAGCATCCGGGTAGGGCAACGCTTCGAACAGAATGGGATTCACCACGCTGAAGATCGTCGCGCTGGCGCCGATGCCAAGGCCCAACGTGAGCACGGCGACGATGCTGTACGCCGGCCGCCGGAGCAGCTGGCGAAGACCATGCCGTACGTCGGCTGCCGTGGTCTCAACCACGTTCTCCCAGCCGTAGGCGCGCACTTGTTCCCGCACCACCGCGACAGTACCGAGCTCGAGTCGTGCCACACGTCGAGCCTCCTCCGGCGACAGACCTGTCGTCTCCAGGGCTGCGGCGGCCTCATCGAAGTAGTGCTCGACCTCGTCTCCGATGTCGCGGTCGGCGGCCGACCGGTTGAGGAGCGCACGAAGGCCACGCGCGGCGTGACGCCACAGAGACATGCGGCTACGCCTCGGCTTTCAGGATTCGTGCAACAGCTGCCGCGCGGCGCGCCCAGTCAGCGGTCTCGGCCTCCAGCTGCCGCCTGCCGCTGCGCGTGAGTGTGTAGTACTTGGCGCGCCGGGAATTGGCGGTGTCGCGCCACTCGGAGTCGAGCCAACCTGCGCGCTCGAGCCGGGTCAATGCAGTCAGCAGTGAGCCGGGATTGACTTTGAAGACTCCTCGCGAGACCTGCTCGACCCTGCGAGCAATGCCGAAACCGTGCATGGGTTCGAGGCTGAGCGTCTTGAGGAGCAGCAAGTCCAACGTGCCCTGGATGAGATCGGTGTTCTCCGTCTCCATGGAGAGGACACTACACCTCTCTCATCTTGACTGTCAAGATGTGATGATCAAGACGACGAGATGCCAACATCCCGAGATTATTTGCCGACCATCAGCCGAGGGGCCTGGTTGTTCTCCTGGCAGATGAACTCGATCAGCTCGGCGTCGAATGTGCCGTCGGTCATCAACCGATGGTGCACGCGGATCGTGAACGGGCGCGCGTAGGCTTTCGGATCGTCGATCGTGATGTCGATCTGGATCGTGCCGTAGTTCAGCCGCTGCCATCGCTCGGTCATCTTCGCCGCATCGGTGAGCGGGCTGCCCTGAATGTCGAGCCAGCCGCCATCGCGGAAGCCGCTGGTCTCGACGACGAGCGTGTCGCCATCCCATCGGCCCACTGAGTAGCCATACCACCACGGCTGCGGATCGTTGGTCGGCAGCGACCGGCCATCAGTGAGGATTTGGCGCACACCGCCGTTGCCCTCATAGAGAATTGCGATGACATCTGGCGTCTGGATCACTTTGCGCGGCTGCGGATGCATGTGGAATTGGATGAGACCCATCGGCAGGCAGTGGGCGTCGGGGTTCTCCTTGCTGTTCTGTTCGTGCCGATCGGCTTTGAGCTTGGCTGCCCACGGCTGAAGGGGCAGGTCACCTGTGAAGTTCGCGAAGACGTCCCCGAACGTCGCCGCCGGCGGCTCGCCGGGCGGCGAGACAGGCAGCGGCTGCACGCGGCCGTCGACGAACCAGGCGTTCTGCCAGACGCCGGTGAAATCAGGCTTGCCGTCGGCGGTCCTCGGCGTGGGTGCCTGCAGATTCACCCGGCCGTCGGGGGTGCGCGGCAGGTTCCGATCGGGATGCGCTGGCCACTGCGCATGTGGCAGTGCCGGCACGAGCAGACACAGGGCGACCGCGACCATCCAGACACGACAAGTTTGCATGGCTGGCAGGTTACCGCCCCTGGGGTATCGTTGAAAAGTGAACTCCGATCCGCACAAGCCGCTGCGCGACGATGTGCGCCTGCTCGGTGAGTTGCTCGGCCAGACAGTGAAGCGGTTTGCCGGCGAGGATGTGTTCGACGTGGTCGAGCGTGCCCGCGCGCTGGCCAAGAGCGGCCGTGCCGGCAACGAACGCGCATTCAGCGAACTGGCCGACGTGCTCGCTGGGATGTCGCTCGATGAAGCGCTGCCGATCGCCCGGGCGTTCGCGCAGTTCCTGCATCTCGCCAATATCGCCGAGCAGCATCACCGTGTCCGCCGACGCCGCGCGTATCAGCGCGATCCCGACGCGCGACCGCAGCGCGGATCGTGCGAGGACAGCTTTGCGCGTCTGCTCGCGGCGGGCATCTCACCGGAGCGCCTGCACGAAGCGGTCTGCGCGCTGCGCATCGAACTCGTGCTGACCGCGCACCCGACCGAGGTCGCGCGCCGGCGCATCGTCCAGAAACACAATCGCATCGCCCGGGCACTGGCCACACGAGACAGGCCCGATTTGACGCTCGTCGAGCGCGAGCAGTTGTTGGCCATGCTCCGCCGCGAGGTCGAGAGTGCCTGGGCCACGAGCGAGGTCCGCGAGCAGCGTCCCTCGCCGATCGACGAGGTGCGCAGCGGTCTCATCGTCTTCGAGCAGAGTCTGTGGGACGCGGTGCCTGGCTTTGCGAGAGTGCTGGATCGAGCGCTCCGTGCCAGCACCGGCCGTGGCCTGCCGGTCGAAGCCGCGCCGCTGCGCTTCGGGTCGTGGATCGGCGGTGATCGCGACGGCAATCCACACGTCACGCCGGACGTGACGCGGCGCGCATGCTGGCTGTCGCGATGGGCGGCCGCCGATCTCTA
>Ga0070675_100003310_pt1 | contig 12221 bp, 3 predicted proteins | sample KBSM43metaG_FD_65343 | JGI IMG/M metagenome (GOLD analysis project Ga0070675, IMG submission 65343) | Miscanthus rhizosphere microbial communities from Kellogg Biological Station, Michigan, USA - KBS M4-3 metaG | ecosystem: Host-associated > Plants > Roots > Rhizosphere > Soil ...
TCTCCTCGATGGCGTCCTCGACGAACAGGTTGTTCGAGTTGCCAAAAAGGTTGTCGTTGGTGTCCACGCCGTCGATGAGGAAGATGCTGTCGAAAGCGAACGCGCCGCCGATAGCCATCTGTCCGACGTTGGGCGTGTTATCAGTGACACCCGGGGCCAGCTCGGCGATCTCGAACGGCCGCCGGCCGATTGGCAAGGTGCTGATCAACTCCGACCTGTAGTTCGCTGACTGCTGCGTCGTCGCGAGTTGCGGCGGCGTGGCGTCGGCCACCACGTTCACGGTTTCCGTCACGCCGGACAGCTTGAGCGTCGCATCGAGTTCAGCGAGACCGCCGAGCGGCACGTCGATCGCCTGCTTGACGTCCTGCGTCCCGGAGAACTGAAACAGCACCTGGTAGGTGCCAGGTGGGAGGCCGCGAATGATGTACGCCCCGATGGCATCGGTCACGGCTGTGCGCTCGCCCTGCAGCCCGGGGGAGGTGACCGTGACGGTGGCGCCAGGAAGCGGCAGGCCGTCGGGATCCTTCACGACGCCCGAGAGCGTGCCGGTCTGCAGCCCTTGCGCCGCGGCGAGCGTGGGAGCAAGCGAGCCAATCGCGATCACAATCGCGAGCACGTACGCACTTCGTTTCGCCACTGATCCTCCTCGAGATGGGCCGGATCGCCCATTCGTATTGATAAACGCACTTGTAGCTGGTACGGAACACTCCCCGCAGGGGTCGAGTATACGCCTGAGCCACGAGGGCGTCGAGACAGGAGATTCCGGATCGCCGGGACAAAACTGACGACAAAAAGGGGAGCCGAGTGGAGTTGCGGGGGCTACGCCACGCTAGAAAAGCCAGCGCACGAGCAAATGCCCGCTCGTGCCTTCGCTGAACAAGTCATCCGTGCCGTATCGCGGATCGCGCGGGCCGGCTGGATCCGTCCGAGCGTCGATCATCGCGTTGTAGTCGTAGCCCTGGGCCAGGTCGGTGCGCGAGAGGTCGATCTCCGAGGAGGCGCGAGCCCGGTTCACGTAATTGAACCGGTGCCGAACCGTTTTCTGATTGAACAGGTTCAGGACATTGAGCTCGAGGCGGAGGCGCTTCCGTCCACCCAGGTCGAGCTGATGCGACACGAGCAGATCAGTGGTAGACAAGACCGGTGTGCGGCCCATGTCCCCCCGGCCGTTGACCATCACCTCGATACCGTTGAGCGTCGTCACGTAGGTGCTGAGGGGCGTGCCGCTGCCCGCGAAGAAATTGACGCCGATCTCGGTCCCAAATGGCAGGACGGTCGCTCCATACAGCTTCAGCACGTGCGGTCGATCTGTGGCGAGGCGGCCCAGCGGATCGAGATGACCCTGGGCATCCCACATCGATTCGTCGAGATCCCACGAGCGGTTGACGTTGCCGCCCGGGCGGAAGATGCTGCCGCTCTGCTGCTGATCGGTGGAGAAGGCGCCGAATGTCGGCGTCCTGATCTCGTCCGAGTTCTGAAGACCAGCGTAGTTGCCGTAGAGACGGCTCCACACGTAGCTTCCACCCATGAACCAGTTGCCCGAGAGTCGACGAACCAGCGAGACTTGCACCGCGTCGTACTGCCGCTTCGCCTTCGGCACCGTGAATGGTTGCGTGGCTGTTGACACCAACGCGTTGGTGGCGTTGCCCTCGCCGGGATTGGCGTACAAGTAGACTTCGTTGCCGTTCACCAGCAGGCCGATGTCCTCGATGGTGCGCACCAGGTGGTTGTGCACGTAGTTGACGGTGGCCACCGCGTCGTCGCGCACTTGCAGCTCGACGCCAAGGTTGAAGCTGTCCTGACTCATCGGCTTGATCGCGGGATCCACCGAGTCGAAGTTGGGCACGCGCCGGTCGCGGTATCCGTCGGCGCTTCCCCATAGATCGCGTCCGGGCATGTTGTTCAAACTGAGATTGAACACCTGCGTAGGATCGTCGAGTGAGCGGTAGTACACCTTCCAGATGTCGCCGCCGAACGACAGGCGAGACAGGTCGTACTTGGTCCAGTCGTAGTACCGGCCGTAGCTGCCAAACACCTTCGTCCGCCCGTTGCCGAAGAGGTCGTACGCCGCACCGATCCGCGGCGCGATCTTGTCGGTGAAACCGAACCGAATCGCATACGAGCGCAGGTCAGGACGGAACGACGGGATCGTCTCGCGCTCGACTCGCATGCCGGCATTCACCGTCAGGTTGCCGCGCGTCCACTGGTCCTGAGCAAAGAGATGGACGATGCTCGCGGCGGCATTGCCAGCCGTGCCGAGGTCGTTGACCTCGTAATACCCGAAGGTGCCGCGCCCGGCGCCCACGTCGGGCACGCTGCTCGTGAACGTCGAATCCCAGAAAACGTCCACCTCGCCGCCCGGATAGCGTCGATCCACGTCGTTGCCGTTGCGTCGCACGCCGCCGCCGATCTTCAACGAGTGATAGCCGCCGGCGAGAAACGAGGCGCTGTAATCGGCCTGCACGAACGTCTGCGTGGTCGTGTCGTGATCGGTGACCGCCACGGCAGGCACGTTCTGGTACTGGCTGGCGCCCTGGAGCTCCGGAGGGACACCGGGAAGACCGATCGAGCTTGTTCGGTACTTGACTGGTGTCGTGCCGGGGATGCCGCGGTCCCGGTAGTCGTCGCGAAAATGTCCGGCCTTCACGCTAAGGAGCCTGGTGTCCGACAGGGTGATGTCCACTGCGGCCGAGAGATTTCGCTGGTCGGTCGTGAATCCGCGCTGGCGGTTCGGCTCATTGCTGGCCAGCGTGCTCGACTGAAACTGCGGGCCGAAGCCGTTGTAGGTCGGCAGGCTGCCTTCGGAATAGGTCGGGGTCCAGAGCATACCGATCACGGCGTTGACGCGTTCCGCCGAGAAGCTGACCTTCCCGTACGCGTTCATCGTCGTCTGCGAGTTCTCCAGCGTGCCGGGCTCCAGACCGTTGTTGAACTTGTAATCCGCGGATCTGCTTCTGACCCGCGGCGAGAGCGATCCAAAGAAGAACAGACGCCCGCGAACGATGGGGCCGCCGAGCGAGCCGCCGATCTCGTGGCGGTGATCAGGCTGCTTCGGATCCTGGAAGTAGCTCACCGTGCGCTCGTCCACTGGAGACAGCACCAGCCGCTTCACCGGGCGCGCGCCGAGCAGGCTGCCCAGATAGTAGTAGTGACCCTCACCGCGAAACGTATTGCCGCCTGATTTGGTCGTCGCGCTGATGACACCGCCGAGCGCGCCGCCGAACTCGGCAGGGATGCCAACGGTCTTCACCTGGATCCCCTGCAGGTACTCGAACACGGTGTCCTGCCGCGACTGGCCGTTGATCAGGCTGTTGGTGGCCACTCCGTCGATCGTGAACTGGTTCTCCGAGCCGCTGGCCCCGTTGACCTGCAGGCCGCCTTCGATCGCCCCTTGATTGACCGACGGTGCTCTGACGGCGATCGACTGAAAACTGCGCCCTTTCGGGATCCGCTCGAATTCCTCCTGGGTGACCGTGTGCGAGATGAGCGTGCTTCTCATGTCGACGAGCGGTGCGACGCCGTCTACCTGCACGATCTCGCTCAGTTCGCCGACTTGAAGTTGCGTATTCAGTTCGATCGTCCGGCCGACCCGGACGAGGACGTCGGTTCGTTCGGCCTTGGCAAATCCAATCAGCTCGAAGCGAACGTCATAACGGCCGGGCGGAAGGTCGGCGGCGAGATACTGGCCGTTGGCGTCGGTCACGAACGAGCGGACTTCGCCGCCGTCGGCGTGCACCGTGATGACGATGACGCCTGGAATCGGATCGCCCTGCTGGTCGGTGACTCTGCCCCTGAGCCCACCGAAGCGCTCCTGCGCAGAGGCCGCTCCCACCGTCGAGAGGACGACAAGCGCCCACAGAACAGCTCTCATGCGCAGCGACATTCCCCGGGATTCGCTCGCCAAGCCGTGGATCGTAACTCTTCCTACGTTACGGGGCACATGAGGATAAAGCGCAACCAAAGGGCCCGAAGGTCCTTTTGTGTTGCGGCAATAAAAAAGGGGCCTGAAGGCCCCTTCGCCGTACACCGAAACGGGGCCGGCCGTAGCCGGCCCCGGCATTTCTAGAACAGGTACTTCACGAGGAAGTGCCCGGTCGTGCCCGGGTTGAACATGTCGTCCTGTTGGTAGCGGGGCTCGAACGCATTCGCCCCGTCAGGTCGCGCAGCGATCATCGCTCTGTAGTCATATCCCCGCGCAAGATCCGTCCCGGAGAGATCGATCTCGGAGGCCGCGCGGGCGCGGTTCAAGTAGTTGAAGGTGTGCCGTACGGTCTGCTGATTGAAGACGTTGAGCACGTTGAGTTCGAATCGGAGACGCTGGTTCGCTTTGCCCATCCGGAGCTCGTGCGCGACCAATAGATCCGTCGTAGACAGTATCGGCGTCCGGCCCATATCGCCGCGGCCGTCCACGAAAATCTCGATCCCGTTCAGCGTGTTGACGTACGTCGTCACCGGAGTGCCGCTGCCGGCGAAGAAGTTGGCGCCGAACTGCGTGCCGAACGGAGCCAGATAGGAGCCATACAACTTCACCACGTGTGGGCGATCCGTGGCCAGCGCGCCCTTTGGATCGATGTTGCCGTGTGCGTCCCACATCATCTCATCGAGGTCCCAGGCGCGGTTGGCGTTACCGCCCGGCCGGAAGGAGATGGCACTCTGCTGCTGATCGACGGCGAAGCTGCTGTATCCAGGCGCCCGGATCTCGTCTGAGTTGGCGATGCCCGCGTAGTTGCCATACAGGCGGCTGAACACGTAGCTTCCGCCGAAGAACCAGTTGTTCGAGAACCTGCGGTTCATTGACAGCTGAAGCGCGTCGTAGGTCCGCACCGGCTTCGGGATGTTGAAGGGCGCCGTCGCGGTCGAGACCAGCGCGTTGGTCGCGCTTCCCTCGCCAGGGTTGGCGTAGAGGTAGACCTCGTCACCGTTGACGAGCAGGCCAATGTCCTCGATCGTTCGCACCAAGTCGTTGTGAATGTAATTCACGGTCAGCACCGAATTGCGACCGAGCTGATACTCCACTCCAGCATTGATGCTGTCCTGACTCATCGGCTTGATCGCCGGATCAACCGATTCGAAGTTCGGGACGCGGCGGTCACGGAAGCCGGAGGCGCTGCCCCAGAGATCGCGCCCTGGCATGTTGCTCAGATTGACCGTGGGCACCACGTTCGGATCGTCGAGCGTGCGATAGTAGACCTGCCAGATATCGCCGCCGAACGACCCGCGTGAGAGCTCGTATTTCGTCCAGTCGTAGTAGCGGCCGTAGCTGCCGAACACCTTGACGCGGCCGTTACCGAACACATCGTACGCCGCACCGATCCGGGGCGCGATCTTGTCGCCGAAGCCAAACTCGATCGCGTTTTCCTGAATCTCCGGCTTGAACGACGGGATCCTCTCGTTCTCGAATCGCACGCCCAGGTTCAACGTCAGATTGCCCATCGTCCACTGATCCTGCGCGTACAGGTGGGCGATGTTTGCCGACGCCTTGCCAAAAGTCCCGAGGTTGTCGACGGTGTAGTACCCGTACGCGCCGCGACCGGATCCGACACCGGGCACGCTGCTTGTGAACGTTGAGTCCCAGAACACCTGGACGCGACCCCCAGGGTACAGTTGGTCGACGTCGTTCGCGTTATGACGGACGCCGGTCCCAACTTTCAACGTGTGGAACCCGCCGGCGTTGAACGCTGCGTTATAGCTGGCTTGCACGTACGACTGCTTGGTCGTGTCGTGGCTGACGATCTGGACTGCCGGTGTGTTACTGAACCCAATGCCGCCTTGGAGGTTGGCCGGCACACCCGCGAGACCAACTGACGTCGTCTGATATGAGAACGGCGTCGTCGATGGGACGCCGGTGTCCTTGTAATTGTCGTGGAACAGCCCGGCCTGCACGGTCACGAACGACGAGTTACTCACGTTGATATCGGCGTTGCCCGTGAAGTTGCGCTGGTCGATCTCGAAACCGCGTGTGAGGTTCGGCTGATTCGCTGCCTTTGAGGACGAGATGATATTCGCCCCCAGGCCGCTGAAGGCCGGAAGCGTGCCTTCGGACGTGGTTGGCGTCCAGAGCGCGCCGAAATACGCGTTGACCCTGCGGCTCGAGTAACTGACCTTCCCGTAGCCATTCATGACCGTCTGATCCTGGTGGATCTCCCCGGTCTCGGTTCCGCTGCTGAAGTTGTAGGTGTTGGTCCGTGAAACGAAGCGCGGCGAGATCGAGCCGAAGAAGAAGAATCGGTCGCGGACGATGGGCCCGCCTACCGACGCGCCGACCTCGTTGCGATGATCTGGTTGCTCGTCGTCCTGGATGAGGCCGACGGTGCGATCATCGACTGGCGACAGCACGAGTCGCTTGACCGGGCCGGCGCTGAGGCCACTACCTAGATAGTAGTAGTGTCCCTCTCCCAGGAACCGGTTGCCGCCGGACTTGGTGACCGCGCTAATGACGCCGCCCAGCGCGCCGCCGTATTCAGCAGGAATGCCGACCGTCTTGACCTGTACTTCCTGCAGATATTCGAAGACGGTGTTCTGGCGCGATTGGCCACCGAGCAAGCTGTTCGTCGAGACACCGTCAACGGTGAACTGATTCTCCGAGCCGCTGGCGCCGTTGACCTGGAACCCGCCCTCGATTTCCCCGGAGATCACCGACGGAGCCGTCATGGCCACTGACTGGAAGCTGCGACCCTTCGGCATCCGATCGATCTCTTCGGCGGTCACGTTGTGCGCGACGATCACGCCGCGCGTATCGACAAGCGGCGTAGCTTGAGCCGAGACCTGGACGACCTCGGTCACCGCGCCGACTCGCATCTGCGCATCCAGCTCGAACGTGCGGCCGAGCAGGACGGCGAGATCGTTCCGCTCCACCTTGGCGAACCCGGCGAGCTCGAACGAGACGTTGTAGCGGCCAGGAATCAGATCCTGAGCTACGTACTGACCATTGGCGTTGGTCACAAAGGCCCTGACCTCACCGGTCTGGGTGTTGGTCGCAGTGACCGTGACTCCCGGAACGGCCTGGTTCTGCTGGTCGGTCACCTTGCCAGTCAGTGCGCCGAATCGCTCCTGAGCGGATGCGAGGCCCGTAAAGACCAGCGCACACGCCACAAGGTAAGCACTTATGCGTGCGTACATCAGTTGTCTCTCCTTGACAGACGAGTTGCTCTCTATTGACTAGATAGAACCGCTACGGAAAAGCCGTACCAGATTGGTCCACAGGGCTAAGGTGTTGTGGCTCCAGCCATTTGCGCGATCTTGTGGCGCTATGTGGGACGAGTGAATCCATGAAGAGCAACTTTTCAAACCAAAATCATGGATTTGGCGCAGTTCGTAATGCAAGCATAACTTTCTATCACAAGTTACAAGGGTTTGACACCAGCTGGTCACAGCCTTCTGTGCAGCCCATTTAGATCAGCCAGTTTTTCAGGCGAATTGACATTTTCCTGGGACGAATGACGACGCGAGCGATGAGTCTCGCCAATCCCGTCATCCACGCCGGCACGTCCGAACCTGTCCGCTGGTGTCGGTCACCGTTTACGGCGTGTTGACACCAAACAGCCCGAATCGCCATCGGGGGATTGCCCCCGATCACCCCGGGTGCTTCTCTACCAAGGCCCGCTGCGCCGTTGGCTTTGGCGAGGCAGTCAAAGACAAAGGAGTGACCCAATGAAGGCGATCGTGTGGCTGGCTGTCGTCGGCGTGATCTTCACCGCGGCCCCGGCGGCCGCGCAGAGTACGACGGGGACGATCTCGGGTCGGGTCGTCGATTCGCAGGGACTGGCCCTTCCCGGTGTGACCGTGATCGCATCGTCACCAAACCTTCAGGGCACGCGCGAGACGGTGACCTCGGAGAACGGCGACTACATCCTCACGCTGTTGCCGTCGGGTCCCTATCGTCTCGTGTTTGACCTTGCCGGATTCCAGCGCGTCGAGCGATCCGTCGGCCTTGCCCCCACACAGACGCTGCCGCTGCCGATCGAGATGGGAGTCGCGGGCGTGACCGAAGCGGTGCAGGTGGTCGGCCGCGCTGCCGACGTCCTGACGCAGACCAGCCAGGTCGCCACGAATTTCCAGCAGACGCTGATGTCCACGCTGCCGACGCAGCGTGATTACCGCGCCGTGATGTTGATGGCGCCTGCCGTGCATCCCACCGGCCCGAGCGGCAGCTTCTCGGTCGCCGGCTCGATGTCGTTCGAAAACCTCTACATGGTGAACGGCGTGTCGGTGAACGAGAACCTGCGCGGTCAGGCGCAGGACCTGATCATCGAGGACGCGCTGCAGGAGACGAACGTCGCCACGTCTGGCGTCTCCGCCGAGTTCGGACGCTTCGGTGGCGGCGTGGTCAACATGGTCACCAAGTCGGGCGGCAATCTGTTCAGCGGGTCGTTCCGCGAAACGCTGACCAACGACGATTGGCGCGCGCTGGTTCCGAAGCGCGCGAACGATCCCTTTGCCAACGACAGCAAGATCGACGACGTCGTCCCGTCCCACGAATACACGGTCGGCGGGCCGGTGATGCGCGATCGGTTGTGGTTCTTTACAGCCGGACGTCTGCAGACGAATTCGATCAACCGCCAGTTGGTGATCACGAACATTCCCTATGTCTTCACCGACCAGTCGCGACGCTATGAGGGCAAGGTGACGTATCTGGTCGATGCCAACCACCGGCTCCAGGGCGCGTTCACCAAGATCAATCGCGACGAGACCAACGGCACCTTCAACACGACGACGTCGATGGATCTGGCGAGCCTCTATAACCGGAGCCTGCCCGAGGACCTGTTCACCATCAACTACACCGGCGTCATCACGCCGAAGTTCTTCCTGGAGGGCCGTTACTCGCAACGCAACTTGACGTTCGTCGGCAGCGGCAGCCAGTTCACCGACATCCAGAAGGGCACACTGCTGGTCGATTCGGCGGGACGGCGTTACAACGCGCCGACGTTCTGTGGTGTCTGTACCGATGAAGAACGCGACAACCAGGACATCTTCGTCAAGGGCTCGTACTTCCTCTCCACGGGCGGAACTGGGTCGCACAATCTGGTGATCGGTTACGACCTGTTCAATGACCGCCGCCTCGCCAACAACTATCAGTCGGGCAGCAACTATCGCCTGATCAACGCGCCCGCGGTTCTGCAGGGCACCGATCTCATCGCGACGTTCGTCAGCGGCACGACCCAGTTCCAGTGGAATCCGATTTTCATCGAGAGCCTCGGGACCAAGTTCCGCACGCACTCAGTGTTCGCGAATGACAACTGGACGATCAGCGATCGCCTCAGCGCCAATCTTGGGTTGCGGTGGGATCGCAACGACGGTGTGGACAGCAACGGTCTGCTGGTCGCCAAGAGCGGTGCCTTCAGTCCTCGCCTCGGCCTCGTCTGGGATCCCGCCGGCAATCAGAAGTGGTCGGTCACCGGCAGCGTGGCGAAGTACGTGGCCGGTCTCCTCAACAGCATCGCCGACCTCTCGTCGCCGGCTGGCAATTCCGATCAGTACAACTTCGTCTACACCGGTCCGAGCATCAACGTCGATCCGGCGACACGCGTGCCGAACGCGCAAGCGATTCAGATGATGTTCGATTGGTTCAACGCCAACGGTGGGCCGACGCTTCCGCTCACGGGATCGCCGTCAGTGCGCGGCGTCTCACCGCAGGTGCGCGGGTCGCTCGATTCTCCGTACGTGTGGGAGTACGCGACCGGCGTCAACCGGCAGTTCGGCAGCCGCGCGGCCGTGCGCGCCGACTTCGTCTATCGCGATTACGGCGGCTTCTACGTGCAGCGCACCGACACGACGACCGGGCAGGCGATCGATACGCGCTCGTTCGCGCCGGCCAGCGTGCGAGGACGCGCCTACGACCTGACGCTGCTCGAGAACGATGACCAGGGACTGCTGAATCGGCAGTACACCGGCCTCAGTCTGCAGGCGCAGTATCGCGCCGGCACGCGCTTCGATTTCGGCGGCAACTACACGATCTCTCGCGCGTGGGGAAACATCGAAGGTGAGACTGTACCGAACGGTCCGATCGCCGCGGGCGCAAGCGGGCGCGAGGCGGTCTACAGCTATCCGGAGTATCGCGGCGAATGGAATTTCCCGTCTGGCGACCTGTCGATCGATCAGCGTCATCGCGCGCGGCTGTGGCTGAATGTCACGCCGCCAAAGGTCTCGGGCCTGACGCTCAGCGTGCTGCAGGCGCTCGAGAGTGGCGTGCCGTACAGCGCGTCGAATCAGAACGGCGCGTTCGTCAACGGCGTCGACCCGCGGCCGTTTGTCGCCAACCCGGGCTATCTCAATCCGCCTGACGGCGCGAACACGCAGTACTACTTCACCGCGCGCGACGCGTTCCGCCTCGAAGGGCAGAAGCGCACCGACTTCGCGGCGAACTACAACTACGGCCTCAGCGTTGGTGGCAGTCGGATGCTCGACTTCTTCGTTGGCGCGCAGGTGATCAATCTGTTCAACCAGTTCCAACTGTGTGGCTGTGGTGGCAGTGCGACGTTTGCGCTCGGCGGCAACGTGCAGAACCAGACGGTCGATACCGCGGTGCGTACGAACGTGACGAATCCGACGTTGTACCAAGCATTCAACCCGTTCACGACCACACCGGTCGAGGGCGTGCACTGGGCGAAGAGTCCGACGTTTGGTCTGGCGCTGAATCGTTTCGCGTACACGACACCGCGTACGTTCAGGCTCACGTTCGGCATGAGGTTCTGAATCCCAGGCGGGTCTCAAGACCCGCCGCTACTCGCTACGTCGTTAAGGAGCAAGAAGATGGGCAAGACACCCTTCCTGATATTCGTGTGCCTGCTCGCCGCCACAATCGCATCCGCGCAGGTTCCCACCGGCACCATCTCAGGTCGCGTGGTCTCGTCCGACGACGCACCACTCCCGGGGGTGACGGTGACCGCGACGTCTCCCAGCCTGCAGGGTGAGCGCGCGGTGGTGACGACCGTGAATGGTGACTTCGTCATCCCGCTGTTGCCACCCGGCGATTACACGCTGGTCTTCGAGTTGAGCGCATTTCAGTCGATCAAGCGCCAGGTCGGTGTCGCAGGTACTCAAAGCGTCACCGTCAACGAGACGATGGCCATTGGTCCCGTCACCGAGAAACTGACCGTTGTCGGCAAAGCGGAACCGTTCGTCGAGACCGCCACGGTCGCCGCGAAGTTTCGTCAGGATCTGATGACGACGTTGCCCTCGAACCGCACGCTCGATGCGTCGATCCTGATGGGACCGGCGGTGCATGCCACCGGGCCCAACGGTGGCTATTCCATCGCCGGCGCGATGTCGTACGAGAGTCTCTTCGCCGTGAACGGTGTCGTCGTGACGGAGAACCTGCGCGGTCAGCCGTTCACGCTCTACATCGAGGACGCGCTGCAAGAGACGACGGTGTCCACGTCAGGGGTGTCGGCGGAGTTCGGCCGATTCGGTGGCGGGCTGGTGACGGCGATCACGAAGTCGGGTAGCGATGTGTTCAGTGGCTCCTACCGGCAATCGTTCAACAACGACGCCTGGCGCACGACCAGCCCTTTCAACGAGCCCAAACTCGACAAGGTCGTGCCGACCTACGAGTACACATTCGGCGGGCCGATCGCGCGCCGGCAGCTGTGGTTCTTCAACGCCGGCCGTTTTCAGGAGCAGCAATCGTCGCTGACGACGACCGCGACGAACCTGCCGTACGTGCGCACGAACAACGAGAAGCGCTATGAGGTGAAGGGCACGTACTCGCCGCTCGCGGGTCACACGGGGCGCGTCGCCTACACGAAGATCGATCAACTGGTGAGCAATTTCTCGACTGGCAACATCATGGACCTGCGCAGCCTCTTTAACCAGGGCCAGCCGCAGGATCTGCTCTCAGTGCACTACACCGGTGTGCTGACCTCGAAGTTCTCGGTCGAAGGACAGTGGGCGCAACGCACGTTCACATTCGTTGGATCGGGCGCGCCGACGCGAGATCTCATCGAGGGCACGCTCCTCATCGACCGCGCACGCGGTGGCACCAACTTCCGATACTGGTCACCAACGTTCTGCGGCGTCTGCGACAACAACGAGGAGCGCAGCAACACCGACGTGATCGTCAAGGGCATGTACTTCCTGTCGAATCGCGGCACCGGCTCGCACCATCTGGTGTTCGGCGTTGACAGCTACAACGATCACCGCTTTGCCAACAACCATCAGTCGGGGAGCGACTACCGCATTCTCGGCACGTCGACGATCGTGCAGGGCTCGGACATCCTGCCGGT
>Ga0070675_100003316_pt1 | contig 12209 bp, 8 predicted proteins | sample KBSM43metaG_FD_65343 | JGI IMG/M metagenome (GOLD analysis project Ga0070675, IMG submission 65343) | Miscanthus rhizosphere microbial communities from Kellogg Biological Station, Michigan, USA - KBS M4-3 metaG | ecosystem: Host-associated > Plants > Roots > Rhizosphere > Soil ...
GCCGAGCCGACAAATGTCTGCTCAGCCGCAGCCATCCTTAGAAGTGGTTTGTCTTCTCTACTACGTGGGACACCTCGCGAACGCTCAAAACTCGGCAGGATTTGTGAAATACCGCCCAGCGATGTTGAAGATCGACCTCCATACCCATACAGCCGACGACCCAGCTGATCGAATTCCGTACCAAACACATGAGCTTTTGCACAGAGCCGCAGAGCTCGGGTTCGACTGCCTGGCCATCACCCTCCACGACCGGCAGCTCGATCCAGAGGCGTTGCGGTCTTATGCGGCCGCGCACGGCATGGTGCTCATTCCCGGCATCGAGCGCACGATCGAGGGACGCCATGTGCTGCTGCTCAATTACAGCCGCGCGGCGGAGTCGATCGACTCGTTCGAGGCGCTTGCGCGCTTGCGTGAGCGCGAGCGGGGCCTTGTCATCGCGCCGCATCCGTTTTTTCCATCGTCCAAGGCGCTGCGCGGCGCCCTCACGCGGTATGCGCATCTATTCGACGCCGTTGAGTGGAATGGGATGTTCACGCGGGCACTGAATTTCAATGCGCCGGCGGAGCGCTGGGCCCGCCGCCACGGAAAGCCACTTGTCGGCAACGGGGACGTGCATCGGCTGGAGCAGCTCGGAACGACGTATTCGCTCGTGGATGCCGATCCAACTCCCGACGCTATCTGCGAGGCAATCGCCGCCGGACGGGTACGCGTCGTGGCGACACCGCATTCAGCGTTTACGGCGGCACGCCTGATGGCCGATCTCGCGGCGAGCACATTGCTCCCTCGAGCGACCCGAACGACTCGAACGATTCGAACGATATACTCATCGACGGATTGAACCCGCCGCTCACTACACTTCTCCACAACATTCTCACGAGCCGCGTCTATGACGTGGCACGTGAGACACCGCTCGACCCGGCCCCCGGTCTCTCACGCCGGCTTGGAAACACGGTGCTCCTCAAGCGCGAGGATCTCCAGCCCGTTTTCAGCTTCAAGTTGCGCGGCGCCTACAACAAGATCGCGCATCTGACGCCTGAGGAGCGCGCCCGCGGCATCATCACCGCCAGCGCCGGCAACCACTCGCAGGGCGTCGCCTACTCCGCGCGCAAGCTCGGGCTCAGGGCCGTGATCGTCATGCCGCAGACAACGCCGCGGATCAAAGTGGATGCGGTGTGCGCGATGGGTGCGGAAGTGGTTCTCGCCGGCGACACATACGGCGACGCCAAAGCGCACTGCGACACCCTTGCGGCCGAGAGCGGGATGACGTTCATTCATCCATTCGACGATCCGCTCGTCATCGCCGGGCAGGGGACGATCGGTGCCGAGATCTTGCGTCACACACAGGATTCTCTTGCGGCCGTGTTCGTGCCGGTCGGAGGCGGTGGACTCATTGCGGGCATAGCGGGGTACATCAAAGCGCTGCGTCGGGACGTGAAGATCGTCGGCGTCGAGCCGTTCGAGGCCGATGCGATGCACCGCTCGCTGGCGGAAGGCCGCCGCGTGCATCTCGATCACGTCGGCCTTTTTGCCGACGGTGTCGCCGTGCGCGAGGTTGGCGAACTGACGTTTGCCATCGCGCGTCAGACCGTGGATGAAGTCGTCCGCGTGAGCAACGACGAAGTGTGCGCTGCGATCAAGGACATCTTCGACGACACGCGCACGATCATGGAGCCTGCCGGCGCGCTGGCGGCCGCGGGGCTGAAGCGGTGGACCGAGCGTGAGGGAACTCGCGACCAGGTGCTCGTCGCGGTGTTGAGCGGCGCGAACATGAACTTCGATCGGCTGCGATTTGTCGCCGAACGCGCGGAGGTGGGCGAAGCGCGGGAGGCGCTCATCGCGGTGACGATTCCCGAACGTAAGGGGGCGTTCCGCGAATTCTGCGGCGCCATCGGTCGCCGAGTCGTGACCGAATTCAATTACCGCCTTTCCGGACGGAATCAGGCGCACATCTTCGTCGGGTTCGCGACGCAGTCACGCCAGGACGCCGATGCGCTCATTTCGCAGCTTCGCCGCTCCGGGTACGAAACGGTCGATCTGACGGACAACGAAATGGCCAAACTGCACGTCCGCCATATGGTCGGCGGCCACGCCCCGGAGGTTCAGCACGAGCGCCTGTGCCGCTTCGAGTTCCCCGAACGTCCCGGTGCGCTGGGAGATTTCCTCGACGCGCTCGCGGGGAGATGGAACATCAGCCTGTTCCACTACCGGAATCACGGGTCCGACTTCGGCCGCGTGCTCGCGGGCCTTGAAGTCGAAGATCGCGACCTTCCGGGTTTCCGATCGTTTCTGGAAGGACTCGGCTACGAATACACGATCGAGTCCGATAACCCTGCCTACCGGTTCTTCTTGGGATAAATCCCAAATCCCAAATCCCAAGTTCCAAATCCCAAGTCTGACGCGACGGGCCACAGAGACTCAGAGACGCAGAGATCAAGATTTTCTCTGAGCCTCTGTGTCGCTGTGGTGAATGCCGCGTTTGAACGCTTGGGATTTGGGTTTTGGGACTTGGGTTTTGGGATTTCCCGAGTGGTTCAATCCGAATCACCGTGTTCTGCACATGATTCGTTAATGGACATTGCCGCGGGTCGATCCGTGCAACGCGGATCTGTGCACCCCAGACCATCTCCTTGACGCCCAGGAAGTTCGCGGGTTGGCGATCCACCGGCTTGCCCGTTGCAGCCTGCGGGGGCACCCCCCGTGTCACGGAGAAAAGGCGTGCAGAACCAACTATCGCTCGTCCGAGGAGATCTGTTCGGATCGGTTCAGACGAACGTTAAGTTCATGAGCACGACCCCGCAATCCCATCGGCGCCCTGCGGGTAACGGCCTCGACAAGCATGTCGGGGCCGTTATCGCTTTTGCCGCTGTAGCCATTGTGTGCGCCCTTTACACGATGGTCGTGACACTGTCGGCGATCAACACGCTCGTGTTCGCGGTGCTCGGGCTGGTTGCGGGAGCGTGCGCGGTCACGCTAATGAAGCCTGTGCCGCATCAGGAGACCGCGTCGAAGATCGGCCACCCGGTCGCAAAACCGCCGGTGCCATTACACCCAGTCGCCGGGACCCGCATTCGTACCGATGCGCCGGACGATTTGCTGGCGATCGTCAGCCTGGTGCGCTTCGTTGACGGAGAGGCGGAGTCTGGCGACGCGGCGGTGCTGCCGACGGCACCCTTCTCGCGCATCCTCACCGATACGACCACCGCGTTCTCATGAGTACAGCCCCGCAAGCCACCAGGCGCCCTGCAGGTAACGGCCTCGACATTCACGTCGGGGCCGTTATCGTCTCTGGCATTGTCGGCATCGTGTACGCCATTTACACGATGCTTGTGACACCGCCGCCGATGAACACGCTTGTGTTCGCCGCGTTGGGACTGGTTGCGGGAGCGTGCGCGGTCAAGATTCCGGGCGTCAACGCGCTCGTCTCCGCCTCCGACACATTCTTCATCGCCTCGGCCATGCTGTTCGGTCCGGCGCCGGCGATGGTGGCGATCGCGCTCGACAGCGCAGCGCTCGCCTGGCGGCGTGGGTATGATTTTCGTCGCCTGTTGTTCAACGCGGCGCTGCCCGCCGTCTCGCTCGGCGTCGCGACGTGGGTGTTTCAGCTGCTCGGTGGATCACCGCTCGACTACTCCACGCACATCAGCGCGACCATCTTGCCGCTGACCGCACTGACAGGCATCTATTTCGGATTGAACTCCGGACTGCTGTCGGTGGCCATCGCACTCGAGTCGAACGCGCCGATCGTTGTGGTATGGCGCCGTTTGTGGCCGCTGTCGATGAACTACATCGCCGCGGCGTCCGCGGCCTTCTGCTTTGTCATCGTCATACGATCGGGCGGCTGGATGGCCGCTCTCGCCGTCGCACCGCTCGTCGTGGTGCTGCATCTGACGTTGCGATCGATCACCGGACGCCTGAGCGACGCCGAACTCTACGTGCAGACGGTGGACAAGCTGTATCTGTCTACCATCGAGACACTGGCGACCGCGATCGAGGCGAAAGACGGCGTCACCTCCGATCACATCCGGCGCGTCCAGAAGTTCGCGATCGGTCTCGCGAAGGCCCTGAGCGTCACAGACGAGAACACGATCAAGGCGATCAACGCCGCAGCGCTGCTGCACGACACGGGCAAACTTGCGGTCCCCGAGTACATCCTGAACAAGCCTGGCAAGCTCACAGCGCTCGAGTTCGAGCAGATGAAGCTGCATGTCGATGTGGGCGCCGACATCCTGTCGGCGATTGACTTTCCATATCCGGTTGTCCCGATCGTCCGCGCGCATCACGAGAATTGGGATGGCACCGGTTATCCGCGCGGGTTGAAGGGCGAGGAGATCCCGATTGGCGCCCGCATTCTGTCGGTGGTCGACTGTTACGATGCGCTGACGTCGGATCGTCCTTACAGACCCGCGCTGACCGACCGCGACGCAATGAAAATCGTGCTCGAGCGGCGGGGCACGATGTACGACCCGCAGGTGGTCGATACGTTCGTGCGCGTGTATAAGGAAATCGCGGCGGAAGCGATGGAGCCTGTCCCGCATCAGGAGGCGCTGTCGAAGATCGGCCGGTCGGTCTCAGTGCCGCACGTTCCTCCGCCACCAGTGGCGGCCACCGATATTCGTACGGACGCGCCCGACGATCTGCTTGCGATTGTGAGTCTCGCGCGGGTCCTCGGGGGAGAGGCGACCTTTGGCGACGCCGCCGCGCTCGCGACCGCGCACCTCTCGCGGGTCCTCACCGATACGACCTGCGCGTTTTACGTGCATGACCAAGCGTCCGGCCATCTGGTGGCGCGGTATGTCATGGGCGAACATGCCGCGGCGCTTCACGGCATGTCGATGCCGATCGGCGAGCGGTTAAGCGGCTGGGTGGCGGCCTGCCGTCAGACGATTGCGAACTCCGACGCTGCGCTCGATCTGCACGATCGGGGCGTCAAGCTCGGAAGGGCGATCAGCACGCCGCTCGTCGACGGCGATCGCGTGGTCGGCGTCTTCACCGCCTACGGGGCCGCGCAGCGCACGTTCAGCGACGATCAGAGCCGTCTCGTTGAGATGATGGCGCCGCACCTTGGACGCATCGTCGGCGCCGCACTACGCAGCGAACAGCGGACGCGCGATCAGCAGGAGCCGCGTCCAGCCGCATCAGGCCGGCGCGACCTCCGGGTCGTCTTCAGCCGGTAGCAGATCTCAAGTCCCAAAAACCAAATCCCAAATCCCAAATCCCAAATCCCAAACCCAAAACAGAATTCTCGAAACTGCATTGGGATTTGGGTCTCGGGATTTGGGGATTGGGATTTCTCCGTGCTCCGAACCGAACCAACCGTGTCCCGCAACTGAACGAATACGCCAACTGATTGCCGTTTCAGCGGATATAACGAACACGAAGCCTGCAGCCAACCAGCGCATGTCGCATTCGCGCACACGCGTCAGCGCAGATTCGCGCACCGCAGATCTGTGCACGCGATGTATCTACTTCGTTCTCAACGAGATCGCGAGTTGACGACCCAGCGGCCCGCTGGTTGCTCTTAGATGAGTCGGTCCGTGTGGAACGCGCTCAGCCGCCGGATCGGAGAGAAAGCGTGCAGCCGCGAATAGTGACCGTCGCTCGCGCATCGAAGTCGGACCCGAGCGCAAAAGTTCGTCGATCCCCAGCAACCGAATAGGCGCCCTGCAAACGGCCTCGACTCTCCCCCCGTCGAGGCCGTTTTCGTTTTCCACCAGGCTTCAAACAGGGCTTCGCGAGCCCAGTCCGAGCGAAAACACCCGCTCACGCCGATGCTCCGCGTCAAGCGTTCGCGTTCGCCCTGCCAGCAGATCCGAGAGGCTGATCATTCCCACCAGGCGGCGCTCCAAACCACGCTCGACGACCGGAAAGCGAGTCAACCCCGTTGACGCCATGCGGTGAACGACCGCCCGCAGCGGTTCGTCCGGATGCGCGACGACCGGCAGCGAATGTGCGATATCGGCGATGCACATCGATGGAGGAGCCCGATGAATCGAGTGTTCGAGGTGGCTGCGTGTGACGACGCCGAGCAGGCGGTGGTCATGGTCGACCACAGGGTAGAGCCGCTGACGGCGTCGCGGACGCGGCGATTCGCCGACGATCGTCCGCGCTTCCTCGAGCGTCATCGCCGCGGAGAGCGCGACGATGTTGCTGCGAACGACCTCACGCACGAAGAGAATTTCCAGCGGATCGATCGAGTACTCGCGCGTCAGATGATACCCGCGCCGGCTTACTTTCTCGGTCAGGATCGATCGCCGCAGCGTGAGCACCGTGCAGGCGTGCGCGATCGTCACGGCAATCAGCAGCGGCAGCATCATGTTGAGATCGTGCGTCAGCTCGATCGCGAAGACGATGCCGGTGAACGGCGACCGCATTGTGCCGCCGAGGATGGCCCCCATGCTCACCAGCGGCCAGAAGCCGGCGCCGAGATTCGGCAGGAACGCGCCTTCGACGCCGCCGAGCGCGCCGCCCATCATCAGCAGCGGCGCGAGCACGCCGCCGGAGGTTCCCGAGCCGAGCGCGATCGCCCAGATCGACGATTTCACGAGCAGAATGCCCAGCAGCGCCGGACGCGCGACGTCGCCCTGCAGCAGTGCGCCAATCGTGTCGTACCCGACCCCAAGCGCCTGCGGAAACAGCAGGCCGCCGACGCCGATGGCGAGTCCACCGATCGCCGGCCACCACATCCAGTGAATCGGCATGTGTTTTTGAAACACATCCTCCGATGCGTAGACCGCTATCGTCATCAGCATCGACAGGACACCGGCGCCGAGGCCGACGACAACGCATCCTGCAAGACCAGATGGTCCGATGAACAACGGATGTTCGTGTACCGGGAACAGCGGGCCGAGGCCGAGCAGGTAGCGCCGTGCGGCAGCGGCTGTCGCGCTCGCGATGGCGACGGGCACAAAGCTTCGCGGTTTCCACTCGAACAGCAGGAGTTCGACAGCAAGGAGGACCGAGGCGAGCGGTGCGGCGAAGGTCGCCGACATGCCCGCCGCCGCGCCCGCGACGAGCAGTGTTTTTCGTTCCGCGCTCGTCAGATGCAGGAACTGCGCGATGAGCGATCCAAACGCGCCGCCGGTCATGATGATCGGTCCTTCGGCGCCGAACGGACCACCGGATCCAATCGAAATCGCCGCTGATAGCGGCTTCAGTACCGCGAGCTTCGGCTCGACGCGGCTGCCGTTGATCAGAATCGATTCGATCGCTTCAGGGATGCCGTGGCCGCGAATCCGTTCCGATCCGTATCGCGCCATTAAGCCGATGACCAGACCGCCGACGATGGGAATGAGGACGACAAAGCCGCCCAGCATGTGGGTCGCCGGTGAAGCGGCGGCGATGCTGAAGCGCTGGAAGAAGAACAGGTTGGTGAAGAAGTTGATCAGGGACAGCAGAGCGACGGCGACGTATGCGCTGATGATCCCGATGAGGATGGCAACCGATGAGAGTAGAAGCAGTCGGGCGTTGGCGGTGAAATCGCCCAGCGCATGCAGGGCGCTCTCGTCGTCCTGCGCTGCGCGCGCCCCGAAGAAGAACATCTTTTTCGACTATATCAAGTGGACCGGTCGCGCTACGTCCGGTCAAGACGGTAGTATCGGGCCGTGTCGGCCGAGCAGTTCATGGACGCGGCGCTCGAACAAGCGCGGCTTGCGCTGGCCGCCGGGGAAGTGCCCATCGGCGCCGTGCTCGTCATCGACGACGAGATCGTGGCGCGCGCATTCAATCAGCCGATCTCGGCTTGTGATCCGACGGCGCATGCGGAAGTGCTTGTGCTTCGCGAAGCGGCGCGTATGGTCGGCAACTATCGCCTGACAACCGCGGATGTGTACGTGACACTCGAACCGTGTCTGATGTGCGTCGGCGCGCTCATCCACGCGCGCGTCAGGACGTTGATTTTCGGCGCCGCGGAACCGAAGACCGGCGCGCTCGTGTCGACGGCGCGTGCGCTGGAGACGCCAGGTCTCAATCACCGTTTCGAGATCGCTGGCGGCGTGCGGGAGGACGCCGCGCGTGAGCTGATCCAGGAGTTCTTCAGGGAAAAGCGCCGGTTATAATGACCTGTTCAGCGCTGCCACGCGTGACCGGAGAGGTACCGAAGTGGTCGTAACGGGGGCGCCTCGAAAGCGTCTTGTCGGGTAACCGGCACGTGGGTTCGAATCCCACCCTCTCCGCCAAACATTAGACTCTGGCTACTTTTGCCTTTTCCTTCCTGAAGTGTGTGGCTCGAGAGGGTTAACGTGCGGCGCTCGCCGGCTGGGACGACCGCCAAGTCGTCCCGCCACAATCGAGGTTCCCGGAGGTTCGCGCTAGATTTGCGACCGGCATCGGTCAACGCTCGCGACAGTGAGGAGTAATCCGGCGAGAAGCTGGATACTACTTCCACTCCCAAATTTTGGACTGAACATTACCGCTTTCGTCGGCCTCGAATTCGAAAACGCCGGCCACGGTGTTGAGGCGAGACAGCTTCGGAGAAGCGGTGTGATAGTAGACCGCTCCGCGGTAACCGACGGCACCTCGCTCTTTAAACGTGCCCACGCCCGCCCCCTTCCAGGTAATCGAATCGCCGGCGGTGGTCATCAAGACGCCGGCGCCTTCGCCATAGATAGTCCCGTCGGGCCGGATGACGGAGGTGTAGGTGCCAATCTCCATAGCCTCCACACCAAGTACCTTGCCGCCTCCTTCGAAGGTCACTTCCACCTTCACCGGTTCGCTGGACACGACTCTCCGCACGATCCTTTTTCCACTGCCCTGGTAAATCAATTCGCCAAGCATGTTGCGCTCCTCTGGCTCCCTCGAAGAATGCCCCGCGCACAATTCTTGCCCCGAGGGCATCGGGCCCGAATTGCGCTGCCGGCAGTTCTTGAAGACACCGCTGCCAACATTCGCGGCCCCGATTCTTCAAGAATGCGCGAGACGCTGTGGATTATATGGGGCAAGACTGGAGCGCGACCGGATTACTCTTGCGCAATGCCATTAGAGAGCGCCTCTCGACACGCTGGCGATGTGGGACAAACGTCTCGCCGCGAGCGCCGACTGTCGCCTCCATTGGCGTGGAGTCCCAGAGCTCGAACTGCGCTGGGACAATCACGTCTTTTCCGCACGCCCAACACGCGCGCAGACGACCCTCAAGTCAATCAGGTACACTCCCGAATCCGGTGGGTTTTCCGCACGCGCCCTCACTTGTCTTTCGGAAACAGCGATTCACCCGAATTGTGAATCTCCACCAGACCCGTCGTGACACCCTTGTCGTCGACGACGAATCGATAGCCGATTCCGAGCCCTTCGAAGAGTGTCTGCGACAGCGGTAGCAGCGGCCGCATCTCACCGCCGTCGATGGCGGCGCCACCGATGATTTTGGCCATCAACTGACCGCCTGAAAGCGTCACTTCGATGGTGCGCTTGTTTGTCGTATACATCCCGCGATAGACACCGACGTAACGTGCCAGCACGTCGGGCGCAACGGTGGTGCCGCTGTTTGAGGCATCCGAAAGCGTGCCGGTCCAGTGTTCGCTGCTGCGTTCGCAGATCGATTCGAGCATCTCCGTATCCGCGGCCAACGCCATGCTTGCCGTGAAGCCCCACGGCTTCGCGTAGAGCGCCGGATCGGTGAAGGTCACCTCCACCTGCAGATGGCCGAGATCCGCACGCCGCCATCGCTCTCGTACGCGGAGCGCCTCTGAATGTGGCTGTCCATATCGGCTCAGCCACGTCTTATCGTTGAATCCATTGCTGTCCACGATTAACGCGTCGCCTTCGTAGTGCCCCACCGAATATCCCATCCAGCTTGGCGCGGGGTTGGATTCGAGCTCGCGCCCATCCATGAAAATCATCCGGTAGCTGAGATCGTCGTTCAGGATCGCGATGGCGGTCGGCGTCTGGATGATGCGCTTCCATCCGGCAAATCTGTCTGCCTCAGGGCCGCTCGGCAGGCATTGATAAGAGGGCCGCGTCCTGTGGTACTCCCGCTGCCGCTGAAGCACCAGCTCGTTGATCCACGGCTGCGCGTTGGCGGGGTCGGGATCGGTCTCGGGAACGGGGCCATTCCAGATGCCGCTGAAATCAATCTTGCCGTTGGGTCCGCGCGGCGCGGGTGCTGCGAGGTTCGGCTTTCCGTCGGGTGTGCGCGGAACGCCGGGGGTTGCGCGATCGAGCCACTGGGCCGACGCCGGTATCGCCCAGACCATCAGAGTGACCGCCGCGAGAAACAGCCTCATATCGCCCTCCGATTTGATGCGGTGCTACCGCCTGCCGCTCGACGCGGGATGCTAACACGCTCGACCGTTGCGAGTCGTTCAGACTTTTGAACTGGCCACAACATGCGGTGGGTGATTCAGCATTTCGTCAATCGAGCGTTCCGCCCGGGCGCGTTCGCCCGAATCTCGGTCGCCCGTGGTGCAGGTGCACGGCGTTCGGGTGGCACCGATGGTGCTCGATCTCCCGGTGTGAAACCCATAGGTAAACACGTCTCTTTTACGTTGGCCCTCACCCTGTCCTGGGCGTGCTCGTCCGGGACCACACGATCGTCCGGGGCCACGTCACAGCCCAACCCCGATCCCGTGGCGGCCGCCGTACAGCGTATTGGTAACGAACCGCCTCCCACGGCCACATCGGGTACGCAGGTCGGCACAACGGGAACGCAGACGCGAACCGAACACGATCTGCTCGGCGAGAAACAGATTCCCGCCAACGCGTATTACGGCGTGCAGACGGCGCGTGCGCTGGAGAACTTTCAGATTTCCGGCATCTCGATCGATCACTACCCGGGGTTCGTGGAAGCCTGGGCGATCGTCAAGCTCGCGGCCGCCCGCGCCAACGCCGACGTCGGTGCGCTGGACAGACAAAAGCTGCCGCCGATCGAGAAGGCCGCCAAGGCCGTCATCGAGGGCAAGTACCACGATCAGTTTCAGGTCGACTGGTTCCAGGGTGGCGCCGGCACGTCCACGAACATGAACGCGAACGAGGTGCTGGCGAACATCGCGCTCGAGTTGAGTGGACATCAGAAGGGCGACTACTCGGTGATCGAGCCGCACGACGACCTGAACATGTCGCAGTCGACCAACGACAGCTATCCAACCGCGATCAAGATCGCGCTGATCCTGCGCAACGACAAGCTCGTCGACGAACTGCAGAAGCTGTCAGCCTCGTTCCGCGCAAAGGGCGATCAGTACATCAACACCCTCAAGATGGGACGCACGGAAATGCAGGATGCCGTGCCGATGACGGTCGGTCAGGAATTCCACGCGTTCGCGGCCTCCATTGACGATGAAATCGCGGCGCTGCGTGAAGCCGAGAAGCATCTCTACGCCGTCAACATGGGCGCCACCGCCATCGGCACCGGAATCAATGTGCCGAAGGGCTACCCACAGAAAACCGCCGATTACCTCGCGAAGCTGACAGGTAAACCGATCACACCGGCCCCCGACATGCTTGCCGCGACCTGGGATCAGCAGGGATTCGTGCTGTATTCCTCCGCGCTGAAGAGCACCGCGATAAAGCTGTCGAAGATCGCCAGCGATCTGATCCTGCTGACGTCAGGACCCAGAGCGGGGCTGGCCGAGATCAACCTGCCGGCGTTGCAGCCCGGTTCCTCGATCATGCCCGGCAAAGTGAACCCCGTCATGCCCGAGATGCTGAACCTCGTCGCGTTTCGCGTGATGGGCAACGACCTGACGGTCACGGTTGCCGCGCACTCCGGGCAGCTTCAGCTCAATGCGTACGAGCCGGTGGAAGGACTCGCGCTGATCGAGTCCCAGCATCTGCTCTATACGGGATCAACCGCATTTCGCACGAAGTGCGTGGACGGCATCACCGTCAACGAGAAGCAGCTGCAGCACTACATGGACACCACCGTCGGCATCGTCACCGCGCTCAATCCCGTACTTGGCTACGACAAGGCGACCGAGCTGGCCAATGAAGCCTACAGGACCAACAAGGGGATCATCGAAATCATCCGCGAGCGCAAGCTCCTGACCGATGCGCAGATTGCCGACCTGCTCAACCCCGCCAAGCTGACGAATCTGGATGCGAAGACGTATCGCCAGGAAAACCACGCGGAGAAATAGCGGTCCCCGTGAAAACGAAAGGGATGACGATGAAAGTGTTTGCACGAACTCGAATTGCAGTAGTGATGGCTGTCGTGCTGGCGAGCGCGCAGCTTGCCTCGGCAGCTGGCAGGAACAAGGCAAACGTCGTGATCCTGGCGACGGGCG
>Ga0070675_100003317_pt1 | contig 12207 bp, 7 predicted proteins | sample KBSM43metaG_FD_65343 | JGI IMG/M metagenome (GOLD analysis project Ga0070675, IMG submission 65343) | Miscanthus rhizosphere microbial communities from Kellogg Biological Station, Michigan, USA - KBS M4-3 metaG | ecosystem: Host-associated > Plants > Roots > Rhizosphere > Soil ...
AGAGGCTCCATGACAAGCCGCACGTCACGCGTCATCGGACGTGCGCGTCGCCGCGTTGACGCGCGCGCGAAGGTCACCGGTCAGACGCGCTTCGCTGACGACATCATGCTCCCGCGCATGCTGCACTGCCGGCTGCTGCGCTCGACGCAGCCGCATGCGCAGATCGTGGCGATTGACGTATCCAAGGCGACGGCGGTCGAGGGCGTCCACCTGGTCCTGACCGGCAAAGACTTGCCCGTTCCCTACGGCATCCTGCCTGTCAGTAACGACGAACACGCGCTGTGCCCCGACAAGGTCAGGTTCGTCGGCGATCCGGTTGCCGCCGTCGTTGCGCGCGATGAAGTAACCGCCGGATACGCGGCGCAACAGATCGACGTGAGCTACGAGCCGCTGCGCACGTTCGCGTCTCCGGCCGACAGTCTCGCTCACGACGAGCCGCGCATACACGATTACGGCGATCACGGCAACGTGCACAAGGCCGTGGCGCTGCAGTTCGGCGATGTCGACGCCGCGATCGCCGGAGCGGATCACGTGTTCGACGACGTGTTCTTTTTCGAGGGAAGCACGCACCTGCCGATCGAGCAGCACGCCACGGTGGCGCTGAAGGATCCAGACGGCAAGCTGGTCGTCTATTCGAGCACGCAGACACCTCATTACCTGCACCGCGCGCTCGCGAAAGCGCTCGAGATGCCGGCGGCGCACATCCGGGTGATTGCGACGCCAAATGGCGGCGGCTTCGGCGGTAAGAGCGATCCGTTCAATCACGAGATCGTCGTGGCGAAGGCGGCGCTCCTCCTCGATCGTCCTGTGAAGATCTGCCTTTCCCGTGAGGAGGTGTTCCTCTGTCATCGCGGCCGCCACCCGGTGCTGATGCGGTTCCGCACGGGTGTGAACGACGACGGCACGATCGCGGGGATGGATCTGCAGACACTGCTCGACGGCGGTGCGTACGGGTCCTATGGGGTCGCGAGCACGTTCTACACGGGCGCGCTGCAGACCGTCACCTACAACATTCCGCGCTACCGGTTCCGCGGCTGCCGGGTGTTCACCAACAAGCCGCCGTGCGGACCAAAACGGGGACACGGGACACCGCAGTCGCGTTTCGGACAGGAAGTGCAGCTCGACAAGGTCGCCGAGCATCTGCGCGTCGATCCAGCCGAATTCCGTCTCGGCATCGTCGTGCCGCCCGACTCGCTGACCGCCAACTACATGCGGGTCAAGACGATCGGCCTCGCGGACTGCATTCGCCGCGTGGTCGAGCGCTCACAGTGGAAGGACAAGTTCCGCAAGCTCCCGCTCGGTCGGGGCGTCGGGCTGGCGTGTTCGTCCTACTTATCCGGCGCTGGCCTTCCGATCTACTGGAACGACATGCCGCACTCCGGCGTGCAATTGAAGCTCGATCGCAGCGGTGGCGTCACCGCGTTCTGCGGCGCGACCGAGATCGGCCAGGGATCAGACGACGTGCTCGTCGGGTTGATCGCGGAGGTGCTGGGTATCGATCCGTTCGACGTGCGCGCCGTCACGGGTGACACCGATCTGACGCCGGTCGATCTCGGTTCGTATTCGAGCCGTGTCACCTTGATGATGGGCAATGCGGCGATTCAGGCGGCCGAGCGCGCACGTGAAATCGTGGCGTCGGTCGTCAGCGATCGTCTCGAGATCCGGCCGGACCGAATCGTTTTTGCGGATCGCCGTGTCTTCGACCGCGAGCGGCCGGAGCACGGTCTCACGTTTCAGGAAGCGGTCTGTCTCGCGGAAGCGAAGTTCGGCACTGTCGGCACCGTCGGGTCGTATACGCCGCCGAAATCACCCGGTCATTACAAGGGCGGCGGTGTCGGTCCGACGCCGACGTATTCGTATTCGGCGTCGGTGGTCGAAGTCGAGGTGGATCCGCAGACCGGCTGGATCACGGTGCCGCGCGTCTGGATCGCGCACGATATCGGCTGCGCGCTCAACCCAACGCTCGTCCGCGGGCAAATCGAAGGTGCGGTGTACATGGGCCTGGGCGAGGCGCTGATGGAAGAGCAAGCCTTCCGGCGCCTTCCCCCGCGATTGTCGGGCGCGCTCGTCCACAAGTTTCCGTCGATCCTCGAGTACAAGAGCCCGACCAGCCTCGACATGCCCGAGATCTTCACGGATCTGATCGAACACCCCGATCCGGAGGGTCCCTTTGGCGCCAAGGAGGTCGGGCAGGGGCCGCTGCTCCCGATCATGCCGGCGGTGGCGAACGCGGTGTACGACGCCGTTGGCGTTCGCGTCGATCAAATCCCCGTGACGCCAGAGAAGATCGTCCGCGCGCTGCAGGCGAAGGCGGCGGGCAAGCCCGCGCGATCGGGTCCGGCGGCGTTCCCCGACATCGATTGGCCCGAACCTCTGCTCGTGGCGCCACCTTGGGAGAACGGTGACGGCCGCGCAACCAACGAGAAAAAGAGATCTGCCAAGGTGGTGGTGCGCTCATGATGCGCCTGCCGGCGTTCCGTTATCGGGCAGCGCGCACCATCGCGGACGCCGCGGCCTGGCTCGCCGAAAGCCCCGCGGAGACCATGCTGATCGCCGGCGGCACGGATGTCCTGCCGAAGATGAAACGGCGACAGCAGACGCCCACGACCTTAATCGGGTTACGCGGGATCCGAGAGCTCGCCGACATCCGCAACGGCAATGGATTCACGATCGGCGCGGGAGTGACGCTGTCGAACCTGCTCGCACATCCGGCGATGCGCGCATCGTATCCAGGTCTGTTCCACGCGATCGCACAGATCGCGACTCCGCATCTGCGCAACATGGGGACGATCGGCGGGAACTTGTGCCTCGATACCCGGTGCACGTATTACGACCAGACGTACGAATGGCGGAAGGCGATCGATTTCTGCCTGAAGAAAGACGGCGAGAGATGTTGGGTCGCGACGTCCAGCCCGAAGTGCCTCGCAGTGTCTTCGACCGACACGGCACCCGTACTGCTGGCCCTCGGTGCCTCGGTAACGCTCGTGTCATCAGTGGGCCTGCGCGTGATCCCGGTCGGGGACTTGTTCGCCAGCGACGGCATGCATTACCTGACGCGTCGCCCGGACGAAATTCTGACCACCATCACGCTGCCGTCCGCCGAGGGATGGCGCAGCGCGTACTGGAAACTTCGTCGTCGCGGGTCCTTCGACTTCCCGGTGGCGGCCGCCGCGTCCGCGGCCAAGCTCGATGGTCTCGACGTCGTCGACGTCCGCATCGTCCTCGGGGCGGTGGCGTCGCGACCCGTGGAGTGCCACGCGGCAGCGACCGTTCTCAAGGGACAGCGCCTGACCGACCAACGCATTGCCGACGCGGCGGCGGTCGCATCAGAGGTCGCCAAGCCGATGGACAACACCGACTACGAGCTCGTGTGGCGCAAATCGATGGTGCGGACGCTCGTCAGCCACGCGCTCCACGAGATTCGGGGGGATGACATGAGCGGCAGGCGGCGTCAGCTGGCGCGTCAGCAACTGCTCGCCCTTACGTGAATTTCTGGGCCTGAGTCATTGCGCTGACGCGATCCGGGACCGGGATCGCCAGCGCTAAGCGGTTTTCGCCAACTCAGCGACCGCGTTTCTTCCGACCTCCGACAGATCCTTCAGAGCACCGGGATTCTCGCGATGCGCGGCGACGATCTCGGCGCGCATGCGCGGCTCCCAGAAGCGTCGCAGGTGGTTGGCAACGGCGGCCGGGGCGTCGGGGCCTGACTCGCCAGCAAAGAAGGCCGAGATGTCGTTGACCATCGCCACCAGGCGATCGAGGTTCATGCCGTTGTCGTGTGTCGCAGCGAGGATTCGTGACGCGCGCGCCATTCGTCGGGATGCACCACGCGAATGGCCTCGACGGCGGTCACCTTGTACTCGGGACAGTTGGTCGCCCAGTCAGAGTTCTCGGTCGTCACCACATTGGCGCCGGACTCGGGGAAATGGAAGGTCGTGTAGACGACGCCCATCTGGATGCGATCGGTAACCTCAGCGCGCAGCACAGTACTGCCGACGCGGCTGGTGATGCCCACCCAGTCACCATCCTTGATGCCTCGCACATCGGCGTCATGCGGGTGAATCTCGAGCAGGTCTTCGCTTGCCCAGATGACGTTGTCGGTTCGGCGGGTCTGCGCGCCCACGTTGTATTGCGAGAGGATGCGGCCGGTGGTGAGCAGCAGCGGGTACTCCGCCGTCGTGTGCTCGGTCGTCGGCACATACTCGGTCACGAAGAACCTGCCCTTGCCCCGCACAAACGTCCCCACGTGCATCGTCGGCGTACCCTCGGGCGCCTTGTCGTTGCATGGCCACTGCACGCTGCCGAGACGATCGAGCTTCTCGTAGGTCACGCCGGCGAACGTCGGCGTGAGGCTGGCGATCTCGTCCATGATTTCCGACGGATGCCGATACCGCATCGGATAGCCCAACGCGTTGGCGATCAGCACCGTCACTTCCCAGTCCTGAAAGCCGGTGCGCGGCTCCATCACCTTGCGCACGCGGCCGATGCGGCGCTCGGCATTGGTGAAGGTGCCATCCTTTTCGAGGAATGACGATCCGGGCAGGAAGATGTGAGCGTACCTGGCGGTCTCGTTGAGGAATAAATCCTGAACGACAACGCATTCCATGGCCGAGAGCGCCTCGGTGACGTGATGCGTATTCGGGTCTGACTGCGCGATGTCCTCGCCTTGCACATACAAGCCCTTGAAGGTGCCGTCGAGCGCCGCGTCGAACATATTCGGAATGCGAAGACCCGGCTCGGCTTTGAGGCCGACTCCCCACTTGGCCTCGAAGGCGCCGCGCACGGCATCATCGGACACGTGGCGATACCCGGAGAACTCGTGCGGGAACGAACCCATGTCACACGACCCCTGCACGTTGTTCTGGCCGCGAAGTGGGCTGACACCTACGCCTTCTCGTCCCAGATTGCCTGTCGCCATCGCCAGGTTTGCGATGCCCATCACCATCGTCGTGCCCTGGCTGTGTTCGGTCACGCCGAGGCCGTAGTAAATGGCGCCGTTTGGCACCGAGGCGTAGAGGCGCGCGGCGCCGCGCACGAGCGCGGCAGGGACACCAGTAATCGACGCGGTCGCTTCGGGCGAATTCCGCGGCTCGGCGATGAACTTCTTCCACTTCGCATACGAGTCGGCCTCGCAGCGATCTCTCACATAGTCGTCGCGCGTGAGCCCTTCCGTGACCACTACGTGCGCCAGCGCGTTGATGACCGCGACGTTGGTGCCCGGACGAAGCTGAAGGTGAACATCCGCGGCGATATGCGGTGAGCGGACCAGACCGATCGTCCGCGGGTCGATCACAATCAGCCTCGCGCCCTGGCGCAGCCGCTGCTTCAGCCGCGACGCAAACACCGGATGCGCTTCGGTCGGGTTGGCGCCAACGACGATGATGGCGTCGGCTTTCTCGACCGAATCAAAAGCCTGCGTGCCGGCCGACTCGCCTATGGTGCTCTTGAGGCCATACCCCGTCGGCGAATGGCACACCCGCGCGCACGTATCGACGTTGTTTGTGCCGAATGCGGCGCGCACGAGCTTCTGCACGAGAAACGTTTCTTCGTTCGTGCAGCGCGACGAGGTAATGCCGCCAATCGCGTCGGCGCCGTACTTGTCGCGCAGACGTGTGAACTCGCGTGCGGTGCGGTCGATGGCCTCTTCCCAGCTGACCTCGCGCCAAGGGTCGGAGATCGTTGCGCGCACCATCGGTTTGAGTACGCGATCGCGATGCGTCGCATAGCCAAACGCAAACCGCCCCTTCACGCACGCGTGCCCATGATTTGCGTGACCGTTGCGATCAGGCGCCATGCGGACAACCTGATCGCCTTTCATCTCCACTTCGAACGAGCAGCCAACGCCGCAATACGCACAGGTCGTCTTCGTCGCACGTTCAGCCGCGCCGATGCGGATGACTGATTTCTCGACCAATGCGCCGGTCGGGCATGTCTCGACGCATTGACCGCACGACACGCATTCCGAATCCACGAAAGATTCGTGCGCACTGGCGACGACCTGCGAATCAAAGCCGCGGCCGTGGATGGTGAGCGCAAACGTGCCCTGCACTTCGTCACAGGCGCGCACGCAGCGCGAGCACACGATGCACAGGGATTGATCGAACTGGAAATAGGGATTGCTCTTGTCGAGCTCGCCGTGATGGTGATTCGACCCGGCGAGCCCGTAGCGAGTGCTGGTGATGTCGAGACGCTCGGCCATGTCCTGCAGCTCGCACTGGCCGTTGGCCGGACACGTCACGCAGTCGAGCGGATGGTCCGACACGTAGAGTTCCATCACGTTGCGCCGGAGCTCGGTGAGCTTGGGACTTTCGGTACGGACCTTCATGCCCTCGGCGACCAGCGTGGTGCACGAGGCCGGAAAGCCGCGACGGCCGTCGATCTCGACGAGACAGAGGCGACACGAGCCGAAGGCCTTGAGGCTGTCGGTGGCGCAGAGCTTCGGGATATCGCGCGAGGCGACCGCGGCGGCACGCATCACCGACGTGCCGTCGGGCACGGTGACCGACGTCCCGTCGATCTCCAGCGTGACGACTCGCCCAGTTACCGTTGCCGCTGGCGTCCCGAGGTCGTGATAGCCCTTTGCAAACATCTAAGCCCGCCTAAAGTCCTCGCCGAAATGCTTGATCGCGCTCCGCACCGGATACGGCGTCAGGCCGCCGAGCCCGCAGAGCGATCCATGCAGCATTGTCTCGCAAAGCTCACCGATGAGCGCGAGCCCGGCCTCGGCGTCGCGGCCCTGTCGGATCCCCTCGAAAATCTCGGCGCCGCGGGTCGATCCGATGCGACATGGCGTGCACTTCCCGCACGACTCATGGGCACAGAACTCCATCGCGTACTGGGCCATCTCCGCCATGTCCACGGTGTCGTCGAAGGCGACGATTCCCCCGTGGCCAAGCAGGGCGCCGATTCCATCGAACGACTCGTAGTCGATCGGCGTATCGAACTGCGACTCGGGCACGTACGCACCAAGCGGGCCGCCGACCTGCACGGCGCGAATCGGGCGGCCCGACGCCGATCCGCCTCCGTATTCGTACAACAGCTCGCGCAGCGTGATACCGAACGCCTTCTCGACGAGACCGCTGCGTTTGATGTTGCCCGCCAGTTGGATCGGCAATGTGCCGCGCGACCGGCCCATGCCGTAGTCGCGGTAGTACGCCGCGCCGTTCGCCAGGATGATCGGCACGCTCGCGAGCGAAATCACGTTGTTGACGACCGTCGGCTTGCCAAAGAGGCCTTCGATGGCTGGTAGCGGCGGCCGCACGCGAACCTCGCCTCGCTTGCCTTCGAGACTCTCGAGCATGGATGTCTCTTCGCCGCAGATGTACGCGGCAGCGCCGATGCGCAGCTCGAGGTCGAAGCGCTTGCCGCTGCCCCGCACCTTGGCGCCCAGGTAGCCAGCACCATACGCGGCGGCGATGGCTTCCTCGAGCACCCGCCGCGCGTGCGGATACTCAACGCGCAGGTAAATGAAACCCTGCGAGGCGCCCACGGCGAGGCCCGCGATGATCATCCCTTCGATCAGGACGAAGGGATCGCCTTCCATGATCATGCGGTCAGAGAACGTGCCCGAGTCGCCTTCGTCGGCGTTGCAAGTGATGTACTTCTGCTCGTCCTTCTGCTCGAGCACCGTCTTCCATTTGATGCCGGTCGGAAACGCCGCACCACCACGGCCGCGCAGCCCCGAATCGGTGACCTCCTTCACGATGTCCGCCGGCGCCATCGCGAGCGCGCGCTCGAGCCCCGCGAAGCCGCGGTGCGCGCGGTAGTCGGCCAGGCTGACGGGATCGATGACGCCAACGCGTGCGCAGGTCAGACGTTCCTGCTTGGCAAGGTAGGGGATCTGGCCGGTTAACCCGAGGCGCAATGGATGCTCGCCGCCCGTGAGAAAGTCGGCCGCAAACAAGCTCTCCACATCGTCGGCAGTTACCGGCCCGTACGCGATGCGGCCCTGTGGCGTGTCGACCTCGACGAGCGGCTCGAGCCAGTAAAGGCCGCGTGAACCGTTGCGGACGAGCGACGTGTCATCCGACAGACGCGCGGCAATCGCATCGGCGACTTCGCTGGCGCCCATCGAAAGCGCGCCAGAGTCACGCGGTACGTAGACGCGACGCTGCGGCTGCGCAGCGGTCGGATCGTGACGCTGCGCGAACTGTCCCTTGTCTCTGGCCTTGCTGGCGTGGGCCGGGTCGCGCTTTAGGGCGCCGATGAGTGCATCGAAGCGTTGCGGCGTAAGGCGCCCATGCACATCGCCGTCGATCATCACAGCCGGTGAGAGCGCGCAATTGCCGAGGCAGTAGATCGGCTCGAGCGTGACGCCTCCGTCAGCGGTGGTCTGGTGAAAGTCGATCTCCAGTGCCTTTTTCGCATGTGCCTCGAGCGCTCTACCCTGCATGGCCTGGCACGACTCGGCGCGACAGAGATAGACCGTGTGTTGGCCGGGCGGCGTCTCGCGGAAGTGATGGTAGAAGCTGATGACGCCGTGGATCTCGGCGCGCGAGAGATTCAGACCGTCGGCGATCTGCGGCACGGCTTCTGGCGGCACGTAGCCGAGCGCATCCTGGATGCCGTGCAGGACTGGCAGCAGCGCGCCGGCCATGTGCCGTCGCTCGGCGAGCACCCGGCCAACGGTCTCCTGAACGGTCGCGTGCGACGCCATTACAGCTCGACGCGGCCAGGCGTCGCGTAAATATTGAAGCTGTCACCGCGAACAAAGCCGAGCAGCGTCACGCCGGCCTGGCGCGCCAGATCGACCGCAAGGCTCGTCGGCGCCGAAACGGCGGCCACCATCGGCAGTCGTGCCGCGACCGCCTTCTGGACGATTTCAAATGACGTGCGGCCGCTCACGAACAGGATGTGGTCGCTGAGCGGAAACCGCTCCATCAGCAACTGCGCGCCCACGACTTTGTCCACAGCATTGTGCCGTCCCACGTCCTCGGCCGCGGCCGTCAGCCTGCCGGTTCGATCAAAGAGTCCGGCGGCGTGCAGACCTCCCGTCGCATCAAATGTCGACTGCGAGGCGCGCAATCGCTCCGACAGCGTCGTAATCACGTCCTTGGACACCGACCAGGTCAACGCGACCGGCGCGATGCCCGCCATCAAGTCGTCAATCGACTGCCTGCCGCACACGCCGCACGCACTCGTCGTCGTCACAATTCGTCGACGCGCCAACGCGTCACGCGCACGAATCACGGCCTCACCGGCGAGCATCACGTTCAGCACGTTGCCCGCTGCTGCCTCCGAATCGGTGCAGTGTTGAATAGTGCCGAGATCGTCGGGACCGTCGATGATTCGTTCCGCCAGCAGGAACCCTGCTGCCAGCTCGCGATCCGCGCCAGGCGTCCTCATCGTGACGACGAAGGGAACGTTATCGAGGCGGATTTCGAGCGGCTCTTCGGTGGCGGCGAGGTCGGGGCGCGTTTCCGACGTGGTGGCGCCTACGCGTACGACGTCCACCGGACGCACAGCGAGGCTCACAAGGGCAAGTATACCTAGCCACAACGAACCGCACTTCGTTACGTGGCTTCGAGCAGATTGGGGACGACCGGCCGCACCGCGTATTCAGGCTGTCTTGCACCCTCGATAAAGACCGTCAGCAATCCCCAGAAGTACACGGACCCGATCGTCAACGCGATTATCATCGGGCCGTGCTGAAACAGGTTCTTGCCCAGCGCCGGAATGACGCAGGTCAATGCGACCCACCGCAGATGTTTCAGCCGTCCGCCGAGCGCCAACGCCACAGCAGGCCCGACGAATATCGGCTGGTAGTACACCCATCCGACCGGCGACGCCAGAATCGCTGCCAGCAACAGAAGCATCCAGGACTCGTCTTCGTCGCTCGTTCGCACCCGCCACAACATCACCATGATGGTCACGGCCGACAGGATCAAGCCGCCAAGATACGGACCGTTCGCCCGCGAGACGAGTGCAACCCACGATGCGTTGAGGAAGTGGGTCGCAAACACAGGATCCGGAACAACCCGAAGATTCCCGAGCCAATCCGCGAACGTCGTTTGGCCGAACAGGAGCACGCTGAGTGCGCACGACAGGCTTATCGTGAGCACGCACGATTCGACGGATTTCCACTGTCGTCGGACGACGAATACCGGCACTGCCACCAGCAGGAAAGGCTTGAAGGCGATCGCCACTCCGGTCCACGCACCGGCGGCGAACGGTCGCGACGACCTGGCCGCGATCCACGCGCACGTGACCGGGAGCGCCACCATCCACGACACCTGGCCCAGCCTGAGCGTCATCTGCACGCCAGCAGCGTTGATGACACACGCCGCTATCAAGTTGCGCTGCGTCCAGGCTCCGGGGACGGCGCGCAGCACCATGTGAAAGACGACGCACGCGATGGCCACGTTCAGGGCCGTCCAGAGGACGTACCCGAGCCCTGGATCCAGGTGTGCCAGCGGGAACAGCAAGACGTGAAATGCGGGCGGAGTAAAGTCAAACGACTCGGGCGAGTACATTCGCCCACCGTCGAGAAATCGCGCCGTGCTCCCCTGGAAAATGCCGAAGTCCGATTCAGCGGCAATGCCGAACCGGAAGGCGCCGTAGATCTGCAGGATCGCGGTCGTGACGCCGATGATCAGCGCCTTCTCGGCGTTGAGACGGAAGAACTGGGCTAGGCGAGCGATCGAAGGCAACGAGGGGAAAACGCAAGGAGATTGCCACACGAATTTGCGCGAAATATGCGAGTCCTGACTCCTGGGGAGGTCCGCGAGTTCCCTGTTCGCGCAATTGCTTACGAAAGTGCAATCGACACGGAGCGGCCCGCCGATCCCGGAAATCATGTGACGGACATCGGCAGGCGCTGACCCACTAATCCATCGGCTCGCTCTGCTCGCAAAAGTTCCTCACGATCGTGGTGAAGTCCGTTGGCTGCTCGAGATTGCTCAAATGGCCAGCTCCTGCAATCAGCTGCAGACGCGCGCCAGGGATCGCATCGCGCATCGCGTGCGCCACGTGAAGCGGCGATCGCTTGTCGGCGTCTCCCCACACGAGGAGCGTCGGAACGTTGATCGTCGCCAGCAACTCTCGCGTGTCCGCGCGCGCCAGAGCCGTGGCCATCTGGCGAAACCCGGCTGGATGGAAGTCGGCCATGATGGCTGCAAGGTTGTGGCGAATCTCACTCGTCGCGGCGTCGCCGAACATGTCCGGCAAGTATTTGTGAACGAAGGCGCCGGGAGCGACCGTCGAATCCACGAGTGCATTCTCGAGACGCTGCTCCGCCACAGCTTCGGTCAGAGAACCCTTCCAACCGGCATAGGTCCCCGCCAGCACGAGCGACGTCACGCGCGAAGCGTAATGACGGTAGAACTCCTGTGCGAGCAGCCCACCCCACGAGATTCCGACCAGGTGCGCGCGCTCAATGCGGGCGGTGTCGAGGAGGTCGACCAGAGCGCCTGCCCAATCAGCGATGCCGAAAGTTGCCGGCGGATCCTGCGATTGACCAGCGCCCGGCGCGTCCCATGCGACGACGGTGAACTGATCAGATAGTGCGTCGATCTGTGGTTTCCACGAGCGCGAGTCGAGGCTGAACCCGTGCAGGAGCACCAGCGCCGGACCGCTACCTGCACGTTGATACGCAATCGAGAGATCCTTTGCGAGAGCCCGTTCCATCGGCGATGGGACAGCAGGCAGGCAGTTCTCAGTGTCCGGCCATCAAACGCATCCGCTCCCGATATTCGTGCCGAGCGAGAAAACCAGCTCGGTTCCATCCACGTATCCCTGCAGTGCGTTCACGCTGTCGCGGGCGATCGCCTCGGTAATCTGCGCGCGCTCCTCGTCGGTCATGCGTTTGGCCACCGGACTCATCCCGACTACGGCCATGGTGTTCAACCGGCCGAGGACTTCAGCGCCGCCGCCAAAGCGGACGGGGCCTGTGACCGCCTCAACCTGCACTCGGTGCAGGCCGGCGTCGCTCAGCAGACGCTTCAGCGCATCGCTGTCTCCCAGACTGTGCCGGAAGTCGGTGAAAGTCCCGAGGTGTCGTTCGGCGACCCTATGCAGATCGCGAAGGAGCGGGATGTCGTCCACGGATCGCCACGTCGCAACCACGACGCGTCCACCGGGTGCGAGCACGCGACGCATTTCGCGCAGTGTGGCTGGTCGATCGGGAAAGAACTGCAAGCCCTGGTGGCACGTGACGATATCGAACGCTTCGTTCGGCCCTATTGGGAGGAGGGCAGCGTCACCCTGGCG
>Ga0070675_100003321_pt1 | contig 12201 bp, 9 predicted proteins | sample KBSM43metaG_FD_65343 | JGI IMG/M metagenome (GOLD analysis project Ga0070675, IMG submission 65343) | Miscanthus rhizosphere microbial communities from Kellogg Biological Station, Michigan, USA - KBS M4-3 metaG | ecosystem: Host-associated > Plants > Roots > Rhizosphere > Soil ...
TATCTGGAAGGCACCTACAGCGAGGTCTATCCCGCGATCACGCAAGATCGCGCCGGGCTTGCGGCTCTCTTCCGGCAGTTTTCATTTCCCGGCGGCATCCCGAGCCACGTGGCGCCGGAAACGCCCGGGAGCATCCACGAAGGCGGCGAGTTGGGCTACTCGTTGAGCCACGCGTTCGGCGCCGTGTTCGACAACCCGAGCCTGATTGCCGCCTGCGTGATCGGCGACGGTGAAGCCGAGACGGGTCCGCTGGCCACCGCCTGGCATTCGAACATGTTCCTCAATCCGGCCACCGACGGCGCGGTGCTGCCGATCCTGCACTTGAACGGCTACAAGATTGCGAACCCGGCGGTGCTCGCACGCATCCCGCAGAGTCAGCTCGCGGAGCTGCTGCGCGGTTACGGGTGGAATCCCCATTTCGTCGAGGGCGACGATCCAGCACAGGTGCATGTCTCGATGGCGCGGACGCTCGACGCCGTCGTTCACTCCATTCGGAACCTCCAGGCCGCCGCACGCACTGGCGGCTCGCGGTCGCGCCCTGCGTGGCCGATGATCGTCCTGGCGACACCGAAGGGGTGGACCGGTCCGGCAACCGTCGACGGGCGCCGGATCGAAGGGACGTTTCGGGCCCACCAGATTCCCCTGACCGCGCCGCGCAGCAATCCCGACCACCTGCGGCTGCTCGAGGCCTGGATGCGCAGCTATCGGCCGGAGGAGCTGTTCAACGGCGAGGGCCGCCTTCGTCCTGAGATCGCGGCGCTCGCTCCATCCGGGTCGCGACGCATGGGGGCCAATCCGCACGCCAACGGAGGCCAGCTCGTGCGCGATCTGGTGATGCCGGATTTCAGGACCTATGCCGTGAGCGTTGGCGAGCCCGGCGCGACCGACGCCGAGGACACACGCGTACTCGGCCGCTGGTTGCGAGACGTCGTGATCCTGAATGCTGAACAACGGAACTTCCGACTGTTCGGTCCGGACGAAACCGTGTCGAACCGCCTCGACGCGGTCTTCGAAGCGACGTCCCGGCAATGGATGGGTGAACAGGCGGTCGACGATGAATGGCTCGCGCCGGACGGCCGCGTCATGGAGATGCTGAGCGAGCATCAGTGTCAGGGTTGGCTGGAAGGCTATCTCCTCACCGGGCGGCACGGGCTGTTCAATACCTACGAAGCGTTCGTGCACGTCGTGGACTCGATGTTCAACCAGCATGCGAAATGGCTGCAGACGACGCGCACGATGGCGTGGCGACAGCCTCTCGCATCACTGAACTATCTGCTCTCAAGCCATGTCTGGCGGCAGGATCACAATGGCTTCACGCATCAGGATCCTGGCTTCATCGACGTGGCGCTCAACAAGGCCCCCGAAGTCGTGCGCGTCTACCTGCCCCCCGACGCGAACTGTCTGCTGAGCGTGATGGACCACTGCCTGCGCAGCCGCCACTACGTCAACATCGTGGTGGCGGGCAAGCACCCGGCGCCGCAATGGCTCGACATGGACGCCGCCGCGCGTCACTGTGCCGCGGGTATCGGCCGATGGCCGTGGGCCTCGAGCGATGACGCCGGCGAGCCCGACCTCGTCATGGTAGCGGCGGGTGACGTGCCGACGCTCGAAACGCTGGCGGCGGTAACCTTACTGAAGACCGCGATCCCCGAGCTGAAGGTTCGGATGGTGAACGTCGTCGATCTGATGCGACTGCAACCCGAGAGCGAGCATCCGCACGGGCTCAGTGATGAAGGGTTCGACGCCCTCTTCACGCGCGAGAAACCCGTGATCTTTGCGTATCACGGCTATCCCTGGCTGATTCATCGCCTGACGTATCGCCGCACCAATCATCGAAATATCCACGTGCGTGGCTACAAGGAGCGGGGGACCATCACGACGCCTTTTGACATGGCGGTCCTCAACGACCTCGACCGCTTCCATCTCGCGGCAGATGCGCTCGCCCGATTGCCGCACCTCGGAGTCCGTGGCGACGCTGCCCGCGCCCGACTGCATGAGCAGCTGACAGCGCATGGCGCCTATATCCGCGCGCAGGGTGAGGATCTACCCGAGATTCGCGAATGGCGATGGCCGAACGGAGGGCGACAGTCGTCGTGATCACGGGTGCACGCGAGATACACCGAAGCGGGCGCATCGGGTGGCTTCGCGCCGCGGTGTTGGGCGCCAACGATGGCCTCGTGTCAACGGCCAGTCTTCTGATCGGCGTCGCCGCCGCAGGATGCCACCCGGAGTGGTGTGCTGGTGGGAGGCGTTGCCGGCCTGGCGGCTGGTGCGCTCGCGATGGCGGCCGGCGAGTACGTGTCGGTCAGCTCACACGCCGACACTGAACGGGCAGATCTCGAAGTCGAGCGTCGAGAACAGGCGCAAGATTCGGAGGCTGAGGTCCAGGAGCTGGCTGAAATCTACATCGGACGCGGCGTCGATCCCCCGCTGGCACGGCAAGTGGCGCAGCAGTTGATGGTGCGTGACGCATTGGGTGCCCCCGCGCGCGACGAGCTCGGCATCTCTACGATCGGCCAGCCCAGGCCTCTGCAAGCCGCCTTTGCAGCGAGCGCCAATGCCTGCTTTCGCTTGGCTGGCGTAATCAGGTTGGCGGCGCCCAGTTCATCCTGTTCTCCCCAACGGCCCCAGTTCGAGAGTTCCTTCATCGCCCGGCGAAAGTCGGCTTCGGTCGCGATCGTCGGGCGGGCATTCTGTCCCCACACGTTGTGGCTGTGCACCCCACCAACCAGGAACACTCCGATGACGCCACTCAGCAGACGGACACCGATTCTCATGGGGTCACTCCGTCTCGGTCACGGGCGTCGAGCGACGAGTAAATCCGGCACGTCCGCGCGCCGTCGATCACTTTACAACGGTCCGTCGAGGCCCCATGCCTTCGCGCGTGAGGTCGGAATCTCGTGGATGGGCATGGGTCGTCCGGCCTGATCACTCCCTGCCGTGACTCGACACGAGCTGTCCTATCCCGACACGGCGTCTTGGGGATGTTCGCCGCTTGGATAGAGAGTGAGCGACCAACCGAGAGCTGAGCGCCGGCGCGAAGCCGGCGGATCGCTTTCTTGTGATCAATCCGTGATCAATTGGCTCCCGAACATCAGGTAACAGCATGATCGACGTGGAGCTAAACCCACGAAGAATCAACACGATAACCTACCTGCACTAGTCTGTTAACCGGAGGGTTGCTGGTTCGAATCCAGCCCGAGGAGCCACTCCCTCGTTTCACTCGGTCGTGTCTCCCCGCGCTGTCTTCCGTCAGGGCCGACCTCGCCTCTGGCTCGGTCGTAGCGTGGGCGAATCCAGCCCGAGGAGCCAGCTCCGTAAGGTCCAATAAAATCAACAACTTGCGTGGCAGGCCGTTCGATGTCTTCCTAAGTCTTGTTTCCCCAGTTACTTGTAACGCGCAGGCCGCACTGGACGATGTCTGCAACTGGCTACGTCAGTGCTTGTCGCGATAGCTGACCGATCGCAGCCTGCCATGATCATCAATGATGTTCGTTTCACTTCCCGGGACGACGTCGGTGTTGAAGGCTGACACTCATGACCCGTTGCGGTTCGCGCGGACCCGGTCATTGCGCACTAGATATCGGCCGCCGAGACGTATGGGCACCGGCTCGCCACTCAGGGGCGCGATGGTCGAGCCGGCCCGTTGCGCGTGGACATGCAGGTGCGGCTCGCCCGTATTGCCGCTGTTACCGACGAGACCGAGCACGTGTCCGAGTTCCGTGATTTGCCCTACGTGCACGGCGACACTGCCCCGTTGCAGGTGCCCTAAGACAATCCACACCGATTCGCAATCGAGGATGACGTGATTGCCGGCCATGTGCGCACGATCGGCCTGGGGCGGGGGCATGTCAGCCGCGCCATCCTCCGCGAACACGACTCGCCCCCGACACGGCGCGAGAACCGGATCACCATAGATTACGTACGCCCTGGGATCAGCGGGAAGAAGCCCAAGGACGCGTAGGCCGACGCGGTTGATACGCACAAGGTCCACGCCATAGCTCTGCCCGCGGTAGGGCGCGAATCGCTCACTCTCAAGCGTCCCGAGATGTGCGTTGATCAGCGCCTGGCTGCCGCCGTTCACGACGAGGTACGTCCCGCTTCCGAGCGGAAACGTCAGGTCGACGGAGTCGCCTGGGGGCCGCCGGCCCGCGAGCGCCAGACCGACGATGCCCATGAGAAGCACGGCGAGCCCGCCGATCGACACGGTCACCACGAGGCGCGATGCTGCTGGCGGCCCTTGCGGCCGGTGATCACCGCCACGCAATTGACGTGCGATGGTCCATACGACCACCGCACCGTAGGCGAAGGGGAGCCACCAGGGGAGGACAAGCCAGAGACCGGCGACCCCGATGGCCAGGATGTAGGTCGCGACGAGCGCAGTGACGGCGATGGCGCGCGCCTTCATCGCGTGACGAGCGAAGGCCAGCCATGCCAACAATGAAATTGGAACAACGAGCTGCGATACGAGCGGCAGCCACACAGAGAACCATTTCATCGCGAGCCCTCCAGGCGCCGCGTACACGCCCTTCTCCCCGCTATTCAAGCAGACGGCGACTCCTGACCTGGCGACGGCTCTCAGTCTGGCGCTCGAAGCTCGTGCGCGATCTCCTCTGCCCACGCATCGATGTCAGGCCAGTGGCGGTTATCGCCCGCGTGCCCGCCGAAAGCTTTGAACAGGATCCGCCCCCATGCGGGCCAGTGATCGAGATCAATGACTCCCGCAAAGACACGATAGTCGCGGGGGTGAAGCGTTCGTTCCAAATCGCCGATATCCTTAGGCTCCTTCTTGATCAGTTTGCCGACAATCGGGTGTCGATCGCCGAACGATCCAACACTGAACAACCACAGGGGCTTGCGGGCCAGTACGGCAGCGTGCCGCCGCATGAGTTCAGTCGCTTCTGCCGTCCACGATCCGTCGTACACACCACTCCCGAATACCACCGCATCATAGCGATCAAAGTCAGAGATCTCGTCGACCGAGCAAACGTCAACGTCGCTGCCGTCTGTGCGAACCGCGCCAGCGATCCGGTTGGCGATGTCCCGTGTCGAACCGAACCGGCTTGCGTACCCGATGAGTATTCGCATCGACTTGGCCACTACTTCATGCACCCTTGTGTACCGCGGCGATCCGTCGTCGCACTCGGGTCAACTACTCACGACTGCTGTCCGAACGACTGGGCTTGCAGATGTTCTGTCTCCGATGGATCACACCGCTCCCTACGGTCCGTCCGGCGCAACCGCGCGCGACGATCTCGTGGAGCGCCGTACGGCAACAAGAGCGCAGCGTCAGAATCTCAGCACCATGCCAACGTCGAATGTAAGATCGGAGAGCGTGGTCGACGACTCGACGCCGCCAAATCTCACAGTGGCTCAAACCGCGATACCGAAGGCCGGGCGTCAGGCTCCACGGGCCGCCCAACGCGACCTCAAGACCGCCCCCGACCTCCAGTCCCAACGTGTGCTTGGAGTCAGCAACTGGTCTGGTTCGAGAGCTCCGCTCATCTGCCCAACACAGAGGAGAAGGGCAAGTTTAATGAGTTCATGATCCACGGTTCTGCCTACACTGCCGGAGTGGACGGGAACATGACCTTGCCTGACCTCCGGCGCGTCGCCTTCCGGTTGGCGCAACGCTCGGTCCGCAACTTCTGGCTGATGCTGCCAAGTTGACGGACAGCACCGCATCCGCACCGGTGCCGCGGGTTGAGTGTGCACAAAGGGACAGCTCCCACCACCGGCACGCCCGTACACTCAACGGATGTGTATCACATCACGAAGCATCACCTCGTCAGGAATAAATCATGAGCAGCGTTGAAATTCAGGTCGAGCATCAGACGACCGATGCCGGTGAACACGGCGTCATGAAGGCACTGGTCTACCACGGTCCCGGCCAACGAGCGTGGGAGACAAAGCCAAGCCGACTATTCGTGAGCGCGGCGACGCCATCGTTCGAATCACGACCTCGACGATTTGCGGCACCGACCTCCATATCCTGAAGGGCGACGTGCCCAGCGTCCTCCCGGGCCGCATTCTCGGACACGAGGGCCTTGGCGTGATCGAGGCAGTCGGCTCGAACGTCGGTTCCTTTCAGCCAGGAGATCTCGTGCTCATCTCCTGCATCACCGCCTGCGGGATTTGCGATTTCTGCCGACGGAGCATGCCGTCCCATTGCCGGACCGGTGGATGGATCCTGGGGAACACGATCGATGGCACCCAGGCCGAGTACGTCCGCATTCCCCACGCGGACACGAGTCTCTACCGAGTGTCGCCCGATCTTGATCCCGAAGCGGTCGTGTTGCTTAGCGACATCTTGCCGACGGCGTATGAGTGCGGCGTGCTAAATGGCCAGATCAAACCCGGCGACACCGTCGCGATCGTCGGGGCCGGACCGATTGGGCTTGCGGCACTGCTGACCGCGCAGCTCTACTCCCCGAGCGCCATTCTGATGATCGACCTGGATGGCAACCGGCTCGAGATGGCACTGGGATTTGGTGCCACAGGAGTGGTCAACAGCGCGGTTGAAGATGCCGTGGCTCGAGTGCTGGCGATCACGGACGGCGCGGGAGTGGACCTCGCTATCGAAGCGGTCGGGACACCTGCGGCTTTCGACACGTGTCAGTCCATTGTGGGTGCCGGCGGCCGGATCGCCAACATCGGGGTTCATGGCAAGCCCGTCCAACTTCACCTCGAAAAGCTATGGGACCGCAACATCGAGCTCACGACGCGACTGGTCGATACGGTTACGACGCCGCTGCTGCTTAAGCTCGTACAGGCAGGCAAGCTTCGCCCCGCAGGACTGGTCACGCATCGCTTCGGTCTCGAGGACATCATGCAGGCCTACGACACCTTCGCTGACGCCGCCAAGACGTCCGCGCTCAAGGTCATCCTGAACCGTGGGGCGGATTAACCACGTTCGTGTGAATTCCCCGGAGAGGCGATCATGCCCGAAGTCATTTTCGAGACCGGCAACGCCGTGGTCCACAGCGGGGGCATGACGCGGCGCCGACGTCGTACGCCATCTACCGGTGATTGCTGAAGTGCATCCAATGGCCATCCGCTACTCGCTTGGATGTCTGCTTGCGTTCGGCGCATTGAACGCCTTGGGAGGTGGCTACTATGGACTCACAGGCGCAGTGGGCGTCCCGACCCAATGGCTCGAGGGAAGTCCCTTCGAAGACTACTTCGTGCCAAGCCTCATTCTTCTAGTCGTCGTCGGCGGCTCGTTCATCGTAGCCGCCATCGCGGTGTTCGCACGCTTGCAAGCCGACCGCTTTGCCACCTTCATGGCCGCTGTCGTCGTCCTTGGCTGGCTGACTGTGCAGATCGCCATCATCGGCTATGTATCGTGGATGCAGCCAGCGACGGCCATTGCAGGCGTATTGGTCCTGACTCTGGGTTCGCAGTTACCTCGACACGAGCCAATCGCTCAATAAGTGTACGGGCCTCCCCTCGTGCTCTCCTTTATTCGGCCCGGCCATCAAGCGCGTTCATCACGCGATGCCGATCCGACCACTACGGGCGACTTGAGGCGAAGGCCTTGAGGAGAATCGGCTCGAGCTCGTGAAGTTCGAAGGGTTTGTGCATCACCTCGTAAGCGCCCAAATCGAGGGCGCCCTCCTGCGTTCCGCCGAGCGAGGTCGCGGCGGATCGTCGAACCGAGCTGATCTAGAGAACGCTAACACTGGGCCATAAGCATGAGTGACACATCACAGAAGTAGCTGTCTCGTTTTGCACGTCTGGCGAATGCAACGGTCACGACGAGTTCCGCTCGAAGCGGCGCGCTCCCCTGCTGATGTTCGACGGTCACGCGCAGGCCTTCTCGGCCGGTCGCGCGCGAGCCCGTCCGTGTCAGTGGGGAATACCCCTGGTGCGTGCGGGATTGTCCGCGCTGTGAACGCGGCCACTGAGGCTGGAGACGGCGTTAAGCCGTCCCTCATAGGGCGGGAGTCGCCGAACGCTCGCCCCTTCCGACCTGGCATGTGGCGTGCTCCCTCGTGCAGTGGACGCGAGGTTCCTATCGATGCAACTGCCGTTCACGACAGAGCAATTCTTCGATCTGTTGGCCGCCTATAACGAGGCGTTGTGGCCGGCGCTGGTAGTGCTCTGGATGGCCTCGCTGATCGCCAGTGTGCTGCTGTTCTCGTCGCGCCGCCCTTCGGATCGCTGGCTCAGCGGTCTTCTTGCCGCACATTGGATCTGGTCGGCCCTCGCGTACCACGCCGCGTTTTTTACGCGCATCAACTCCGCCGCATGGGCGTTCGCGGCGCTCTTCCTCCTGCAGGGCGCGCTCTTCTTCTGGCACGGAGTCGTGCGAGGACGTCTGTCGTTCGCTCCTGCGCGCAACGCGTGGGCGCCGGTGGCGTGGGTTCTGATCGCGTACTCGTTGCTGTACCCGGGCATCAATGCCGTGCTGCATTTCAGTGTCTCGAGAATCCCAGCGTTCGGCGTCCCATGCCCGACGATGATCTTCACGGCGGGCGTGCTGATGCTCGCCACGCCCCGATCGTGGCGTCTGTCGATCATTCCGGTGATGTGGTCTGTCATCGGAGGGTCCGCGGCGTCCCTGCTGGGCGTGCGCGCCGATTACGCTCTACCGATTGCCGGTGTTGCACTGGCCCTCTTCTCATTGCAGGGACGGACCGACGCGAAAACGGTGCTCGAACACGTTCAATTGCGTCCCCGATTCAGAGCCTAATTCCAACAACACCGGAGCTCTGATCGGAGTCGTCGCGCGTTAACTGCAATGGGAGTGCGTCATGAACGGCCGACGACCGAATGCTCTCCATCAGGAGGCTTCCCTGGTCCTGGAGTTGTCGCGCTACTGGGAGGCGACATGACTCCCGCCGCCGGTCCGTGCCCTATCGTCTGATCGGCCATCGTCACCGGCATCTCAGTTGGACGTGGAGGACTGCAAACTGCGCACTATTGAACAGCCACTCCCCATCGGTTCCGTTATCGTCGGATGATGAAAATGATCCCGATGGCCACCTTCGCAATCACCGCCGGTCTCTTGCTCGCTCCCGCGTCGGCGCAGCAGGCAACGCCGAAGGCCCCTGAACACACCATGCCGATGCCACCGTCTGGCGGCATGATGAACCACGCCAAGATGATGTCCGACATGAAGGCAGCGGATGCGCGGCTTGATGCCCTGGTTCAGACGATGAAATCCGCGAGCGGGGACGACAAGGTCCGCGCCATGCAAGAACTGCTGACCGAGCTCGTCCAGAATCAGGTCGACATGCATGGTCAGATGTCGATGATGCACGACCACATGATGTCTCAGATGCCGCACAAGTGAATGTCGGCGATCTCGTCCTCGCGGTCCCAGCATGACGACACGGACGTGCCGCCGGCGGCGACACGGGCGCTTCAGGGGCGCGTCAGAATTCCGCAGGTGACGCGGCGACTCGAGTACGCGGACCGGCCCGGGGACGGGCGCTGTTGATGCACGTGGCCGCCGATCGGGTGTCTTCCCGTCCCTGGCACCGCAAGACCACGGTCATCGCGGCGCTGTCCGTCGTGGCCATCCTTGTGCACCTGGCGCTTCGCTTCGGTTTCCGTGCCTCTCCAACCACCTTCCAGATTCCGCTGCTGATCACGCTCGCGATCGGCGGCGTGCCCCTCCTCTATGACTTGCTGCGGAAGCTGCTGAAGCGGGAATTCGGTTCGGATTTGCTCGGCGGCATTTCGATCATCACGTCGGTGCTGCTGGGTGAGTATCTCGCCGGCTCCATCATTGTGTTGATGCTCGCGGGAGGTGAAGCGCTGGAGAGCTACGCGTTACGCAGCGCCTCCTCGGTGTTGGCGGCGCTGGCCAAGCGGATGCCCTCGGTAGCCCACCGGAAACACAACGCTGAGATCGTGGACGTGGGTCTGCAGGAGGTGTCCGTCGGAGACACCCTCGTGATCTACCCGCACGATATCTGCCCGGTGGACGGCGTGGTGATCGGTGGCCATGGCGTGATGGACGAATCCTACCTGACGGGCGAGCCGTTCCAGATCACCAAGACGCGTGGCTCGACCGTACTCTCGGGCGCGATTAACGGCGAGTCCGCCTTGACGATTCGCACCACCCAACGCGCCGCCGACTCGCGCTACGCCAAGATCATGAACGTCATGCGCGAGTCCGAGTCCAGCCGACCGACGCTGCGCCGGCTCGGGGATCGCCTGGGGGCCATCTACACACCGGTCGCGCTGACGGTCGCCGTGGTCGCATGGGCCATGACCGGCGATCCGATTCGCTTCCTCGCGGTCATGGTCATTGCGACGCCTTGCCCGCTGCTCATCGCCATCCCAATCGCGATCATTGGCTCCATTTCCCTCTGCGCTCGCCGGGCGATCATCGTCAAGAGTCCCGTCGTGCTCGAGCAGATCGCCGAGTGTCGCACGGCAATGTTCGACAAGACTGGGACGCTCACCTACGGCGAGCCCACGCTGACCGAACAACTGATCGCCACGGGCTTCTCCCAGCCCGACGTGCTGACACTCGTCGCGAGTCTGGAACGCTACTCGAAGCATCCCCTCGCGCGCGCCATTCTGGCGTCTGCGACGAAGGCCGGGATGCAGATTCCGGAAGCCACCGAGGTGAGCGAACCGCCCGGTCAGGGGCTGCGTGGAACAGTCGCGGGCCATCAGGTGCTGGTTACCAGCCGGAACAAACTGATTGCCCAACACATTCCGGGAACCGATCAACTCCCGGCGCTCGCTGAGGGACTCGAGTGCGTGGTGGCGATTGACCAGCGGTACGCGGCGGCCTTGCGCTTTCGTGATGCGCCTCGCGCGGAGAGTCTCTCCTTCGTGAAGCATCTGCGCCCCAAGCACCAGTTCCGGAAGGTCATGATTGTGTCGGGCGATCGCGAGTCGGAGGTGCGCTACCTCGCCGAGCAGGTGGGGATCACGGACATCCATGCGCAGAAGAGTCCTGAAGAAAAGCTCGCCATCGTCCGCGCCGAGACTGCCGCCGCCAAAACCTTGTACGTGGGGGATGGCATCAATGACGCCCCGGCCATGATGGCCGCCACTGTCGGCATGGCGATCGGACAGAACAGCGATGTGACCGCCGAAGCGGCGGGCGTCGTGGTCATGGACAACTCCCTCGAGAAGGTCGACGAGTTCATGCACATCAGCCGCCGGATGCGGTCCATCGCTCTGCAGAGCGCGGTGGGAGGGATGGCGCTGAGCATGATCGGCATGGCCTTCGCTGCCACCGGTCATTTGAGCCCGGTGGGCGGCGCTATCAGCCAGGAAATCATCGACATTGTGGCCGTGCTCAATGCCCTGCGGGCCGCCTTTCCTCCGAGCGTGATTCATGACCTCTGAGGCCTGGCACAGCCGGTCCGCCGACGAGGCTCTCGCGCACTTCGGTTCCTCAGCGGCTGGACTCTCCGCTGCGGACGCGTCAGCACGCCTCGCGGCCAACGGCCCAAACCAGCTGACCGAAGGCACGCGCATCGCCCCGCTGAAGATTCTCTTGGGGCAGTTCAAGCGCCTATCGTTGCTCCGACAGGCATCCGTGATGTGTGTTTGGGCTGTTGCTCAACGTGTTAACAGGGAGTGCCGATGACCGCCACCCACGACAACAACGCGCCCATCGTCTACTGGCATCGCGATCTGCCGCCACTCGACGCGGAACTTGTGGCCGAACACACCGTTGAGGCCAACAGTAGTCGGGTCGCCGGGACGCTTGCGCACCGCGACGAGCTATGGGACCAGTGCTACCAGGAACTGATGACCAATACGACCCACCGTCTGGTCGAAGAAGTTGCTCGCCTCGGCGGACACTATGCGCACGTGCACGACGAGGCGATCAGCCCCAAGCATGACGACGCCGCGGGCGAGGCCTGGATGCATGGCCGTTTCACTTACATGTTGTACCGCCGGCCCGCGGGGACTCCGTAGGCTGTTGACCGGTGGGAAGGTGCAGGAGCCTCTTGTGCGGCGAGCGCCGTCTGTCGGCGCGATGCCGTCGAGTGGTCTACCCAGTCACTCTTGGGGCGTCCATCGCAGGGGAGCCTGTATTCTGACGTCACAGGTCAGTCTGAGGAAGTTCCTCGGGCATAACAGTAAGGGGCGAATAGTTGAACGACGATCAAGCCCCGGAGGAGGATTGAGTCTTGCGCTGGGTGCTCATCGGCCTTCTCCTCTTGCATGGCCTCATTCATCTCATGGGGTTCGCGAAGGCATTCGGCTACGCGGAGCTGC
>Ga0070675_100003322_pt1 | contig 12198 bp, 9 predicted proteins | sample KBSM43metaG_FD_65343 | JGI IMG/M metagenome (GOLD analysis project Ga0070675, IMG submission 65343) | Miscanthus rhizosphere microbial communities from Kellogg Biological Station, Michigan, USA - KBS M4-3 metaG | ecosystem: Host-associated > Plants > Roots > Rhizosphere > Soil ...
TCGCTGATCCACCAGCTCCAGCCGCAGGCGCTCATCGGCGCGAACCACCACCGCCGGCCGTTTCCGGGCGAGGACTTCCAGATGTTCGAGAAAGACCTCCCCGGCGGCCGGACCGCCGACTTCAACCGGGAATCTGAAATCGGCGACCTGCCGCTTGAAACGTGCGAGACGATGAACGGGTCGTGGGGCTTCAACCTCACCGATCGACGTTACAAATCGACGCGCGATCTCATCCGGTATCTCGTGCGCGCCGCCGGCTCGAACGCAAATTTCCTGCTGAACGTCGGCCCGATGCCCAACGGCCGCATCCAGCCCGAATTCGTAGTCCGCCTTCGGGAGATCGGTGCGTGGATGGCGAAAAACGGCGAGGCGATTTACGGCACGCGCGGCGGCCCGATCGCGCCGCGCCCCTGGGGCGTGACGACGCGAAAGGGGAGTCGCGTGTACGTCCATGTCCTCGATGTTCCGGATACCACGCTGCTGCTGCCTGCTCTCGGCGGTAAGGTTCGCGGCGCTCGGCTGCTGGCGACCGGACGTCCCGTGACGTTCTCGGAGCACGACTTCGGCGTGGTGCTCCGGTGGCCGGCCGACGCGGCCGACCCCATCGACACGGTCATCGCGATCGATCTGGATCGCTGAGCGCCGAGCTATTGCAGCTCACGGATCTTGATGTTGCGGAACGCCGCCGGATCGCCGTGGTCCTGCAGCCCGATGTGGCCGCGCCGCGCGCGGCCGTAGGTCGCATAGTCCTTGAACTTGCTCTCGCGAACGCGACGTTCCCAGTCCGGCGTCCACAGTTCGTAGTCGACGAGTTTCACGCCGTTCAACCAGTGCTCGACGTGCGGGCCGCGGACGACGATCCGCGTCTGGTTCCATGACCCGATCGGCTTCGTGACGTCGAGCGACGGAGGATGCATATCGTAGTTGGCGCCGGTGTACTGCCCGGGTTTGAGCGGCTCCTTATAGGCGTTGTCGATGATCTGATACTCCGGCGCCGTGTGCCACATGATCGGATCCTCTTCGGTGACGCGGTAGAAGAGGCCGCTGTTGCCGTTCGCCTGCAACTTCCAATCGAGCGTCAGCTCGAAATCGCCGAACTGACCCGTCGTGACGATGTCGCCGGCCTGACCGACCCGCGTCAGCGCGCCGTCTACGACGCGCCAGCCGTCCGGAAGCGTCGGCTGCCGATAGCCGCGCCACCCGGCGGTCGTCCTGCCGTCGAACAGCAGCCGCCAGCCTTCGGCCTGTTCTTTCGGCGTGATCGTGTTCGGGGTCATGTGGTCTTGCGCGGTCGGCGCGGCCGCCAGCGCGATGCCAACGACGAGCGCGAAGGCGAGCCGCGATCGATTCTGGCAAGCGATCATAGTGTCTCCCGTCTAATCCACGACGAGCGGCAGCGTCACCGGCACGCCGCCGAGCGCCGCCGAGCGATCGGCCGCCAGGCACACTTCCATCGTCTTTTGCGCTTCGAAGACGCTGATCGACGTCTCGCGGCCGTCGAGGACACACGCTACGAGTTCGTCCATCTCCGCCTGGAACGGATGATGGCTCACGTCGGCCGAGTCGGGCATCAGGCATTCGATGCGGATTGCCGGCCGCCCCGCGGTGTCCGTCGCAGGCCGCAGGCGCACATCAGGAAACGGATTCGCCGCCGACAGCGACTCGAGATCGAGCGGCGTGTCGAGGGACTGCAACAGCTCCTGCCGCAAGGTCGCGCGATCGCCCATTAACTCCACGAGAAACGTATACGGCATCATGAAGTCGGTCGAGCTGCTGACATGGCCGAGCGCCGGTCCGGACAGCGTCATGTTCGCGATGATCGTTGTCGGCCACTGGTAACCGCCGGTGAAGTGCGTGTGGAGCGCGCTCACCGCGGTCGGCTCGAGGCCTGAGCAGAACCGAAGGGCGTCCACGGCATGGCAGCCGGCCGCGAGCAGGTGGCTGCGGCCGCTCTCGCGGGTGCGGACCCAGTTCCAGCCGGCGTACCAATCGGTGACGCGGGACAAGTACTGAGTGCGTGCGAACCGGATGTTGCCGAGCCATCCTTCGGCGCGCAGCCAGCGCGCGAACTTCAGGAAGGGGTTGTAGCGGAGCTCGAAGGACACGATCGTGCGGACGCCGGCGCTTCGGACGGCGTCGCGAATGCGAACGAGCTCTGACGTGTCGAGTCCGGTCGGCTTCTCGAGCACGATGTGCTTGCCGGCTTTCGCGGCGGCAACCGCCTGGTCGGCGTGCAGATGATTCGGCGTCGTGATCGAGACGATGTCGACGTCGCGGGCGGCGAGCACGGCCTGGTAGTCGGTGGTGATGCGAACGTTGTCGATGGCGCCGGCGCTTGCCGCTGCTGCCCGCGTGCGCTCGAGATCGCGGCCGCAGATCCACGTGATCCGCGTCCGCGGATTCCGTTGAAAGGCCGCGATGTGCTGCGACGCGCACCAGCCGGCGCCGGCAATGGCGACGCCAAGCGTTTCTCGAGTGGCCATTGGTGTCGGCGATATCCGCTAGACCTGCGCCAGGACGCGCTCGAGAAATACCCGATTGGCACGCGCGTTCGCCATGGTTTCTTCTGCGGTCGCGCCCACCTTGCAGCACTCGACCATGATCGGTCCGTCGAAGCCGGCAGCCTTCAGCGTGTTGAACACGCGCACGAAGTCCACTCGTCCGGTACCGAACTGAATCATCACGTCGCCCTGCGGTGCGCCGCAATCCTTAGCGCAGAAGCCGGTGACGTGTTGGGCAATCGGCTTCAGCTCTTCGACTGGGTCCTTGTTCGTGTAGTAGATGATGTTGCCGGCGTCGTACCAGATCTTGAAGTTGGCGTGCCGGACCGCATGGAGCGCCGCCGCGATCTCGGCCGACGCGCCGCTGCCGCCGCCGTGCGGCTTCATCACCAGCTTGAGCTGACGTTCATGCGCGTAGGCCGCCGCATCACCCATCACCTGGTAGAAGTGATCGTATTCTCCGGGCTTGTCGACGCCGAACGAGAGTACGAACGCCAGTCCAAGCGTTTTCGCGTTGTCGATTTGACGACGAACCTCGGTGATCGAGTCGGCGAGCGGGATATCGTGCCGCGAGCGCAGCGCGCCCATCTGTGGCTTCAGCCCGCTGGCTGCGAGCCGCTGTTTCAGACCGGCGAGGTATTCGGGCGTCGCCTCGGCGGCGATGAACGGCTCGTCTTTGGTCCGCGTCAGCAGGCCCGTCGCGTCGTAGCCTGCCGCTTTGATCTGCCGCAACGCATCGTCGAACGCCCATTTCGTCCAGGGGCGGTTGAAGCAGCCGATCGGCCAGCGGACGGCCGCGCCGAGTGACGACATGCGGGACGCGCCCAGCGTGGTGGCGGATCCGTACGCGAGCGTGCGCTGAAGAAAGGTGCGTCGATCCATCGCGCCACGTAAGATACCGCATTCCGTGAGGAGCTCATGAGCAAAGACCGCGACACGTCGCTCACCCTCGGTCGACGCGAATTCTTGAGAACCGCCGGCGCAGGCATCGCCGCGGCGGGCGCGATGACCGCGCGCGAACCGGCCGCTGCGCAGGCGCTCGCTGAGAAGGCCCGCTTCGATCGGATCGCGTCGTGCACCTGGCCGATACGCCAACTGTTCAAGACGCGGCCGCCGGTCGCCGCTGCCGGGGGCGCAGCGGCGCCGGCACCACCAGTGGGAATTCCCGCGAACCGCGATCGGACGGCGACTGCCGAGATGAAGCAGAAGTACGGCGAGATCACGATGCTCGATTTCCCGCAGTGGACGAAGGACACGTTCCCGGGGGTCACGCACATGGATCTGTTCTCCGGCCTGTTCGGCGACGTGACCGAAGACTCGATGTTCATCACCGCGGCCGAAGGCGGAGGTGGGGGCGCCGGCTTCAATCCGACGAGCCCGTCGGGGCGCAGATGGCTCGATCAGCTCGCAAACACATTGGTCAAGACCGGCACGAAGGTTCAGCACGTCTCGAACAACGCGCCGTTCGGTCTGGCCGACTACGGATCGCCGGAAGCCGACACGCGGCGCAAAGCGGGTGTGGCGATGGCTAAACGCTGGCTCGAAGGTCTGGCGGTGCTGCGTCCCATCTCCATGCGCATGAACTCACCGCAGGCGCTTGGTCCGCAGATCCGCCCGAACGCCGTGCCGAGTGGCGGCGACGGCTATCCCAGAAACCTGGAGATAGTCCCCCTGATGAATGCCGCAATTGAGTCCTACAAGGAGATGGCGGATTTCGGCGGCAGCCTGGGCATCCATGTCACCTTCGAGAACCATTGGGGACTCGCCGCCGACCCGATGAACCTGCGGATCATCATCGATACGATCAATCATCCGTACTGCAGCGCCACGCCGGACTTCTGCAACTGGGAGCATGACTACATGCTCTTCAACGGTCTCAAGGCGCTCGCGCCGTACTCCTATTCGAACGTCCACGCGAAATACTGGGACCGGTGGGGCGAGAAGAACGACGTGCAGCGAGGGGTGCGCATCATGCTCGCCGGCGGGTTCAAGGGCACGTTCGCGCTCGAGTACGAGGCGGGTCCGCTGAACGGCGTCGAAGGGGCGAAGTACCTCTACAAGGAGGTCCTCGCAGCTCTGGCCGCGCCAATGTGAGGGCTCCATACTGGGCGGTCTTGTCGAAGAAGAAGTCATTCAGCCCCACACCTCTTCCGCGATTTCGACGATCTCGCGAAGCTTCGCCCACTGCGCGTCCTCGGTGAGGACATTGCCTTCCTCGGTCGACGCAAAGCCGCACTGCGGCGAGAGCGCCAGCTGCTCGAGTGGAACGAAGCGCGTGGCTTCATCGATGCGCCGCTTGACGTCGTCTTTCTTCTCCAGCGTGCCGTCCTTGGAGGTGATGAGGCCGAGCACCACCACCTTCGGTCCCTTCGGGAGGAAGCGGAGCGGCTCGAAGCCGCCGGCGCGCTCCGTGTCGTATTCGAGGAAATACCCGTCCAGATTGAGCCTTTGCAAGAGTACTTCAGCCACCGGTTCGTAGCCGCCCGACGAAATCCAGGTGGACCGGAAGTTGCCCCGGCAGACATGCATGGTCATAGTCATGTCGCGAGGCTTCGCTTCGAGCGCCTCGTTGATCGTTCGCGCGTAGCGTTCAGGCAAGCGGTCCACGTCGTCGCCGCGCTCGCGCGCGCCAGCGCGCTGCTCCTCGGAGCAGAGATAGGCCCAGACAACGTCATCGAGCTGAAGGTAGCGGCAGCCTGCATCGTAAAACGCGCGGATCGCTTTCTGATACGCGCGCGCCAGGTCGTCGAAGAACCCGTCGATGTCGGGGTAGACAGGCTTGATGGCGGTGTAGCCCTGCCGGAAGTGCAGAACGCTCGGGCTCGGAATCGTCATCTTCGGCGTGACGTGTGCGATGCCCTTCAAAAACCTGAAATGTCCCAGCATCGGATGATCTGACGGGAAATCAATTCTGCCGGTGACGACGACCGCCTCCGCCTTTGTCTGCACGCCCTGAAACTGAATGCCGTGATCGCTGTGCCGGAGCTCGCACCCGACAAGCGCCCGAAAGAAGTCGAAATGCCACCACGAGCGGCGGAACTCCCCGTCGGTCACGGCCTTCAGGCCGATCGCCTCCTCGGTGCGAACGACCGCCTGGATCTCGCGGTCTTCAACCTCCCTCAGCGAGGCGTCGCTGATCTTCTTTGCGGCGTGTCTGGCGCGCGCTTCCTGGATCCCGGAAGGGCGTAGAAGGCTGCCGACCATGTCGGCTCGAAAGGGCGGCTTCGGGCGTTGCATCATGCGCCTCTCTACTCCGGGGACGGACACGTTCGCCGGTGACCGGTGCTCCAGGCCGGATGCTGAAGCACGTATCCCCAGTGAACAGATTCTCGCTCATTGTGTGGGATCTCTCGAGGACGTCGAATGGCAGACCGCGACCTGAGCTGGTGTACGCTCTGTCCACCCGCGCGATCTCCACGCATGCCAGGTGAGCAGAATGTCTGGCGGAGGATGTGTCGAAGGATGGGAACCATGAAAAGCAGTTCGTTGATCTTGCTGTTTCTGCTCGGTCTCTCGTACCAGGTCTCTGGTCAAACGCAGGCGAGGGACTTTGAAGGTTCGTGGCAGAGCACGCTTGAAGCCGCCGGGCAGAAGCTTCGTCTGGTCGTCACTGTGACGAATTCAGATGCTGGTGTTTACTCCGGTAAACTCGACAGCCTCGACCAAGGCGCGACGATCGCGATTGACACAATTACAGTCAATGGTGATGCCGTGCGTTGGGAGATCAAGTCGGCCGCCATCGTCTTCGAAGGCGTTCTGGACGAGGAGCGCACGGAGGTGACCGGGAGGTTCACGCAGGGCGGCCAACAGTTCCCGCTCACGTTGAAGCGGGGCGAGCAGGCGGCCATGATACCGCCAAAGCCGAAGCCCGACTACGCCGCGCCCGCTGACGCACCGTACACCGCTGAAGAAGTAGTGGTGATGACGCCTGCCGGCCACACGCTCGCGGGCACGCTGACGATGCCGATGGATGCGAGCCGCACACAACCCGTGAGCGCGATCGTGACCGTCACGGGATCCGGGCCCCAGGACCGCGACGAGAACATCGGGCTGCCAGGGTTTCGGCCCTTCCGCCAGATCGCCGATGCGCTTGCGCGCCGCGCAATCGCGGTGTTGCGTATGGACGACCGCGGAACAGGGGCATCGGGTGGCACATTCAAAGGTTCGACCAGCGCCGACTTTGCCGAAGACGTGCGCGCCGGCCTCGCGTATCTCCGCACGCGGCCCGAGATCCGGGCCGACTGCCTCGGCGTGCTCGGCCACAGCGAGGGTGCGCTGATCGCTCCAATGGTCGCTGACAAGGAACCCACGTTGCGAGCCATCGTGCTGCTCGCGGGCATCGCGCAACCCGGACGTGGCGCGCTCCACTTTCAGATCAAGAACCAAATTGAGCATAACACCGCGCTCACGCCCGAAATGCGCGACTCGCAAATCGCCGAGATCCCCAAGCGGATCGACGCCATGATGGCCGCTGACCCGTGGATGAAATTCTTCCTCACTTACGATCCTGCGTCCACCATGCGTCGCGTGAAGACGCCGGTGCTAATCCTCACCGGCTCGCGGGACCAGCAGGCCGTGCCCGAGCAGGTTGCGCTCCAGGAGGCCGCGTTCAAGGAGGGAGGCAACAAGGACGTGACTGCGCGCGTGCTGCCGGACCTCAACCATCTCTTCGTGCAGGACACCGACGGCTTCCCGGGCAACTATGCGAAGCTCCCGCCGCCGCTGATGATGCGTGCTGACGCCGTGGGGATGATTGGCGACTGGCTCGTGCAGCGCCTCCGTTGATGCCGCGCGCAGTGAAGGTGCAGCGCTACCCATCCAGGGCAAAGGCCAGGAAAAAGATCTAGCCGTCGGCCGCCCCTCGCTCGAGCGCGGCAACGATCCGGTCGACGTCGTAGACGCACCCGCCCCACGTGCCGCCGCTCGCGCGCTGCAGCGCCGCCCAGAGGCGGCTGTCGTCGGGCAGACGCTCGTGGGGCACAAGGCCCGGATGCGGCGGCCGGCCGCGCAGCAGTGACTGGCACGCGTCGGCGTCGAGCGGCACGCCTTCCGCGCCCACGAGGTTGACGCTGCCGGTCAGCCTATTCCGGTCGATCACGATCTCGATCAGATCGTCATCCCGGACGCGTCCGATCGGTCCGTCGTCCAGCGCCTCGGGGCCGACGTGGCCGATGCAGGCCCCGGTCGACACGCCGGAGAACCGTCCGTCCGTGAGGAGCGCCACGCGCTTGCCCCAGGGCAGGTAACGGAGCGCGATCGTGATCTGGGCGGTCTCCTGCATGCCGGTTCCCGACGGCCCCGTACCGATGAGCACAATGACATCGCCCTCGAGCACGGATCTGCCCGCGACTCCTTTCACCGCCTGGATCGCATCGCGCTCGTCGGTGAACACCCGGGCCGGACCGCGATGCCGATAGACGCCGTCGTCGTCGATCACTGACGGGTCGATGGCGGTTGCCTTGATGACGGATCCCTCCGGCGCGAGGTTGCCGAGTGGAAAGACGACAGTGCTGGCGAATCCGGCGTGGCGCGCCGCGTCAGGCGACATGATGACCTGGTCCGGATCGATGGCCGCGGCTGACGCGAGCCGGGCGCGCGACGCCTGCCGACGCTCGCTCGATTCCCACCAGTCGAGCGTGGCATCGAGCGTGTCGCCGGTGGCCGTGAGCACGCCCCCGTTCAGCAGCCCCATCCGGCGGAGATGCAGCATGACTTCCGGAGCGCCGCCGGCCATGAACACCTGGGCCGTCGCGAAGCCGCGTGGTCCGTTCGGCAGCGCGTCCACCAGGCGAGGCGTCGCGCGATTGATCCTGATCCAGTCCTCGACCGTAGGCGGCTTCAGCCCCGCGGCCGCGGCGATCGCCGGGATGTGCAAAAGAAGGTTTGTCGAGCCGCCGAACGCGGCATGAACGAGCATCGCGTTCTCGACCGCGGCACTGGTGACGATCTGGCCGATCGAGATGCCGAGCAGATGCAGTCGCTGCAGCGCCACCGCCGAGCGGGTCGCGAGCTCGAGCCAGACCGGTTCGCCCGAGGGCGCGAGCGCGCTGTGCGGCAGCGCCATGCCCAGCGCTTCGGCGACCACCTGGGCCGTCGCCGCCGTCCCGAGAAACTGGCATCCCCCGCCTGACGAGCCGCACGCACGGCAGCCCATCGTCGCTGCGTAATCCAGACTGATCAGATCGTGCGTGAACCGGGCGCCGAGGCTCTGGACCTGGCCGGCGTCTTCGGCGTCCCGCGCGGGCAGAGTCACGCCGCCGGGCACGATCACGCCGGGCAGATCCTTCGTGCCGGCCAGGGCCATCATGGTGGCCGGCAGCCCCTTGTCGCACGTCGCAATCCCAATCACGCCGGATGCGGTTGGCAGCGACCGGATCAGCCGCCGCATGACGATTGCCGCATCGTTCCGGTAGGCCAGGCTGTCGAACATGCCGGTCGTGCCCTGCGTCCGCCCGTCGCACGGGTCGCTGCAATAGACCGCGAACGGGAGGGCTCCCCCGGCGCGCAGCGCTTCGGCGACGCCACGCACGAGCAGGCCGATTTCCCAGTGGCCGGTGTGATAGCCGAGCGCGATCGGCTCGCCCCCCTCCGAGCGCAGGCCGCCCATGGTGCTGACGATCACATACTGCGGTCCGCCGAGCGCGTCCGGGCGCCAGCCCATCCCGGCGTTCTGGGTCAGGCCGAAGATGTTGCCGCTCGGTTCGGCGCGCAGCATCTCCGCCGTGAGCGGCAGACGCCCGTCCGGGCCCTCGCCTTCGATGCGCGATGAACCGATCGAAGCGGCGGAACCCAGTACCTGCTCGAGCGGCGGTGGAGTTTTCTGGGCCATGACGGTGCGACAATCATTTCATGAAACTGTGTCGTTTCACGGCTGCAGCGAGCGCCGACGTCCGCGTCGGGCTGATCGCGAACGGTCAGACACTCGTCGATCTGACGGATGCCGGCGTGCATCGCATGAAAGGCCTCCTCGAACGAGCCGACCTCGCAGACGAGCTCACGCGTCTCAGCGCCGCCGGACTGACCACGCACGCGCTCGACAGCGTCCGGCTGCTGACGCCTGTTGAATCCCAGGAGGTGTGGGCCGCCGGTGTGACCTATCGCAGAAGCCGCGAAGCCCGAATGGTGGAATCCGAGTTCAGCGCGAGCGCCTACGACCGAGTCTACGATGCCGAGCGGCCGGAGATCTTCTTCAAGTCGCTTCCCGAAAAGGTCGTCTCGCCCGGCGAGGCAGTCGGGATCCGGCGCGACGCACGCTGGAACGTCCCGGAGCCGGAACTTGCGCTCGCGATCAATTCTGACGGCGCGGTGGTGGGGTTCACGATCGGGAACGACATGAGTTCGCGCGACATCGAAGGCGAGAACCTGCTCTATCTGCCGCAGGCGAAGATGTATGCGAGCTCGTGCGCGGTCGGTCCGTGGATTGTCGTGGGCCCGACCGAGGACGAGGCCCGTCAATGGACGATTCAGCTCGAGATCCGGCGCGGCGCCGAGACGGTGTTCGCCGGCGACACTCGCGTCGGCCAGATCAAGCGGCCGTTCGCTGAGCTCGTCCACTACCTGTTCCGTTCCCAGACGTTCCCGAACGGCGCCGTCCTGCTGACCGGCGCTGGCATCGTCCCACCCGATTCGTTCACGCTCGAAGCGCACGACGCCGTGCGAATCAGCATCTCCGGTGTCGGCACACTCGAGAACGCGGTCGCGATCGTGTGAGTCGATCATCTTCCGCCCGGCGACGAGGCGGTCGTGGTGTCCGGCACGTGCTCCACGAGTTGCTGGTGCGGGAACACGAGCACGATGATCATCGCCACGAGGCCTGCGGCCGACAGCGACAGCAGCCCTCCGCTGTAGCTGCCGGTCAGATCCTTGATGCGGCCCACCGCAAACGGGCCGGTGAAACCGGCCAGGTTGCCAATCGAGTTGATGAGGGCAATGCCGCCGGCTGCCGCGGCGCCGGAGAGGAACGCAGCCGGAAATGTCCAGAACACCGGCAGGCTGCCGAAGATGCCGAAGCCGGCGACCGACAGCGACGCCATCTTCATCGTCGGGTCATCGAACAGCGTTGACACGGCGATGCCGGCGGCCGCCACAAAGAGCGGAAATGCGAGATGGAACCGGCGTTCCATCTTGCGGTCGGAGCGACGTGACCACGCGACAATGCTCACCAGCCCCACCACATACGGCAGCGCCGCCACGACGCCGGCCTGGGCGTTCGACAGCCCGAACGACTTCACAATCTGCGGGAGGAAGAAGCTCAGCCCGTAGTTGAGTGCGACAGCGCCGAAATAGACGACGCTCAACGCCAGCACCTTCGGATTCCGGAGCGCCTCCATCGTGCTGTAGCGGCGAACCATCTCGCGCTGTCGCCGCTCGTGATCGAGGCGGGCGACCAGCCATGCGCGCTCTTCTTCGGTGAGCCACGTGGCGTCGGCCGGTCGATCGGTCATGTACAGGAATACGATCACGGACAGGATCAGCGCCGGCGCCGCTTCAAGGACGAAGAGCCATTGCCATCCTTTCAGGCCCCCGAAGCCGTCCAGCCCCAGCAACAGTCCGGAGACGGGGGCGCCGATAACGGTTGACAGTGGAATTGCCGCCATGAAGTAGCCGACGATGCGGGCCCGGAACACGGAGGGGAACCATAGCGTCAGGTAGAAGATGACGCCAGGAAAGAAACCTGCCTCGGCAATCCCGAGCAGCACGCGCACCACATAGAAGCTCGTGGCCCCGTTGATGAACGCCATGCCGCCCGAGAGCAGGCCCCACGTGAACATGATGCGCGCGATCCATTTGCGCGCGCCGACCCGTTCCAGGAACAGGTTCGACGGCACCTCGAAGAGGAAATACGCGAGAAAAAAGATGCCGGCGCCGAAGCCGAAGGCCGAATCGGACAGCCCCAGGTCCTTGTTCATGGTCAGCGCGGCGAAGCTGACGTTCACACGATCCAGGTAGGCGACGAAGAAACAGACAATCAAAAAGGGCACCAGCCGTGCCGTCACTTTCGCGATCGTGCGTTGCTCCAGCGGTGTCATGCGCCTCCTTGCGTCTGCTGTCGCCGGGTTCACGATCGCCGTTCGTGACCGCGCTCGGCCACGAACTGGCGAATGATGCCATCGATGTCGCGATCGGCTCTGAAGCCGAGGTGCAGGGCACGGCTGACATCGAACGTGCCCGGCCAACTGCAGACGATCTGCATGACGCGATCGTCGAACGACGTACGAACGCGCGCCCGGACCGCCGGCCCCGCGATCCGCTCCAGGCTGTCCAGCATCTGCCCCGGCGTCACCGACAGGCCGGGAAAGTTCACGGTCCGGCGAGGCTCCAGGTCGGACGTCGGGACACGCGCAGCATGCACGAGGTTGGCGATCACCGTGCCGGGTGATGCGATCCACAGCGGCGTGTCGAGCGGAACCGGACAGACCGTGTCGATCCCGGCAAGCGGCTCACGAACCAGGCCGCTCACGAACGACGATGCGGCGGCGTTCGGCGCACCGGGACGGACCGCCACGGTCGGCAGGCGGCAGATGATGCCGTCCACGAATCGCTTTCTCGAATACTCGTGGACCAGGAGCTCGGCGATCGCCTTCTCGGCGCCGTACGACGACTGCGGGATCACGGCGGCATCGTCCGGCACCACCGCAGGCAGCGGGCCGCCGAACACCGCGAGCGAGCTCGAGAACACGAATCGGGGCGGCTTCTC
>Ga0070675_100003327_pt1 | contig 12187 bp, 11 predicted proteins | sample KBSM43metaG_FD_65343 | JGI IMG/M metagenome (GOLD analysis project Ga0070675, IMG submission 65343) | Miscanthus rhizosphere microbial communities from Kellogg Biological Station, Michigan, USA - KBS M4-3 metaG | ecosystem: Host-associated > Plants > Roots > Rhizosphere > Soil ...
GACAGCGCCTCGGTGACGACCAGCATCATCGGCGTGTCGTCGTGGTCGTCGGGCCGGCTGCCGCCGTAGCGCTCGGGGATCGACAGGCCGAACACGCCGAGCTCGCGCAGCGGCTGCAGCAGCGCTTCCGGCACGGTCAGGTTGTCGCGGTGAATCGCCTCGGCCTGCGGCGCGACGACGTCGGCGGCGAAACGCCGGAACGCGTCTTGCGCGAGCGCGAGCGGCTCGTCGAACGCGATGTGGCCGACCTCGACATGGCCGGCCGCGATTTGGGCGCCGAGGCGGTCGAGCGCCGGACCGCTGGCCACTGCACGGCGCAGCGCGCGCCATTCGGTGTCGACGGCGATGCGGTCGAGCGCCGCGAGATCGCGGTCGAGCTCGATGCCGATCGCCTGGAGGCGCTCGATGACATCGGTGATCGCCGCAACCGCGTAGACCAGCGACAGACTGGCATCAAAGCCCCCGCGCGTGGAGCCGCCTAGCGCGGAGCTGTCGATCGCCGAGTCGGAGGTCACAGACCCGGGGGCCGCGCCGTCGTGCCAGCCGGCGTCGATCTCCGCGATCGGACCGACCGCCGTCTCGGCCGCCAGCAGATCGGCGCTAGCCAGCGCCAACTCATAGCTCGCCAGCTGGCGCTGGTCGAGCCGTGTCCCATCGAGCGTCCCGCCTTTCGCGCAGACGCGCGCCAATGCCGCCGCCGTGCGGTCGAACTCGACGCGCAGCGCGCCGAGCACGCGCCGCGCGGACCCTAGAAGCGCCGCGACATCGGACTCAGCGAGCTGGTCGGTCATGCCATCGCCGGGTGCGCCAGGAAGCGGCGGTTGTCGATGCAACGTGCCGCGGCGTGCGCCTCAAATGCAGCGCCCGCCATCCACCTCCATCGCGACGCCGGTGATCATCGAGGCCTCGTCGCTGCACAGGAAGCAGGCCGCGTTGCCGAGGTCTTCGGGCGTCGAGAAGCGGCCAATTGGAATCGTCGAGAGAAACTTCGCGCGCATCTCCGGCGTGTCCTCGCCCATGAAGGTCTTCAGCATCGGCGTTTCGCCGGCGACCGGGTTCAGCGCGACGACGCGGATGCCGAACGGCGCGAGCTCGACCGCCATCGAGCGCGTCGCGGTGATGACCCAGCCCTTGCTGGCGTTGTACCAGGTGAGGCGCGGCCGCGGACTGACCCCGGCCGTGCTCGCGACGTTCAGGATCACGCCGCGCTTCTGCGCCTTGAAGCGCGGTACGACCTCGCGCGCCGCGAGGTAGATCGACTTGACGTTGACCGCGAGAATGCGGTCGAAGTCATCCTCGCCGAGCCCTTCGAGCGGCTGCGGCACGTGGCCCATGCCGGCGTTGTTGACGAGGATGTCGAGGCGGCCGAAGCCATCGAGCGCGGCCTCGGTCATCGCCTTCACGTCCGCGCCGCGCGAGACGTCGGCGACGACGCTCTTCGCCGATGCGCCGAGCGCCCTTGCGACGCGCTCACCGCCGGCCCGGTCGCGGTCGGCGATCAGCACCTTCGCGCCCTCGGCGACGAACTTCGTCGCGATGCCCTCACCGAAGCCGGAACCGCCTCCGGTCACGATCGCGACCTTGCCTTCGAGTCTCATGTGTGTCTCCGTGGGCTATCCGTGCTGGATCGCGATCGTCTTCAAGGTCGAGAAGCCGTACAGCGCCTCGAAACCCTTCTCGCGACCGTGGCCCGAGTGCTTGACGCCGCCGAACGGCAGCTCGACGCCGCCGCCGGCGCCGTAGTTGTTGACGAAGACCTGCCCGCACTGGAGCTTCCTCGCCATCCGCATCTGGCGCCCGCCGTCACGGGCCCACACGCCGGCGACCAGGCCGTACGCGGTGCCGTTGGCGATGCGCAGCGCCTCGGCCTCGCCGTCGAACGCGATCAGCACCTGGACCGGGCCGAAGATCTCTTCATGCGCGAGCGGATGCGCGTCGGGCACGTCGTCGAGCAGGGTCGGCCGCACGTAGTAGCCGCCGCGCGGCGTGTTCGGCGCAAGCTCAGCCTGCGCTGCGACCTTGAGGCCGCTGTCACGCGCGACGCCGAGGTAGTGCTCGACGATGTCGCGCTGGCGCTTCGAGATCACCGGCCCGACGTCGAGGTCGTCGAGCGCCGGCCCGACCTTCAGCGCGCGATAGCGCTCGGCCATTCGCCTCCGAACTTCGTCGAACACCGGCCGCTCGACCAGGATGCGCGAGGCCGCCGAGCAGGTCTGGCCGGCGTTCTGGATGCCGGCGTTGACGAGAAACGGCAGCGCCGCATCGAGGTCGGCATCGGCGAACACGATCTGCGGGCTCTTGCCGCCGAGCTCAAGCGTGACCGGCACGACGTTCTGCGCCGCCGCGGTCTGGATCAACCGGCCGGTGCCGACCGAGCCGGTGAACGACAGATGGGCGACACCTGTGTGCGCCGACAGCGCGGCGCCGGCCTCCTCGCCGAGGCCGGTGACGACATTGAGCGCGCCGTCCGGCAGCCCGGCCTCGGCGCAGATGCGAGCGAACGCAAGTACCGTGAGACAGGCCTCCTCGGCCGGCTTCAGCACACAGGCGTTGCCCATCGCAAGCGCCGCGCCGACGCTGCGACCGACGATCTGCATCGGGTAGTTCCACGGCACGATGTGGCCAGTCACGCCGTGCGGCTCGCGCAGGGTCAGCGCGGTGTAGCCGTTCTGGAACGGCAAGGTCTCGCCATGCACCTTGTCGGCGGCGCCGCCGTAGAACTCGAGGTAGCGCGCCAGCGCGATCGCGTCGGCGCGGCCCTGCTTCAGCGGCTTGCCGACGTCGAGCGCCTCGAGTCGGGCCAGCGTGTCGACGTTGTCCAGCACCTTGCGGCCGATCGCGCCGAGCACTCGGCCGCGCTCGGCCGCGGTGAGCGCGCCCCAGGCGCCGTTGAGCGCCGCGCGGGCGGCGCCGACCGCGGCATCGACATCGGCCGCGCGGCCGCGCGCGATCGCCGCGAGCGCGCTGCCATCGGACGGGTTCTCGAGCGCGACCGTGTCGCCGGCGTCGGCGCTGCGCCAGCGGCCGCCGATCAGCAGCTGGCTCGGATCGTACGGGATGTCGGGTTTCATGGTGTCTCCTGGGACGTCGAGGTCACGCAACATGGCGAGGGCCGAGGGCCACCTGCGATGTCAACGGTATGCGATCGGACGCAGCCTGTCGTTGTCTTGTTCCGCGCATCGATCGCAGCCCATTCGTGCGCCGGCATTTGATCCGCGCATCGCCCCCGCCGCCTCGCTGCGCGGCTTTGCGCCATCATATTCACTCGTCCCGCCCGCGACCGAGTCCGCCATCAGCCTCTTCCTGCTCAAGCGCCTCGCGACCTTCGTCGCGACCCTGCTCGCCGCGTCGGCCCTCATCTTCGCGATGCTCGACATCCTGCCGGGCAATGCGGCCGAGGTCATGCTCGGCGCGACCGCGACCCCCGAGGCGGTGCAGGCGCTGACCGTCAAGCTCGGCCTGGACCGCCCGCCGCTCGAACGCTATGGCCTGTGGATGAAGGGCCTCGCGACCGGCGACCTCGGCATCAGCGTCTCGTACGACACGCCGATCGCGCCGCTGATCGTCGAACGGCTCGCGGTCACGTTGCCGCTCGCGCTGATGGCGATGGCGCTGACGACGGTGCTCGCGCTCGGCCTCGGCCTTTACGCCGCGTCACACCACAACCGGCCCGGCGACGTCGGCGTGATGACGGCGAGCCAGATCGGCCTCGCGATCCCGAACTTCTGGTTCGCGATCCTGCTGATCCTGCTGTTCGCGGTGAAGCTGCAGTGGTTCTCGGCCGGCGGCTTTCCGGGCTGGGACGACGGCATCTGGAACGCCTTCAAGGCGCTCGTCCTGCCGGCGGTCGCGCTGGCGGTGGTGCAGGCCGCCATCCTCGCCCGCATCACGCGCTCGGCGGTGCTCGACGTGATGCGCGAGGACTTCGTGCGCACGGCGCGTGCAAAGGGCCTGTCGCGCCGCGCCGTGCTCTGGCGCCACGTGCTGCGCAACGCCTTCGTGCCGGTACTGACGGTGATGGGGCTGCAGTTCGCGAGCCTGCTGGCCGGCACGATCGTCGCCGAGAACGTGTTCTCGCTGCCCGGGCTCGGCCGCCTCGTCTTCCAAGCGATCGCGAATCGCGACCTCGGCGTTGTCCGCAATGTCGTGATGCTGCTCGCGGCGTCGGTCATCGTGATCAACTTCCTCGTCGACGTGCTGTATGTCGTCGTCGACCCGCGCCTGAAGACGAGCCATGGCTGAGCTCGCAGTCGGCGTCGGCCCGCTGCCTTCGGCGAGCGCCTGGCGGCGTGCGTTGCATCATCCGAGCTTCGCGATGGGCGGGGTGCTGGTGCTGCTGCTGCTCGCGACCGCCGCGCTGTCGTGGGTCTGGACCCCTCACGCGGCGACCGAGATCGACATCGCGCATCGCCTCGAGCTGCCGAGCGCGCGCCACTGGCTCGGCACCGACGGCTTCGGCCGCGACGTCGCGTCGCTGCTGATCGTCGGCGCGCGCAACTCGATCGCGGTCGGCATCGTCGCGGTCGGCATCGGCATCGCGTTCGGCGTCGCCCTCGGCCTGCTCGCAGCGGCGCGGCGCGGCTGGGTCGAGGAGGCGGTGATGCGCCTCTCGGACTTCACGTTCGCGTTCCCGGCACTGCTCTCGGCGATCATGCTGACCGCGATCTACGGGCCGGGCCTCTACACCTCGATCGTCGCGATCGGCATCTTCAACATCCCGGTGTTCGCGCGCATCACGCGCGCCGCCGCCAACGCGATCTGGTCGCGCGAGTTCGTGCTCGCCGCGAGGGCCTGCGGCAAGGGCGCCTGGCGCATCACGATCGAGCACGTGCTGCCGAACATCGCGTCGCTGCTGATCGTGCAGGCGACGATCCAGTTCGCGCTCGCGATCCTCGGCGAGGCCGCGCTCAGCTACCTCGGGCTCGGCACCCAACCGCCCCAGCCGAGCTGGGGACGGATGCTGAACGAGGCGCAGGGCATGATGTTCAAGGCCCCGCAGCTCGCGATCTGGCCCGGCCTGGCCATTGCATTGTCGGTACTCGGCCTCAACCTGATGGGCGACGGTCTGCGCGACCTGATGGACCCCAGACTCGCACGCAAGAGGTAGTTCGCATGAAGATCGATTTCGTCTCCGACGTCGCCTGCCCCTGGTGCGCGGTCGGCCTGAACGCGCTCGAACGGGCGCTCGAACGGATCGGCGACGACATCCCGGTCGAGCTGCACTTCGAGCCGTTCGAGCTGAATCCGACGCTCGCGCCGGAAGGCGCGGACGCCGCCGAGTACCTGCGTGCAAAGTACGGTCTGTCGCCGGAGCAGCTCGCGAAGAACCGCGCGAACATCCGCGACCGCGGCGCCGCGGTCGGCTTCGCGTTCGGCGAACGCGCGCACGTGTGGAACACGTTCGACGCGCATCGACTGCTGTACTGGGCCGGCCTCGAAGGCAAGCAGCGCGAGCTGAAGCATGCGCTGCTGCGGGCCTATCACGGCGAGGGGCGCAACCCCGGGACGCATGACGTGCTGGTCGAGCTGGCCGGCGAAGTCGGCCTCGACCCGCTGCACGCGAAAGCGATCCTCGAAACCGACGAGTACGCGGCCGAGGTGCGCGAGCGCGAGCGCCATTGGCAGCAGCTCGGCATCCATTCGGTGCCCGCGGTGATCGTCAACGACCGCCACCTGATTTCGGGGGGCCAGCCGCCGGAGGTGTTTGAGCAGGCGTTGCGCCAGATCGCGGCCGAAACCGCCTGAGTTTGAAGGGATGGCGCGCAACATCGAGATCAAGGCGCGGATCGCGAGCGTCGAGGCGGTGCTGGCGCGCGCCACGTCGATCGCCGACGGCGCGCCGGTCGTGATCGACCAGGACGACACGTTCTTCGCGGTCGCGCATGGGCGGCTCAAGCTGCGGCGCTTCGCCGACGGCAGCGCGGAGCTGATCCAGTACCACCGCGACGACAGCGCCGACGCCAAGGCCTCCGACTACGTGCGCGTGCCGGTCGCCGATGCCGATGCCCTCGCCGAGGCGCTGACGCGCGCGTGCGGCACGCGCGGCCGGGTCCGCAAGCGCCGCCTGCTGCTGATGGCCGGCCAGACTCGAATGCACCTCGACCGCGTCGACGGCCTCGGCGACTTCCTCGAGCTCGAGGTCGTGCTGCGCGACGGCCAGAGCGATGCCGACGGCACCGCGATCGCCGAGCGCCTGATGACGGCGCTCGCGATCGCGCCAGAAGATCGGCTCGCGGGCGCCTATCTCGACCTCGCCGCCGGCTGAACGCCGAGCCGCAGCGTTACGGCAATCGCCGTTATCGTCGCCGGCGAGATCCCAGCCGAAGATTCCGCCCCGTGGCCCTGCTCGAAGTCAACGACCTGCGCGTCACCTTGCCGACGCCGCGCGGCCCTGCCGATGCGCTGCGCGGCGTGTCGTTCGCGCTCGAACGCGGCGAGACGGTCGGCCTGATCGGCGAGTCCGGCTGCGGCAAGTCGATGACCGCCCTCGCGCTGATGGGGCTGCTGCCCGACGCAGCGCGCACCAGCGGTTCGGTGCGCTTCGACGACACCGAGCTGCTCGGTCTCGACGACACCGCGATGGGCCGCCTGCGCGGACGCCGGATCGGCATGGTGTTCCAGGAGCCGATGACCGCCCTGAACCCGCTGCACACGATCGGCCGCCAGGTCGCCGAACCACTGCGCCTGCACAAGGGCCTGTCGGCCGATGCCGCGCGCGCGGAAGCGCTGCGCCTGCTCGACCAGGTCCGGCTGCCGTCGGCGGCGCAGCGTCTCGACGCCCATCCGCACCAGCTCTCGGGCGGCCAGCGCCAGCGCGTCGTCATTGCGATGGCGCTGGCCTGCGGCCCCGACCTGCTGATCGCCGACGAACCGACGACCGCGCTCGACGTCACGATCCAGGGCGAGATCCTCGACCTGATCGGCGACCTGGTCGAGGCGCGCGGCATGGCGCTGCTGCTGGTCAGCCACGACCTCGGCGTGATGGCACGCACGGTCGACCGACTGCTCGTGATGTACGGCGGCAGTGTCGTCGAGGCCGGACCGACCGCGGCCGTCTTCGAGCACCTCGCCCATCCGTACACGCGCGGCCTGTTCGGCGCACGGCCGCGCCTCGGCGCGCCGCGCGGCACGCGGCTCGCGACGATTCCGGGCCGCGTGCCCGAGCTGATCGACCTGCCGCCCGGCTGCCCGTTCGCTGACCGCTGCGGCTGGGCCGTCGCGGCCTGTCGTGCCGCACCGCCGCCGCCCGTCGAGGTCGAGGCGGGCCACACGGCGCGCTGCATCCGGCTCGACGCCATCGCAGCCGGCGAGCCGCCGCATCCGGTCGGGTCGGCGGTCGCGCAGGCGGCATGAGCGGCATGGCGGTGGATCGAGCCCCAGCCGGCGCAACCATCCCGGCGCCGGTCGCCGCGCGAGACATCACAGCGGTAAGCGAAGCACCGACCTCCACCTCGCTGAATGTGCCGCTGCTAAGGGTCGAAGACCTCGTCAAGCACTACATCTTGCCGCGCGAACACCTGTTCGAGCCACCGCCGAAGGTCGAGGCCCTGCGCGGCGTCAGCTTCACGATGCACGCCGGCACCAGCCTCGGGCTCGTCGGCGAATCCGGATCGGGCAAGTCGACGCTCGCACGGCAGGTCATGGCGCTCGAGCGGCCGACCGCCGGCCGCGTGACCTTGCTCGGGCGCGACCTGAACGCCTTGTCGCCGGCCGAACTGCGCGCCGCACGTCGCGATTTCCAGATGGTGTTCCAGGACCCGTACGGCTCGCTCGACCCGCGCCAGCGCGTCGGCCGGATCGTCGCCGAGCCGCTCGCGGCGATGGGCTCGGCCGATGCGCGCACGCGCGTCGCCGAATCGCTCGACGCGGTCGGCCTGCGCGGCTCGGACGCCGAGCGCTACCCGCACGAGTTCTCCGGCGGCCAGCGCCAGCGCATCGCGATCGCGCGCGCGCTGATCACCCGGCCGCGTCTGATCGTCGCCGACGAGCCGGTCAGCGCGCTCGACGTCTCGGTGCAGGCGCAGGTGCTGAACCTGCTGCAGGACCTGCAGCAGCGCTTCGCGGTGACATACCTGCTGATCAGCCACGACATCGCGGTGGTCGACCACCTGTGCGACGAGGTCGCCGTGCTGTATGCCGGGCGCATCGTCGAGCAGGGTGCGCCCGAGGTGCTGTTCCGCGCTGCGGCGCATCCGTACACGCGGGCGCTGATGGCGGCGGTGCCGAGCGTGGTGGCGCCGCGCAAGGTCCGCGCAGCGTCGGCGCGCACGCCGCGAACCGATGCCGGCAGCGACACGCTCGACGATCCCGCGCACATCGGCTGCGCGTTCGCGGCACGTTGTCCAGATCGCCAGTCGCGCTGCGTTCAGGAGCGGCCGCTGCTGCGCGCCGTCGCAGGCGGGCATGCGGCCGCCTGCCACTTCGCCGAGGCGGTGATGGGGCGTCCTCCCGCCGGGGAGAGCCCCGGCGATGTGCGCGGCGTTCAATGAGTCCGAGCCGGCCCTAGCCGCTTCGTCGACGAAGGTCCCATCGGGCACCGGCCATCGATCCTCCAGTAAAGTCGTCCTCGATCCGGAACCCGCGCCGCCGGTCGTCACGACCCTCGGCCGAGGCCGTTGCCACCATCTCGAAAGAGGACGCCCATGCTGAATTCGCGCACCCGCCTCCACGCTGCCCTCGCGCTCGCCGCGCTGCTCGCGCTGCCGCTCGGTGCCGATGCGCAGACCCGCAAGGACAGCGTCGTGCTCGGCATGGTCCTCGAGCCGACCGGCCTCGACCCGACGATCGCGCCGGCTGCGGCGATCGGCGAGGTCGTTCACTACAACGTGCTCGAGGGCCTGACCAAGATCAACATGGACGGCACGATCGTGCCGCTGCTCGCCGAGAGTTGGTCGATCGATCCGGACGGCAAGGTCTACACCTTCAAGCTGAAGAAGGGCGTCAAGTACCAGGACGGCGAGGCCTTCGATTCGAGCGACGTCAAGTTCACCTTCGAGCGCGCGAAGGCCGCCGGCTCGACCAACAAGGCGAAGAAGGCGGTGTTCGACAACATGAGCCGGATCGAGACGCCCGATCCGCACACGGTGATCCTGGTGCTGAACCAGGCCGACGGCAACTTCCTGTTCCGGATGGGCGAGAACACCGCGGTGATCCTCGATCCGAAAAGTGCACCGACGACGGCGTCGAAGCCGGTCGGCACCGGGCCGTACAAGTTCGACTCATGGGCCAGGGGCTCGTCGCTGTCGCTGGTCAAGAGCGAGACCTACCGCAACGCGGCAGCGGTCAAGCTGAACAAGGTCACGTTCCGCTTCATCAACGACCCGGCCGCGCAGGTCGCGGCGCTGCTCGCCGGCGACATCGATGGCATGCCGCGCTTCGGGGCGCTCGAGAGCCTGAAGCAGCTGCAGAGCGACGCCCGCTTCACGGTGGCGCAAGGCGGCACCGAGGGCAAGACGATCGTCAGCATGAACAACAAGAAGAAGCCGTTCGACGACGTGCGCGTGCGCCGCGCGATCGCGATGGCGATCGACCGCAAGGCGGTGATCCAGGGCGCGCAGGAGGGCTACGGCACGCCGATCGGCAGCCACATGGTGCCGAGCGACGCCGGCTACGTCGACCTGACGGCGATGAACGCCTACGACCCGGAGAAGGCGAAGGCGCTGCTGAAGGAAGCCGGCGTCGCGACGCCGCTCAACGTGACCTTGACCTTGCCGCCGCCGCAGTACGCACGCAAGGGCGGCGAGATCGTCGCGGCGCAGCTCGCGAAGATCGGCGTCAACGCGAAGATCGAGAACGTCGAATGGGCGCAGTGGCTGTCGGGCCCGTTCAAAGGCAACTTCGACCTGACCATCATCAGCCACGTCGAGCCGCTCGACTTCATCACCGTCTATGCCGACTCGAACTACTACATCGGCTACCAGTCGAAGGCTTTCAGCGAGCTGATCGCCGCCTACAACTCGACCACCGATGCGAAGGGCCGCAGCAAGCTGCTCGGCGACATCCAGCGGCAGCTCGCGACCGACTCGCCCGCCGTCTACATGTTCCAGCTTTCGCAGTTCGCGGTCGGCAACAAGCGCCTGAAGGGCCTGTGGAGCAGCTCGCCGGTTGCCGCGAATGATCTCGCCGCGCTGAGCTGGCAGTAGGTCGGCCTGCCTGACAGCAACCAGCTTCCACCTTCCACCGCGTTTACACGCTCCAGCCGCTGATGGCCGACCTGCACACCCTCTCGGCGGCCGAGCTGTTCGACCTGTACCAGCGCAAGGCGGTCTCGCCGGTCGACGTGACCCACGCGGTGCTCGACCACATCGCGCGCTGGGAGCCGCACCTGCATGCGACCTACGCGCTCGATGCCGAAGGTGCGCTCGCGCAGGCCGAGGCCTCGCAGTCGCGCTGGCTGAAGGGCGAGCCGGCCGGCCCGCTCGACGGCGTGCCGACGATGATCAAGGAGAACATCGCAACCGCCGGCGTGCCGGTGCCGCTCGGCACCGCCGCGACGGAGCTGACCCCGGCGCCGCACGACGCACCGCCGGCGGCGCGCTTGCGCGAATCGGGTGCAGTCATCCTCGGCAAGACGACGATGCCCGACTACGGGATGCTGTCGTCGGGCCTGTCGAGCTTTCATCCGCTGACGCGCAATCCGTGGGACCTGAGCCGGGGACCGGGCGGCAGCAGTTCGGGAGCCGGCGCCGGCGCGGCCGCCGGCTACGGCCCGCTGCATGTCGGCACCGACATCGGCGGCTCGGTCCGCCTGCCGGCCGGCTGGTGCGGCATCTTCACCTTGAAGCCGAGCCTCGGCCGGATCCCGATCCATCCGCCGTATGCCGGCCGGGTCGCTGGGCCGATGACGCGCACGGTCGAGGACGCCGCGCTGATGATGGCGGTGCTGAGCCGACCCGACCCGCGCGACACGATGAGTCTGCCGGCGCAGGCGATCGCCTGGGAAACGCTCGAGCGTCCGGTCGAAGGCCTGCGGATTGGCCTCTTGATGGACGCCGGCTGGGGTCTCGACGTCGAGCCCGAGGTGCGCGCCGCAGTCGAGGCGGCGGCCCACGCGTTCGAGGACGCCGGCGCGATCGTCGAACCGCTCGAGCCGTTCACGACGCGGGCGATGGCCGAGGGGCTCGATGCGTTCTGGCGCATGCGCTCGTGGCTCGACATCTCGGCACTCGACGCCGAGCGCCGCAACCGCGTGCTGCCGTTCATCGTCGAGTGGGCGCGCGGCGCCGCAGGCCTCTCGGGCGAGCGCGTCTTCCGCGGCTACAGCCAGATGGGCGCGATGCGCGACGCGGCGGTGGCCGCCTGCGCACCGTTCGACGTCGTGCTGACGCCGACCGCGCCGGTGCCGGCGTTCGCCGCCGAGCTGCCATGCCCGACCAACGACCCGACGCGGCCGTTCGAGCACATCGCGTTCACGGTCCCGTACAACATGAGCGAACAACCGGCCGCGAGCATCAACTGCGGTTACACCGCCGACGGGTTGCCGATCGGCCTGCAGATCGTCGGCCATCGGCATGACGACCTGACCGTGCTGCAGGTGGCTCGCGCCTGGGAGCAGATGCGGCCGGCGCAGCGGCCATGGCCGGAACCGCCGGCCTGATCTCCGAACGAATCCGGGTCAGCCGCCGTTGGCGAGCTGAACCGGGCGACTGCAGCGCTCCCGCTATCGCCGCCGCGACGGCACCAGCATCGCCTTCGGGATCGCCGGGTGCTCCCCGGTCCCTGCGCCGCGTCGCGCGGCCTCGAATGCGAGCAGCCGGCTGTACTCGAACACCATGACGCCGAACACCGCCAGGCCGGCGGCCAGCGGCAGCCAGATGCTCAGCAGCATGAGCGCGCCGGTGTCGCCCGGCGTGCGCGTCAGCATCCCCAGGAGCGGCTTCGAGAACAGGGACAACAGCCTGGCGATCCCACCTAGGTAGACCAGACCGACACCGACCGTGCGGGCGAGCGCCCGGATGCCGGAAACCGGCGCCGAGTCGAGGTGCGCGGCCAGCGCACGACCTGGTAGACGCGATGGAACGCGAACACCATCAGGAGCAGCGGCGGGAGGGCCAGCAGCAGCGTGGCCGGACTGGCGCGCAGGCCCATCTGCACCCAGCCGGAGCTCGACAGGCCGACCATCAACGCCGTCGCCAGCACGGCGAAGCCATAGACGATCTTCAAGGGGATTGAGGCAGGACGGTCCAAG
>Ga0070675_100003329_pt1 | contig 12181 bp, 11 predicted proteins | sample KBSM43metaG_FD_65343 | JGI IMG/M metagenome (GOLD analysis project Ga0070675, IMG submission 65343) | Miscanthus rhizosphere microbial communities from Kellogg Biological Station, Michigan, USA - KBS M4-3 metaG | ecosystem: Host-associated > Plants > Roots > Rhizosphere > Soil ...
GGACCGCGCCGCTGCTCATCAACAAAACGAAATGGCGGTTCCCAGACCGTGATCTCGCTTTGCCATCGGACGGGGACTCCACGGATTCGAAGCTTGTAGTCAATCTTCGTACCCCGCTCGATCGCTTTCGGCTCAGAAATGACGTGGAAATGAAGCCAGTCTGGAGTGAGGCTTTCGAGGTTGCCGGTTGACGCAAAGAACGGAAACACTTCCTCTGGCGGTTTTGGAATCCACTGTTCTCGCTGTAGTGTGTAGAGTTTCGACACCATTCAGCTCCTCTTCTTCAGCACATACGCCAGGGCGGACCGAATATCCCTGTGCTGGAAATGGAAACCTGATGCTTCGAGCTTCTGCGAGGAGACTCTCGTGCTGGCGAGCAACAGCGCATCCGCCATCTCACCCAGCAAGAGGCGTACCGCAAAGCCGGGCACGGCCGCAACCGTGGGGCGGCCGAGCGTGCTTCCGAGCGCTTTCGTGAATTCGAAATTTGTCACAGGCAGCGGCGCTACCGCATTGACGCTGCCCTGGAGCTCTGTCGAAGTCAGTGCATGCCGAAGCACGCCGCACAGATCCGTGAGCGTGATCCAGCTCATGTATTGGGCGCCGGATCCGAGCTTGCCTCCGAGGCCCAGGCGAAAGGGCACGAGCATTTTCGCGAGCGCTCCTCCTTTGGTGCTCAACACGATTCCAATTCGCGTGTGCACGACGCGAGTTCCACCTGTCCAGAGCGACCGAGTCACCGCTTCCCATTGTTGGCAGACTTCAGGAAGGAATCCCTCGCCGGGCCCGCTGTCTTCATAAAGGATCGTGTTGCCACGGTCTCCGTAGTACCCAACGGCCGATGCGGAGACAAAGACTCGCGGGGGATATTTGAGCTTCGACAGGGTGTTCGCCAGCAAGGTCGTTCCCTGCACGCGGCTGGCGAGAATTCGCGCTTTGCGTGCGGCATTCCATCGTCCGGCCGCGATACTCTCACCGGCAAGGTGGATGACGGCGTCTATTCCCTCGAGCGAGTCGGGGTGGAGGACGCCGTTCTCCGGATTCCAGCCAATGTCAGAGGCAGTGCGGGGAGAACGGGTGAGACGAAGGACCTGGTGCCCGTCGCGTTGCAGCAGCGGTTCCAGGTCCTTTCCGATCAAACCGGACGCCCCCGAAATAAGAACGGTCATTGGCTCGGCAGAAGAACCTGATCGATGACGTGGATGACGCCGTTGCTGGCCGCGATGTCCGTTTTCACGACATTCGCGCCGCCGACGATAACCTTTCCAGCGTTGACCTGAATCGGAAGAGTCTTGCCGTTGACCGTAGCCATCGAGCTTTGTTTGGTGACGGCTGAAGCGGGAACACTACCGGGAACAACGTGGTAGGTGAGGACAGCAGTAAGTTTTTGTTTGTCTTTGAGCAGGGCGTCCAGTGTCGCCTTCGGGATCTTGGCAAAAGCTTCGTCGGTCGGAGCGAAAACGGTGAAAGGCCCAGGGCCTTTCAGGGTATCGACCAAACCGGCCTGGGTGAGCGCGGTGACCAGAGTTTTGAAAGACCCTGCAGCGATCGCGGTATCCACGATGTTGGCGGTTTGAGGTGCGGTCGGACTTCCGGCAAAACTGAACGTGCCTGCAAGCACCAGACTGGCCGCCACTGCGGCTTTCTTGTAGTCGAACATTGTCTTTTCTCCTCGACTCTGCGCAACCGCGGCTTTCTTAGGACAGGTGATCTGCCGTCCCAATCTTTCCGTTTGTACAGAGCCCCTTTCTATTAATGATCTTTTCCAAAAGTCAGGCTAGCGGACTCATCTTGGGCTATTGTCTAACTATTGTCAAATATATTATTAGACAAAAGTAATATGGTCTAACTTATTATTTGACAGAATGGTCCTCCCACGGCATTGTCCAATCATGACGACTGAGGAATTTCCTATTCGAGTGGTTGCGCGGCGGACGGGCCTCAGCCCCCATGTCATCCGCGCATGGGAGCGGCGCTACAAAGTTCTGGAGCCACGGAGATCAGGAACAAACCGCCGCGTATATTCCGGCGCGGACGTGGAGAAGCTGAACCTCTTGCAGGCCGCGATCGCCTCCGGCCAGAGCATTAGCCGCGTCGCCCACCTGTCGCTTGAAGAACTTCGCAGTATGGTGGCAACAACTCGCGCCGCCTCGCCGCCCTCTGGGAAATCCAGGTTCGTTGAAGCCTGTCTTTCCGCCGTGCAGAACATGGACGCGCGTGAACTCGAGTCCGAGCTGGCGCGCGCGAACCTGGCGCTGGGTCACGTCGGCCTGACGCAGAAAGTGATCGGGCCTTTGCTGGATCGGATTGGCGAGTTGTGGCGAAGCGGAGACCTGCCGGTCGCTCACGAGCACATGGCGTCATCCGTGATCCGATCCACCCTCGGCGCGATGCGCGAGGGCTTCGATTTGCCGGAATCCGCCGCGGGGATCGTCGTCACCACCCCGACGGGGCAGCTTCATGAATTCGGCGCCCTGCTCGCAGGAAATGCTGCCGCTTCTGAAGGTTGGCGGGTGACGTACCTCGGTCCAAACCTTCCGGCCGCGGAGATCGCAGGAGCGGCGAAGGCCACGGGAGCGACAGTTGTTGCGCTTAGTGTGATCTATCCTCCGAATGATCCTCACCTCTCGGTTGAGCTGAAAAATCTTCGGCGACTGCTTGGAAGCGACGTGGCGCTGATCATCGGCGGCCGCGCCGCCCGCAGTTACGGTAGCGTGATGGAGGAAATCGGCGCGATGCACATCGAAGATCTCAGCACCTTTCGCTCACAGCTCGAACGTCTGCGCGGTACTCGATCGGTATGAATGCCGGAGAAGGGACTTGAACTTTCCAGCCCTCCATACATCCATAACTTACGGATTCCAGGATCGCAGGGAACGCATACAGCGCATAAAACTCATACATTACACACACTCGGCACACACACTCGTGATAGGGGCGAGGTGATGCACGGCAAAACTCGTTGCCGCGGACGCGGCGACATCTGTGTAAAATTGGAGAAAAGAGGATCAATGAAAGTCAATCTTCCCGATTCGCTAAAAGGCTTTGTTGATGCGCAGGTGAATTCCGGTCGATATGCCGACCCTGACGCTTTCGTCGCTGAGTTAATTGAAACGGAAGCGGCAATCTTCGAGCGGCTAAAACGTGGAAACGCGCTGCCGCTTGACGAACATTTCGATCGGCGGCTGGAGGTCCTTCTCGACGAGGCCGAAAAAAGTGGAGATTACGTGCCGGCATCCAAGAAGGACTTCGACGCGATGGAGCGTGAGGCCGCTAAATCGATCCGAAACAGAACGAAGTCCTCCTAGTCAATGCCCCGTGCGGTCCAGCGTCCTGCCGCTCGGCGGGACTTTATTGCCCACTACGTTTACCTCGCTGAAAACGCCGGTCTCGATGTAGCAAAGCGGTTCCGTCAAGCTATTGAGTCCGCCTACGCCCAACTGGCGGAGATGCCGGGTATGGGCGCCCCCGCGAAGGTGCGCCAACGGAAGCACTCGGATACTCGAATCTGGCGTGTTCGCGAATTCGGAGAGTATCTGATCGCCTACAAGCCGCGTCGGGGTGGTGTGGGCATCGAACGAATTGTCCATGCCAAACAGGACTATCGGCGGATCCTCAAATAGCGTCGGCGCTTCGAACAATGATCACTGGATTTCCCAGCCTTGCGTCGTATTCAAGTCGCGATCCTTTATCAGGGAATCCACAACTGCCTCTTCGTGAATCGATTGCATTCTGGCCGACATGGCGGTCCCGAGGCGGGGCCCAGGTCGCAACGGATAGTCGTCCGACGAGCTTTCTGCCTCCAGGCGCGGAAAGATACTCCGCTACGGAAAACATCCAGGGTTCTGCGCCGTACCGGCACAGCATCAGGTTCCGATGCGTATCCCCGACCAGTCGAAATCCCCGTGGTAGAGCAACCGGAAGTTGGCGGCTCGCAGCTTTGTGAATAGCAGATGTGCAGCTGTCTTGGGTTGCCCCTCGATGGCCAAATCGAACTGCTTCCAGGCCTCTACGGGGAGGTTGTCGTGCCAGTCACTGTTGTCAACGAGCTGCTGCATCTCCGCACACCGGTCATCGGAAGGACCTGGATGAGCACGCCACCACTCTGGTTGAACGTCCGAAAGACCATTATGGTCAGGGTTGATTGAATCCAGGCCGCGGAAAAATTCTTTGACAGATTTTCTCTGAGAAAACGCTCAAGGGTTATATGGGCGACCCAAACGTGTGAATTGATCGCCTCGCCCACCGGAACCTGAAAGTTAAGCGCGTTGAAAAAAGTCCCGGGCGGTTTCATCCCTCACAGAGGCCTTTCTGCTTGTTTTCAAATGATCTCGCCTCGTTTAACATTGGGTGTTTCGGACAGGGAGTTGATCTTTACTGCGTCTCTCTTCTCGAACACAATGAACGAGGATCGTTCACAAAGACTCCAACGCCTCTTCAGCGAAGCTTCAGGCCTCGCGCGAACGATGCGCCCTGCCTATCTCGCGGAGGTTTGTGCTGGAGACAACGAGCTACGCCGAGACGTGGAATTGTTGCTGGAACGCGCGGAGTCTCGAACTGAATCCATAAGTTATCGATACGCGAAGCTGACTGTTGGAACGCAGCTGGGTCCTTATCGCGTCGAAACAAAGATTGGCGAAGGCGGAATGGGTGAAGTCTGGAAGGCCCGCGATACGCGCCTGGATCGCGTCGTTGCACTGAAGACATCGAAGGAGGGATTCAGCGAACGTTTTGCCCGCGAGGCACGAGCCGTGGCGGCGCTCAACCATCCGCACGTATGCCACTTGTATGACGTCGGATCGAACTACCTCGTGATGGAGTACATCGAGGGAACACCGCTAAAAGGACCGCTGCCCCTGGACAAAGCGTTCGCTTTCTCGGATCAGATTCTGGACGCTCTAACGGCTGCACACCGAAAGGGCATCACACATCGCGACCTCAAACCATCGAATGTTCTAGTCACGGCGGGTGGCATCAAGCTGCTCGATTTCGGTTTGGCGAAACAGGCAGCGAAGACTGAGACTGAGGCACTGACGGGCGCAACCGCCCCTGGCCAAATTGTGGGAACGCTCCAGTACATGGCTCCGGAGCAGTTGAGAGGTGAAGAGACCGATGCCCGCACCGATCTCTTCGCATTCGGCTGCGTTCTTTATGAATTGATTTCCGGCAAGCCCGCATTTGCGGCCGAGAACCAGGCAGGCGTGATCGCGAAAATCCTCGAGCGCGACCCAGAGCCCCTGGAAATCCCAAAGCCAATCGAACGCATCCTCAACACGTGTCTGGCCAAGGATCCAACTGATCGTTTTCAGACTGCCGTTGATCTGCGGCGCAACTTGCGATGGGCAAGAGATCCAGCCCCTGAGACCGGTGATGCCCCGCCGCGCCGCAACAAGCCGATTTTCTGGATCGCTGCTGTCGTCTCGCTCGCTATGGCTTTGGGAACCCTCGCGCTCATTCAGTTTAATGACATCCCAGTCGGATCGCCTCTGCTTCAGGCCACATTGGAACAACCAGCCAACGGCCGCATCGCGGCTGCGGTGGCTTCCGCCACCAGTAACCGACTGGCCTTGATCGTGGTGGACGCCCAAAAGGGAGCTCAACTCTGGGTGCGGTCACTGGACGGTTTAGAGAACGTTCTCCTTCCAGGGACGGAGGGAGCGAGCGATCCCTTTTGGTCTCCCAACGGCAAGTACATCGCATTCTTCGCAAGTGGGAAGTTGAAGAAGATTGCTGTTACCGGTGGACCAGCAATAACACTCTGCGATGCGGTCAATCCATTTGGTGGCACCTGGAACTCCGCGGACACCATCGTCTTCGCCTCAAACCCCGGTGGACTCAAGCGCATTCAGGCCGACGTTGGTACCGCAGTTACCATGACTACAACAGCAAGTGACAGCTGGCCGAGGTTTTTGCCGGACGGGCGACGGCTGATCTTTGTACGCAGAGCGGGCGGCCCAGTGACTGTCGATGGCCTCAAGCCAGGCACTTATCTACTCGATCTCGACAGGCCTGAAGCGAATGGAGGTCAGCTGCTGCTGGATAACGCTCAACGGCCCGCCCAATATGCTCCGCCATTTCTCGCGTCGAGGGATGGCTATCTCCTATTCTGGCGTGAAAGTTCGTTAATCGCGCAGCCCGTGGACCCCGAAACGCTAAAGTTCACCGGTGATAGCTTTGTTGTGGCCGAAGGACCACTCTCGGGACGCGACTCTGCGACCCCGTTTTTCTCGGTTTCTGAAGATGGTGTCTTGGTGTATTTCAACGGCGCTCCCGAACGGCAGCTAACCTGGTATGACCGTGAAGGCAACAATCTTGGCAGCGTTGGTAAGCGAGGATCGTTCGGCATATTCCGACTCTCCCCAGACGACAGACGGCTCGTGCTTGAACGCAGTGTAGGAACAACCCGGGCCTCGGATGTCTGGGTTATGGACTTGAAGGACGGTGCCGAAGAGCCGATGACATTGGATTCAACGGAAGCGAAGAAGGCCCCAGCCTGGACCTCGGACGGAAGCATCGTCTATAACAACGTTATCGATAACCAGCCTTCCGCCTTGCTTCGCAGATCAATTGACCGAAGCGGGATGACCGACGTCTTGTACGCCTCAACCGCCGTTAAGAACCCTTCCGGATGGTTTGGTTCTTTCCTTATCTTCACAGGGATCGAAAAGGATCGCGGGAACGATATCAAAGCCCTGCGAGTTGGAGCCGGTGGCAATGAAGAGCCTACCGGCCTCGTGGAAACCCTTGGTAATGATCGATTCGGCACTGTGTCGCCCGATGGTAGATGGCTGGCCTATGATTCAAACAAGTCAGGCAGATTTGAAGTCTACTTACGACCATTCCTTCCCGCTGGTGCAGAGTACCCCGCAAGTTCAGCGGAGTCGGAAAAGCGCGAACGAAGAGTGTCCCACGATGGCGGGACTCAGGCACTTTGGCGTGCAGACAGTCATGAGTTGTTTTATGTAGTGCCGCAAACGGGAAAGCTCATGGCAGTCGAAGTGAACGGCGACAAGCTAAGCACACCCAAAACCCTGTTCCAGATCCAGGGTGATACGGGTAGTGCCGGCGTAAACTGGTTCGTCGTTAGATCTGATGGTCAACGATTCCTTGTGGCGGAGACCCAGAAGGAGTCATGGGGCGTAAGGCTCGTTGTGAACTGGCAGATGCTAAGTCTCAAAGCTACCCATTAGTCAATCGACGGTTTACAGAAGGTTCACTCCAGTGTGGCGGGCCCGGCACCGGGTACACTCGGAACCGAAGAGCGTGACATCCCGGCGATCATAGTGTTTCTCTGGAATCCGCAGCCGAGGACTGTATGACAGATTTTCTCTGAGAGAAGGCTCAGATTCATTATGGGCGCCGATAGCGGCGAGTGGTGAACCCATAAAGTTATTCAGACGTTTCTACTGCGCCAGAGAAGGATGCCAGAAAAGGATAAACACTCAGGGCACACACAATAGAAAATCAAGCCTGTAATTCATTGTTGTTAAATGGTTTAATTCATGCCGGAGAAGGGACTTGAACCCCCACGGGGAGTGAACCCCGGCAGATTTTGAGTCTGCTGCGTATGCCAATTTCGCCACTCCGGCGGAGACCAACTATGAAGCTAACACCTTGCAGATCAAGGCGTCAACAGCCGATAGCCTTGCTGGTTTATGATCCCACCAAACGGTGCAATTCCCTCAGACAAACAGTCTGCTGCGTATCCGAGTTGCCAACGGAGTTACTCTCAAAACTTTAAGACAAGGTTCAGCGATGATTCGCATTAACCCGTCGCCTATTTGTCCTACGGCGGCGGGTTTCTCTGACAATCAGTGAGGGCGGGCGGCTTGCACTAGGTCGCTTCCAGCGCGCTGAGAAGTGGGGTGATCTGGCATTCGAATCTGCCTACCTGAGCATAGGTCAGCCTATAGCCAATGGAACGTGTATATTCAACCGATCACTGCCATGGTTTCAGAAGCGAGTCTCGTTCATCAATATTCTCCTGCTGACACCAAGATTCGACTTTTCCGTTCTCTATTCCGTGGGCGAGATGACATCTATCCTCGTAGGTTCGAAAGCCGGAAGACGGGGAGATCTGGCTATGCGCCAGCCTGTGCGAACGAGTGGGTGCGCGGAATTTGCGAGAAGCCGAGAATCAAATGTGCGGAGTGCCAGTTCCGTCAGTTTCTTCCGATCACTGACGATGTGATTTGCTGGCATCTTTCAGGGTTCGATCCGGCAGGGGAGCCGTTCGTCGCGGGTGTTTACCCGATGCTTCAGGATGAGACTTGTTTCTTACTCGCCGTCGATTTCGATAAAGACGGATGGCAGGAAGCAGCGCGAGCATTTCTCGAGGGCTGCCGTGCGGTCGGTGTTTCAGCTGCCCTCGAAAGATCTCGCTCCGGTCGGGGCGGACATGTCTGGCTGTTCTTCGAGGAAGCGATCACTGCGGTTTCGGCGCGGCGATTGGGTTCGTTCATCCTGACCGAAAGCATGGATCGTCACTCCAGCATTAGCTTGGGCTCCTATGACCGCTTCTTTCCGAATCAGGACCGCTGCCTCACGGCGGTTTCGGAAACCTGATCGCGCTTCCACTTCAGAAACAGCCGAGAGAGTTGGGCAACAGCGTTTTCGTGGATGACAACGTCGTTCCGTACGTGGACCAATGGGCATTTCTGCAGTCGGTTTCAAGGATTCCTCGAATTCAAGTTGAGGAACTCGTGCGGGAGGCCGAGCGTCGCGGACGTGTAGTCGGTGTTCGCATGCCGCAGATGGAGGAGGAAGACGACGAGCCCTGGACTGCGCCGCCTTCACGGCGACGGCAGCATTCTCCAATAGTGGGTGATGTTCCTCAGACCTTGCAGCTTGTGGTCGCTAACGAGATATATGTTCCCAAGCGGGAGCTTTCTCCGCCTCTCCGCAATCGGCTGCTCCGCCTTGCAGCTTTCCAGAATCCGGAATTCTACAAGGCTCAAGTCATGCGGCTGCCCACGTACGATAAGCCCCGTGTCATCGCCTGTGCGGAGGAGCATTCCGACCACATAGCGTTGCCACGTGGTTGCATGGAAGAGGTCCACAAGCTTCTCTCGGACTTGAAAGTAGAGACACTTCTCCAGGATGAGCGTAACCACGGCGAACCGTTGAATCTCGTCTTTCAGGGAACGCTCCGCCCGGAGCAGCAGGCAGCCGCAAACGCCATAGCTGCTCACGATACCGGAGTGCTGGCGGCGACGACGGCATTCGGGAAAACCGTTGTTGCGGCCTCGTTGATCGCCCAGCGCGGCGTGAACACGCTCGTGCTGGTGCACCGGCGGCAGTTGCTCGATCAGTGGGTTCAACGTTTGAGTTCGTTTCTTAACATCAACAGTCGGGACATCGGCAAGATTGGGGGTGGCCGGAGGAAACCGACAGGGAAGCTCGACGTTGCTGTGATTCAGGGTCTCGTACGCGAAGGCGTTGTCGATGATTGCGTCGCGCAGTACGGGCATTTGATCGTTGACGAATGCCATCATCTCTCCGCGCATAGCTTCGAACAGGTTGTCCGACGTGCGAAGGCGAAGTTCGTTCTTGGCCTCTCCGCCACTGTCACGAGAAAGGATGGCCACCATCCGATCATCTTCATGCAATGCGGCCCAGTTCGGCATCGCGTCAATGCGAAAGCTGAAGCGAGTCGGCGCCCGTTCGAACACAGTGTTCTCGTGCGGTCGACGCCCTTTCAGGCGATAACCCCATCGGTTGCGGACAAACGCATGGAGTTTCAAGCACTCTACGGTGACCTGATCGCTGATGAATCGAGAAACCGCCGCATTTGTGAAGACGTAATCGAGGCAGTGCAGGCCGGCCGGTCTCCGCTCGTGCTTACCGAAAGGAACGACCATCTTGAGAAACTCGGGAGCTATTTAGTTCCGAAGGTCCGGCACGCGGTTGTCCTGAAAGGGGGTATGGGGAAGAAGCAACGTGAGGCCATTGCTGCGGAACTTGCCGCAATATCGCCGGATACCGAGCGCGTCATTCTCGCCACGGGACGCTATGTTGGAGAAGGATTCGACGATCCTCGCCTCGATACCTTGTTTCTTACCTTGCCTGTTTCATGGCATGGAACAATTGCACAGTACGCCGGACGGCTTCACAGGCTCTACGACCGGAAACGGGAAGTTCGCATCTACGATTACGCTGACCTGAATGTCCCCATGCTGGCGCGTATGTTCGACCGGCGGTGCCGAGGATACGAGGCGGTTGGATACTCCATCTCTCTGCCGGCGAGTGCCGTGCCCGGCTGGCCCGCAGACGTGCTGCTTCCATCGGAGCCAGAGTGGAAGCGTGACTACGCTGCGACGGTCAGACGGCTGATTCGTGACGGAGTCGACACCCCACTCGCCAATCTGTTTGTTCGTGCCATCAAGCCGTCATCGACAGAGGTAACCGGCGTGGCACGGGCGCGTAGCGCCAGCGAGGCGTTTCTTTATCGGCGCCTTGAAACACTTGCTGAAACGAAAGGTCAGTTCCAGTTGAACACTTGCCTGCCGATCGCGTGGGATGGCAAGAGTGAAATGGAAGTCGATTTCGTCAGCCAGCGTCTGCGCCTGGCTATTGAATTGGACGGAGAGCAGCATCTCTCCAACGCCGAAGCGTACCGACGAGACCGCCAAAAGGATCGTCTCCTGCAGCAGAACGGCTATCTTGTTTTGCGGTTTCTTGCAGAAGATCTTGGTAAAAATTTGAACGGCGTTCTGGATTCCATACTGCAGGTTCTGGCAGGACGCCAACGTTCAGCCTCAACGAGCTAGTCTCAACTCGCTGGTATGCAGTCGATCGCGAAAGGAAACACGTTCCAGGCTTCTGACAGGGCGAAAGTTTGGATTACGATGCTCTGGGGCCGCATTTTAGGCGCAACATCGACCTCCCGCAGAGCAGCGTGCTGTGGGTGCACGGGCCAGGCTATATAATGGTTTCAGGTTTTAAACACAATGGCCAAGCTAATCGATCGACCGTTAATCAAGAAGGTCACTCCAGTAGCACCGGAGCATCTTGTCGGAGATTTGATTCAAACCGGGCATCCGTTGTTTGGTCTTGTTTGGATCAACCCCGAGCGAGTAAGTGGCGCGCCTTGCTTCTACGGCACGCGAGTTCCAATCAAAACCCTGTTTGATTCGCTGGCGGCCAGCCAAACGCTAGACGAGTTCCTCGAAGATTTCGAAGGTGTCTCGCGTGAGCAGGCAGAAGCGCTGCTCGAATTGGCCGGATCTCACCTGCTTGAAGACCTGCCGAAGCCGTAACCGTGAAGATTCTGTTCGACCACAATCTGCCCCGCAGGTTGCGCGAACACCTGCCTGGACACGAAATCCGCACAACACGAGAGATGAAGTGGGAACAGCTCCGCAACGGTGAGTTGATGTCCGTCGCCACTGCGACTGGATTCGAAGTGTTTGTCACAATTGACAAGCAGATCGAGCATCAACAGAACCTCGCCACGCTCGCGCTGACTGTGGTCGTTGTGGACGGGAAATCGAACGCCCTACCGGCGCTCGTGCCTTTCACACCGTTCTTACTTGACCTGTTTGGGTCTTCACTTCAACGCGCCCTCTACGTCGTCGAGGAAGACGGAAATATTCTTCAGTTGAAGGAGCCCCGAAGCCGTTGAGGCTGGGGTAAAGAAGGTAAGTTGCGTATGGGAACCCGCTATTTTGGTAATCTTGCCGCCGTTAGCGTTGTTCATCGGCAAGTACGTCTAGGTCTCGAGCATGGGTTACGGTCGAACTTCTTTCACATCCGATGGCGTGCCGCCTTTCTCTATAGAATTGGCGCCGGGATTAATTTTCGCTGACTTTTTCGAGCTCGACCCGCAACCGGCTCCGCTGACGTTCGCGAAAGTTTTCGCTTCGATCGCTGCGGTGAACGGACCCGCTTCAATTGTTCTGTCTCAGCTTTCTGTCGAACATCGGTCATCGCTAACGGACATTGCTGCGACGTGTGCCGCCGAGCGAGGCGCCGGCAATCCATCCTGGAATTTCGAGAGCATTGGGGGCGAGGCGCATCGTCATCCCGGTTTGCAGGCCGAGTTCCGCGTTGGGTGCGAGTTCGTGCTCTTTGAAGATGGTGGACAGATCCTGATTATGGAAGCCACGGGGGCATCCAGCATCTGGCGGGAATACGAGCCGTTTTTGAAGCAAGCGATGCTTTCGATCGAGCTCCTGGCTCC
>Ga0070675_100003335_pt1 | contig 12161 bp, 6 predicted proteins | sample KBSM43metaG_FD_65343 | JGI IMG/M metagenome (GOLD analysis project Ga0070675, IMG submission 65343) | Miscanthus rhizosphere microbial communities from Kellogg Biological Station, Michigan, USA - KBS M4-3 metaG | ecosystem: Host-associated > Plants > Roots > Rhizosphere > Soil ...
GCTCGTGGATTCCGTGTCGTCGAATCCCGTGTGGTCGCCGGATGGCGCGTTCATTCTCTACTCGGGCACCGCACGTGGCCGCAGCGTGCCGGTGAAAGCCGTGACCCCCGATGGCCGGCCGTACGCGGTGTCGTCGCTGACCGTCGATCGCGTGGGAGACAGCTACCGCTTCCTTCCCGACGGCGAGCTGGTCGTGAAGCTCGGCGGCTTCCGCCAGCAGGACTTCTGGCTGTTCGACGTCGCCACCGGACGGAAGCGACGGCTCACGCAGCTCGACCACGGCGAGTCGCTCCAGCGGTTCGACGTGTCGCGCGACGGCACGCGCATCGTGTTCGAGCGCGTGCGCGAGAACTCGGACATCGTGCTGATCGAGCTGCCGCTACCCTAGCCGGTACGGCGGGTGACGCGAACTGCGTTCACCACGACGGTCGGTAGGCGACGCCCACGCCCGTGACGAGAATCCGCACGCCCTGCTCGCCGCCATTCTGCAGCGATTGGTTGCCCACGACGACCCCGCTTTCCGCGAGCAGACACCAGCGACGGTGCACGTTGTAGCGTAGCGCTACGCGCGCGTCGGTCACGAACCCCGAGCCCTTCGTGACCTCGTATTGATCGACGATCGGTTTGGTCGTCAGCAGCCCGAACTTCAGCTTCAGGTCCAGAATCGTCCTCGGGCTGAGTGGCGTGGAGTACATCGGACCCGCCGTGAGTCCGGCGACCTGCCACCAGTCGTCTTCGGCGGGATCCTCCATGTCGTGCTCGTCGTAGAAGAACGAGCCGGCGATGCCGAAGTGGCTGCCGATCCGCTTGCCGAAGTTCACGAAGGTGTCGTTGTAGCCGAGCTTCGCGCGGCCGGCCTCCGGCCGGTTGGTCTTGTCGGCGAAGACGCCGAACGGAATGGCCGGCCCGATGGTGATGCCGATGAACGCACGGGGTTCGTCGACTTGCGCGCTCAGGACTTGCGCGCTCAACGAGCCCGCGCGGAGCGCGATGGTGATCACGGCGCAGAGTGTGACGATGGCGCGCGCCGAGCGCTGCGTCGAGAGTATGCTCACGGTGCGCCCCGCCCTCCCGCGCGCCGCTTCGCCACCATCGCCGCGAGATTCTGGATCACCATCACGCGCGTCGACGGATTCGACCGGATGACCACGAAGCTCTTGCCGTCCGGCGACACGTCGAAGTTCCCGTGCGGATTCGACGTCACGATCCCCGCCGCCGGGAAGAGCGCCTTCCGCGACGTGACGGCCAGCGTCGGCGTGGTCGCGATCGTCGCGGACATCATCGTCGGCTCGGCGCGCGATGCGGCATTCGTCGCGCCGCGATAGAACAGCTCGCGTCCGTCGGGGCTCCACACCGGCTCGGTGCCGCCGCCGACCGACACCTGGATCTGATCCCCTTCTCCCACGAGACGGCGGACGTACACCTCCTCACGGCCCGACTGATTGGAGGTGAAGGCGAGCCACTGGTCGTCGTGCGACAGCGCGGGATACTGCTCGATGAACTTCGTGGCGACGATCGGCTCGACCGGCCCGCGGCCGCCGTTGCGGTTGATCGCGATGTCGAGGTTCGACTCCGGGCGCAGCGACTGTCCGACCGTCACGAGCGCGCTCTCGTCGCGAAGCCAGATGCCCGAGTAGGCGAGACTGGGAGAGGTGAGCAGCGAGTCGGCGGACTGAGTGCGTCCCGGCCGGATGCGATGCACGCCGAACACGCCGCGGCGGAACGACGTGTAGGCGAGCGACCGGCCATCCCTGCTCCAGCTCGCGTCGTGGCCGTCGCGATCGAACGTCGCCCGCGTGAACGCGCCGTCGGCGAGCGTGAGGATCCAGACGTCGCGCCCCTCCGCTCCGTTGAAGTCGACCGAGATGCGCTGGCCGTCGGGAGAGAACCGCGGATGGTGGTAGTTGCGCATCTCCGGGAGCACGGCACGCCCCGCACCCGCTCTGTCGGTGACGACGAGCGAGCGTCCCGCCTCGACGAGAAACGCGACCGTTCCATTCGACGCCACGGAGACCTGCGCCTGTCCGCTGCCGGTGAGCGTCACCCCGGTGGCGAGCGTCACCGGTGGTGCCGTGAGGCGGTGCGTTCGCAGATCGCACGGCGCGGCCTGGAGATCTCCGTTGCCGAGCACCCAGACGAGATGGCCCACCGCATACCGCGCTTCCACGACCGCCTCGTCGAGCAGCGTGGTCGCCTCGCCGGACCGCAGGTCGAGCAGCATCACCGGCCCGGTCGCGGTGCCCACCGGCTGCCGGACGGCGAGGGCCATCCCGTCGCCCGGGAGAATCTGATTGAGCAGGAGATCGCTGTGTTTGTGACCGAGCGGATGCGAGACGCTGTCGCTCGGCGAGAGTCTGGCGATGTCGACCTGGCCCGTCACGGTGCTGCCCATCCAGTAGCTGCCGTCGCTCGCCCACACCCCGCGTTGACCGCTCGACACGTCGCGCGGGAGCGCCTTGCCCGTGCCCCCACCGATCGGGTAGCGGAACACCGCGCCCGTCGCGAAGCTCGCGGCCGTGAACGTTCGACCATCCTGCGCGACGGCGTAGTCGGCCAGATTCTGCTCCACGCCGTCGAGCACGCGTGCCTCGCTTCCATCGAGCGCGACCAGCTTGGTGCGCGTCGCTCCCTCGACGAGAGCGACGTACAGCAGCGACGAACCGTCCGGCGTCAGCTCGAGCTGGCGCTGCAGACCGGTGCTCGCGCCACCGAAGTCGGGGACGAGCAGCGCGAGCTGCGTCGGCGGCAGCGCCGGAGGGGCGCTCTCGCGCCGCCAGGGGTTGAGCCAGCCGGCGAGCGCGAGCAGCGCCAGCGCGATCGTCGCCACGGGCCACACCACACTCCGCCGACGCGAGGCCGCGACGGATGCGCGCGTCCGTCCGGTGCGCATCGCCACCGCCGCACCCGTCCCCTCGAGCGCCCTCGCGAACGCGCTCGCCGTCGTGAACCGGTCGGCCGGAACCTTCTCGAGTGCGGTGAGCACCGCGTCCTCGACGTGCGGCGGCACCGTCTTGCGAAGCGCCGAGAGCCGCTCCGGCTCCGACGCGACGATCTTCGCCACGATCGCCTGCGCCGTCGGTCCGGTGAACGGCGGCGAGCCGGCGAGCATCTCATATGTCGTCGCGCCGAGCGCGTAGATGTCGGCGCCGGCGGTGATCTCGCGCTCCCCCATCGCCTGCTCGGGGCTCATGTACTGCGGCGTGCCGAGGCTCATCCCCGTCTCGGTCATGCGATCTGCTCCGGCCTTGCTCGCGGCGAGCGCGATGCCGAAGTCGGCGACGAGCGCCGCACCGTCGTGCAGCAGGATGTTCTCCGGCTTCACGTCGCGGTGGATCACCCCGTGACGGTGCGCGTAGTCGAGCGCGCCCGCGACCTCGGTCGCGATCCGCACCGCGTCGCCGATCGGGAGCTGTTTCTCGCGCGCGAGCCGGTCGCGCAGCGACTCACCCTCGACGAACGGCATGACGTAGTACGCCGTGCCGCCGACCTCACCCGAGTCGATGAGGCCGAGGATGTGCGGGTGCTGCAGTCCGGCGATCGTCTCGATCTCGCGGAGGAAGCGGTCCGCGCCGATCACCGCCGCGAGCTCGGGCCGCAGCACCTTGATCGCGACGCGGCGATGGTGCTTGAGATCCTCGGCGAGGTACACCGTGGCCATGCCGCCCGCGCCGAGCTCCCGCTCGACGCGGTAGCGGTCGGCGAGTGCGGTCGTCAGGCGCGTGACGGCGTCGTTCACGGCGGTATTTCCTCGGGAGCACGCATCCGCGTGAGCGGAGCGCGATGCGACTGCGGGGGGGGCGAGAAGCGGGAGAGGTGCGTTGGCGCGGCGGGTGGGCTGATCGGTGACCGAGCGCGGTAGCCGAAGATGTGGTTGGGACAGCCGCGGCGGGAGGGGCGCCCGAGGATGCTACCTCATCGATTCACACTTCCATCACACATCCCGCACCGCTCGTCCACCAACGCTTCCCGTCGCGCGGTAGGGTTGGCGCATGCGCATCCGCCGACGCGCGCTGGCACACGCGCTCCTCCTCGCCGTGCCGCTGTCGCGGCTCGCCGCGCAGGCCGGTCGGCCTTCCGAACAGGTGCTCCACGACGCGCTGAGTCGCATCGTCGCCGAGCAGCATCTTCCCGGCGCGACGGCCGCTATCTCCATCGACGGCCAGGTCGTCACGACGGCCGTGGGCCTGTCCGACACGGTGAAGCGCATCGCGATGCGGCCGACGCATCGCATGCTCGTCGGCAGCGCCACCAAGCCGTTCTTCGCCTTCGTTGTGCTGAGCGCGGCGGCCGAGGGAAAGCTCGACCTCGATGCGCCCGTCGCCCGCTGGCTCGGCGAGGAGCCGTGGTTCCCGCGCCTGCCCAATGCTCCGGCGCTGACGATGCGCCATCTCCTCTCGCACCGGGGAGGACTACCCAACCACGCCGGCGACTCCAGCTTCGCCCTGATGGTGCGACAGGCGAGCGCCGCCCGACTTCGCGCCGGCTTCTCGCCCGTCGAGCAGATCGCCGTCATCCTCGATCGACCTGCGACCTCCGCGGCCGGCGCCGACTTCGGATACAGCGACACGGGCTATCTCGTCGCCGCGCTCGCGCTCGAGCGCGCCATCGGCCGCACGTACTACTCGGAGCTCCAGCGGCGCGTGCTGCGGCCACTCGGCCTGCGCGAGACCTCGCCGTCGGATCACGATGTTCTGCGTGGCCTGTCCCAGGGCTACAACTCGGCGCCCGCGGGAGCGGCGCGCGGCTTCGCCACGTGGGGTCTACCCGAGACGATCGTCCGCGACGGCCGCCTGGCCATCAACCCGAGGTTCGAGTGGACCGGAGGCGGGCTCGTCTCCACCTCGCGCGACCTCGCCCTCTGGATGGAGACGCTGTTCGAGCGGGATCCCTGGAAGAGGTTCGGCGAGGAGATGGTTCGCGATCGCGCGACCGGCGCGCCGTATGGGCTGGGTATCTTCGTCTCGAACACGCCCGACGGATCACTCTACTGGCATCCCGGCGGCTTCCCAGGCTACCACACCGACGTCGCCTACAGCGCCGCGCTCGGCGTCGGCGTCGCCTTTCAGACGAACTGCAGCTGTCCGACGGTGAATGGTGCGAGCGCGCTCCATCAATTGCTCGAGGTGGCGCGCGCTCTCCTGGATCGTTGAGCGCTCATCGCGTGATGTCGCCGCTCAATGGCCTCCCTCGGCCGGCTTGCTCACGGCGGACACTTGCCGCGCCTGATCCAGCACGTACGCCTGGATCATCCGCACCTGATCGCTCGAGATGTCCTTCGCGAACGACGGCATGCCGAGCGTGCGCCGCGCGCCGCCGCGCACGATCTGCTCGAACGTCGCGTGCGTCGCCTGGTTCGCGCGGCGCAGGTCGGGGATCGATCCGCTCTTCACGAAGTTGAAGTCCGGGTTGTGGCAGCGACGGCAATACTGGAAGAAGAGGCCGCCGCCCTCCGTGATCTCGGCGGGCGTCGCCTTCACGGCGAACGTCGGTGGCGGAATCGGCGACGCGACCTTGATCGGATTCGGTGGCAGCGCCGCCTTGCCGTCGAGGGCGAACACCAGCAGCCGTCCCGGCCCGAGACGGATCTTCGGGTCGAGATAGTAGCCCGGCGGCGCGGCGAGGACCGCGACGTACTGCACGCCGTCGATCGCGTACGTCATCGGCGCCGCCGCGATGCCGACCTGCGCGTCGTACTGCCAGAGCTTCCTGCCGTCGGTGGCGCGATACGCCGCGAAGACGCCGTCGCCGCGCCCCTGGAATACGAGGTTCCCCGCCGTGCTCAGCGTGCCGCCGCTCCGCAGGTTGGGATGGTCGACGCGCCACGCCTCGCGCTTCGTGACCGGGTTCCACGCGACGAGCCGCCCCTTCGCCAGCGGGGCCATCGAGTCCCGCTTCGCCTTCAGTGGTCCGGCGTACCGTGGGTCGATCCCCATCGTCCGGTCGTTCGGGTTCAGCGCGAACTTCGGATCGACGACGTGCAGCAGCACGCCGCCGTCGGTGACGCTGAGGTAGAGGAATCCCGTCGTCGGGCTGAACGACGTCGGGTTCCAGTTGTGCGCGCCATAATCCGCCGGGGAAACGATCGCACCCATGGCCGTCGGCTTCGCCGCCGGGTTCACGATCGGCCGCCCGCTCGAGTCGATTCCCGTCGCCCACGTCATCGACGCGTACGGCGTCGCCGAGATCAGCTTGCCGGTCTCGCGGTCGATGACGTAGAGGAACGCGTTCTTGTTCGGCTGCATCAACACTTTGCGCGGGCGGCCGTCGATCACGAGGTCGGCGAGCGTGATCGGCTGCGTCGCGTCGTAGTCCCAGCTGTCCCCCGGCGTCGTCTGATAGTGCCAGACGATCTCGCCCGTGCTCGCCCTGATCGCGACGATGGATGAGGTGTACAGATTGTCGTCTTCCTCGAGGCCGCGCAGCTCGGGATACCACGGATTCGCGTTCGCCGTGCCGACGTAGATCAGGTCGAGCGCCGGATCGAAGACGATCGGATCCCACGGGCTCGCGCCGCCGCCCGCCTTGTACCACTGCCCCGACCACGTCGCCGCGGCGCGCTGGAGCGCCGGCTGCTCGAACGGCTTGGACGGATCGCCCGGCACGAGGTACGTCTTCCACGCCAGCGCACCAGTACCGGCGTCGTACGCCGATAGAAAACCGCGCACCGCGTACTCCGACCCTGCATTCCCGATCACGACCTTGCCGTCGGCGATGCGCGGTGCACCGGTGATCGCGTACGGTCCGTCCTTCGGCGTGGTCTGCACGGACCACTTCACCGCTCCGCTCTTCCGATCGAGCGCGACGAGCCGGCCGTCGATCGTGCCGACGTACACCAGGTCGCCGTACAGCGCGACGCCGCGATTCACGACGTCGCAGCAGACGAACTTCGCGTGATCCTTCGGTACCGCGGGGTCATGGCGCCAGAGCAGCGTGCCATTCCGTGCGTCGATCGCCGACACCACGCTCCACGCGCCGGTGACGTAGAGGACACCGTCGCGCTCGAGCGGCGTGGCCTCCAGCCCGCGCAGCGTCTGCATGTCCACCGAGAACGCGAGTCCGAGTCGGCCGACGCTCGCTTCGTCGACCTGCTTCAGGGGACTGTGGCGCTGTTCCGAGTAGGTGCGGCCGTAGCTCAGCCATTCGGCGGAGTTCGCGTCGGCGTCGCGGAGTGCAGCGTCGTCGAGATCGCGCGGTCGACTGCAGGCGCCGAGGCTCCCCAGCGCGGCGACGCCGATCACAGCCGCAAGAGCTCCGAGCGAAGTCATCGCATCTCCTATCGTTTCGCCGACGGTCCGCGACGGAATTGCTCGAGCCAGTTCTGCATCACGACGATGCGCACGCCCGCCGCCACCACCGGCTCGGTAACGACGATGCGTCCCGTCGTCCGATCGACGTCCCACGCCGGACCCATCGACGGCACCTTCATGATCGTCTCGCTCGCGCCCACGGCGAACGGCGTCCCCGGCGTCACTCGTACGCCGCGTATCGCGCTGTTGTCGCCAGCCTGGTAGTAGATCGTGCGGCCGTCGCGCGACCAGCGTGCGTGCTGCCCGCCCCCCGTGGACGCCTTCCAGTGGCCGCCGCCGCCGGCGGACGGGAAGCGCCGCACGTGGATCTCGGGCGCGCCCGACTCGAGCGAGGTGAATGCGGCCCACTGCCCGTCGGGCGAGACGCTGACGTCGTATTCTCCCCACTGCGCATGCAGATACGCGCGGACTGGCGCCTTCGTCGCGGGATTCACGATGTCCGCCTGCCCTCGGCCGAGCGCGCCGCCGAGCGTGCGCACCGCCGTGAGGCTGGAGAACACGAGCATCGTGTCCGACGGCCACGCGCTGGCGTGTTGGTCGCTCGGCATGCGCACCACGCGCTCCGGTGGCTTGCTGCGATCGACGGGCTGCACGAACAGGTCTTCGGCATCCGTCGTCGCACCTTCGGCCGTGAACGCGAGCCGCGAGCCGTCCGGCGACCACACCGGCGCGTGTCCTCCCCCTTCCGTCGTGAATCGCGTGAACGTCCCGAGGTTGAGGTCGTAGATCCAGGTATGCCGATTGGCGCCGCGGGTGGCGCCGATCGTGAACGCGATCTGCCGGCCATCAGGGGAGAAGGTCGCGTAGCTGAGCACCTTCGGCGCGAGAGGCAGTGTGTCTATCGTGCCACCGGGCTGGCGTATGAGCACGCGATACTCGGCGTCGACGCCGGCGCGATACACGAGCGTGCCGTTCCGCGTCACCACGAATGGCGCGACGCCACCGTCGGACTGCATGTCGAGCACGACGGGAGACGGTGCGCCCTCCACCGCGCGTCGCGACTGATCGAACCGGATGGTGTAGAGCCCACTCGCGGGCGAGCCGTAGATCAGGTGCCCGGTCGGCAGCAGTTGCGCTTCCGCGGACTCCTCGAGCACGGTGAAGACGGAATCGAGCGCGAGGTCGTAGTACATCAACCGCGCGCGCTGGCGATTGTCCACGTACAGCACGCCGCGTCCGTCGGGCGTCAGCCGTGGCTGCTCCGCGGCCGTGGCCTTCGTGAGCACGCGAGCCGCGCCGCCGGCGGGAACCACGGCGAGCACGGAGTGCGTCTCGAAGACGATGCTGCCGTCCTCTCCCCAGCTCACTCGGCCCGCGACCAGCGAATCCGTGGGGAAGAGCGCCACCGGCGATCCGCCGCTCACGGCGATCTTCCGCAGACCGCCATTCATCTGGTACACCAGCCATTCGCCATCCGGCGAGAACGACGGCGACTCGCCTCCCTCCGTGCCCGCCAGCAGTCGGTACTCGCGCTGCGCGGCCTCGCGGTACGCGATCCCTTCGTCGGTCGTGAACGCGAAGCGCGTTCCGTCCCCCGATACCGCGAAGCGGCTCAGCTCGGGACGCGCGTTCGGCGTATCCAGCGTGAGCGGCACCACCGGCGCCGGCACACTGCGCTCGGAGCGCAGCACCATCGACGCGGCGGCGGCAGTGGCGATCAGCGCGGCCGCCCAGCCTCCGTACGCGACGAACCGCGCGACGCGTGTGCGCCCGGTCGAAGATGCGGCGCGCACGTCGAGCGACGAGTGCGTGGTGTGAGCGAGTCGCGTGTCCGCGAGCGCATCGGCGAACGCCTTCGCGCTCTCGCAGCGATCCGCCGGCAGCTTCTCGAGCGCGGCGTGCACCGCGGCGGCGACGTTCGCCGGCACCGACTTCCGCAGCGAGGTGATGGGCACCGGCTCGCTGCTCAACACCTTGGCGACGATCGCCTGCACCGTCGGGCCGGTGAACGGCGGCTCCCCGGCGAGCATCTCGTAGGTCAGGGCGCCGAGCGCGTACACGTCGCTCCGCGCGTCGATCGCCTTCTCGCCCATCGCCTGCTCGGGCGACATGTACTGCGGCGTGCCGAGCGAGAGCCCGGTCTGCGTCATCCGATGCCCGCCCGCCTGCTGCACGGCCAGGGCGATGCCGAAGTCGGCGACGAGTGCCGAGCCGTCGTGCAGCAGCACGTTCTCCGGCTTGATGTCGCGGTGGATGACGTCGTGCCGGTGCGCGTAGTCGAGCGCGCCCGCCACTTCGCGCGCGATGCGCACCCCCTCGGCGATCGGCAGCTGTCGTTCGCGCTCCAGGCGCGTACGCAGCGTCTCTCCCGTCACGAGCGGCATCACGTAGTACAGCAGCCCGTCCGCCTCACCAGAGTCGAGCAGCGGCAGGATGTGCGGATGCTGCAGTCGCGCCGTCGTGCGGATCTCCGACAGGAAGCGCTCGCTCCCCAGTGCCGCGCCGAGGTCGGGGTGCAGCACTTTGATCGCGACGTCGCGGTCGTGCTTGAGGTCGTGGGCGAGGTAGACGGTCGCCATCCCGCCCGTGCCGAGCTCGCGCTCGACCCGGTAGCGGTCGGCGAGTGCGGTCGTCAGGCGCGCGACGGCATCGCTCACGGCGGACTCCTCATGTGCGGGACGGCTCGGCGGGGCGGACTGGCATGATCCGGCGACACACTGCGCTCAATGCGCCTTCGCGTACTCGCGCGCCTCCCGCAGCAGCCGATCGAGCTCGCGACGCTCCAGCACGCGACCGCGCAGCACGACGGCGGAGATCTTCGACAGATTCCGGATGTCCACGAGCGGATCAGCGTCAACCAGCACGAGATCCGCGAGCTTGCCCTCGGCCACGGTGCCGAGTGAGTCGGTGGCGCCGAAGTACCTGGCCGGCGCGATCGTCGCCGCCTCCAGTGCCGCGCGCGGCGTGAGGCCGGCCTCCACGAAGTAGCCCAGTTCCTGGTGAACGGCGAACCCGGGATGGACGTGGGCGGTCCCGACGTCCGTACCGACCAGCAGCGGCACCTTCGCCCGCCACATCGCACCGACGACGCGAAGGAGGTTGCCGTACTGCTCACGCGTGCTCGCGAAGTCGGCGGCGGACATCGTGCGGTACTGCGGATCGTTCTCCGGCTTCCATTCCAGACGCTGCTTCGTGGTCGCGTACGCCGCGTACGGATCATCGCGCTCGACGTAGCTGTCGAGCCGGCCGATCTCGCGCGGCGGCGACAGCGTCGGCACCTGCCACGTCTGGTTCCGGACGAGGCGCGCGAAGTACGGCTGGCAGCTCGCCTCGTCGAACGTGGCGGCGAGCAGGTGCGTGATGGCGCGTCCGAGCTCGGAGCGGCGCGCCGCCGACGTGTCCCGGGCCCGGGCCGCGCGCAGGACGTTCGCGGAGTCGAGGCCCTTCGCACACTCGTAGCGTGCGCCGAAGAGATGCTCGATGCTCCGCTGACCCGAGTCCGACGCCGCGTGCGGACCCACTCCGGACGGCACGTGGCCGGCGACGGGAAGACCGTTCATCCGAGCGGTGCGCAGGATCGTGAAGTACGCCTGTGGCGGAACGTCGCCGATGATCTTGATGAAGTCGGAGTGATGCGCACGCGCGAGCGCCACCGCGGCCACCGCGTCGGCGGAATCTCGAACGGGGCGCGACTGTGGAAAGAACGGTCGGGGGCCCTCGAGCCCGTTCCCCGCGCTGACGATGCGCGGTCCGAGCAGGCGACCTGTCGCGATCTCGCGCTTCCACCGCTGCACGAGCGAGGCCGGCGGAGAATACCCCGCCGAGTCGCGGTCGGCGCACAGCGAATCGCAGTCGCCGATCATGTTGCGCACCCCCGTCACGCCGTTGGCGACGTAGAGCGGGAAGATGATCGCACGCGTGGCGCCGTCACCGTTGAGGTGCGCATGCATGTCCCACAGTCCGGGCACGAGGTACCGCCCGCGGCCATCGATGGCTCGACTCCCCGGCGGGACGCGTACGACGGCCGAAGGACCGACGGCAACGATCCGCTCTCCGCGCAGGAGAACCGTCTGGTCGGTCAGTGTCGCGACGCCGGTCATCGGGATGACCGTGACGTGAATGATCGCGATGGTGGATGCGCTCTGGGCGTCGAGCCGCTGTGGCCGCACGGGCGCGAGCGTCGCCGCCGTGGCGGCGAGCGTCGCGAAGACGCGTGCTCGGGCACGCGCGACTCCCGACACTCGGAAGGCGATGGGCATCGTTCTGCTCATCTCATCTCGCGGTGAGCCGGTCGAGCAAGGCGGCCACGCGCGGGTCCTTGCGAAGCCGATCGTAGCTGTACATCGATGGGAACTGCACGAGCCAGACGTCGTGCCCTGCGACCGCCTGGCCGAAGATCGCGACCGCTGTCTCGTGGTCGCCGAGCTCCTCGAACGTCGCCGCGACGGCGCCGGTCGCGGGATACCGGCCCCCCGACCGCGCGCGCATGCTCTCGAGCAGCGCTCGCGCATCGCGTTGGCGGCCGGCGCGCGCATAGGCGTACGCCAACACGCCGTGCACCTCTTCGGGTTTGCCCTTCGACAGCGCCGCGACGCGCGGCTCGAGAAGCGCGACCGCTTCCGCCGCCTTCCCCAAACCCATTAACGCGTTCGCGCGCCAGGAGTAGGCGAGCATGAACGTCGAGTCCATGGCGAGCGTGACGCTGGTGACCGAATCGGCGGCCGCGTACCGGCGCTCGAGCAACAGCACCTGTGCCTCCCACGCGCGCGCGATCAACGATGCCGGTTCCAGCGCCAGCGCGCGTCGCATGCGCTCGTGCGCGGCGCGGTAGTCTCCCAATCGGTTGGCCTGCAGTCCATACCACCCCCACGCGGTGGCGAGCGTCGAGTCGAGCGCGAGCGCGCGGCGGTAGCT
>Ga0070675_100003339_pt1 | contig 12150 bp, 4 predicted proteins | sample KBSM43metaG_FD_65343 | JGI IMG/M metagenome (GOLD analysis project Ga0070675, IMG submission 65343) | Miscanthus rhizosphere microbial communities from Kellogg Biological Station, Michigan, USA - KBS M4-3 metaG | ecosystem: Host-associated > Plants > Roots > Rhizosphere > Soil ...
CGTTTGAACGCTTCTTCGGGATGGAGCTTCCGGGAGCATTCGTTCCCCTACCTGGAATTGAATTTCGATCACTTCCATCCCCTCGGAGAGAAATTATCAGCCTTCGCGGTGGGGCGAGCCGATACCAGCATGGGCAGGAAACTGGGTTTCTACGATCAATTCACCGCAGGTGGGTTGAATCAACTCGATGCCTATCGCTTTCAGGAAATACGCGGCGACACCCTGCTGATAGCCGGAGGCGGTCTCCTCTACCGAGGGATGAACCCGAATATTGCGCAGTTTCGACCGGTTTTCGGGGCGTGGTACCAGGCGGCAAGCATCGACTGGCGGACCAGCAGGTCCGAATTCAAGGAAAGCGCCTCGGTTGGCGTATTCACCCCGACGCCCCTTGGTGTTGCCGGCCTGGCCTTCAGCTTCGATCTGGACGGCTCAACACGCTTCCGATTTTCCCTGGGCAGTTTCTGGAACAAGCCATAGGTTTAAATCTACTGTCGTAAGAAGAAAAATCTGGGTCTTCGAGGTCCAACATCAAATGAAAAGCAAAACCCTTCTGTTTCTGCCAATCCTGGCAACCCTCGCGACGAGCGTCTTTGCTCAGCAACCTCGCGAAGCAGCCCCTCCAGTTTTGATCGTCAGTGGGAATGCGCAAGTCGAAGCGACTCCGGACGAAGCAACGGTGAGGCTCGGTATTGTCCGCCAGGAAAGTTCAGCCCAGGCCGCTCAGGATCAGGCAAATCGCGTGGCACAATCCATCTTGTCGGAAATCGCAAAGCTTGGAATCCCTGCGGCGCAGGTCCGAACCTCGAGGCTTACTCTCACACCGATCTACGCGCCGGGCCCCCGGTCGGACTCAAGAGACGCGCCGCGAATCGCATCCTACAACGCATCAAACCAGGTATCCGTCGATGTAACCAACCTGACGCAGATCGGTCCCGTGATCGATGCGGGATTACGTGCCGGAGCAAATCAGGTCGACGGCGTTCAGTTCCGACTTAAAGATGATTTGCCCGTGCGCGAGATGGCGCTGAAGAAGGCGGTAGGCGAAGCCCGCCGGAAAGCCGAAACAATGGCGGAAGCGCTCAACGTGCGTCTTCTCGGCATTCAGGAAGTGTCCGAAAGCGGGTCTTCGATTATGCCGAGGGGAGAAGGGGGCGGATTCGCCACGATGGCGGCTCGTGAGGCCGCGCCGACGCCTGTTTCACCCGGCCAGATGGAGGTGAGTGTGAGCATTACGGTGAAGTATCTTATCGGAGGACGATAACGAACTGTCCCTAGTGTCTGCCCATTGAACAGGGTTCTTCCGAGGCCATTTCCTCAACTGATTGGTATATCGAACCTTTCGTTTTGGCGAGCTGATTGCTCCTAAAAGGGCAAGTCTCTTATGAAACTGATCGCAAGATCAGGACTAAGAGATCGAGGAGCCCGAAGAGGCGAAGTAAATATTGGCGCAAGCTAATAACACTCAAATTTAAGGGCTCCTCAAACAGAATTCATACGGGTTAGACCTCACGAGCGAACACCGGAAATTTCGGTGGTGCGTGAGGTCTCGGGGGGCTGTAGCAAGGGGACGCGAAGCAAACTTCGCAGTCTTACGCTGCAGCCCCTCAACCGTCTCTTCACCTGAAACTCCTTTCTCACAGGTATTGATATCCATGGAGCGACCGATGGAAACGTGTGAGGTTTGTGGCAACACCTACGACAAGACATTTCAGATCACCCTCGGCGGGTCAACGCATGTTTTCGACAGCTTCGAATGCGCCATTCACGCCTTGGCTCCTGTCTGTAATCATTGCGGTTGCCGCATCCTGGGACACGGTTCGGAGAACGAGCACGGGGTCCTCTTTTGCTGTGCTTTCTGTGCACGCGAGTCGGGAGTCAAAGGAATTAAAGATCGAGCATCCTGACAGGCGCGGGGTTTGCGGGATCAGACTGGGGATTAGGGGACGGACAACGGGAACCTGTGAGACAACTTTCTGCCACGCCGGAGGCGTGATAGAGAATAGCCAGGGGTTAAGCGTGTAAGACGAGCGCAACCCCTGGTAACCGCAAGATAATGAGGGACCGCACCCTGAAAGGGTGCGAGGATTCGTGCCAGGCCAGGCCCTCAACCCACCTAAGTCTTCACTACCACATCGTTTTCGCATGAAAGGCCGCGGCCGGATCATTGCGGAGCCGTGGCGTGAGGAACTGCACGCTTACATCGGCAGTATTGCACGCGACATCGGCGCCGTTGCACTTTCAATAATTGGATTCACTGGGTTTAAGCAGTCGAATTTCGACGAGAAGTACTTATCGTAACAATCCCCGCACCACTCCGTGGTGCGTGAATACGTCTTAAACGACGACCCACGGGTTGCGCTCGTTTTACTCGCTTAACCCCTGGCTATTTTCCGTCACGCCTCCGGCGTGGCAAAGAGGCCGCAAAGTTTCCCGTTGTGCAAACTCCCACAGTAGGGCCTTGAAATCTCGCCAGGAGTTTGGGGGTTGAGTAGTCCGTCCCCGATTCCTAGTCTTCTAACCTCAGGAAACCGTCCTGACGCTCGGGTTTCGCTGATCACGGTCATCGGCGCGATCTTCACTGACGCCAATTCGAACGCGGACCAGATGTTCCCTTCCGTCGTCACGAAGGTTCAACACCTCATTCTTGACGCGCTCACCATCGCAATCGATGCGGCATGTTCTGCCGGAGGAAACCCGCTCCAGCGAAATCCGATAGAGCGATGAATGGAAGCGAAAGTTCACTTCGCATAATTGCCAGTCTTCGGGAATTTCCGGACGCATGTAGAGCTGGTCTCCGCGCAGATGGAAACCGAACACATCTTCAATCCACACGCGGTACATCCAACCAGCCGAACCGGTGTACCAGGTCCATCCGCTGGTGCCGGCACGGAGCGGCGACGAGGAGACATCTGCAGCAACCGCATAAGGCTCCCCGCGATATGCAGCCACTCCCGCAGGATCTCTAGTGCGTTCGACGGGATTGATCATCTGGAGAAGGCGAACCGCAGCGGCACCTTCGCCCATGCGGGCGCGGGCCTGGGCAAGCCAGATTGCGGCGTGAGTGTACTGACCGCCATTTTCGCGGGTACCGGGCGGATATCCTTCGATATAGCCCGGGTGCGGTGACGAGGAATCGAAAGGCGGAGCCAGCAAAAGAACCAAGCCTTCCTTTGGTCGAACCAGTAACGCTTCAGCGCTATCCATACCACGCCGGATCCGATCCTGATTCTGACCGCTCGAAAGAACGGCCCAAGATTGCGGCAATGAATCGATTCGCGCTTCGGAATTCGAGTGCGATCCGAGTGGCGAGCCATCGTCGAAAAATCCACGCAGATACCAGTCCCCATCCCAGGCCGATTGCTCTACGGCAACGTGCAGCTCAGCAGCACGGTTCCTCCACAGGGCTGCAAGATCGGGTTGCTTATCGCTGACGATGGGGGCCCAGCGATTAAGAACATCGATGAGGAACCAGGCGAGCCACACACTCTCACCCTTGCCCTGGACGCCAACAAGATTCATCCCGTCATTCCAGTCGCCGCTTCCAATGAGAGGCAATCCATGGCTCCCAAAACGACTCGCGCGTTCGATCGCACGGCGGCAATGCTCGCGCAAAGGAGCCTGAAAGTCCGAAACAATGGACTCGAACATCCGTTCCGATTCGTCCTGCTGCAGTTGGGGGCCTTCAAGAAAGGGAACCTCGACGTCGAGGATCGCCGCATCCTGCGTAATATCGAGATAGCGAGCGACAGTCCACGGAAGCCATAACAGGTCATCCGAACATCGTGTGCGCACTCCCAGACCAAGATCCTGGTGCCACCAGTGCTGCACGTCTCCTTCTTCGAACTGGTGGGCGGCAGCTCGCAGGATATGGGCGCGAGTGACATCCGGAGACGAATAGATGAGAGCGAGACAGTCCTGCAACTGATCGCGGAAGCCGAGCGCGCCACTCGATTGATAGACCGCCGAGCGGCCCCAGATCCGGCAACTCAAGGCCTGATATACCAGCCAGCGGTTCAGCAGGAAATCGATGGTGGGCGTCGGTGAATGAACCTCGAGAGTCCCAAGCAGCCGGTCCCATCGCTCGACAACAGCGCGGAGTTCATCCTGTACTACGGCCAGATCTTTATAGCGATCGATGATTCTTATCGCGGCATCGGTGGTTGACGCCTGACCCAGCATGAACACGACATCGCGGTCCTCACCTGGAAGAAGACTGATCGTAACCTGTAACACGCCGCATGGATCCAATCCCGAACCGCATTGGTTGTCCAGATGCGCCTGATTCAAACTGTCGGGATGCTCCGGCGAGCCATCGCGGCCAAAGAACGAAATCCGATTCCCACAATACGAAGCTGCTGCCGGAACCGACGCGAGGAACGCCACATTGCCGGCGAACGCGCCCGTCCAACTTTGTTGCGCCATCACGGCACTTGAATTCGAATCGTAGGTGGTGGAAATGTGAACCTGCTGCTGTTCCTTGATGGTTCCGAGAACCCAGTCCACGAAGGCAGTGACCGAAAGCAGGCGCGATCGTTTTGATTCATTACGTAATCGCAGATGAGAGATCTTCACGGACTCTCCGCGTGCGACGAACACGGTGAGTTCCTGAGCGATACCCTCTCTGTTGTGCTCGTAGCGCGTGTAACCCTGCCCATGCCGTACTCGATACGGAGAAGAATCCCGCAACGGAAGAGGCGTCGGGGAAAAGAGCCGGGCTGTCTGCTCGTCGCGCACGTATATCGCTTCGGATTGGGGATCGCAGACAGGATCGTTGTGCCAGGGAGTCAAACGATTGGTTTGACTGTTTCCATACCACGTGAAGCCCAGGCCGGATTCGGTCACCACGGTTCCGAACGTTTCATTTGCGATGACGTTTGCCCATGGCGCGGGAGTACGGACACGCGTCCCCAGTTCGATCACATACTCCCGGCCGTCCGGCGTGAATCCTCCAGAACCGTTGAAGTTGACGAGGTTGACGGGCGTAAGGGGGATCGGATCGAATTGAGAACTCTCCAGCGAAGGTACCAGAGGAGCGATGACTGGATGGTCTGTCACCGCCAGCATTTGCTGCTGAAGAGGTCCGCGGTGACCGCTCAAAACGACACCCGAAGCGAGCAGCAATGCGCGATCCTCCGAAGGCAACATGTTCCAGTCCAGTAGAAAGATCTGACCCCGGCCGCCGCCTTCACCGGCATGGCCCTGCACGAGGCGAGTCAGAGCCTTTTGCAGGGGAGCGTCGTAACTCGTCGCTTCGCGGTTGAGGATCACGAGGTCCGCTTCAAACCCTCTCATGCGCCAATAGGCGTGCGCGACCATGAGTTGGCGAATGAGTTCGATTCCCTGGGAATCGGCGATCGTGACAACGAGCATCGGCAGATCACCCGAGATGCCATACCGCCAGAGTTCACGCTGGCCGCGCTGAACCTGCGGCCGCGTACCCGTTGCACGCAGCCTCGGACTGGGGTACAGCAGGTGGCTCGCCAGCTCCTGGTACTGGTTCGCAGCTTGCGGCGAGATCCTCAGATGCCGAAACTCCAGTTGGGCTCGGTTCCAGGCCATTTCGAAGGACCGTGCTGCGGAATGCGGCCGCTCGAACTCCTCTATCAGCGCGAGCAGTTCCGACCGTGAAGAGGCGGCCATCAGGACGAACGAAATGCTCTGCTGTTCTCGCGGTTCCAGCGCAAGGCGGGCACGGAAACTGAAGATGGGATCAAGGACGGCGCCCGTTGTTCCTTTCAGCGGCTCCTTCAATCCATCGGCGGTCGCCAGCGTATTCATCCTGCCGAGGAACACGCGGCGATCCGTCTCATATTCAAAAGATCCTTTAACCCCAATCAGGACGCAGGCTGCCCATACTGTCGGATCGTCGGGTGAACGCTGCCTTCTGTGCGCAATCAAGGCATTACCGCGCGCTTCAGTCTCAACAAACAACCTTGAAAAGACAGGATGTGCAACATCCTGAGCGTGAGGCGCCAGCGCCAACTCCAAATAAGACGAAATCTCAATGTAGCGGGTGCGAAGCGATCGGTTGTTGATGGTGAGGCGTCGAAGCTCTGCGTCGCTCGCTGTTACCGTGACCTCCAGCTTTGTTTCAACATCCTGGACCCTCCGCACAAATGTGGCGCGATCGGCTGAAAACGCCACGGACCCTTCACCGATTTCTCCGAAAGGTCGTGCCGTAGGCGACCAGGCAACACCAGAACGCTGATCACGAAGCCAAATGAAGCTGCCCCAGGGATCCAGCGCCGAATCGGATCGCCACCTTGTGATGTCGAAACCCTTCCAACGGCTGTAGCCGGTGCCGTTATTGGAAATCATCAGGGAATATCGTCCATTCGAACTCAACTGGACGTGTGGCAATCGCGTCTTTTCGGTCCACATGCGGTCCTGGACCTGCGCAACTTCCGGAACGACACTCGGACGCGGGACTTCTTCGCGTTCGACTCGCGTAATCGGAACACGTTCGAACAACAGCGATTCCACCGCGCGAATTCTGGGATCGGAGTGAAATCTGCGCTGGACTGCGTGATCGCGTAACACGTTGCTGAGAGCGAGCAGCGACATTCCCTGGTGATGAGCCATGTACGCGAAGATGACGATGCCTGGCTGCGCGTCCTTTTTTTCAGCACGGGTGTAATCGACGGATTCGTAGAACCCCATGGGCCCTGCCAACCCAATCGCCTCGAGATGACTGAGATTGCGCAACGCGTCTTCAGGAGCAACCATCAATGCCATCACGGTCGCGTAGGGAGCAACGACGGGGCCTGGGTCAACATTGGGATTCAGTGCAAGTCCTGGAACTCCGAACGCGCGGTATTGGTAGATTCGTCCGGCATCAAGAGCGCTATAAGCGCACTCCGATATACCCCATGGCAAATTCTGTTCAGCCGAATAGGACCTTTGAACCGCGATCGCCTCGTCGCACGCGCGGGCGAGCAGAGAGTTTTCGAACGCTTCGGTATAGAGCAACGGCATCAGATACTCGAACATCGTGCCACTCCAGGAGAGGAGAGCCTGTCGAGATGGCGTCGATACGCGCGGCCGAGCCAGCGTGAACCAATGGTCCAAGGGCACATCGCCCTTTGCTATCGCGACCAGGCTCGCCAGGCGGCACTCGCTGGCCAGCAAGTCGTAGTGGCTGTTAAAAGTGACCGGGTTGCCGACAGCATAACCAATCCCGAAGAGACGACGTTCCCGGTCAAAGAGGAACCTCATGTTGATTTCAGAAGCGAGCTTGTTGGCTTGTGTCTCGAGACCCTTGAGGCGCGCAACCATCTCTGCAGCGTTGGTCTGCGCCTGGCGAAACTCGCGTTCTGTTGTTGCGAGCCAGTCTGCAACTTCTGGACGAAGCTCTTGGGAGGAGCGCCACGAAAACAAGGTTGCGAGCCCGGGCGGTGGCCCGTCGGCAAGATCCTGAAGTGACGGAACCGAGAGAAGAACCTGACGCCGCAGGCTGACAGCTTCCGCACCCAAAGAGCGGACCAGTTCGTCGGAAGCCCGGCTCAAGACTTCCATCCATCGCAGATAACGATCAATCGCCCCGCTCCATGCGTCGAGTTCTGCTATCAGCTTCGCAGTCCAGTAGGACGTCTCATCACCGGTGTCGGCATTCCAACGCATCGCTTCCTTCAACTGCAGGCCGTGATACACCATAAGCCGCAGGAGGCCGACTTGTTCGAACGCGCTTGCCGCCGCGCGGACGGTTTGCCGCAGGACGCGCAATGCTACGTTGAGCGAGGGATCGTTACCGGCGTGAGTGCGCAGAATTTCGATGCAATCTTCCAGGCCTGCGACAGAAAAGAACCCAATGACCGGAGATTTGGTGATGTCGCGGCATCCCGCGGCAACGACCCAGAGGCTCGCGATGAAGTTCCCGCTATCGACTGTCGATACGTACTGAGGGGGCAGCGGCCTCAATCCATCGAGGTCATACCAATTGAGAAAGTGCCCTTCATAGCGTTCCAGCTTGTTCAGCGTCTCCATCGTCGCGGAACAGCGCCGCACAAAGTCATCGGCGGTGATGTAGCCAAAATCCCGGGCAGCCAGGGCGGAGTTCAGCCACAGACCGATATTGGTTGGTGAAGTGCGGCGAGCGACCTCGACGCGCAAGGCCAGCTGCGAGTTATCCGGTGGAAGCCACTCACTCTGAGGGCCGACAAGGTCGTCGAAGTATCTCCAGGTCCGGCGCGCCAGCTGTCTCAATTCCGCGTTATCGGCACGACCTATGGGCTGTATCCACGTAGCCTTGTCCGGGCCTTCCAGCCAGCGCGCCAGCAAGGGTGACGCGATCCACAGACCAAGAAAAACGAAGGACGAAAAGGCGCCTCTGGTGGCAAGGAAAGCGAGAGACACGCCGGCAATCACCGCGATGATCTGCATCTGACGCTGGAAGGCCTCCAGCTGCGCCAGCCGTCCCGATTCGGCCGCATCTGCAGTTTTCCATTCCAGCAGATTCAGTTTACTGAACAGCTTTCGGTGGGACACACGAATGATGGCGTCAGCCGAAAGCCAGGCCTGATGCGGAAGAAACGCAATCATCACGAGAGCGCGCTTCAGGTCGTCCGCAGCGCCTTGCCAGCCATAGACGCTGCCTTCAAGATGCCGGCTCCAGCGGTCGAGAACAGGAACCAGCGCCGGCACAGCGATTGCCACACCCAGCACGATGCTCCACACTGCAGGTGCTACGGAAAAGAACATCCCGAACACCAGCAGGAGCAGCGAAGCCACCGGAACAAGACTCCTGCGCAGGTTGTCGATGATGCGCCAGCGGTTCAAAACCGAGAGCGGATTGCGCCGGACTTCCCCATCGCCGGCGAGAACTCTCCACAACGCCCAGGATGCGATCTGCCAATCGCCACGAATCCATCGATGCTGTCGCGCCGCATAAGCCGGGTAATCGAGCGGGAGACTCTCGAGGAGTTCAATATCGGATGCGAGTCCAACGCCCACGTGCGCCCCTTCGATCAGGTCATGGCTGAGAAGCGTCTCCTCGGGAAAGCGTCCGTTCAGAATTTGATGGAAGGCCTGAACGTCATATATCGCTTTTCCGTGAAAAATAGCTTCGCCCAGCAAATCCTGCTGCGCATCGGAGACAGCTGTGCAGTAAGGATCGGTTCCCTGCGCGTCTGAGAATATCCGGGTAAAGCGCGTCGCCGTTGCGCCGGGAAGTGCAATGCTGACACGTGGCTGGATAATGGTGAATCCACGGGTTCGAATGCCGAGCGTCGTATCGATACGGACACGATTCAGGGGGTGCGCAATGGTTTCCACCAGGCGCAGAGCCGTGCCCGGCGGCAACTGGGTATCGGCATCCAGAGATATTGCATATCGGATCCTGTCCGCCAGCCGTCCCTCATGTATGAAGTCTCCGACACCCCCAGCAAGGAAGGCGTTGAGATCCTCAAGCTTTCCACGTTTTCGCTCGCGACCGATCCAACTCTGCTGTGTTGAAGACCAGATGCGCGGTCGATGAAAGAGAATGAACCGCTCACCACCGTACTTCCGATTGAGTTCAGCGATGCCCTCGCGAGCCGCCGCAAGGAGTTCGGCATCCTGCGGAGTAGCGCGATGGTCGGAATCCACGAAATCCGAGAACAGGGAGTAGACAAGATGATCCTGCCGGTTTGCGAGGAAACGAATCTCGAGCTTTTCCACTTCCCTCTGCACCACCGTTGCATTCGACAGCATCATGGGAACCACAATTAGGGTGGCGGATTCTTCGGGTATTCCCGATTGATAGTCGAGCTTCGGCAGCAACTCCGGAGGGAACGTTGAGATCAGAAGCGAGTGCAGGGTCTGTGTCGCAAGTTCGCTCAGCGGAAATGCAGCGAGACCGGCGAGCAGAGCAAGCATGAATGGCTGCTGAATGCCCCGATCCCACGCAAGCGCGGCCGCAACAACACAGAAGCTTACCGTCAATATCGCGATCGACCCGAGATACACTCCCTCACCGTTTTTACGAAGCGTGCGGAGAGTGCGCTGCCGCACCGAAGGCCGGAAGGATACCGATTTCTCCAGATCCCGAATCCCCTCCGCGATGAGGTAGAAGAGAACCTGATTGGAAGGCTCCTGTGATTGGTTGCGTGCCAACCCAACTGCGGTTCGAGCGATTTCCGACTCGAGCCGACTGGTCTGTCGAGCGATATTCGCAACGACCTGGCGGGCGCGATCGCGTGTTGCGAAGTCACTCTTCGCGTAAATTCCAGCAGGATCATTGCGGAGTTCCGCTTCCGATCGACTGGCCGCTTCGAAGACTTTCCGATAGTCGATTCGAGAGATCGTGCGCAATGTTCCGAAAGCATTGGCGGCCTGCAGGGCATCCGCGGCTTCCCGCTCATGCTCAGCACGCACCAGGTCGGACAGAGGGGCAGTGAGGCCTTCCCCTGCCAGATAATGAAGCGCGGCTTCCTGATCCTGCAGCTGTTCAGCGAGCGCAGTGAGGAACGTTGGATCCTGCGCAAATGCTTCTGTCCGCAATCTCTGCGCAACCTGATGCAAGGCGTTGGCGCCTTCGTGCGAGCCGTGGACGATCCGGTCTGCCCAGAGGAACGCGTCCTCGCGAAGTTGTTGCACTCGACTCAGCCGGTGAGCAAGCTCGGTGAGGTCTTCGATAAGGACAATGCGGAGAAAGAGCGGAAACGCCCACAGCTGCGCGCTGTCGAGTTCTTCCTCTCGTTGGGCCTCATCGAGGAACCGAACGATTGGATCTTCCGAAACGCGGCCTCCGGTCCTGTCGACGAGTTCCTGTGCGAGCGTCACGAGCCTGGCCATCTGAGAGCGATGCTTGCGATACTCGTCGCGCAGCTCTTTTCGAATCTCTCCAAGATTGAGTTTGATGAGATACGCGTTATCGATCACCCACTGCGCTGCCGGAGACGCCGGGTGGCCTAGGCGGACGCTTTCCACGAGATAGTCGCGCGCGGCATCCATTTCCGATTTGAATCGATCCAGTGTCTTCTGAAGTTCGCCGGAGCCGGAAGTCATGGCAACCGCGTGCGCAACGGCAGAGCGGGATTGTTCCTTCTGCTTGGGCGTTCCCCCTGCCGTGAGAAAAATCGAACGGGCGCCGCCGGTCTGAAGAGTTTGAATGGTCTGCGACAGATTCTGAATCAGGGAGCGACATAGAATCAGCGACTCGCCGGACAGGCGCAGATGGGAGTAGGGGCCAGGCTCCGATTCAGTATTGGCGGGATAGTAAGAAACGCGGGCCTTGAGATGGCGAAGCTTTAGCGTCGTCGCGTACGCTCGCGACACCTCCGGAAAGAACGCGATAACGGTCCGACGTTCCTGAGCCCTGGCCCACACGACTTATGCGCGTCCACGGATCGTCTTCGTTATTAAAGTGAGTGCCAGCAGAACCAAGGCAACGGCACTCAAACTCTTAATTCCAATTGAAGAAGTTACTCCAGCAGCAAGAGCGGATAGTGCACCGACGCTTACTAATGCATTCAGAATGATCCAACCACGCATTGTTCTTGAACTCCTGGAAAAGAGGACCTTAACGAGCAAAAAGGGATTGAGCGGTGAACAGCGAATTCCCGGGTCGCGTCAGAAAGTGCACGAATTGTGCCAAATGTGCCAAAAGAGTAGCACGATTCCGTGTGCCTTTGGTTTCCCGGCGCAAACCGGTCAAACGCAACAGGAAAGCGGACACAAATTATTTTGAAACCGTTGGGGTTCCGCGTGTCGAAGGGAACTAACGGACGCCATCAAAGAGGGAAAATGTCCACACTGCATTAGATTTAGACAGGTACGCAGCATTCATTCACAAGCCGTTCACTTCAAACAATTTTCCTGCCACAGGGCGTATAGTCCGATTCAGGAACACCACCGAAGTGGGAGTTCGTCGGAATGAAAAGAAAAACACTCTTCCTTACCCTGTTGGCGGTGTGTAGCGTCATGAGCGTCGCCGCACTCGCGTACCCTGGCGGCCAGCGATCCGCCACCCGGCGAGTCGTTCGAACCGCCGCCGATCGATTGCCGCCACTTCCAGCGGCCACTGCGAGTGCGGGAAGCTGGCCGTCTTTCCGTGGGTCCGAAGCCGCCGGCGTTGCCGAAGGCCAGAACTTACCGGACACCTGGAACGTTCAGTCCGGAAGCAACATTCTCTGGCGCGTTCCGATTCCCGGCTTGTCGCATTCCAGCCCGATC
>Ga0070675_100003344_pt1 | contig 12143 bp, 8 predicted proteins | sample KBSM43metaG_FD_65343 | JGI IMG/M metagenome (GOLD analysis project Ga0070675, IMG submission 65343) | Miscanthus rhizosphere microbial communities from Kellogg Biological Station, Michigan, USA - KBS M4-3 metaG | ecosystem: Host-associated > Plants > Roots > Rhizosphere > Soil ...
GCGTGCGAGGAGAAATTGGCGGTTCAGCAACAGGCCCGGCCAGGAGGGGTGTCTCTGGCACTAAGAAAAGACGCGTTAGCACCACATGGCCAGAGACGGGGTGGTGGTTCTCTATGGGAGTTGTAAGAACCTGAAGTAAGAAGATCTGGATAAGATTAGGGGACGGACTACTCAACCCCCAAACTCCTGGAGAAGCCTGGAGGGCGTAATAAGTCCCTGGAGAGTTTGGGGGTTGAGTAGTCCGTCCCCTAATCTAGTGCTTTGGTGTGCGCAGAATCTGGGACTCTTCCACCACGAGCTCTCCGAAGACTTCCTCGAACAGATCCTTGCGCTTTTCGAGTGCCCATTTCGCGAGCAGCATGTCCCCTCTGCCTTTCAAACTGAGCAGGATTCGAGAGCGCTTCAGGGTGAGTCCGACACTTTGGACGCAGCCGGCGTGCTGACGGTCCGCCGCATCCGCGACTCGGAGAATTGAAACCAGTGTCGTCACAAGAGTGCGATGCTTTGTAGAAAGGGATCGGAAGGACTCGTGGTCCATATTCGGCCGGGATTTTCGGTGGTACCTGGCAACGTTGGCGGCAAGGAGCATCTGCAGTCGCGACAAGCCGACAATCGGCCCCGTTTGCAGGAGGTAGAACGTGTGTTTGTGGTGGTTCGACACTTCGACGAAGTGTCCAATGTCGTGGAGCAGCGCCGCGACTTCCAGTATTGTACGGCTTTCGAAGTCCAGCCCGTGGATGGTCTGCGTCTGATCGAAAATCTGCAGAGCAATCCGGCTGACAGAAACGGCATGCTGCTCATCGAAGGAATACTTGCGCCCCAGCTGCAGGGCCGAGCTCATCACCTGCTTGTGATCCAGATGGTCACCGGGATGAAGGATTTCATCCACGAGATCCTTCAAAACGCCCTCTCGAACTCCCACCCCTGGAATGAGAACCTCACGCACTCCGGCCTGCTGAACGATTCTATTCAGGACCATTGCCGCCGGTGAGATCACGTCCGCCCGATCCGGCCTCAGGCGGAGCTGGCTGACTCTCTCCGCGATGCTCATGGATTGAAGGCGCCGGTTGATGGATTGAAGCTCCTCCGACGTGATGCGCGAGGCGCTGTTCTTCTTGAAGAGGGCGCGCCTGACTTCGCCGATCGATTCGACGCTTCCTCCGGTACCGACACACAGATGAACCCGCTTCATGCCCAGTTCGTCTTTCAGGCGTTGTTTGCTGACGTCGATGTATTGGGCTACCAGATGGTTGAAGCGGGTGGAGTTCATCCCGCGTTGGTCGAGCACGCGCAACAGACGAACGCTGCCCATCGCAAAGCTGTCCGTGGAGACGATTCCATTCGCGGTTGCAAGACTGATCTCGACACTGCCGCCGCCGATGTCCACAAGCAGTGCGACCTTTCCCCCCAATCGGATACGGTCCTTAACCGCCAAATGGACGAGCCGCGCTTCTTCTTCCGGGTCGATGACGGTCAGGCCGATGCCGTACCGCCGCGAGATCTGGGCTGCCAGACGATCGCCGTTTTCCGCTTCACGCACGGCGCTGGTAGCGACTGCCCTGAAACGGCTGACGGAATACTTGTTGAGCAGTTCTCGAAAACGTCGAAAGGCGATCAATGCCGCTTTGATGGTCTCTGGAGAAATCCGGTTGGTTCCGAAGACGTCATGCCCGAGGCGCACCGGTTCCCTCGTGAAATGAACAACCTGAAAGGTTCCATCGGTGCCCACTCTGGCAATTGCCAACCGGATGGCATTACTTCCAACGTCAATTGCGGCGATAGTTGACGACATAGCTCACAGAGAACAGCGGAGGATTCTACGTCAGACAGAGTAGCGCTGCAGCAGAAGAAAGTGCTGAACGCGGAAAGGTTTCGCAGGATCGTTTCGAAATCACTACAGAACTGAAAACTCTTTGAAAATGCCTACGATCATTGAACCTGGATCGCGGGGTTGCTCGGCCCCGGGACAACCAGGTTCCGCTCTGCAATACCTGGCCGAACGTGGACGATCGCGAACAAACGAAGTCGCCTCGCCATTTGATCCCGGACTGTTCGGAACTGCCGGCGCTGAATTTCGGGATTATCCGAAGCGGCGAGGGGATTGTCGAACTTCCAGTGCACCGTTTCTACCGCGGTGACTTGGTCCTGCTGACTGGCAGCGATCTCGTCGAGCGTAATTACGAAATCGAAGGCCTCATCGCGCACTTCCGCAACGAGTCTGGGAGTCTTCAGGCCCAGGTCGATTCCAATTTCCTTCATAACTTCTATGGTAAGCGGATGCATCGGATGGCACGATACCCCCGCACTATAGGCCTCGAAGTTTCTGGAATCGATGAGGCGCAGCAAGGCTTCCGCCATGGGACTATAAAGACTATTCGTGGCACACAGGAAAAGAACGCGTCGCTTCAAAATTCAGCCTCGTATTCGGATGGAGGCGTGAGCTTAGCACAGGGCGGGCGCGAGATGTTGGCAACAGATGTTAATTCTTCGGAGATGAAATTCGGCCCTTGCTATCGGGCACATCGAGCTCGTCTTCTGTCTGAATTCCATCCCGAACTCCTTGGCGCATTGGTATCTTACGTGAGGCGAACCAGGGCAGTATCGTCGGCTTGCTGTGATCGCAGCCCGGTCCGATTGAGAGCTTAAGTGCAAGGCGCAACTACACCACAACCACCATCTCGACGCGTTCGCGTGGTGCTTTCCACCACGGCGCTGCTTTCGTTCACGCCTGTATCGAACGCTGCAGCGCTCGTTTTGGCGGAGCTCGGCGTCGGGATGTTTTTCGTTGCGGGAGTCGCGCGGGCATTCATCGGTGATTCTGCCCCGTGGTTTGTGCTCGTGGTCTGCGCCCTGAGCATCATCGTGAGAGCGATCGACATTGAAAGCTGGGCGTTCCTGATGCCCGGCGGGTTAGTCGCTCGAACCGAGCGAGTGTTTGGGCCGCGTGCGGGCAGCATTGCGATGGCGGTGATGCTGACGGAACGGCTCCTGCTCGTTGCTCTCTCGTCGGTGCTGTGCATGCAGTACGCCCTCAGCTTTGCCGCAGGCTGGATGGCTCAATGGACCGTCACCTCCCGACTTACCCTGCAAGAGCTCGTGCTCACGGGCGCGATTGTGCTGGTCGCCATGCTTTGGACTCGCTCCAGATTTCGCCTTCAGATCCCGGCTCTAGCAGTGATCCGTGGAATCTGGGTTGGAATTCTCATTTTGCTGGGCCTGGTGATTTTCGGGGTCGTCACGATCATTCGACGGGATCCTGCGTCGCTTTCGGCCGTCCTCGTGCCGCCCTGGAGCACAACGCCTGAAGCTTCGCTTTTAGGACATGCCGTTCAACTCCTCGCGGGCCTGGGCCTGGTGCTGCCGATTCTCGGCGGCGGTGGCGCACTGGGCCGCGCCGCCCGCGAATTCGCGCCGCCCCGTGGGCAATCGGTCCGGCGCACAGCGTTCCTGGTCGCGTTGCTGGTATCCATTCTTGCGGTGCTTTCTGCCTTCCTCTTTGTTGGGCTGGTTCCTCCCATCGAAGCGGAACTCTGGACAGCAACGCCTCTATCCGCAATCGCGCAATATGTCTCGGTGCCGGCATGGCTGACCGGGCTCCTGACGGTTCTTGTGCTTGGTGCATCTCTCCTCTTGCTTGTTCCGGCGGCCAAGGCATCACTCGACGACGTGGAGCAGTTGCTGCGACGCCTTTCGATGGAAGGCATGCTGCCCGGAAACATGATGAACTCCGCAAACGTTGCGGCAGCGGCCACCGTGCTGATCATTGTTGGGAGTGGGGCCCAGGTCACCTGGCTCAGCCGGGCCTATGGAATTGCGATCGCGGTAGCGCTTCTTCTTCGCATCGGCGTGAATGCAAGCCTGCGGCGCACAATTCAGGAAGGCCTTCCGTTCCGTGTGCCCACGATCCTTCAAGTGATTGTTGCCGTCGCGGTAGGCGTAAGTGCAGTTGCCCTGGTTATATCCGGCGACGGGCCTTCTCTGATTGGACTCGCCTGGGTCTGCGTGCTGGGCGCTGTGCTCGCCGCTGCTCGCGGGAGCTCATCGCCTATCGAGATGGAGGAGGATCCGTTCGAGCTCTCAACATCGCTTGACGTCTCACTCGGTCAGGTTGACGTACGGCCTGGCAATGTTTTGGTCGCGGTACGTCATCCCGATTCGCTGGGTCACGTCGTCACGGCAATGCAGGCCGCAGATGACCGCGACGTGGTGGCGGTGACGGTACGACTTTTGGGAATCGATGTTGAAGACGACTCCGGACAGGTCGCAACGTCGACACGCGACGAACGCTATCTCTTTTCGCAAGTCGTCGCTCTGACGGAGCGCTACGCGCGGCCCATTCGCCTGCTCATCGTTCCCGCCCAGAATATCTTCGACGGAGTGGTGGCCGTGGCATTCAAGCTTCATTCCTCGGAGATTTACGTCGGGGAATCCGACACTTTGTCGTCGGGCGATCAGGCGCGACTGCTTGGCGAGGCGTGGGAACGCGCCGATAAACCTCTCGATACCAAACTTCGCCTTGTTATTTGTCATCGCAGCGGCAGGACAGACGCATTTCATCTCGGAGCCCATCCGCCGGCTCTGATGCCAAGCGATCTCGATCTCATCCACCGCGTGTGGCTCGACGCCGCCAAGGCCGTCGGTCCTCACGTCCATCATCATGACGTTGTACGAGCGGCTTTGAAACAAATGGAAGAAAAACTTACCGGACCCGACCGCGACGCGACGCTCGATGCGATCCGGCAGATTGCCCGGCCTGCGGACGAGTTGGAGTCTGCCGTTCGAGCGGGAGACTTCACGCGCCTTCGCGACCTGATGCGCAACCGGCATGCAAGCGATCTCGCCGATGCGCTAACAGACTTGAGCATTGACCAGCAGGTGATTGTGTTTCGCGTTCTTCCGAGGAAGGACGCAGCGACTGTCTTTGAATACCTCTCGCTCGAACAACAGGGAGAGCTTCTGAAAGCGATGGCTCACGAAGAAGTGGCCTCGCTGCTCAACAGCATGGCTCCCGACGACAGAACGATGTTCCTCGAGGAGTTGCCCGCTTCGGTGACGCGCCAATTGCTCGCCATGCTTACCCCGGCTGAGCGCGCCGTCGCATCCAAACTGCTCGGCTATCCCGAAGACTCCATCGGCAGATTGATGACGCCGCATTACGTGAGCGTCCGCGAGCACTGGGTCATCCGCGAGGTGCTGGATTACATCCGCACTCACGGCCAGGACAGCGAAACGTTGAATGTCATTTATGTCGTCGATGAACAAGGCGTGTTGATCGATGACATTCGGAGTCGCGAATTCCTCCTCGCACCGCTCGAGAAGCGCGTCGGGGACCTCATGGATCGACGGTTCGTGTCATTGAAGGCGACTGACGACCAGCAGACTGCGGTCGCGGTTTTCCGACAGTACGATCGTACAGCCCTTCCTGTAACCGATTCCGCAGGTGGGCTTATCGGAATCGTTACCATCGACGATGTGCTCGATGTCGCTGAAGCCGCAGCTACCAAAGAAATCCAGCGAATCGGAGGATCGGAAGCCCTCGACGAGCCCTACATGCAGATTGCGCTCGCCAGGATGGTCCGCAAGCGCGCGGGCTGGCTGACGGCGCTGTTTCTGGGAGAGACGCTGACAGCGGTCGCGATGGGTTATTTTGAAGGAGAAATCGAGCGCGTCGTCACGCTCGCTCTCTTCATCCCGCTGATTATTTCGAGCGGCGGCAACTCCGGTTCACAGGCGGCAACACTTGTGATCCGCGCACTCGCTCTCGGAGAGATCACGATTGCCGACTGGTGGCGAATTGTTCGTCGGGAAGTCTTTGCAGGCCTTGCGCTTGGCGGCATCCTGGGCGCCATCGGCTTCCTGCGTGTCTCTGCGTGGGGCGCTTTCTTTAATACTTATGGTCCGCACTGGCTGTTGATGGCGATTACCGTGATGTTCGCCCTTATCGGTGTTGTGCTTTGGGGCTCGCTAGTCGGTTCGATATTGCCGCTCGGACTTCAGAAGCTCGGATTTGATCCGGCCACATCATCGGCGCCCTTTGTCGCCACGCTGGTCGATGTCACCGGGCTTGTCATCTATTTCTCGGTCGCGCTGGTGGTCCTTCGCGGAACCCTACTGTAGTCATCGCTTTGCCGGTCCCTGTACACGAATCGTGTAGGTTGAAATACGCAGTCCGCCGGATGGGTTGCCCCCGCAGCATCTACTAACGTTAAACCGAAACAGGTGCAGAGTCGATTCATGAGCGCGAATGAAGTCGGGCGTAGTGTCTCGAACTGCCCAATATAGGAGACAAAGAAGATGGGACGCATTTTCAAGAGCCTGCTTCCCTTGATTGCTCTGTTGATTTCGGTCGGGTATCTGCCGGCCCAGTCGCAATCCTCCATTCCAGATGCTGCCATGGTGACCAAGTCGTCGATGGCCATTGGATATACCGTCGATGATGGGGAGACCAAGGTCGATTTGAAGCCGTCGGCATTGATGCCCGCCGCGAAAGGCGAAGCCAAGGTCGAGGCGAAAAAGGACATCACTCTCATTGAGGCGAAGGTCGAAAAGCTGGATCAACCCGGAAAAGTTGGAACTCAGTTTCTAACCTACGTTCTCTGGGCAGTTTCGCCGGATGGCCGCACACGGAATCTCGGCGAATTCCTGCTCAACGAGGATGGCAACGGCGAGTTGAAGGTGACAACGCAGCTGCAGACATTCGCGTTACTTGTCACATCTGAGCCGTACTATTCGGTCCGGCAACCGAGCGAACTCATCGTCCTCGAGAACCAGCCAAAGAAGGATACGAAAGGGAAACTCTTCGCCATCGAAAAATATAGTGCCATGAAGCGCAGTCAGTACGAGAAGATCGGAAATCCGCTCGCTCTGACCCTCGACACGAAGAACGTTCCCCTGCAAATGTACGAAGCCCGCAATGCTGTGGATATCGCGAAGTCGAAGGGAGCCGACAAGTATGCCGGGGAACTCTATAGCAGGGCAGAAGGAAGCCTGACCATGGCTGAAGGTTTGCTTCAGAAAAAAGCAGACCGGAACGAGATTATTTCAGTCGCCCGGCAGACTGTGCAGTTTTCGGAAGACGCCCGCTCTTTGGCCATAGAAAAACAGGAGCAGGAACGAATTGCGACCGAGCAGGCCGCAGCAGCGGCAAAGGCCAGAGCAGAGGCTGAAGCGAAAGCCGCGGCAGACGCCGCAGCGGCAAAGAGTCTGGCCGATCAGGAAGCGCAACGGCAGGCTCAACTCGCCGCGACAAATGAAGCGGCGTTGAGAGCGAAAGCCAAGGCAGACGCGGATGCCGCGCAGGCCCAGGCCAATGCGTTGGCAGCCAGGGAAGCGGCGGCGAAGGCCGAAACCGAGCGCGTTCGCGCGGCAGCAGAAAAGGCGCGAGCAGACTTGCTCCAGCAGCTCAATCGAGTCCTTGAAACGAAGGACACACCCCGCGGCCTTGTGGTCAACATGGCAGAAACTCTTTTCGACACCGGAAAGTATGACCTGCGGCTCGATGCGCGTGAAAAGCTCGCCAGGCTATCGGGCATTCTTGCCACGCATCCTGAACTTAAGCTCGATGTGGAAGGACATACCGACAATACGGGCGGCGTACAACTGAATCAGACGCTATCGGAGCAGCGTGCCCAGGCTGTTGCGAAGTATCTGGTGGCCCAGGGTGTGGCGGAAGGAACTGTCAAGTCCTCCGGGCTCGCGGATGCTCATCCGGTTGCCGACAACAGCACCACTGAAGGACGTCAAAAGAATCGTCGGGTCGAGATTATCGTCTCCGGTGAAGGTATCGGGAGAACGGCTGCAAAGTAGCGTTTTATCCTGGCTGAACGAACGATTTTCCAAGGAAGCTCTAAGATCTCCCCTCCTTAAGGAGGGGTCGCTGAGCCCTCTAAGAAAATGCAACGCTACCTTAGCCAGGGCGAAGCGGGGGAGGTCAGACTCTGACCCCCACGCCGCGCCGATGGCGTTGAGGTAGCGTTACATATTTTGATCGGCGCGGCTGCCCTCCTTAAGGAAAGGAGATTGCCTCGACTGATTCGCCCCTGGCTCATCTTGCCTCATGAACTTCCTGAAGACGACGAGCCGACCTGAAGTACAGTTCTGAAATGGCTTCAGGGCAGCTCGAATCGTTTCCCGAATGGGTTGTGCCCATGGCGGCGACGCTTACACAGGAGCGTTTCGCCGGACCCGAATGGCTCTTCGAACGGAAGCTGGATGGAATCCGGATGCTCGCGTTCAAGAACGGCGATGACATCAAACTGTATTCGCGGAACCGACTTCCGCAGCACTACCCGACGGTTGCTGACGCAATCGCACATCTGCCGGTTCATGATGCCATTCTCGATGGGGAGGCGGCGTGGGATCCGACGAGCCGGGTCGCCTATCATGTCTTCGATGTTCTCTGGATCAAAGGACGCTCCGTGATGCATCTGCCGCTTGAGGCACGGCGAGCACTGGTGCGGGACCTGCCCCTGCACCCTCCCCTTGCCCGTGTTCCCGAAGTTACAGACAAGAAGCCATGGGAGCGCGCGTGCCGTGAAGGATGGGAAGGGGTGATCGCGAAGTTGCGCACCTCACCCTACGAGCACCGCCGCTCGCCGCACTGGCTGAAGATGAAATGTGAGGCGACGCAGGAACTCGTCGTGGGCGGATTCACGGATCCGCAAGGCAGTCGCGTCGGCCTTGGCGCGTTGCTCGTTGGTTACTTCGATCACCAGGACCTCGTCTTTGCCGGCAAAATCGGAACGGGCTTCAACACAAAACTCCTGCTCGATCTGCGCTCGCGGCTGGACAAACTCGAGATCGAGCAATCTCCCTTCACAAGAGCCAAAGGGCTTCCACGGATTCGTGTCCACTGGGTGACACCTGAGATTGTCGTACAGGCTTCCTTCATTGAGTGGACTGTTCACGGCAAACTGCGACATCCTCGGCTGGTGGGCATTCGCTACGACAAATCGCCTCGGGAGGTGGTCCGAGAAACGTGGTGATCACGCATCCCGACAAAGTCCTGTTTCCTGATGAAGGAATCACAAAGGGCGAACTCGCTGCCTACTATGAAATGGTTGCGCCGATGATGCTGCCGCATATCGTGCGTCGTCCTGTCACGATGGAACGCTTTCCCGCCGGCATTGGCCAAAAGGGCTTTCTTCAGAAGGACGTATCGAAGGGATTTCCGGAATGGTTGCAGCGGGTGGAGGTTCCAAAGAAAGACGGCGCCGTCCACTATCCGATCGTCACGGACGCGCGCTCGCTGCTGTGGCTCGTGAACCAGAACAGCATCACGCCCCATGTCTGGATATCGCGCGCGCCTGATCTGCACCATCCCGACATCTGTGTGTTCGACTTGGATCCTTCTGTGGACGATGCCGCGATGTTGCGCGACGGAGCGCTTTCGCTTCGCGGTGTGCTCGATGAGCTTGGGCTGCCAAGCTGGGTGAAGACCTCCGGTTCGAAGGGATTTCATATCGCGGTACCGCTCGATGGAAATTCGGATATGGAGGATGTCGCCAGGTTTGCTCATGCCGTTGGGGCGTTGCTCGTCAAACGGGACCCGAAAAACCTGACCCAGGAATTTCACAAGGTGGATCGCGGAAGGCGGATTCTAATCGACACGGGACGCAACGGCTGGAGCGCGACACATGCGGCCGTATATGCGGTTCGATCAAGGCCTGGCGCGCCGGTGTCCGCGCCTTGCACGTGGGAAGAGTTGGAAAGCGGCACAATTGGTCCGCGGAGTCTGACGCTCCGCAATATGGCTGCGCGCATTGAAAGTGTGGGGGACCTTTGGGCCGGTATGAGAAGACGGCGCAGATCGTTACAGCGTCCAATGCTGGCAGTCCAAAATCTTGTGGAAAAGGTGAAGAAGGCGGGTTGAGAACGATGTTGGGCGTCAGCCGGGACGTACCCGGCGTCCGGCGATGCGCTCCTCCGCTGATGCCCATCCGGCATCGAAAGGATGACCGGGACTGTCGATGTCAATGACCAGTGGCGCATGATCGGATGGCATCGGCTTGCCTTTGCGCGCCTCGCGGTCAATCTCGGCCCAGACAATTCTTGGCTTCAGCGCAGCGGTGACCAGCAGATGGTCGATACGCATACCGAAGTTTTTGTGGAAGTTGCCTGCCCGGTAGTCCCACCACGTGTACCGTCCTGCTTCGGAGTGCAACAGGCGATAGGCGTCTTCCAATCCGATGTTGCGGAGACGTGTGACAGCGTCTCGTTCGCGCTCGGACACGTGGGTTCCGCCGTGGCAGGCTCGGGGATCCCACACATCCTCATCCGCAGGTGCGACATTGAGGTCGCCGCCAAGCACGGCTGGTGTGGTGGTCTCGATTGTTTGATTAAGCCACCGTGCCAGACGATCGAACCACACGAGTTTGGCTTCGTAGAACGTCGACCCGACGACGCGGCCGTTTGGCGCGTAGACACACACCACGCGCACGCCACCACACACGGCAGAGATCATCCGCGCTTCCGCCAGCGGTTCGTCGTCACCGGCATCGGCCGTCGTTGCAGGACGAAGCGGCTCTCCAAAGTTTGTGATTACCGCGTCGATGCCAACGCGGCTCGCAATGGCGACCCCGTTCCATCGGCCTTCTCCATGGTGCGCCAGTGCGTAGCCGGCGTCTTCGAAGGCCGCGGTTGGCACGTCCGAGTCGGCAAGTTTGGTTTCCTGCATCATCAACACGTCCGGCCTGGCCCTGTCGAGCCACCACGTGACTTTCTCGAGACGGGCTTTCAGAGAGTTGACGTTCCAGGTGGCGATGCGCATATGTATAGGGACTTGTTCCGCCGGTACTAGTGTCCTTGAGTTAGAAGTCTCGTTAGAAATCTGCCGGGGAAGAGGAGAGGGCGGTCAAAACGGATCCCTAGCACGGATGAAGAATCTCCATGAACCCGACGGCCTCTTGTTGGAATCGCGATTTCAGATGGACGACGGTCCAATCCAACCTGTACCAGCTTCACTTCCTCGAGAAGAGCCTAATGCTGAAGCTACCCTGACGCCGGAAGAGTGTCATCAAGGCTAGCCCCGCTACCAACAATTGCGCAGCAGAGGCTTCCGGAGCCGAAATCGCATTGAATCCGACTTCCGCAAAACCGGTTTGAGCGGCATCTCCATAGTTGCTGGAGATGTCGAAGCGGAAGTGTGTCGCGGTGACCGGTGCAAACGCGAAAATCTGGGCCGGTAAGGCGCTAAAGCCGGGCACCTGGGCAAATAAGGAAGGGCCGCCGGGCAATAGAGCGAAGGAAACTCCATCTGTTGAAGTGAGCACCTGGACTGCCTGGATACCCGAAGTCCCATCGTTACCCGGACCTCCCCCGTTCTGATTCCAGAAAGAGAAGCTGTCGACCTGGTAACTACCTCCGAGGGCGAATGTAACGGTCCCGACCAGCACTCCTGGCGCCGAAACCCAGGAGTTAGTTTGACCCGTACCGGCGTGAGTCGCGGTCAGGGAGAGAGCGGACAATCCATTTCCATTCACGGCGTTTATCAAGGAGGTGGAAAATCCCGATCCCATGGTGGTTGTCGCTGTAACCCCGACAATCCGATCCGCGAACGCGTGATGAATCTGAAATGCAAAGACAATGCAGACTCCTGCAACGAAGCGAAGTGTACGGGTCATTGCAATCCTCCGCCCGATATCCGGGCGTATTTTTAGGTTTTCAGCGTTTCAGAGTTTCAGCGCTTCAGATTCAGAGTTCAGACGCTCAAGATGGAGCCCAATTGTGCCGCACGATGAGTACCACTACCTGATGCCACTTCAATATTGCTCGTAAAACGGCACGAAGACTCCGCTTGCCGGGCTTCATCGCGGAATGGCGTAAGAGTTCGGCTTCTCCGGACTCGTAAGGTATCACGACACCCGTTCCAGCCAAAGTGCGGGCGGCAGAGCTTTAGGTGTTTACGATCAAAGGGATCAGTCTCGAGGCGGGTGCCGGGTGGAAGATGTCTCGTTGCCTTACACTTTAGCTGCCCTGATAGAAGTTCGCTCGCTGAGTCAGAGGATCGATCACCTATTCGCGCGGCGGGCACCGCGGGGCGGTGCAGGGAATGTAGCCGGGGGTAAGCGCGAAGCGCAACCCCGGGTGAGGAGATCGCCAAATCCTCGCACGCCGCAGGCGTGCGAGGAGACTCGCGGTAACGA
>Ga0070675_100003348_pt1 | contig 12140 bp, 13 predicted proteins | sample KBSM43metaG_FD_65343 | JGI IMG/M metagenome (GOLD analysis project Ga0070675, IMG submission 65343) | Miscanthus rhizosphere microbial communities from Kellogg Biological Station, Michigan, USA - KBS M4-3 metaG | ecosystem: Host-associated > Plants > Roots > Rhizosphere > Soil ...
GGATGGCGCACCAGCTTGTAGAAGAACGGCATGCGGAGCACCGGCGGCGCCGGCGTATGGTTGCGCAGATTGCGGACCACCTGGCTCAGCCCGAACAACTCGAAATGGTTGATCAGGAAGGTCGACAGCAGCACGATTCCCCACCCCGCGCCGAACAGAGTCCACAGCGCAATCCGCGCGGCGGGGGCATCCACCTGCCACACGATGCCCGCGATTGGCCGCCATTGGGAGAACATCAGCATCAGCACGAGACTCGCCGCCAGCACATAGACGCTGCGCTCGATCGGCTTGGGCACGATCCGCGTCCACACGGCCTTGAAGCCCGGCCGCGCCATCACGCTATGCTGCACGCCGAACAAGGCGATCAGCGCCAGATCGATCATCACGGCGGCAAGTGGCGATGCCGCGACACCATGATCGACATTGGTTGGTAAGGCCGGAAGGCCTGCCACAAACCCGATAAGATATAGAAACGTCGCGAAGAAGATCAGGTAGATCAATGTTGCGACGACCAGAAATATGAAGCGGCTCATTTTGAGCTCCCCCTGCATAATGCTTGACGATAGCACGAATATGATCCGGCCATCATCTGGAATGCAAAAGATCCCGCTCCAACAAAAGATGGGAATCCCGACAATCAGGCGGGGTGAAACGGCCGATTTTTGGCGCGTCGGGCCTGTCGAGACGCCTTCACCCCCGCCCGCCGATCCGCCATAGGATGGGTCTATGGCCAAGCTCTATTTCTACTACGCCTCGATGAATGCCGGGAAGTCGACCACGCTGCTCCAGGCCGACTTCAACTATCGCGAGCGCGGCATGGCGACGATGTTATGGACCGCCGCAATCGACAACCGCTATCGCGAAGGCACTGTGGTCTCGCGGATCGGGCTCGAGCGCGAGGCCAATCTGTTCGACCGCGATACCGATCTCGAAGCCGCGGTCCTGGAAGAGCATGGCCGTACGCCCCTTAGCTGCGTGCTGGTCGACGAAGCCCAGTTCCTGACCCGCGCTCAGGTATTCGGACTCGCGCGCATCTGCGACACGCATGGCATTCCGGTCATCGCCTATGGGTTGCGCACGGACTTTCAGGCCGAACTGTTCGAAGGCTCCCAATATCTCCTCGCACTCGCCGACAGCCTCAACGAGATCAAGGCGGTGTGCGGCTGCGGGCGCAAATCGACCATGAACCTGCGCGTCGACGCGCAGGGGCGTGTCGCGCGCGAGGGCGAGCAGACCGAGATCGGCGGCAACGACCGCTATGTCGCCATGTGCCGTCGTCACTTCATGGTGGCGCTTCGTGACGGCATGCTTCCCGACTATCGCTGATCGTCCTAACGTCGCGGCAACGTTAGGAGTCTTTCACGCATATGCTGACCACCCGTCGTGAATTGCTCGCCGGTGCCGGCGCGCTTGGCGTCGCCGCCGCGATGCCGACCTGGGCGCAGGCAGCCCCCGGCGACCGTCGGGCAACGCTGCTACTCGACACGATAGCGAGCGAGTTGCTCAACGATTTTCCCGAAACTGCGGCGGGGCTCGGTATCGACACCGGGCCGCGCGCCGCGCTGCGCAGCCGCTTCGGCGACCGCAGCCACGAGGCGGATATGAAGCGCGCGCAGCGGTGCGCCGCACGGCTCGCACAGCTCCGCGGATTCAACCGGCACGGCCTCTCGCCTGCTACCGCCCTCGACCTCGACGTCTGCCAGAGCGCGCACGAACTGGCGAATGCCGGTTGGAAGGAGATGCCTGTCGGAGACAATGCGATCTTCAACACCAATACTAGCTACCGCAGCACGCCCTATGTCGTGGCGCAGAATACCGGCGCTTATGTCGAGCTGCCCGACACGCTCGAAAATCATCATGATGTTGCAAATGCCGACGATGCCGACGCCTATCTCGCCCGGCTCGAAAGCTATGCGCTCGCGCTCAATGGCGAGACCGGGCGGCTGATCACCGATCAGGCCAAAGGGGCGGTGCTGCCCGGCTTCCTGATCGACATCGCGACCCGGCAGCTGGCGGGGATGCGCGACCAACCCATCAAGCAATGGAGCATCGTCGAAAGCTTCGCCGCCAAATGCGCGAAAGCTGGCCTGCCCGCCACTTGGGCGGAGAAAGCGGAAAAGGCCTGTTCGGGCCTGATCGCCCCCGCGCTGGGCCGACAGATCGACGCCTTCGGGCTAGGCCGCGCGAAGGCGAGCGACGTGCCCGGCATCTGGGCGCGGCCCGATGGCGAGGCTTATTATGCCTGGCTGATCAAGGCGGGGACCACCGCCGACATCACCCCCGATCAGCTCCACGCTCTGGGCGTTGAGCAGAACAAGGCGCTCAATGCAGAGATCGATACACTGCTGAAGAAGCAGGGCATTACCAAGGGAAGCGTCGGCGACCGGCTGACCGCGCTCTCCAAACGACCCGATCTGCTCTTCTCGAACGACGATGAAGGCCGCGCCAAATTGCTGGCTTATCTCAACGGCCGCATCGCCGATATCCGCACCCGCCTGCCACGCGCCTTCGCGACGATGGTGCGGGGTAATCTCGTCATCAAGCGCGTGCCGCCCGCAATTCAGGACGGCATGCCCGACGGCTATGCCGGCCCGGGCTCGATCGACGGCAGCACGCCAGGCATCTATTATATCAACCTCAAGGATACATCGAACTGGCCGCGCTACGCGCTGCCCACGCTCTGCTATCATGAGGGCATTCCCGGCCATGTCTGGCAGGGCGAATATAGCTATAAGCTCCCGCTGATCCGCTCGCTGCTGGCGTTCAACGCCTATTCGGAAGGTTGGGCGCTCTATTCGGAGCAATTGGGTGACGAGCTTGGCGCCTATGCCAACGATCCGCTCGGCCGGATCGGTTATCTCCAGTCGATCAATTTCCGCGCTTGCCGGCTGGTGGTAGACAGCGGCATCCACGCCAAGCGCTGGAGCTTCGATCAGGCGCTCGACTGGTTCGCGCAAGGGACGGGCCAGCCGCGCGAACAATTGCGTGCCGAGCTCAACCGCTATTGCTCCTGGCCCGGCCAGGCGTGCGGCTACAAAATGGGTCATAATGAGATCAACCGGCAGCGCACGCGGGCGGAAAAGGCGCTGGGCGGCCGCTTCGACCTGCGGACTTTCGACGATGCGATCGTGCTCGGCGGTAACATGCCGCTCACCACACTCGCGCGTGTCGTAGACCGTTATATAACGAGCCGGCGCAGCTGATTGGTTTTGCGCCGGAAACAACCCGCCGACAAATAGAACCGCAACGCCAGCTGCGCGTTTGTCGCGGATGGCTCGCTATTATCTGCACATCGTCAATGGCGGCGGCTACTCGGAGGATCCTGAAGGTCAGGAGCTGACCGATCTCGAGGCGGCGCGGACGGCGGCAATCGAGGGCGTGCGCTCGATACTCAGTGAGGAGGCCCGGCAGGGGCAGCTCGATCTGGCCGGCAGTATCGAGATTGCCGACGCGGACGGGAACATCCTGCTCAGCGTTCCTTTCAGCGAAGCGGTCGAATTGCGACTCGACAGGAAAGGCGCGTGATCGAACGGCACCTCCTCAAGCTGCGGGCGCGCGACACGGTCAGTCCCGAGGAAGAACATGCGATCCGCGATGCGATAGGGGAAGTTCGCTTCCTCCCGGCGGATCATGTTGCGGTCCATGCGGGCCGCATCGTTGATTACAGCATCATGCTGCTCGAAGGGATCATGTGCCGCTACAAGGATCTGAGCGACGGCCAGCGCCAGATCACCGAATTGCACATTGCGGGCGACTTCGTCGATCTGCACAGCTTCACGCTCAAGCGGCTCGATCACAGCATCATCACGATGACGCCTTGCCAGGTCGCGATCGTGCCGCACGCCAATCTGGAGCGGATCACCGAACGGCTTCCTCATCTCACCCGGCTCTACTGGTTCATGACCAACATGGACGCCGCGATCCACCGCGAATGGGAAGTGTCCCTCGGCCGGCGCAGCGCAGCGTCACGAATCTCGGCCCTGTTGTGCGAACTGAAATTGCGGTCCGAAGTCGTCGGGATGACCGACGGAATGACTTATAGCCTCGAACTGACCCAGACCGACCTTGCCGAATGCGTCGGCCTGACCCCGATCCACGTCAACCGCACGCTCAAGGAGCTGCGCGAAAAGGGTTTGGTCCAGTTCCGCAGCGGCCGCGTCACGATCAACGACTGGGATGGCCTGGTCCGCGTGGCCGAATTCGATCCCGCCTATCTCTATCTCGAAAAATGGCGAACCTGAGCGTACCCCTTGCGGCTGACGCGTACCACCCCACCTTGCAGGCTCCTTTCGGGAGCAAGTGATGAGCAGCAAGCCGATCCGTATTCCGGGACCCGACCACCCCATCACGATTGCGCCTTGTCCGGGCCGCGTCATGGTGAAACTGGGCGACGCGATCGTCGCCGACAGCCGCAACGCGCTGACCTTGGCCGAGGCGAGTTATCCGCCGGTCCATTATATCCCCCGCGCTGACATCGACATGGCATTACTCGAAGCAAGCAGCCACAAAACCTATTGCCCCTACAAGGGCGACGCTTCCTACCTGAGCGTGCGCGGCGGCGACGCGCGCCTTGCCAACGCGGTGTGGGGCTACGAACGTCCCTATGATGCGGTCGCTGAGATCGCCGACCATATGGCCTTCTATCCCGACCGTTTCACGATCTCAGCCGGCTAGTCAGTTCAACATCCCGCGTGCGCGTGCCGCGGGACCGACGACCTCGATCCTTCCCGCAAAAACCTGCCCGGCATAATCGCGGGGTAACACCGCGAGTTGCGCGGCCGTGTCGATGCCGTTCATCCCTGGCCTGTCGGAATGGCGTTCCACATTGCCGATCAGCACCACCGCGGAATTGGCCCGCGCCATCCGCTGCACGAACAGATTGGGCCAGCCCCACACGGCCTTGCGATAGTTTAGCGGCACCATCACCACTGCGTTGCGGCACGCGTCCGGAATCGCTCCGCTCCAGCCTATTGCGAGGTAGCGGATCACGCAGGTCTTCATGCCCTGCTGGCTGCCGACACGCAGGGTCGGCGCGAGCTCACGAAGACGCGCCGCCGGCCGATCGCCGCCGATCACCTGGATCCGTTGCGGATTGACGCGGTGGCGCCGCAGATAGGCAAATAGCAGATCCGCCTCATCCGGATTGTTGCTCTTCATGACCAGCATGAAACGACGGCCCGGGAAGGCGTCGAGCATCTCCGCCAGCGTTGGCATCGCGCCAACAAACTTGCCGCGGAAGGGGTAGGTGCGGCCTTTGTCGGCCGTATAGCCGTAACCGATATCGAGCTTCTTGAGCTGGGCAACGGTCAAGTCCCAGGGCGAGCCATGGCCATCGGTGCGGCAATCGACCTTGGCGTCGTGAAACACGACATAATCGCCATCCCTTGTCGGCTGAACGTCGATATCGGCGATGTCCGCCCCGAGCGCGAAGGCGCGCCCCACGCCGGCGATCGTATTCTCGAGATAAGCATGGGTCGGCGGGAGCATCCGATCGCCTTTGCAAGCGTAGAGCGACAGGCCGCGTTCGTCGAAATGCTGGCTCAAACCAAGATGGGTGATCAGGCTGACCCTGCCCGGCCTTCCCCAGATCCAGGACGCGTTTGCGGTGTAGACGATCGCCGTAACGACGCAGATGCCGATCGCAACCTTCAGCCAGGTGCGCATCCATCCCTCCCAAGTCAGCGACCGCTACCATGCTCCGCAAGCGTGGGCGACCGCGATCTCGACCGTTTCGGCCTGCACACGCAGCGGCCCGGCATCCCGGAAACTGGTGCCGTCTTGTGAAGTGCTTTATGGCTCGACCTGGAGGCTGGATCGCCTCGAAAAGCATAACCGGCTATCCAGCCGGCCAGGAGATGCAGGTGGCGACTTCCGGCAATTGGACTTGCCCGACCTGCCAGGTGCTCCGGAAGACGCAATTCTGCTCGCGATGCGGTGAAGAGCGTCTGCGGCTGAATGATCTCACCGCCCGCGACATGCTGACCCAGATCGCCAAGGGCTTCAGTTCGATCGATGGGCGGCTGTTCAGAAGCTACCGGTCGGTTTTGACGGCGCCCGGCGCGCTCACGGCTGCGCATATCGGCGGCCAGCGACGCAGCTTTCTCGGGCCCTTCGCCTTGTTCTTCGTCGCCAACGCCCTCTTTGTCGCGGTCCAGACCGTAACCGGGACCAACATCCTGTCTTCGCCGCTCGACTCGCATCTGAACAATCAGGATTGGAGCGACCTTGCCCGCACGATGGTGGATCACCGCCTCGCCTCGCGTGGCATCAGCCTCGCAGCCTACCGACCGACGTTCGACAAAGCGGCAGTCTTCAACGCAAAGGCGGGCATGATCGCGATGGTGCTCGCTTTCGCCCCACTCCTCTTCCCGACGTTCCGATCAAGGCATCGACCTGCCGGCGCGCACCTCATCTTCGCGCTGCATCTCTACGCCTTCGTGCTGACTTTGCTGTGCGTGTCGCTGCTCATTTCCGTTGCAGAGCGTCTCTTGGGCGGCGGCGGGCTGGGCTCACCGATCGTGGACCTGGCGCTATCGCTGTTCAACGTCGGCGCCTGTTCCCTCTATATCTATCTGGCGATCGGGCCTGCCTATGGCGCGCGCGGGACTTCGCGTTTGCTCAAGACTGTCTGGCTCGGGGCAGCGGTGGCGGTGCTCTTTGTCGGATACCGCTTCGCGATCTTCCTGATCACCTTCTACACGACCTGAGCGCCGGCGCCGCTAGCCGGCGGGCTCCGATCAATAAGCGCGTGCGACCGCGAACTCGACCGCTTCGACCAACGCCGCCTTGGCAGGCCCGCTGCCAACGCCTGCGAGCGCATCGATCGCGCGCTGGCCGTAATGGCGGGCGCGCTCGAGCGTGTCGGAAATGGCATCGCTCTGGGTGAGCAGGCTCGTTGCGTGCGCCAGATCTTCATCGGACGTGCGATGCCCCTCCATCGCCTCGCGCCAGAAGCGGCGTTCGGCCTCGTCGCCGCGCGCATGCGCCAGAATCACGGGCAACGTGACCTTGCCGTCGCGGAAATCGTCTCCCGCATCCTTGCCCATCGTCGCCTCGTCCGACGCATAGTCGATCGCATCGTCGACGAGTTGGAAGGCGATACCGAGATAACGGCCGTAGGCGTCGAGTGCCTCCTCGATCGCCTGGTCGCGCTCCGCCACCACCGCGGCGATGCGGCAGGCGGCAGCGAACAGGGCCGCGGTCTTGGCGCCGATAATGTCGAGATAGCGTTCCTCGCTCGTCTCGATCCGGCGCTGCGCGGTCAGCTGGTTGACCTCGCCCTCGGCGATCACCGCGCTCGCGTTCGAAAGGATCTTGAGGACGCGCAGGCTGCCATCCTCGACCATCAGTTCGAACGCGCGGCTGAACAGGAAATCGCCGACCAGCACGCTCGCGGGATTGCCCCAGATGATGTTGGCGGTGCGGCGCCCGCGGCGCAGGCCGGAACCGTCGACCACGTCGTCATGCAGCAGGGTCGCGGTATGGATGAACTCGACCGCCGCGGCCAGCTTGTGGTGGCGCACGCCGGGATAATCGAGCAGCCGCGCGCAGGCCAGGGTCAGCATCGGCCGCATGCGCTTGCCACCACCCGCGATCAAGTGACCGGCAAGCTCGGGAATCAGCGGTACGTCCGACTGCATCCGCGTCAAAATGACGCTGTTGACCTGATTCATGTCCGCGGCCACCAGCTGGATCATCGGATCGAGCGAGGGCGCATTCGTGCGGTGGAGCGGCGTAACCGTGGCGGCCATTGCGCGCGCCCTTTGGCCCCTGGCGCGCGCAAACGCAAGTCGGAGGCAAGCCGGGCGCTTGCACCTGAAGGCGAGCGCCCGCATGAGGGCGACGGACCGAAGGAGATTCACGACGTGGCCGACGCGCAGCTCGACGAATATCGCCAGAGCATCGACAATATCGACGCGGCCTTGATCTTCCTGCTCGCCGAGCGGTTCAAGGTCACCAAGGCAGTCGGCGCCTATAAGGCGAAAGCGGGCCTCCCCCCCGCCGATCCCGGCCGCGAAACTGCACAGATCGCGCGCCTGCGTGCGCTCGCCCAGAGTGCGCATCTCGACCCCGATTTTTCGGAGAAGTTCCTGCGCTTCGTGATCGACGAGGTGATCCGTCACCACGAGCGGGTGCGCGACGAGCAGGGCTAGGCCCAACGGTCACCCCGGACCTGTTCCGGGGTCCACCCATCATTCTCAACCAGCTCGTTTTGGGCCCGGTGGATGCCGGAACAAGTCCGGCCTGACGGTTAGGCGGTTGGCTCAACCGATCCACGCAGCTAGACGACACACATGCATTACGAACAGCAATATCTCGACCTGCTGCGCCAGGTCTGGGAGCATGGCGATGAGCGCCGCGACCGCACGGGCGTCGGCACGCGCAGCCTGTTCGGCGCGCAGATGCGATTCGATCTTTCGGACAATCGCATCCCGCTGCTCACCACCAAGCGCGTCGCGTGGAAGACCGCCGCGCGCGAACTGTTCTGGTTCCTCAGCGGATCGACCAATATCCGGCCGCTGGTCGCGGAGAAGGTCCATATCTGGACCGACTGGCCGCTCGACAAATATCGCCGCGCGACGGGCGAGCAGATCGACCGCGACGCATTCGAGGCACGCATCCTGGCCGACGACGCCTTCGCCGCCGAGTGGGGCGAGTTGGGCCCAGTTTATGGCAAGCAATGGGTCGACTGGCCGCGTTACGAGGCGGCAGATGAGCCCGGCCTCTACAAACGGGGCCACGGCATCAACCAGATCCAGGCCCTAGTCGATTCGCTCCGTACCAACCCTGCCTCGCGCCGCCACATCTTCACCGGCTGGAACGTCGCCGAACTCGAGGGGATGGCGCTGCCGCCCTGCCACATGACCTACCAATATCATGTCTCGAACGGGAAGCTGTCGGGTATGCTGTGGCAGCGTTCGTGCGACCTCGGCCTCGGCTTTGCCTTCAATGTCTTCTCGGCGTCCTTGCTGATCGCGATGCTCGCCCAGCAATGCGATCTGGAGCCGGGCGAACTCGTCTGGAGCGGCGGCGACGTCCACGTCTACCTGAACCATCAGCATCTGGTGGAGGAGCAGCTGGTCCGCACGCCGGAGGGCGAACCCCGGCTGAAGCTGCTACGCAAACCGCCCAGCATTTTCGATTATCAGATCGAGGATATCGAGGTGAGCGACTACGCCCCGCAGGCGCATATCGCGGCGCCAGTCGCAGTATGAGGCGGCTGATTCTGGCGGCGCCGCTGCTGGTGGCGGCCTGCACGACGCCGCCGGCGCCTGTTCCCCAGGTCGTGGCTCCTCCGCCCACGCCGCTGGTGGTGCCGGCCAAGCCGGTGCTGCCGACCGACTGGCGTGACCGGCCTTATTCGCCCGGCACCTGGCATTATGCTGACCATGTCGCGACTTATGGGCCAGAGAGCACGCCGCCCTTACTGACGATGCAATGCGACCCCGGCCGCCGCCTGATCGTGATCTCGGTCGCGGGCAGCGCCACCATACTCACCATTCGCACCTCCTACGCCCAGCGCGACTGGCCGGCGCAGGCCAATCCTGATGGGCGTAGCCAGATCAGTTTCGCCGCCACCGATCCGCAGCTCGACCAGATCGCGTTCAGCCGCGGCCGCTTCTCGGTGAGCGGGCCCAACCTGCCCGAAATCGACATTCCTGCTTGGGCCGAACCCAGCCGCGTGATCGAAGATTGCCGCAATTGACCCGAGATTGATCGAGATCAGGAACTAGCCCCGCTCCGTTCCGTTTATCGCGCGTTCATGCAGCGCAGGAGGCGGCGGTGATCCGCAAGCTCAAATCCGGGGAATATCGGCTCTATTCGCGCAAGAAGGACGCTGAAGGGAAACGCAAGAATCTCGGCACGTTCGACAGCAAGGAGGCCGCGCAAAAGCACGAGCGCGAAGTCCAATATTTCAAGAAACATTAGGCCGGTGGCAGTCCGGCATTGGTCACAGAACGTGACCGCGCATTCGAACGCGCTCGATCTTGATCGCGACGTGTTCACCAAGCACGATCCGCACGAGATTGCGCTGTCGCTCAAGCATTCGGCCGAATCCAGCACGCGCCGCAAGGGCACGGCCTTTCAATCGGCGATGTCGATGCTGACCTTCTACATCAACCGCGCGGGACAGGATCTCGACGACAAGCAGCGCAAGGTGCTGGAGCGCGCCAAGGACGAGCTGCGTACCCTGTTCGGCAAGGAGCCGACGCGAAGCAAAGTATCCTGACGCGAAAATAATAGATTTCAAGTCTTGTTCGCGAGCCCCGAATGACTCACATTCGATCTTGCTCTTCAACTTAGCGAAAGGAGGTGACCGATGTCTCATGGTTCAGCTGGGAGGTCGGTTCTGTCCGTTCGGGAGACGCATTTCTAACCATCGTTAGGAACGCTGGGGTCTCCCGGGCCGAACATCCGGCCGCTGACCCATGTTGGAAGGGTCGCCCGACGATGGCCGGGCGGCCCTTCTTTCGTTGGAGCGATGACGTGTAAGTGGCGACCAGGGCTTTAGGGCGGCCCGACGAACGGGCCGCCCATGCCCCCCCGCCTTAGCTGAATCGCAGGCGCACAGAGCGCCGCCTCAAGGCTCCTCCCGTCATCCCGAAGCCCATGATCATCAAAGCCCAGCTCGCCGGCTCGGGCACCGCGTTGAATGCAGGCTGGTTGAGCGCCCATTGGCCGATGGTTTGGCCCGTTGCCAACCCGATCTCATTGTCGAAGCGGAAGTGGATCCCGCCCCACAAGCGACTGTTCGCCGCATCTTGCGCGGCCTCGCCGATGCCCGTGAAGCACCGTGTGTCGGGTCCGATCGTGTCACAGAAGGCCTGATCCTGGACCAACGACAGCAGCACGGTCGAGGCGGCGCCAGACTGCAACGAATGGGTCGACGGATAGCCCGGATGCGCCGGCGTGCCGAACAGCGGGCTCCAGTTCGGGTCGCCCAGCGTATCGGCGATCCCGTCATTGTCGCCCTCCCGAATGGCCGTGACCGGTCGCCAGAAGTTATAGGTGTATTTCGCGTCGAACCCGGCGATCAGGGAATCCGCAACGGCCGCGGACAACTTGGCCATGACCTGTGCGTTACCAAACGTCGATAGTCCGTCATCGGCGATAACGTCGACTCCGATGCGGATCCAGGTCGTGCCGTTCGACGCATCCCAGAACAGCGCACTGTTGGTCTGATCCGCGGTTCGCGTTGCGCTCGTGGCAGACCCGATCTCCTTCACCTCATTATAGGCGGCGAGATATTCGGCGCTGTCGAGGCTGGGCGGCGCGGCCGGGCGAAATTGCGAACCCGAGTTCATCAGGAACGGAGTGACCCCGCCCCACTGGGGAACCGCGGCGGGTCCGTAGCCCGGAGGCGTGGGGCGCCACTCCCCGGGAAGCGTACCGGGAACATAGTTGACCACGGCCGTTGAACCATCATTGCTCCGCGCGGCGAGCATCGCCGACGCATAAGCGGCGCCAGTTGCCACACCGTTATTCTTGGCCGTCCCCGCACCGACCTGTGCCAGGCTGGAGGCCAGCGCCGAGTCATACGACGCCGCTTGGGAAGGATTAACCGCGACCAGCACGTCGTGCGCGGCTTGCGCAGCGGCAGCGCGAACATTGCCGCCTGGTGCGCTCACGCCGAGATTATAATAGTGGCCGGCCCCGTTGCTTGTCCGGTTCACCGCGTCATACATCGCCGTATTCATCATCGCGATGGCCCGCGCCTGCGCCGGTGCCGAACCGCCGACCGACTTGATTGCGAGATCATTCCAGAAAAGTATCGGATCGCTCGTGACGTCGATCGCGGCGGCTGCCGGGTAGGCGCCGAACAATAGGCCGGCGGAAAGCAACACGTGAGATACTCTCATGACCTTCACTCCCTGTGTGTTTGAGCGCGGCCGAAAGGACCCTGGCTCGCCAGCAGATTGACTCGGGAAGGGGTTGCGGGACAGGATGAGGACCTGACGAAGTGCTGATCATTTGCCGATCGGGAAGGACCGGCGTTGAACTACGCGGCGCGCATCGACCTGGGGCAGGAGCAGGACTTCCAGCTCGGCGAACTGTCCATTCGGCCGTCCTTGCGGCAGGTGGCCGATCGAGCAGGGCGGTCCGAGGTCGTGGAACCCCGGGTCATGCAAGTTCTGGTG
>Ga0070675_100003350_pt1 | contig 12139 bp, 11 predicted proteins | sample KBSM43metaG_FD_65343 | JGI IMG/M metagenome (GOLD analysis project Ga0070675, IMG submission 65343) | Miscanthus rhizosphere microbial communities from Kellogg Biological Station, Michigan, USA - KBS M4-3 metaG | ecosystem: Host-associated > Plants > Roots > Rhizosphere > Soil ...
CGAACCTCGGCTACACCGACAGCCGTGGCTATCTTTCCAATCCGTACAAGCTCGTCGAGGTCGCATTCATCGACCCCGCACAGCAGTTCCTGTCGCCCTCGCCCGATGCGTTGTTCGTCAACGTCGGTGCCATCTTCGAGACACGGCCCGACTTTCGCAAGCAGTGGCTCGTCAATCTGCGTTACGCGCAATACGTTGACGCGACCGACGCGGGACTGCACGTCAACTACACGTACTTCAGCGACGACTGGGGCATTCGCGCGCATACGCTGGAGCTCGAGTGGGCGCAACCATTGAGCGACAGTTGGATGTTCACGCCGATGGCGCGCTACTACACGCAAACGGCCGCGAATTTCTACACGCCTTATCTCGTCACCGACCAGGGCCAGTACAACACGCGAACCGATCCGGTCACGGGCCAGCCAAGGACCGTGCCATTCGACCTCTCCAAGCTGCCGCCTTACTACTCGAGCGACTACCGCCTCTCAGCGTTCGGCACGCTGGGTGGCGGCTTCACGCTCACCCGACAATTCGCCAAAGGCGTGACGGCGTCGCTCGGCTACACGTATTTCCGGCATGCCGGAAATCTGAAGTGGAACGGCGGTGGCGAAGGCGCGTACGCCGACTTCGACTGGTGGCTACTCAACGCGTCGCTGACCTTCGACCTGAGCTACGCCGGCACTCTCCTGACGTCGGCCCACGCGGTGCACGGCCACGCCGACCACGCAGTGCCCGCCGGCGTCATGTTCGCCCACATGCTGCCGAAGGCCGGCGACTGGATGGCGGGGTTGCGCGCATCGGCAATGCGCCAGGCCGGCCCGTTCCGCCACGGCGCGCAAACGGTCGACGATGCGCAACTGCGCGTGTCGGGCTGCGGAAGCACGCCATGCCTGGCGGCGCCATCGTGGATGAACATGAGCATGTACATGCTCGAGCTCATGTATGCGCCGGCCGACTGGCTCACGCTCATGGTGATGCCGACGTACATGAACATGGACATGCAGTCGCGCGGCCTTCTGACGTCGACGGAGCAGGCCGCATTGCCGCCGGACGTGCAGGCGATGTACACGCATCACACCGGGCATCAGCACACGAGCGGCGGCATCGGCGACACGGGACTCTACGCGACGTTCCGTCTTCTCGACACGCCCGGAACCCGCGCGCACGTCACGCTGGGCGTCATCGCGCCGACGGGGAACGTGGGCCTGCGCTATCGCGATACGCATCAGATCGATGCTGGGTACCAGCATTACGGCATGCAGATCGGCAGCGGCACGTGGGATACCAATCCGAGCATCACGTATCTCCGAACAGCGGGACCGTGGTTCTGGGGCGCGCAGGCGAGCACCGTGATCCGCATGCAAAGCGCGAACGCATCGGGTTATGCGCTTGGCGACGTCGCGCAAGGGACCGCCTGGGTGGGATGGTCGTCCGAGACCGGTCTGTCCGCCACATTACGCGCCGCGTATACGTGGCAAGGCGCCATCCGCGGCGCATTCGACGGCACGATCTACACGCTATCGCCGCTCGACGAACCGTCCAACTACGGCGGCCGCTTCTGGGACGTGGGTGTGGGTCTCAACTACGCGTTCCAGGGCACGCTTGCGGGGAACCAGCTCGGCATCGAGTGGCTGCAGCCGGTGCACGACGACTTCAACGGATACCAGCTGACGCGCCGCGGAACGCTGACCGCCGTCTGGAATTATGCGTTCTAGCCTTTCGGCGGCCGCTTGGCGAGCTTGCGCTGCAGCGTGCGCCGATGCATGCCGAGCGCGCGTGCCGTGTCGGTGATGTTGCCCTGACGCTCGGCGAGCACTTTCTGGATGTGCTCCCATTCCACGCGCGCGACCGGCGCCGCCGAGGCCGCGACGCTGACTTCCGTCTGGCCGTCGGTACGCCCGAAAGCGGCGATGATCTCTTCGGCGTTCGAAGGCTTCGCGAGGTAATGCGTGGCGCCGACCTTGATCGCCTCGATCGCCGTCGCGATGCTTGCATACCCCGTCAATACGACAATACGCGAGTGCGGATCGAGCTCTCGCAGCCGCCGCACCAGCGCGAGTCCCGAAGGGCCGGGCATCTTCAAGTCCACGACCGCGTACCGCGGAGGATTGCGCTCGGCGCTGGCGATCGCCTGCGGCACGTCGTGCGCGACAGTCACGACGTACCCGCGGCCTTCCATCGCGCGCGCGAGCACGCGGCAGAACGTCGCGTCGTCGTCGACGATGAGCATCGGCATCACTGCACGACCACCGGCGGAAGAACCACGCGCGTGCAACACCCGCCGTCGGCGCGATTGAACAGCGACACGCTTCCGCCGAAGCGCTCGATCGTCGCGTTGGCGAGAAACAGTCCGATGCCGAGGCCGCCCTCGGAGCCCTTGGTGGAGAAGAAGAGCTCGCCGGCGCGCGAGCTCACCTCACCGGTGAGGCCCGGGCCGCGATCCAGGATGTCGATGACGACCTCGGCTTCTCCTGCGTGTCCCTTCACCTCGAAACCCGACGGCGACGCGTCCGCGGCGTTGTTGAGCAGGTTGAGGAGCGCCTGCTCGAGCGTTTGATCGGCGACGAGCGCAGGCGCATCGCGTCCCGACCACTGCACGTCTGCGGGAACTGCGGGACGCAGCAGCTGCCATCGGTCGACCGTCCGCATGAGGAAGACGTCCGCTGCCTCGGCCCCGCCGCCCTCGCCGCGCGCCGTCCCCGCGGCGCGCGCAAGCGCGTTGAGGATCGTCTTGCAGTGCGCGACCTCGCCTTGCAGGACCTCGACGTCGGAGGCGAGCTCGGCGTTGGCCGCATGGCGCCGCGCCATGTCCTCGGCCAGCACGCTCATCGTCGACAGCGGCGTGCCGAGCTCGTGCGCGGCGCCCGCCCCGAGCGTGCCCAGCGCGACGATGCGCTCGTTGCGCAGCGCCTCCTCCCGTGCGCGGGCGAGCTGCCGGTCGCGCTCGCGCACCGCCTGCGCAAGCGACGACACGTAATGCGCGACAAGACCCGCGCTCACCACGAATATCACCCACATGCCGATCAGGTGCTCGCTGAACGCCTTCGATTGCACACCGCCGTCGTGGACGTGCTCTTCCATGGGCACGGCCACCGCCAGGAGCAGCGAGTAGCACGCGGCCGTGAGGAATGCGAGCACCCAGGTGTGCCGGCGCGTGAGCAGATTCGCCGCCATCGTGAGCGGCAGCAGGTACAGCGATACGAGCGGGCTCGTCGAACCGCCGACGAAATACAGGATCGAGGTGAGCGCGGCGATCTCGAGCACGAAGTTGACGAGCAACGCCTTCTCTCCGACGCTGCCACGCGCGCTCACGTACCAATGCAGCGCGACGTTGACGAGGACGAGTCCCGCAAGGCCCGCAATCACCGGCGGCCAGGGAATGGGCGTGTCGAAGATGGCGTGCAGACTCAGCACAGATGCGGACACCAGCACCATCACGGCGTAGCGGAAGCCGATCAGCCGGCGCAGCGCGGACGGCGCACCGGTGAAATCGAGGGAAATCGCGGGCATCGGGCAATGGTAACGGCCGGCGTGCGGTTCGGCCATACTGCGCGTCGTGCCCACGCCTATCGAATGCGACCTCCTCGTCGTCGGCTCCGGGGCGGCCGGCCTTTCCGCCGCGGTGACGGCCGCGCATCACGGTCTGCGCGTCGTCGTGGCCGAGCGCGAGCCGGTGTTCGGCGGCACGACGGCGTGGTCGGGCGGATGGATGTGGACGCCGTGCAACCCTCTCGCGCAACGGGCGGGCATCGTCGAAGATGTCGCGCAGCCGAGGGAATACCTGCGCAACGTGCTCGGCTCCCACTTCGACGAGCGTCGCGTGAATGCCTTTCTCGACGCAGCGCCGCGTATGGTTGCATTCTTCGAAAGCCATACGGCGCTTGCATTCGAGAGCGGCACGACGATTCCCGATACGTACGGAACGCTGCCGGGCGCCGGCACCGGCGGCCGATCGGTGATCGCGGCACCGTACGACGCGCGCGCGCTCGGCGATCTCGTCGCGCGGCTGCGCGAACCGTTGCGCGAGACGACGTTCCACGGTCTCACGATCCAGGCGGGGCCCGACCTGCGTGCCTTCATGAACGTGACACGCTCGCCGCGCGCCCTGGCGTACGTCGCCGGGCGCGTCGCGAAGCACGTCGTCGACCTCGCGATTCACGGCCGGGCAATGCAGTTACGCAACGGACTTGCCCTCGTCGCCCGTCTTCTGCGCTCCGCGGCCGATCGCAGCGTGGAGCTTCGCTGCGATGCGCGCGCGTCGCGTTTGTTGCCGGTCGATGGACGCGTTCATGGTGCCGTGCTCGCGACGCGCAACGGTGAAATCGAAGTGCGCGCAAGACGCGGCGTCGTGCTCGCTAGCGGCGGCTTTCCCCACGACGATGCACGGCGGCGCGCGACATTCCCTGCGCCGGACCAGCACTGGGCGCTTGCGGTGCCATCGGCTGCGGGCGACGGTGCGCGTCTTGCCGAATCGGTGGGCGGTATCTTCGATAGCTCGCTCGCGTCGCCGGGCGCCTGGTGCCCCGTCTCGCTCGTACCGTATGCAGACGGCAGCGTCGGCCGCTTTCCACACATCATCGAGCGCGGCAAGCCCGGCATCATTGCAGTGCTCGCCAGCGGCCGCCGATTCTGCAACGAGGGCAATGGGTATCACGATTACGTCGAAGCGATGCTGCGTGCCGTGCCTGACGGCGACGAAGTCGCGTCCTGGCTCGTGTGCACGCGCGCGTTCCAGCGACGTTACGGCCTCGGCGTTTCGCGACCGAGCCCCCTGCCGGTCGCACCGTTCCTGCGGTCGGGCTACCTCAAGACCGGCCGCACCATCGCCGAGCTCGCGCGTAATTGCGGGATCGACCCGCAGGGCCTCACGGACGCGATCGCGGAATACAACGCGCATGCCAAGCACGGCGAGGACCCGTTGTTCGGCCGCGGCACGACGATCTACAACCGCTATCAAGGCGACGCGCGCGTCACGCCCAATCCGTGTGTGGCGCCCATCGAGCGCCCGCCGTATTTCGCCGTCAAGGTCGTACCCGGGAGCTTCGGCACGTTCGCCGGCATTCGCACCGACGAGCACGCGCGCGTCGTCGACGTACGCGGCGATCCGATTCCCGGTCTTTACGCAGCGGGCACCGACATGGCGAGCGTGATGGGCGGTTACTATCCCGCGGGCGGCATCAACCTCGGGCCGGCGATGACGTTCGGCTATATCGCCGGATGCCACGCCGCGGGTCAGTCCGGATGATGCGCACCCGTCTCGTGCGCGCCGCCGATGGCCATGCCGACGCCGCCGCCGCCCGCGGCTGCGCCGCCGCCGCGACCGCTTCCGCCTGCGCCGCCGCCCGCGCGTTCACCACCACCACCGCGGCCTCCGGCGGAACCAGGCCGCGTCGGACCTTGCCTCGGGATATGAACGTCGGGTGGTACGGGATCGAGATCGAGAACGTCGCGGATGAACGTGCGCAACGAAACCACGAGTTCCGAGGTCTCGACCGTGCGACCTGCCGCCATGTCCCCCGCGGCCTTTGCAGCAAGGCGAACCTGCTCTTCCGTGCCGAGCAGGATGATGTCGGACAGTGCGGCCTCGACCGCGTCGCGCACGCGCCGCCGGCGGTCGGACACGCTGCTCTTGTCGCGGGCCGGCGAGCCGTCCGGCGCTTCGTCGTCGCGCAAGTCGCGCAGGTGCGTGGGGTCCACCGCGAGGTTGCCCGTGAACGATCCGCCGAGCGTGCGATACGCCGCGATCAGCGTGCGCAGCCGCTCGTTGATCTGCCGGTTCTCCCGCTCGCGCCGCAGCTGCACCGTCTGCATGATCAGCAAACGGATGCCGACGACGACGAGCGAGATGACCGCGAGGCCCGCCAGGGTGGTCAGGACCGATTGCCATGACGAAAAGTCGAGCGCGCCGTGCATGGGCGGATGATACGGCGGGCGCCAACCATCGCACGGTTATGGCCCGTTCGCTGCGCCCGTAGCGCATCGTGCCGCGGAACAGTAGGATCGCCATTTTCGATACTCGGGGAACCGGCATGATCCTTGGAATGAGCATCGCCACGTTCACGCTCGTGCACGGATCTACTCCGTGACCGCGGTCGTCGCGCTGTACCTCAACGTCTTCGTGCTGGTGGTGCAGGCCTTCCTCAAGATCGGCGCCTTGAAGGCACTGGCGCCAACGCAAGCCGAGCCGCCGTTCGTGATCGCGCAAGGCATCGTATTCGTCGCGTTCGTCGCGATCGGGTACCCCTGCGTTCGCCGCTTCCACCCCGAGACCGCCCAGCCGCAGCTGCGAACCGCGTGACCGAGAGTTCCGCGGGCACCCTCGACTGGGCCGTCTTCGCAGTGATCGTCGCCGTGCTGCTCGCTGTCGACATGACCGTCGCCGGGCGGGCCGATCGGTCGGCGTCCGTACGTCGCGCGTGGCAGTGGACGGCGGCGTGGATCGCCGCCGCCATCGCGTTCGGCGGCTGGATCTGGTGGCGGCTGGGCAGCGAACCCGCGATCGATTACGCGACCGCGTACGTCATCGAAAAGTCGCTCTCGATCGATAACCTCGCGGTGTTCGCGCTCGTGTTCTCGCAAACGGGCATCGTCGGGCCGCTGCAGCGGAAGGTGCTGACGTGGGGCGTCGTCGGCGCGCTCGTCATGCGCGCCGCGCTCATCGGCGCCGGCCTTTACCTCATCGCGAAGTTCCAGTGGATCATTTATCCGATGGCGGCGCTCCTGCTCTACGGCGCGTGGCAGATGGCAAGGCACGACAAGACGCGGCGGCTATGGGTGGAGACCACCTGCTCCCTGTGCTCGAGCTGGATCGGACGTTTGCTGCCCATCGCGCAGCGCCAGAAGGGCGGCCGATTCACCGTCCGCATCGACGGCGTCCGCCATGCCACTCCGCTGCTGGTCGCGCTGGTCGCGGTCGAGTCGGCGGACGCCGTCTTCGCCATCGACTCGATTCCTGCGGTATTCGCGGTCACGCAAGACCCTTTCCTGGTCTACACGTCGAATATCTTCGCGCTCCTCGGACTGCGGTCCATCTACGCCATCGTCGGCAACGTGTTCGAGCGGTTCCCATACGTGCGATACGCGCTTGCAGCGTTGCTTGTCTTCGTCGCGATCAAACTTGGCGCGTCGGCGTACTTTCACATTTCGCCGGCGATTTCGCTGGGGGTCATCGCCGGTATCCTTTTGCTGGCGGCCGCTGCCACGCGTTGGCTGCCCGAGCCCGCGCAATCGCTGCCGCCCCTCGTCGCTTGCAGCCATCGCGGCCAGGAGAGTTCCATCGAGGCCGCCGACACCGGCTGCACCGAATGCAAAGCGCTCGGCGAGACCTGGGTCAGCCTGCGGATGTGCACGACGTGCGGCCACGTCGGCTGCTGCGAGACGTCGGAGCACAAGCACGCCGAGAAACACTTCCAGGCAAGCGGCCATCCGATCATCCGCTCGCTCGAGCCGGGCGAGCGCTGGCGATGGTGCTACGTCGACAATGGGATCATCGCGTACGACTGAAGATGGGAAAACGCCATGTACGTTCCAAAGCATTTTGACGACACCCGGATCGAGGAGCTCCACCGCATCCTCGAGCACTATCCGCTCGGCGCGCTAGTGGTCGACGGCCCGCACGGGCTCGATGCGAACCACATCCCCTTCGAGATGGTGACAGCGGCCGATGGCACGTTCTCGCTGCACGCGCACGTCGCGCGCGCCAATCCCGTGTGGCAGGAGATCGCGACGGGCGCCGACGTGCTCGTGATGTTCCGCGCCGGCGACGCGTACATCTCGCCCAGCTGGTACCCATCCAAGCACGAAGAGCATCGGCAGGTGCCGACCTGGAACTACCAGGTCGTGCACGTGCACGGCAAGATCACCATCCACGACGACGTGCGCTTCGTGCGAGGTGTCGTCGCGCGCCTCACGCGGCGGCACGAAGGCCGCGCGAACGAGAAGCCGTGGCGCATGACCGATTCGGAACCGGCGTACATCGACGACATGCTGACGAGGATCGTGGGCATCGAAGTGGTGCCCGAGCGCATCGTCGTGAAGTCCAAGCTCAGCCAGAACAAGGAAGACCGCGACCGCGTCAACGCGGCCCGGGAGCTCGCGAACCGCGGGGAGCATGCGGTAGCGGAAGCGATGCTCGCCGCCGCCGCCGACAAGGACTGAACCTGCCTGGGAAGCCCACGCCCGCCTGGCAGGTCATCGCTTGTTCATGATTCCCCAGCGCTCCACGCTTTCGCGCATCTTCTTCATCTGATTGTCGGTCAGCGGCCACGCGGAGGGTGGGCGCGTCGGGCCGCAGTCGTTTCCGATGAGCTGCAGCGCGGCCTTCACGCCGGTGACGTTGGTGCCGTTCATCTCCTCGGCGCGCACGTCCTCGAACGGCGCCATGACGTCGATCAGCCTGGCCGCTTCCGTGTAGTTGCCAGCGTCGAGCGCACGATGGATCGCGACCGACTGCTCGGGCCACACGTTGATGAGCCCCGACGTGAATCCGCGCGCGCCCACCGCATAGAACGGCGGCGCCCATGGCTCGGCAAGGCCGTCGACCCACACGATTTCCGGCGAGCAGCGGCGGATCGCTTCGGCGAGGCGCATCGGTGTCGGGCTCGCCCACTTGACGCCCGCGACTCCCGGAACCTGCGTCAGCAACTGGATCGCATCGAGGCCGATTGCGTCGTTGCGGAGGTACAGCATGATCGGCAGGCCACCACCGGCGTCCGCCACGCGCTTGACGTACTCGACGACACCGCGCGGGGAGACGAACGGATCCGGCGGCTGGTGCACCATGAGCACTTGCGCGCCGGCCGCACGCGATGCCTTCGCGAGCGCGCACGCGTCGCCGACGCTCTTGCCCACACCGCCGATGAGCGGGGCGCGGCCGGCCAGCATCTCGGCGGCCGCGTGCACCATCTTCTCCGCCTCCGGTACGGTCAGTCCATAGAACTCGCCCGTATTGCCGTTGGCGACGAGCATGTGCACCCCCGCCGCTACGGCCCGGTCGATGATAGGCTTGAGACGGTCCGGTGCGATGTTGTCCGCGCTGTCGAACGGCGTCACGAGAATGCCGGAGATTCCCGACAGCGACTTGCGCAGCTTGGGGTCGATGCGTTCCATCAATTTGCTCCTCGTGGTTGCCTGTCTCTTACGACCAATGAGCACGCTTGCCGTCGACGAGGCGCGGCAACGCCGTGTTCGCCTCGCGCAACGACGCCGGCAAGAGCGCGTCGGGGAAATCCTGGTAGCACACCGGCCGCAGGAAGCGCCGGATCGCGAGCGTGCCCACCGAGGTCGACCGGCCGTCGGCCGTCGCCGGAAACGGCCCGCCGTGCACCATGGCATGCGCAACCTCGACGCCCGTCGGAAATCCGTTGATCAGGATGCGTCCCGCCTTCCGCTCGAGCGCGGGAAGGAGCGCGCTCGCGAGCGCCGCATCGCTGTCGTCCATCTGGAGCGTGACCGTGAGCTGGCCTTCCATCCGCTCGACGATCGCATGCATGCTCGCTTCGCTGTCGCATCGCACGAGCAGCGACGACGCGCCGAATATCTCATCGGACAGCGACGCGTCGGTCAGGAAACTCGTGGCATTCGTCGAGAACAGCGCGCTCTGGCCCGCATGCGGACCACTCGGCGACTGGCCGCGCCCCAATGCCTCGACTTGCGGATGCTGCGACAGTCGCTCCACGCCACTCGCGTACGCGGCATGGATACCCGGTGTCAGCATCGTGGCGGCGGGACACGACGACAGACCCGACGCCGCAACCGATGCGAACGCATCGAGCTCCGCGCCCTCGCGCGCGATGACGAGACCCGGATTCGTGCAGAACTGTCCCGCTCCCATCGTGAGCGACGCCACGAACTCGCGGGCGATCGCTTCGCCGCGCGCACGCAGCGCGTGCGGCAGCACGAACACGGGGTTGATGCTGCTCATCTCCGCGTACACGGGAATCGGCTCGTGCCGCTCGTTCGCGATCTTCTGCAGCGCGAGCCCGCCGCCGCGCGATCCCGTGAATCCGACCGCCTTGATGCGCGGATCGCCGACCAGCGCGCCGCCCAGCCAATTGCCGACACCATGCAGCAGTCCAAACACGCCCGCGGGCAGCTTGCACTCGGCAACGGCCGCCTGCACCGCGCGCCCGACGAGCTCGGAGGTGCCTGGATGCGCCGGGTGCGCTTTCACCACGACGGGGCAGCCCGCCGCGAGTGCTGAGGCGGTGTCCCCGCCTGCCACGGAGAACGCAAGCGGGAAATTGCTCGCGCCGAACACCGCGACCGGTCCCACGGGAACGTTGCGCAAGCGCAAGTCGGACCGCGGCACCGGCGTGCGGCCGGGCTGCGCATGGTCGATGCGCAAGTCGAGGAATGCGCCGTCGCGCACGACTTCGGCGAACAGTCGCAATTGACCGACGGTTCTTCCACGCTCGGATTCGATGCGCGCGCGGGGTAGTCCCGTCTCCTGCGAAGCGCGGTCGAGAAGCGGATCGCCGATCGTCAGAATCTGCTGCGCGATAGTCTCGAGGAACATCGCCCGCACTTCGAGCGGCGCCTCGCGATACGCATCGAACGCGTCCGCCGCGAGCGCACAGGCGCGCGCAAGATCGCTTGCGCCGGTGCCGGCGAACTCGGGCTCGAGCTGTGCGCCGTTCGAGGGATCGAGCGCGCGGTATCCGCCCTCGCTGCCGCGGACGATGCTGCCGCCGATCAGGAGGTCGCCTGTCAACATCAATCCACCTTCATGTTGCCTTCCTTGGCCACCCTTGCCCACGTCGCGTACGCCGGAACGGCGCAGGCAGCGGCCGCTAGGAGCGCCATGCCCATGGTTTTTTTCACGTTTCTCCTCTTCCGGGTGGGTTGGCCTGCTGCAACAGGATAGATCGTTCTCGCGCCGGGCCTGCGTTACGGGACGTCGACCGTCTCGCGCGGCCGATTGGCATACGTCGGGCGAATCCTACAGCGAATCCGCCGACCTGCCGCTGGCGCGCGTCGCGTTGCTTGTCCATGCTCGTTGATCGGCGCACGAGGCCGTTAGCCGATTCACCGGACACAGGAGAAAGCACAAATGGGCATCTTCAGCACCATCATGGACAAGATCTTTCATCATTCGAAGGCAGCGCAGCCTGCAACGCCGACCGAAACGCAGGCGGCGGCGCAGCAAACGCAGACGGGAACGTCCGCGCAGCAGGGGGCCGCGCCTCAACAGGCCTTGCGTAACGTCGACGTGGACGCGGTGCTAACGCAGCTCGCGTCGACGAAGGGCGGCGGCAACTGGCGCACGTCGATCGTCGATCTCTTGAAGATGCTCGACATGGATTCGAGCCTGGCGGCGCGCAAGACGCTGGCGCAGGAGCTCAGCGTCCACGCCGGCGCCGACGGCAGCGCTGAGCAGAACATCGCGCTGCAAAAGGCCGTGATGCAGAAGATCGCGGAGAACGGCGGCAAAGTGCCCGACAGCCTCAAGCACTAAGCAAGCTGCCTCAGTGCGCGTGCGCGGGAGGTTGTTGCAGCACCCCGCGCACCGCCTCCATGAACGCGGGATCCGGCGTGCCGCCGATGCGCTCGGTGCGCGCGACGACGCGCCCGTCCGCGTCGAGCAGGACGAGCACCGAGGTGTGGTTGAAGTCGCCGTTCGCCAGCGCGCGGTAGCGAACGCCGAGCAGCGCAGCTACCGTGCGCACGTCCGCGGGCTCGAGGCGTGCGAGCGTCCACTGCGCCCGGTCGAGTTCGCGATCGACGCGCAACTGGGCCAGAGCACGGGTCTTGTCGCGCGCCGGGTCCAGGCTCATGAAGGTTACGTGCAGGCGCGCGCGCTCGTCGGGCGTGAGACTCGCCTGCACCGCCTTCGCGCCATCGACCAGCATCGGACAAGTGAACGTGCACGACGTGTAGAACATGGACACGATCTGCGGCTGCCCGCGCTGGTCGCGCCAGGCCAATCGCTCCGCGCGGTCGTTCAGCAGCATGATGTCGGCCCGGTAAACCGAGTCGCGAGGCAGCGGCGCGGGCGTTGCCGCCGCAAGCTGCGTAACCAATGCCAACGAGACCGCCATCAGCAATACCTTCATTTCATCTCCTTGACACAACGAAAGCCGAGGCTCGTCGTGCTGTCCGCCGCTTCGAGCGACGACAGCATCGCGACGCGCATCAGCAC
>Ga0070675_100003355_pt1 | contig 12129 bp, 12 predicted proteins | sample KBSM43metaG_FD_65343 | JGI IMG/M metagenome (GOLD analysis project Ga0070675, IMG submission 65343) | Miscanthus rhizosphere microbial communities from Kellogg Biological Station, Michigan, USA - KBS M4-3 metaG | ecosystem: Host-associated > Plants > Roots > Rhizosphere > Soil ...
TGATTTGCCAGGGGCGGGCTGACGTCGTCTACGGATCGCGGTTTCTCGGACGCCATCGCGTGTTCCTGTTTACGCACTACCTCGGCAACCGTGTGCTGACGTTGCTTACAAACGTGCTGTACAACACGATGCTGACGGACATGGAGACCTGCTACAAGGTCATGAGGACCGAGGTCCTCCGGTCGATGAGCCTGCGATCAAACGGCTTCGGAATCGAGCCGGAACTCACCGCGAAGATTTTCAAGCGAGGCTACCGGGTATACGAAATTCCAATCACCTACGACGGACGGGGCTACGACGAAGGCAAGAAGATTGGATGGCGCGACGGCGTGGTCGCCTTGTGGGTGTTGCTGCGATACCGGTTCACTGAGTGAATGCCTTTCTACGGTTAATCGCCTTCGCCCGGCCCTATCGTGGCCGGCTTGCCGCTGCGGCGGCGGCGATGATCGTGTACGGCGCCGCGTCCGCGGGTGTCGCCGCGCTGATTCAGCCGATTCTCGATCGCGTGTTGCCGAGGCATGAAGAGCTTGCGCAGATCATCATCGCGATCCTTGCGCTGTATCTGATCAAAGGCGCCGGTGCCTACCTCTCCGGCTACTGGATGACCGACGTCGGACAGTGCGTCGTCCGCGATTTGCGAAACGTCCTGTTCACGCACATCCTCGGCCAGTCGGCCGCCTTCTTCTCGGGGCAGACGAGCGGACGACTGATGTCGCGCATCACCAACGACGTGGCGCAGATTCAGCAGGCGGTCTCCGAAACCCTTGGGGATCTTGCGCGCGAATCACTCGCGCTCGTCGGCTTCGCCGCGCTGCTGTTTTACTACGACGCCCGGCTTGCCCTGGTGTGCCTGACTGGTGCGCCGCTGGTGGTGTACCCGCTTGTCCGGCTGGGGCAGCGCGTGCGCCGCACCACGCGGCACAGCCAGGAGGCGCTCGCGCAGATCACGCACGTGTCGGCCGAAGCCTTCACCGGTCATCGCATCGTGAAGGCGTTCGGCGCCGAACAGCGGGAGACCGCTAAATTCCGCACCGCATCCGAAGGTCTGTATCGCACGAGCATGAAGGTGACAAGCGCGTTGTCGATTCTGCCGCCGTTGATGGAGTTCATTGGCGGCGTCGCCTTTGCGGTTGCTCTCTGGTACGGCAGTGAGGAGATCAGCGCCGGCCGGCTGACGACCGGCGAGTTCGTCGGCTTCATCGCGGCGCTGTTCATGATGTATGGACCGGCGAAGAAGCTGAGTCGTGTCAACGCCAACCTGCAGCAGGCGATCGCGGCCGCCGAGCGCATCTTCGAAATGCTCGATACTCATAGCGAAGTCCGCGAGAGTCCAGGTGCGATGGCGCTGCCGCGGTTCCGCGACATGATCGAGTTTCGCGACGTGCGGTTCTCCTACAACGGCGCCGACGATGCGACGTTGGGAGGCGTATCGTTCAGCGTGCGCGGGGGGCAAACGCTCGCGATTGTGGGGCGCAGCGGTGCGGGCAAGACGACGCTCGTCAATCTGATTCCGCGGTTCTATGACGTGACGGGCGGCGGGATTACCATCGACGGTCACGACATACGTGACGTCACACTCGCGTCGCTGCGCGGGCAGATCGCGATCGTCACTCAGGAGACGGTGCTGTTTGACGACAGCATCAGTGCCAACATCGCGTACGGCCGACCGGGTGCGTCACGGGCCGAGGTCGAGGCGGCGGCGAGGGCCGCGAACGCGCACGAGTTCATCATGGCACTCGACGGCGGATACAACACGACCATCGGCGAGCGCGGCCAGCGGCTGTCGGGCGGCCAGCGGCAGCGTATCGCGATCGCGCGCGCGATTCTGCGCGATTCGCCGATCCTCATCCTCGACGAGGCAACATCCGCGCTCGACGCGGAGTCCGAGATGCTCGTGCAGGACGCGCTGTCTACGCTGATGCTCAACCGGACCTCGTTTGTCATCGCCCATCGGCTGTCCACCGTTCGGCGTGCCGACGCGATCGTCGTCTTGGAGCGCGGCCGGATCATCGAAACAGGTCGCCACGAGGAGCTGCTCGCGCGTGGCGGCGCGTATGCGAAACTTTACGAACTGCAGCTTCAGGAAGAGCCCACCGACGAGCCCGAGCGCGTATGACATCACCGTTGAACGAGACCGCAGCCCGATGATCAAGTCGATGACCGGGTTCGCCTCGCTCACGCACGAGGATGACCGTGCCACGATCGGGGTCACCCTTCGAGCGGTGAACCATCGGTTTCTCGATTTACAGCTTCGAATTCCGCAATCGCTGGCGGAGGTCGAGCCGCGCGTTCGCGGGCTGCTGCAGAAGCGCGTGGCCCGCGGCCGCATCGAACTGCAGATATCGGTGCAGTTGAGAACGCCGGCGGCGCCGTCGATCGAGTTGAACGAAGAGTTCGCCAACGCGCTCTCCGCCGCGATCGATCGTGCGCGCGAGCGTGGCCTTGTGGCCGGTACGTTGACGCCCGGCGATCTGCTTCGTCTGCCGCAGGCCATCAGCGTGCGTGATCGGACGGCGGAACCCGACCCCGAAGCCGAGGCACAGCTGACGGCGAGCGTCGAAGCCGCCATCGAACAGGCCCTTGCCGATCTCGACGCGATGCGCGTTCGCGAGGGCGGCCATCTGCGTGCGGATCTCGATGGTCGCAAACATTCGCTGGCGTCGTTCATCACGCGCGTGGCCGAAGCGGCCGACGAGGGGCGGTCGGCGCTCGAGGCCCGGCTGCAGGACCGCGTGCGCGAGATTAGTCTCGATCTACCTGTGGACGAAGCGATGATCGCGCAGGAGATCGTGCGGACCGTTCAGCGCTCGGACATCAGCGAAGAAGTGACACGCTTCCGCGCGCACCTGTCGCATTGGGATGCGCTCACCGATGGCCCGGAACCGTGCGGCCGCAAGCTTGATTTTCTACTGCAGGAGATGAACCGTGAGGTGAACACCATCGGGTCGAAAGCCGACGGACTGCGCGTCTCGGAGCTGATCATCAACGCAAAGGCGGAGCTCGAGAAGATGCGCGAGCAGGTGCAAAATATTGAGTAATCGCGGCCTGCTGTTCATCGTCTCCGCGCCGTCTGGCACCGGAAAGACGACGCTCGTCGAGAAGCTGGTCCAGCGGATTCCGAACCTCTGTTTGTCGCGCTCGTATACGTCGCGCGCCGCGCGTCCCGGGGAGCAGGATGGCGTTGACTATAATTTCATAAGCCGTCAGCGCTTCGATGAGATGGCCCGCGCCGGCGAGTTCCTGGAGTGGGCGGACGTCTTCGGCAACTACTACGGAACCCGCGCCGGCGACACGCAACGCTGCCTCGCCAGCGGTCAGGACCTGGTGCTCGTCATCGATGTTCAGGGCGCCCGCCAGGTGCGCAGCAGCGGGACTGCCTCGATCGGGATCTTCGTGCTGCCGCCGTCGGCTCAGATTCTCGAACAGCGGTTGCGAGGCCGCAGCAAGGACTCGGAGGACGCGATTCGCAAACGGCTCGAGGCGGCGTGCCGCGAAGTCGGTGAATTTGCGTCTTATGAGTACGTCGTGGTGAACGACGAGCTCGACACGGCAGTGGAACGGCTGCGGGCGATCGTGCTGGCCGAACGCGCCCGCGTGCAGGCAATGCGGAAGACGGCCGAAAACATCATTGCGACATTCAAAGGAAGGCGGAGCTAACGTGGAACGAGCACCCAAGGAAAACCGGTTCGAATTCGTCGTCCTCGCAGGCAAGCGCGCGCGCCAGTTGCTGGCCGGCGCGGTCCCGCGCGAAGAGGGAAACAAGAAGATCGCGATCGCGCAGAAGGAAATCCTGCGCCGCAAGGTCGTCAAGGTGGAGGAATAAAACATCCAATCTCCAACTGCCAACCGCCAAGGGTGTGGAGGTTGGAAGTTGGTTGTTGGGAGTTGCCATGGCTCTCATCGCGGTCGGAGTCACCGGCGGCATCGGCGCCTACAAGTCCGTCGAGGTGTGCCGAGGACTCCAGAAGCGCGGCCATGACGTTGTCGCCGTCATGACGAGGGCGGCGACCCGCTTTGTCGGCCCGCTGACGTTTGAAGCGATCACGCGGCGCCCCGTCATCACCTCGCAGTGGAAGCCGGGTGCCAACGCGGATATCGAGCACATCGCGATTGCGGACGACATCGCGCTGCTGCTCGTTGCGCCGTGTACGGCGAACGTGATCGGCAAACTGGCGAACGGAATCGCCGACGACTTTCTCAGCTCTCTGTATCTGGCGACGAAGGCTCCTGTGCTCATCGCGCCCGCGATGAACACGAACATGCTCGCTCACCCGGCGGTGCAGCGGAATCTGCAGACGCTGGCGGCGCGCGGGGTGCATTTCGTCGAACCGGGCGAGGGGTATCTCGCCTGCGGATGGATTGGGAAAGGGCGCCTCGCGGAACCCGACGACATCGTAGCCGCCGCCGAACGCATCGTGTCGCCGCGCGATTCAGCCCTGCGCGGCCGCCGGGTGGTCGTCACGGCAGGGCCGACCTACGAGGACATCGATCCGGTTCGGTACGTCGGCAACCGATCGAGCGGCCGCATGGGCTTTGCGGTCGCAGCGGCGGCGCACGCCCGCGGTGCGAACGTGACGCTCGTGGTGGGGCCAACCGCCATCGAACCGCCGCTTTCCGACGAACTCGTCCGGGTGCGTCGGGCGACAGAGATGCGCGACGTGGTGCTGCGCGCTGCCGAACACGCGGATGTGGTCATCATGGCTGCCGCCGTTGCGGATTACACCCCCGTTGAGCCGGCGGAGGAGAAGATCGCCAAAGGCGACGCTCCGCTGACGCTCACGCTGCAGCGGACGCCTGACATCCTGGCGGATCTCGGCCGGCTGTCCGCTCGCCGGCCGACGCCTGTGGTGCTGGTCGGTTTCGCCGCCGAGACCGGAGACCTGCTGCGGAAAGCGCGCGAGAAGCGCGCGCGCAAGCACGTCGATCTCATCGTCGCCAACGACGTCACGACGCCGGGCGCCGGCTTCGACGTCGACACCAACGCGGTCACAATCATCAGCGCCGACCAGGAACAGACTCTTCCTCTGCAGAGCAAGGCTCGCGTCGCGGAGGCGATTCTCGATCGGGTCGAGCAGTTGCTGAAGACGCGCGCGGCCGCGGTAGATTCCTGATCCCGATGAGTGAACAACTAAAGGCGCACCTCGAGTTCTTCGAGGAACTCGGCATCGAGGGCGTCCGCCTCGAACCCGAATGGCGTGCGCGTCGTGAACCCGAACCCAGTGAACCCATTGAACCCAATGAACCCAATGAACCCGTGATCGCGCTCCAGGTGATCCGCGACGATCTGGGCGCGGATTGCTCGCGGTGCAAACTTCACACCCTTGGTCGCACGCAGGTCGTCTTTGGCGTCGGCAACCCGAACGCGGATCTGATGTTTGTCGGCGAGGCGCCAGGCGCGGACGAAGATATCCAGGGCGAACCATTCGTCGGTCGGGCGGGGCAGTTGCTGACGAAAATCATCGAAGCCATCGGTCTCAGACGTGAGGACGTGTACATCGCCAACGTGATCAAGTGCCGACCGCCTGGCAACCGCAATCCCGAGCCTGACGAAGTGGAGCAGTGCGAGCCGTTCCTGTTTCGTCAAATCGATACCGTGAAGCCGAAGGTGATCGTCGCGCTTGGCAAGTTCGCGGCGCAGTGCCTGCTGAGAAGCAACGACCCGATCACCCGCATCCGCGGGCGCGAATTCAAGTATCGCGACGCGATTCTGATCCCGACGTACCACCCGGCCTATCTGCTGCGGACGCCGTCGGCGAAGCGAGAGGTGTGGGAAGACATGAAAAGGGTTCGCGCGATTTTGCAGGGTGAATAGACGTGCGCCTGGTCGCCGTCGCAGTCCCCGTTCCTTTCCTCGATCTGCTTACTTACAACGTCCCCGATTCGCTGGCCATGCCGCCAATCGGTGCGCGCGTACGGGTCCCGGTTGGGACGCGCACGCTCACCGGCTGCGTCGTCCGGCACGACGCGCTCGTTGAAGTCGGGACGGACGTCAAGGACATCGCCGAGACGCTCGATCGCGAACCGCTGCTGCCGCAGTCGATCGTCGAGTTGTGCTGGTGGGTCGCGGAGTACTACGTCGCCGGAATCGGCGATGCGCTGGCGGTTGCGATGCCACCCGGCGCGCGCCGCACAGGCAGCGCGTTCCGGAAACAGCGGATTGCCGCGCTGTCGGCAATGGGCTTGGACCGGGGTCTGACCCCACGGCAGGGCGCAGCGTTGCAGATCCTGTCCGCAGCACCTGCAGGACTGCCGACCTCGGACCTCCGTGAGCGCGGTGTCACGCCGGCGGTTCTGGCCGGACTCGTCAAACGGGGGCTTGTCGTCATGCGCGACGAACGCGATGAGCGCGATCCGTTCGAGCGCGCCGCGATGACCGACGTCGTGCCGGATGCCAACCGTGAACTGACGGACGAGCAGGAGCGCGCCGCCGGTGAGTTGTTCGCGCTCGCCGACGCCGCGCAGTTCCGGGTGGCGCTGCTGCACGGCGTCACCGGAAGCGGCAAGACCGAAATCTACCTGCGCCTGGCCGACCGCGTCCGCCGCTCCGGACGGCAGGTGCTCTTGATGGTGCCGGAAATCGCGTTGACGCCTTCGATGACGGCGCTCGTCCGCGGTGCATTCGGCGACCGGGTTGCCATCCAGCACAGCGCGCTGTCGACTGGTGAGCGTCACGACCAGTGGCATCGCATCCGCCGGGGCGAGGTCGACCTCGTCATCGGAACGCGTTCCGCGGTGTTCGCGCCATTGGATCGCCTTGGCTTGATTGTCGTGGACGAGGAGCACGACAGTTCCTACAAGCAGGAGGAGACGCCGCGCTACCACGGTCGCGACGTGGCGATCATGCGAGCCAGCCGCGAGCACGCGCTCGTCGTGCTCGGCTCGGCGACGCCGTCGATGGAGAGCTATCACAACGCGGCAACCGGCAAGTACGTTCGAATCACGCTCGAACGGCGGGTGCTCGATCGTCCGCTGGCGGCTGTTCGCCTTGTCAACATGAGAACCGAGTACGCAGAGGAAGGGCCGGAGATCGTGATCAGTCGTGACCTCGCCGCAGCGATAGGTCAACGGCTTGCGTGCGGCGATCAGGCTCTCGTCCTCCTCAATCGTCGCGGCTATTCGACTGCCGTCTTCTGCCGTCAGTGCGGCGACACGTTCGAGTGTCCCAACTGCAGCGTGTCGCTGACCGTGCACAGGGCGCGGCACGGTTTCCACGAATCGAACGACGCGAGTCGAGGGGGATGGCGAGCACGCTGCCACTACTGCAACTATTCCGTGCTTGTCCCGACGGCGTGCCGTAAGTGTGCGGCGCCGTACCTGGAACACGCCGGTTTCGGCACGGAGCGGATCGAAGAGCACCTCCGCGAGCGCTTTCCGGAAGCGCGCATCGGTCGGGTCGATCGCGACTCGGTGCGACGGAAGGGAGCTCTGACACAGATTCTGTCGAAGTTCGCTGCCCGCGAGCTCGATGTGCTGGTCGGGACGCAGATGATCGCGAAAGGGCACGACTTTCCCGGGGTCACGCTGGTCGGGGTGATCTCCGCCGATGTCGGCCTTGGCCTTGCCGACTTTCGCGCCTCCGAGCGGAGCTTTCAGCTACTGACCCAGGTTGCCGGACGGGCGGGACGAGGCGAACGGACCGGCGAGGCGATCGTGCAGACGCTCTACCCCGACCACTACAGCATTCAGCTCGCCTGCCGGCAGGGCTACCCCGCGTTCTTCGAGCGCGAGGTCGTCTATCGCCGCGGCATGCGATATCCACCGTTCTTTGCGTTGATCAACGGTGTCGTGCGCGGCCGTACGTTTGAGGATGCGATGCAGCAGGCGCGAGAAATCGTGCGCCGACTCGAACCGGCGACGGCCATCGGCAGATTCACCGTCTTGGGGCCGGCGCCCGCCCCGCTCGGCCGGCTGCGTGGCGAACACCGGGTTCAGTTTTTTCTGAAGGGAACTCGCCGCTCCGACATGCGGAACGCGCTGATGCAGGTGGTAGCCGATATGCCCGAGATTCGTCGGCGGTTGACGATCGATGTCGATCCGTTGAGTGTGCTCTGAAGCCGGGTCCGCGACGGGGATGGCTTCGGTCCCCGTCGCGGAACCCGGCCCGCGTGTGGCGCGGGTTCCGCCGAGCGAAATATCCACGCGAGGCGGACCCGCCGTCCTGACTAATGCCGGCCCACCAGCGCCGCCGGTTGAATCGGTGCGGGTGTGAAGCAGAGCACGAACATGAGGAGCGCGAACGCCGCAAGCCACAGGCGGCTCCTATCGAGCGGAATCTCCTCGTCGACCACACGGGGATGTCGCGGTCCGAACAGCAGCAGCATACCGACGGTGAGCACCGTCCAGACGATCCACGACGTGGAAACGAACGACAGGCCGATCAGGCACGGCACCATCACCATCGTTACGGCAGTGCTCCGGCGTCCAAGCACTGCGTATGAGATGTGGCCGCCGTCGAGCTGTCCGATCGGGAACAGGTTGAGCGCGGTCGCCAGCATCCCGAACCACGCCGCAAATGCCATCGGGTGCATGTTGACCGAGTAGCCGTCGGGAATACTTCCAAACGTCAACCACTCGGCTGCCTTGAACAGCAGCGGCTCGCCGAGCTCGAAGACTTCGCCCCGGAAACTCGTCGGCAACTTCACGACGCTCGACAGATGCATTCCGATCAGCAGGACGGGAAGAGCGACGAGGAACCCTGCGATTGGCCCCGCAATGCCGATGTCAAACAGCGCTCGCTTCCCCGGAATCGGTGCGCGGATGCGGATGAACGCGCCGAGTGTGCCGGTCAGCAGGAACGGCATCGGGAGAAAGTACGGACGCGACGAATCCACACGGTAGTACCGGCACGCGAAGTAGTGGCCGAGTTCGTGGCAGCCGAGAATCGCAAGGATCGACAGGCTGTACCACAACCCATGCAGCAGCAGCGAGAAGATCGGGATCCTCGGAATCTGCTCGCTGAAAGCCGTCGTGAAGCTTGCGTAGTGCAGCCCTCCCGCCTGCGTCGTCGAGAGCAACGTCAGGACGAACAGCACAACATAACGCCACAACGGCTCACGCCGCAGGCGGGACGAAGGCGTTGGCGGAATGACTACCGTCGGTTCTTCAGGGACAGCCCCGAAAACCGAATGATCGAAATCAGGATCAGACGACGCGCCCATATAGGGCAGGTTAACCGATGTTCTGCAGGTCTTTCCCGGGCTTGAAGCGGATGGTACGCCCGGGCGGGATACGAACTTCCTTACCAGTGCGTGGGTTGCGGCCGATACCGCGTTTGCGAGGCTTCACCTGGAACACGCCGAAACCGCGCAGCTCAATCCGGTCGCCCCGTTGCATCGACACTCGCATCGCGTCGAACACCGCGTCGACAGCTACCTCGGCCTTGACTTTGGTGATGTCGGCGATCTTCGAAACCTCGTTAACGATGTCGACCTTGATCATCCCTTAGCCGCTCCTGGTTGAGTGTAACTACTATATTTTGTGTGACTTACGCTGTCAATATTTCCTCTAAGTGTTATCAGAAATGCTGAAGATTGCGCCAGTTTACGGGCGAAGAACCGCCTCAAGGGCTCGCAGGTGGACCGGCGGAGTATCCTTGTAAGATATTGAACTTTTCCGAGGCGAATACGTCTGGTTCGGAGAATACGGCCATGACGGGAACGATTTTGAGGCTGGCCGCCGCTAGCCTTGTGGCGCTCGCGACGCCGGCTCTGGCGCACCATGCAGTCCAGTCCGAGTTCGACGTAAGCGGGAAGCAGCAGACCTGGAAGGGCACTCTCAAGGAAGTGCGCTGGGTCAATCCCCACACCCATTTCCTCCTCGACGTGGACGAGGGGAGCGGCTCAGCCGTCACGTGGGTGTTCGAGACGGCGGCGCCCAACGGCCTGCGCCGCGCCGGTTTCAGCCAGAAGGGCGTGTTCAAGGTCGGCGAGCAATACACCTTCGTCGGCTATCAGGCACGCGACGGCTCCAAGCTGGCCTTCCTCGAGTCGCTGACTGGTCCCGACGGCAAGATGGTCAAGATCTGGTTTGGCGATCCGAACGCAAACTAAATTGAGGTCGCTGCTGGGGGCGGTGATCCTTCTACTGCCTATCGCTGCGTTCGCACATCACGCGCTGCAGTCGGAGTTTGAAATCAACAAGCCGTCCCGCCGCTGGACGGGCACGCTGAAAAGCGTCCAGTTCGTGAACCCGCATTCGCGCTTTGTCCTCGACGTGACCGACGAGAGCGGGAAGAGCATCACGTGGGTGTTCGAAACGGCGGCGCCCAACGGCCTCCGTCGTGCGGGTTTCAGCAAGGCCGGCTTTTTCGAGGTCGGCAAGAGCTACACCGTTATCGGCTATCCCGCCCGCGACGGATCGGCGATCGCGTTTGTCGAGCAGATCACGCTGCCAGACGGGCGTACCGTCCGCATCTGGTTCGGCGATCCGAACGGATCGAACTGACCCCTCCCGGTCCTGACGCCCGGTGTTCACAGACAATCTGCAGCGATAGGCCGCCGCCGAAGGCGGCGCCGCTAGAATCGTTCCGTGCCTTTCGTATCTCCGTGACTAAGCAACCGCCATCCGTCGTGCTCGTCGGGCGTCCTAACGTTGGCAAATCGACGCTCTTCAACCGCATCACCGGTACTCGTCGCGCGATCGTGACGCCGATTGCCGGGACGACGCGCGACGTCATCATGCACCCGGCGGACTGGCGAGGGATCCACTTCGACGTTGTCGATACCGGGGGCATGTTCGGCGCCAGCGAGGATCCGCTCCACGAGCTGGTGATGGAGCGGGGCCGACGGGCCGTCGACGATGCCGATCTGCTCGTCTTCATCGTCGATGGACGGGAAGGACTAGTGCCGGGTGATCGGGAGATTGCGGAGGCGGTCCGCGCCGCCGACAAACCCGCGATTCTGGCGGTGAACAAGACAGACGATCGCCGCGCCAAGGCCGGGACGGTGGAGTTCTATCAGCTTGGTTTCGATCCCGTGTTCGAGGTATCCGGAGAGCATGGCGAAGGTATCGGCGATCTGCTTGACGAAGTCGTGCATCGCCTGCACCCGAGCGAGAAGCGGGCGCGCGAGGAGCGCGGCGACGCGCCGAAAGAGGAAGTCGCAGTCACGATCGTCGGCAGACCGAATGCGGGCAAGTCGTCGCTGGTGAACCGTCTCCTGCGGGAAGAACGGATGATTGTGAGCGAGATGCCGGGAACCACGCGGGATGCCGTCGACTCGGTGCTGACGTGGCATCGGCGAAAGTTCCGCATCGTGGACACGGCCGGAATCCGGCGGCCAGGACGCGTGGCGCGCAGCGGGCAGGTGGAATCGGTGAGCGTGCTGCTGGCGCGGCGCTCGATCGAGTCGGCCGACATCGTCGTCCTCATCGTCGATGCGACTCAGGGGGCGACCGATCAGGACGCGGCAATCGCGGGGGAGGCCGACAAGGCAGGCCGCGGCGTCATTCTCGTCGCCAATAAGTGGGACCTGATGAAGGACCGCGGGCCGGATTTCGCGAAGGAATTTGACGAATCGCTGCGCCGGCAGCTCAAGTTTCTCGATTACGCCCCCATACTCCACATTTCCGCGTTGACCGGAGAGCGTGCCCCGAAGCTCCTCGAAACCATCGACCGCGTCACCGCGTCGCGCAGCAAGCGCGTTCGAACACCCGAGCTGAACAGGTTCGTGGCTGACGTCAGCGCCGCGCACCCGCCGGCGAGCCCGGGACGATCGCACGTCCGCATTCTCTACGCGGCTCAGACCGGCGTCGCACCGCCAACCTTCGTGTTCTTCACCAACGTCGCCACGAAGTTCCATTTTTCGTACGAGCGATTTCTCGTCAACCAGCTCCGCGACCGGTTTGGTTTCGAAGGGACACCCATCCGCTTCCACGTCCGAACACGCCGCCGTCCGACCCGCGAAGCCGCAGTTTGAGAGTCGCAGCGGTCGAGGCTCGGTTTATACTGCGCAGAGTGAACGCAAAGCTGTACAAAGCCGCGGAGGTGTGCGAGTTGCTGCAGGTGCAGCCGTACGTGCTCCGTTCCTGGGAGAAGGAATTCCCCGGCATCGGCGTACGCGGGAAGTCTCCCGATGGTCCGCGGTTGTACCGGCAGAGCGACCTCGAGCACGTTCAGCGGATCAAGCAACT
>Ga0070675_100003357_pt1 | contig 12127 bp, 8 predicted proteins | sample KBSM43metaG_FD_65343 | JGI IMG/M metagenome (GOLD analysis project Ga0070675, IMG submission 65343) | Miscanthus rhizosphere microbial communities from Kellogg Biological Station, Michigan, USA - KBS M4-3 metaG | ecosystem: Host-associated > Plants > Roots > Rhizosphere > Soil ...
CATCGCCGCGGCCGAACGACGCCGCGCGCCCTTCCGCTCGTCGCCGCGCTGTCGGCGATCGCACTCGCCGGTTGCGTGACGGTCACTCAGCCGCAGCCGCCGAAACTGGACTTGCCGGAGGCGCCCATCGCGACGGCCGAGCAGAACGCGTTGCTCGAACGCTGGTGGATCGCCTTCGACGACCCGGTGCTGACCGCTCTCATCGACGAGGCGTTCGCCAACAACCTGGACCTTCGCGGCACGCTCGCGCGCATCGAGGCGGCCCGGGCCGACGTCCTCCTCGCGCAGTCGTATCTCTATCCCAGCGTTAACGGACGGGCTGGCTTCGGGCGATCGAGGCCCTCGCAGAACACGGCGGCGGCGTCCGGCTTCGCCATCCCGGTCTCCAACGACTACAGCGTGGGCGTCGAGATGTCGTACGAGCTCGACATCTGGGGCAAGTACCGGAGCGGCGCGCTCGCCGCGGCCAACGATCTCTCGGCGTCGCGCTATGACCGCGAATCGGTCCGCATCAGCGTCGCTGCGGAGGTCGCGAGCGCGTACTTCCGGCTGCGCGCCGCGGATGCTCTCCTGGTCGTGTTCGAGGACACGCGCAGGACCCGCGCCGACACGGTCCAGCTTCAGCAGGACCGCTTCGACGGCGGCATCATCGGCGAGTACGATCTTCGGCAAGCCGAGGCCGAGCTCTCCGCCGTCGTCGCGGACATCGCGCGCGCTCGCCAGACGATCGGACACCTGGAAGCCGCACTCGCGACGCTGACAGGACGCTCGCCGCGCGAAGTGTTCCTGCCGGTGATCGCCCGCGGAGCGTCGATCGAAGCGGCGACCTCGGTTCCCCGCCTGCCGGAAGGCTTGCCATCCGGGCTGCTGGAGCGGCGACCGGACATCCGTCGCATCGAACATCTGCTGGCGGCTTCCGACCTGCGCATCCAGGAGGCACGGGCCAACTATTTCCCGAGCCTGAATCTCACGGCAGGCTACGGAGTGGAATCGGCGGCGCTCTCCAGCCTCTTCAGCCCGCAAGCCGTCGCCTGGCGCTTCGGCGCAGGATTGCTGCAGCCGCTGCTCGGGTTGAAGGCGATCGAGTCGCAGGTCGAAGCGGCGACGGCGCGTCGCGACGGCGTGACCGTGCAGTACCAGCAGACCGTGCAGACCGCTTTCCGCGAAGTGCACGACGCGCTCGTCACCAATCGCTCCGCGGCAGAAGTGCTCGCCGCCGAGACGGCGCGGCGGAACCAGTTGAAGCAGGCCGAAGCGGTCGCGCAGCTCCGTTACGACGCGGGTCGCACGTCCTATCTCGAAGTGCTCGACGCGCAGCGCACGCTGCTTGCCGCCGAGACGCTGCGCATCGCGGCCGCCCGCGACTCCAGGCTCTCCATCGTCGATTTCGCGAAAGCGCTGGGCGGAGGCTGGAACCGCGAGACCTACGTCGTGGCGTATTGAGGCAAGCGGCAGCCCGCGGGGCTGCCGGTACTGATCGATCGTGCTATGGATCTAGGGATGATCGCCAGTCAAGCGCGTGCCGTAGATGATGAAGCCATCACTGAGCTTCCCGGACACCAGGCCTGAAACGCCGGCGCGGATCGTGATTGGACCCTGAAAAAACGCCGCCGCCTGTTGCGGCGTCAAACCATAGTCATTGACGAGCGATGCCTTCGTTACCAGACCGGCGATGCAATCGCGGGACGCGGTGATCGAATGCACCTGCAGCGCGCCCGCCGCGACTGTGGCGAAATCCCGATACCCTGATACCGTCACGTCGATGCCGCCGTTGAACGTTGGGCCCTGCAGAACCTTGCTCTCCAGGCGGTACGTCGGTCGAACGACGATCTCCCCGGTCGCGGGTACGGCCGTCGGATTGAAAAGGGTATAGGAGCCGTTCGGCGTCGCCCAGTGACAAAGGAGCGCGTTGCTGCTGTTCGCCGGCAACGTCACGCGACCCAGGTCGGCGAATGCGAAGGGCGTCGCCCCCACGGCCGCGATCGGCACGCAGCGGTCGTCGGGACCGAGGGTCGGAAGAATCGGAGTGCAATCGCTCGCGAAGGAAACGGCGCCGGTGGTTACCCACCCGAGCCAGATCACCTTGTTGCCGAAGGAACCCGCGTCCCCAACGTCGGCGTCCGCGGGCGGAGACGCGGCCACTGCCGCGGCGGAAAAAGCGAGAGTGGCGCAGATCGCCAATGCCAGGTTGATCGATTGCTTGTTCATCGTGCAGCCTCCAAGTTGGGTGATTCAGTTGGGTCGCGGATCCGAATGCACTTCGGTCCGCGCACTCCAAGGTAGGCGGTGGGTTCCCTCCTCATCAACTCGATCCCGATGAAGCCCGGACGAATTGGCGCGAGCGCGGTGGAGAGGCGACAGACGTGGTGCCGCGCCGCACGCCGCGGGGCCTGACACGGCCCCGACGAGCGCTACATGTGCCGGAACAGATGCGCGAACGACGCACTGACCTGAAGCGCCTCGTTCCGCTGTTTCAGCCTGATCTGAAATCGCCCGTGCAGATCGCGATGAATGGCGGCGATCGCATTGATGTTGACGATGGTGCCGCGGTGAACCTGGAGAAACACCTCCGGATCGAGCTCGTCGGCCAGTTCCTTGATCGTCTTGGTGATCAGCGACTGCCCTGTGGACGTGACCACAAGCGTGTACTTGTTGTCCGCCTGAAAGTAGCAGATCTCGTCCGCGGTAATGAGCCGAACGGTGCGACCGTGCGCCACGGAAATCCAGCGCAGGAATTGCCGCGCCCGCCGGCTTCGTTCGGCTAACGTTGTGAGTAATACGTCAAGATTGGCGGGGGCGCTCTTCATGCGCTCGCGCACCCGGGAGATCGCCGTGGCGAGGCGTGTCGGTGTGAACGGCTTCATCACATAGTCGACCGCACCCTGCTCGAATGCCGCGACCGCATACATGTCGTACGCCGTGACGAACACGACATGGCATTTGCCGCTCGCCGCCCGCGCCACGTCGAGGCCCGTCGCCCCGGGCATCTGTATATCGAGGAACAGGACATCCGGCTCAACCGCGGCGACCGCTTGCAACGCCTCCAGGCCGTTCGCCGCCTCTGCGCCGATCGCGAGCTCGGGCCACAGCGCGGCAAGCGTCTCTTTGAGCTCTCCGCGCAGCAGCGGCTCGTCCTCAGCGATGACTGCCGTTGGCCCTCTCATCCGGAATCTCCATCACTACGCCAGTCGTCAGCGTACCGGACGACTCGACGCTGAGGGTGCCGAGCTCGCCGTATAGCGCGTTGATCCTTTCCCGAATGTCGGACAGCACGCCGCTTTGCGACTTTGCTGCATAGCGCCCACCGGATGCCGTGACTTCGACTCGCAGGCGACCCGAATCGATGCGCGCGACCAGGCGGACTGCATCGTGGTCGAACGTTGCTGCCAACCCGCCTGGCGCGAGGACGGAAGCGACCAGCGGCAGCAGGATCATCGGGGGGAACGCGGCCGCGCGCGCTGCCGCAGGCGGCGGACCTTCGATGACGATGACGAGATCGCCAGCCATGTGCACACGCATGATCGCAAGGTACGCGGTCACGAGCTCCAGCTCCCGCTCGAGCGTCGATGTCGAGTCCCGCAACTGCGGAAGCGCGGCGCGAAGATAGACGATCAAGTCCTCGAGCAGCCGACTTCCCTTGTCCCGATCGTCGTCGTAGAGGGCGCGCACCTTGGCGAGTGTGTTGAACAGGAACTGCGGCTCGACCCTTGCCTGCAGGGCTTGCAGCCGCGCTTCGAGCGTGCGCCGGCGCGCCCGGGACTGCTCCACCTGCGCCGCGTTCATTCGCGCCGCCGCCCGCAAGGCGGTCGTCCGATTGACGTAGATGAAGACGATGATCGAACTCCAAATCAGGTACTCGAAGAACACGACCGCCGGCTCCATGATCGTAATGTCCGGAGGAATTCCGGCGCCATCGTAGCGACTTCCAAGGTGCAGCCAGAGGTGCAGCGCCCGCTGCAGGAGTGCACCCCCAGCACTGCCGACGACGACCGCCAGCGGATAGGCAAGACGCCGCTTCGCACCGCGCGCCACCAGCTCGTCCGCCATGAACGTCGCGAGCATCAGCGTAAACGCCATGACGAAGTTGATAACCGCGCCGGACAGGTAGACCTGCGCCGCCGGGACTGAGGGGGCGTCGCCGGGATTGGTGCCGTCGACGGTGAACTCGAAGATCACATAGAGCTCGAGTGCCGCTGCAATCGCCGCAGTCGTGGCGACGACTCGCCAACTGACGCGGCCGGTCGCCGAACGAAAGATTACCCCCCACTCGGTGAACGCCGAGACCACTCGCATGGAGAGCGCATTCGCGGTCATGCGTACGTCATCGCGCTCGCCGTGGGCAGGCGCAGCGTCGCGGTGACACCGCCCAGTTCATTGTTGGCGAGCTCGAGCTCCCCTTGGGCGCCGAACTGTGCGGCGAGTCTGGCGCGGATGTTCGCGAGGCCGATGCCGGCGCCCGAACCGGGCGCGAACCCGACACCGGTATCGGCAACGCTCAGCACAAGGCACTGGCCCTCGCGCCGAGCAGCCACCCGCACGAACCCTCCTTTCAACGACGGATTCAGTCCATGCTTGACCGCATTCTCGACGAGCGTCAATAGCATCATCGGAGGCACCGGCTGCGCCCGCAGCGCGGCGGGGATGTCGACAGCGAACGCGAGACGAGCTCCCATCCTGACTTGCTGAACCTGCAGAAATGCTTCGATCAGCTCCGAATCACGTTCGAGAGTTGTCTTGCCCTCGCGCATCCGTGGCAACGCGACCTGCAGATAGCGCATCAGGTTTTCGAGCATCGCCGCTCCAGCCTCGTGCGACGTCTCGTAGAGTCGTCGAACGTTGGCCAGCGTGTTGAACAGAAAGTGCGGCTCGATCTGGGCCTGCAGACCCTGCAGCCTCGCTTCCGCCATCTCCCGCTCGAGCGCAGCCCTCTCGAGCTCCGCGCGCTGCATCGCTTCGATGCTTGACGACTCGCGCCGGTAGAACTCGGCAGCAATCGTCAGCATTCCGCATAGTAGTGCGTAGCGTGGCCATAGATAGGTCAGGATGATGCTGAGCGGCGCCCCGCCGCTGACGGTCCCTAGCGAGCGTTGAACGACCATGCGCAACAGCAGACCGGCAATCGAAGAAAACACTGCTGCCGCGGCAAGGGCGCCGAACCGCGGTACTCCGCGCTGTGGCCCCAGATTGGCGGTCGCGATGACACCGACGAGCATGGGGATCGCCATGACGAGAAGCATGGCGAACGCGCGAAACAGGTTTGCGAACCAGTCGGTCAACTCCCCATGCTGCGTCGCGATGAGCAACACTTCCACGTTCGCGCCAAGTACGCGGGCGAACAGCAGCGCCGCCACGATTGCGACGACTTGGGGAGTCAGCCCGGCAAGAGTCGGGCGGCGGACTCTACGTCCGTCGCCACCGACAGGAGGCCCGTTGGTGCCTTCCAGTTGAGTGCTCATAGTCCCCGCGCGCTCGTGACGCTCAACGATAGCAGCGGCATCCCCGGCATTCAATCTACGCTCGATGAACCTGGGGAAGTCGGGTGTGAGCGTGGGAATGGGCCGACGGACCATTGCGAGCAAGGTCCGGCCGCACCTCGCCGTATCGAGCCCGCCGGTCGCTAGTTCTCGACGAACGAGAGCTTGCGGATCATTCCGTCACGCTTGGTGAGGAGGTAGATCTCGCCGGCGGCGTCGACGCCGAATCGAAGATCCGCACGATCGTCGTTGCCGAGGATCTCGAGCAACGTCTTCTGGCGGCCGAGGTGCTTGAGCCGCACCTCGGCGAATTTCGCCACGCTGCCACTCGCGAGCCGCGCGACGTCGCTAAAAAAGATGCGGCCGCTCACGATGTCGCCGAAGACGTACTTGCCGCGCAAAGGGGCTAAGAGCCGGCCGCGATAGACGCAGCAGCCGGTCACGGCCCTGCCGATGTCGTGGCGGTACTGGATCGCGGGATAGGTGTAGCCGAACGACGCATCGCTCGCCGGCAGATCGGAGGCCTGGCCCTGATCGCGATGATTGACGGCGGCGGCGCCCTCGCGTTCGCTCCATCCGTAATTGGCGCCGGCCTTGCCGATGTTGACCTCCTCGACCTGCGCCTGGCCGATGTCGACGATCAGCATCGTGCGCGATCCGTCCGTGTCCCAGCCGAAGCGCTGCGGGTTGCGCAGCCCGTACGCCCAGATTTCCGGGAGGTGGCTTGCGCGGCCGACGAACGGGTTGTCCTTCGGCACCGTGTATTTGCGCCCTTCCCCCGGAAGCGGGTTGATGCGCAGGATCTTGCCGAGCAGCACCTTCGTGTTCTGCGCATTGCGCATCTGGTCGATCTCGCCTCGGCCGGGCACGGTGTCGCCGCCGTCGCCAACGCCGATGTAGAGCAGGCCGTAGTCGGCATCGCCTGGCCGCGTGTTCGGGTTGAAAGCGATCTGCCCGATCGTGTGATCGCGGAGCGGATGGCCGATGCGCAGCACCTCGCGCCGCGAATCAGGATCGACGCGGTTCGGATCCTTCGCATCGACACGCCATTCGGCGATCACGTCGTGGTGGGACACGACGCCGTTCGGATCCGGCGAGCCGAAATCCGCAACGCCGGAGGCCGCAAGCTCGGTGGTCGCCGTGTAGACGCGGCCGAATCCGGGAGCGCCGGCGCGCGCAAAGTCGGGATGGAACGCAACGCTCGTGAGGCCCTTCTCCAGGTCGTCGTGGACGAAAGCCTTGGCCCTCGCCTTCGTCATGTCGAGAAACGGCGCCGGAAGGAGCTGTCCGTTGTCGAGCACGTGAACCGCGCCGTCCATGTCCACGGCAAAGAGCCGCGCCGTCCCGTCACCGGCGTGGGTCAGCGCGTTGATTCGGGCGAGCGGACGATCCTTGCGCGTCGCAGGCAACTGCGCCACATCGCGGACGACGACTACGATGTCGGTATCTGCCTCCGCAGTCGCTGCGCCCGCCACCCTCTCGTTGCCGCTGCCGGACGATGCCCCCGCGGCTGGTTTTTGTTGCTCGCCGCAGGCCGCGACGGCAAGAAGAAGGACAACGGAACAGTGCGCGACCGTCCGCGTCCAGCCCGACCGGCGCGCGGCCCGCAGATCCGGCATCAAGCCAGCGCTTGCTCGATGTCGCCGATCAGGTCCTCGAGGTGCTCGATGCCGATCGACAGCCGGACGAGGTCGGGCGGGCACAACGTTCCCGGCCCTTCGACGCTCGCGCGATGCTCGGCCAGGCTCTCGACCGTCCCGAGCGACGTCGCGCGCTTGAAGACGCGAAGCTTCGCCGCGAACGCGACCGCGGCGCTTTCGCCGCCGGCCACGCGAAGCGACATCATTCCGCCGAATCCGCCTCGCATCTGCTTCGCGGCGACCGCGTGTTCCGGATGCGCGGGCAAGCCGGGATAGAGCACATGCGACAGCTTGGGATGCGCGGCAAAGTGCCGGGCAATGGCGAGCGCATTCGCAGACGCCGCCGCCACGCGCAAATGCAGCGTGCGCATCCCGCGCAGCAGAAGCCACGCTTCGAACGGCCCCAGCACCGCGCCACCGCCTCCACGCGCGTAGCGGATGCGCTGCCAAAGCTCGTCGTCGCGCGCCGTCGCCAGCGCACCCGCGATCACGTCGGAGTGACCGTTCAGATATTTTGTCGCCGAGTGCATCACGATGTGCGCGCCGAGCTCGATGGGACGTGTGAGCATGGGCGTCGCCGCGGTCGAGTCGACGGCGATCGTCGCGCCGACTTCGCGGCCGATCTCGCACGCCGCCGCGATATCGGTCACGTCCCACGTCGGATTGGCGGGCGTCTCGATCCAGATCAGCCTGGGACGGCGCGCCCGGGCGGTGGCCGCCAATTCATCCGTCGACGCGTTCTCGTAAAAATCGACCGCAAGACCCCACGGCGCCGCGAACTCGAGAAGCCACTTCCGCAGCGCCCAGTACATCCGGCGCGGAGCGACCACGCCGTCGCCCGGCTTGAGCGACATGAAGACCGCCGCTGCCGCAGCCTGTCCCGATGCGAACAGCAGTGCCGCTGCCGCGCCCTCGAGCGATGCGATCAGCGCTTCGGCCTGGTCGTACGTCGGGTTGTCGGCGCGCGAGTAGACGCGCCCGCCCGGGTAGCTTCCATCGGCGGCACGCTCGTAGGTCGTTGCCGTGTGAATCGGCGGAACGACATCGCGGTAGGGGACGGCCACGCGGCCCATCCCCTGCGCGGCCAGCGTTTCTCGACGCGATCGCGGGGAATCTTCAGCCATGGCGCGTCGCGGTCACCATGTGTTGCGAAGCTCGCGCAGCTTGAGGAACACCGTGCGCGGGTCGGGGTTTTCCGGGAGATCGGGAAAAGCCTCGCGCAGCCTTGCGATGACCGTCGGGCTCGTCAGGCGGAAGAACGTGTTGACCGTGCGCTCGACTTCGAGCGTCGTGACCAGAGCCTTCGCCGGATCTTGCCCGGAAACTCGACTCAGCATGCCCGAAGCATCGCCGTTGTCGGGCTCGCGGTCGAGCGTGAACTTGAGGTTGTTCTCGATGTAGTCGTGGCCCGGATAGATGAGTGTCGAGCCGGGCAACCGCTCGAGCTGCTCGGCGAACGTCTTGTAGAGCTCCGCCGGGTGGCCGCCGTTGTGGCAGTTTCCGGCCCCTGCATTGAAAAGCGTATCGCCGCAGAACAGCGCGGGCTGATCGGTATGCGAGCGCAGGCACACGTGGCACATCGTGTGCCCCGGCGTATCCATCGCTTCGAGCTCGACGGTCTTTCCCACCTTGATGACGTCGCCGGCGGAAAGGCCGCGCGCCATCCCTGGAATCGAGTCCTTCGCATTCTTGTGCGCGAGAATCTTCGCACCCGTTGCGCGAACGACCGCGTCGTTACCGCCGGTGTGATCGCGATGCTCGTGCGTATTGAGAATCTGCGTGATCGTCCAGCCCTCGTCCTTCGCGGCCTGGAGGCATTTTTCGTGATCGAGCGGATCGACCGCCAGCGCCTCGCCGGTCTCGCCGCAGGCGATGAGGTAATTGAAATTGCGGAAGTTGTTCGCAGTCCAGATCTGTTTGACTATCACGTCGGCACCTTCACGGTGAGCTCGATTGGCACTTCAGTCATGGCAATGATAGTGGATTGAAGCGCTCGTGGAACTCGCCCAGCACGCGATCCAGGTGGTCGGCGGCAATCGGCTTCGTCACGTGCAGGTCGAAGCCCGCCGAGAGGGCCTGCGCCTCGTCCTGCGGTTGCCCATAACCCGTGAGCGCGACCAGGACCACCGACGTCGCACCGAAGGTCGCTCGCACGTGGCGGGCGATCGCATAGCCGTCCACGTCGGGAAGGCCTATGTCGACGAATGCGATGTCCGGCGTCGCCTGCGCGAACGACTCGAGCGCTGCCTGGCCGTTGGCAGCGGCCCTGACGCTGTGGCCCTTGAGCTCGAGCAGCGCAACGAGAGTCTCCCGTGCGTCTGCGTTGTCCTCGACGACGAGCACGTCCAGGGCGCGCGGCACGATCGGCTCGTCGCGAGGGGTTCGCGCGATGGCACTCGGTGCGGTCACGGACGCGAGCGTCACGGTGAACGTCGAGCCTCTTCCCGGGCCCGCGCTCGCCGCGCTCACCTCGCCGCCATGCAGTTCGACCAGGCGCTTGACGATCGCAAGGCCTACGCCCATCCCGCCTCGGGCGCGGCTCATGTCCTGCGGTCCCTGGGTGAAGAGATCGAACACGCGAGTCAGATCGCCGGCCGATATGCCGATGCCCGCGTCCGTCACCGTCAGCGTCGCCACGCGGTGACCTTCGCGCACCGACAACAGGATGCGATTGCCGGCGGGCGTGAACTTGACCGCGTTGTCGAGCAGATTGACGACGACCTGCTCGAGCCGCGCGCGGTCGCCGTTCACCCACGCCGGACCAAGCTCAGTCTCGATATCATGGCGCGCAAGCTTGCCGGCCTGCTCCGACGTCCGCATGACGTCGCGGACGAGCGCGGAAAGCTCGACCGGCTCGAATTGAAGGCTTGCCTTGCCGAGCGTGATGCGGCTCACATCGAGCAGATCTTCAACCAGACGAGTCATCTGCTTCGTCTGCCGCTCGATGACCTGCTGCGCCTTTTGGGAATCCTCCCCGGGCGGCGCGAGGCGCAGCACCGTCGACGCGTTCGTCAGCGCAGCGAGCGGGTTGCGCAGCTCGTGGCTCAGCATGGCGAGGAACTCGTCTTTCGCGCGGTCCGAGTCGGCGAGCACCTTGCGCTCGAGCTCGGAGAGCCGGTGACGCTCGCTGATCGCCGCGGAGACGGTTTTCATCGCGCCGGCAAGCTCCCTCACTTCGTCGATCCCGGTTTCGATTTCGATCGGCGGGCCGATACCGAGCGTCGGAATCTGGTCGACGAGGCGCCCGATCGGTGTAGCGATTCGCCGTCCGACCTGTACCGCCGCGACGATCGCAAGACCAATGCACAGCAGCGCGAGACCGCCCAGCACCCATCCGGTACGCTGCACGTTCTCGAGCACGACGCTGGCCGGAATGGCAAAGCCGCTGCTCCACCCGCTGTAGTCCGAGCGCACGAACGCCGAATAGGTGTCGAGGCCTTCGACCGTCGGTGCGCGATACCAGCCTTCGTTGGCGGCCGCGACCTGCGCGCGGTAGGCCGGACTCGCGAGCGTGCCCACGGGTCGGGGTGGCACGCGCGCAACGAAGCGGTCCTGCCCGTCGACGAGCCCGCTGACCCAACCGCTGGGCACGTTCTGCCGGAGGATCAGCGCTTCGAACGCCTCCGGGTCGATCACGGCGCTCAGCACGTATTTGACCTCGCCCTCCAACGCGACGGGCACGCGCACCGTGATCGCAGGCTTGCCGACGAGGGGCCGGTCGCTGACGCCGCCAACGACCGGCGATCGCGACGACACTGCGCGCCGCACCGATGCCGGGTCCACGGACGCGGGCAACGGGCTGCCATAGGGGACGAGGCTGTTGACGACCGGCTGCCCGTCCGGGGTGCTCAGGAACACGTCGAGCCAATAGGCCTGCGTGCCTTGCACGGCGACGAGGTCTTCGTGCAAGGCCTTGAGGTCGCCCTGGACGAGGCTGCGAAGCGAAGTGATCGCCTGCAGGCTGGCGACGTGGCCCTTGAGCTCCGCGTCGACCGCGCTCATGAAGACGCGGTTGCGATCCCTGACGGCCGCGGCGAAGTTCTCCTGCTCGTGCGACACGAGGAGGTACGACGCGAGCACGGCCAGCAGGACGAGCGGAACGGCCGTCGCGATCACCAGCAGGACGAGGTTGCTGCGCAGGCGCATCTTGTTTCTGTTCCGCTAGCGCTTCCGCATGAGCGCCAGCGCGATCGCCGCCGAAGCGATCATCAGCATCAGGCTCACGGCGTTGAGCACGGGGCTCGCGCCTTCGCGCATCCGGCCGTACATCATGATGGTGAGCGGAGAGTCCGAGCCGACGAGCATCAGCGTCGTGTTGAAGTTCTCGAAGGACATCAGGAAGGAGATCGCGGCCGCGCCGATCAGCGCCGGCTTGAGGTAAGGCAGCGTGACCGTCCACAGCACGGCGGCGCGCGATGCTCCGAGGTTGTAGGCGGCATCCTCCAGTGTGGCATCGAAGCGCTTGAGCCGCGCCGCGATGGTGAGCGTCGCGATCGACACGATGTAGGAAAACTGGCCCAGCACCACGAGCGCAAGCCCCGGGCGCAGGAAGTCGAGCTCGACGCCGAAGGTGTCGTCGGCGAACTGGGCCAGCCGGCTCGCGAACGCGAGGATCGAGATTCCGAGGATCACGCCGGGAATGACGAGCGGCGCCAGCATCAGGAGCGACAGCGCCGACTTGCCGCGGAAGTCGACGCGCTCGAGCAGGAACGCGTTGGCCGTGCCGACGGCGACCGAGAGCAGCGTCACGAAGCTCGCGACCCACACGCTCGTGACGACGCTCTTCATGAGCGGCGCGTCCGCGAACAGCCCCGTCCGCCCCTTCGCGCCGCCGACGAACCAGTCGAGCGTGAAGCCGCGCCATGGAGGCGCCGGGTAGTTGGCGTCGTTGAACGCGAAGACGGCGACGACCACGAGCGGCACGAACAGGAATACGAAGAACGCCGCGACGTACGCCGCCGTGCCGTAGCGCGTGGCGTGCGACCTCGGCAGCGATGGGATCACGAGCGCCTC
>Ga0070675_100003363_pt1 | contig 12116 bp, 15 predicted proteins | sample KBSM43metaG_FD_65343 | JGI IMG/M metagenome (GOLD analysis project Ga0070675, IMG submission 65343) | Miscanthus rhizosphere microbial communities from Kellogg Biological Station, Michigan, USA - KBS M4-3 metaG | ecosystem: Host-associated > Plants > Roots > Rhizosphere > Soil ...
GGCTGCGCCGAGCTATTTTGTCCCGTTCTGATCGTGCCCGGCCGTCACGAATGGAATCACCATGCCGTACGGCAGATAGGCGAGACGGTCGTGATCGACCAGGCCGTACATTCCGGCCTCCGGGATCCTGAATTCGACGATCGCACCGCTTCCGGCCGGCACTCCGTAGGTCTGCACATTACGCATCACCGAGGCGCCGTCGGTGACGGTATCGAGGATAGTTCCCATCACGTGAATGGCCGATGTCCCGGGGCCGACGTTGACGACATACGCGCGAACGAGATCGCCCGGTTCGACGGTCAGCGGCTCATGCGACAGACGACCATTGAACATCATGATCGACGGTTCGTTTTTTCTCGCGAGCTCCGGATCGGTGCCCGGAATCTCTCCTGAGGCATCGCGCTCGCCGTACACCGCTGTTTCGACAACCACCAGTTCCCGGGCGCGGCGGAGCAGCCGGTTCCGCGGATAGACAATCATCGGCCCGGCGAGGCCGCTCTTCACGTGATAGTCGGTCGACGGGCCGACGGCGCAGTGATACATGAAAACCCCTGGCGTATCGACGGTCTTCTGAATTCGCATCGCCTTCCCAGGTTCGACGGGCCCGAAGTGCATCGTGTCGGAGCGAAATGCGTGCGAGTCGAGGCCGTGAAACGCCTCGGCGTGGTTCGTCATGACAATCGTGACGGTGTCGCCTTCGCACGCTTCGAGGACCGGTCCGGGCAGCCCGCCGTTGTAGGTCCAGGCGGCGAGCTTGATGCCCATTCCAAGATCCACCGTTTCCTCGCGCGCCTCGAGGCTGAATGTCTTCTCTCGCGGTCCGGTGCACGTCGCAACCTGACCCTTCATCGGAGGGAGGCCGGCTGCCTTGAACGGACCTCCCATGAAAGCCTCGGTTGCGCCGAGGACGCCAGTGCATCCGCTGGCGATCGCGGCGGCGGCGACAAGGGGGAGCAGTCGATGTGTCGGCATGGTGCGCGGCAGTGCACGTTTCGATCCGGTTAAATGGCGCCGATTTCTCGACGAGGATGTCCGACGAGCTGAGAAAGAATTCCCAGCGCTCAGGATTTTTTCACCAGACTCCCAACCAGCCCGGCGAATGTGAGCGTCCACGCGGCAAGCGCCACCCACAGGAACACGCGGGGGACGACGAGCAGTGCCGGCTCGCCGATCATGTTCGCAACACGGAGTGTGCAGACGGTGTACATCCCCAGCGGGAACACGGCGCCCCAGTACAGCGGGTCGTAGCGCAGCGGAAAACGTCGATACACATGTCGCCACGCGCCAAGGATGACGAGCATCGGAATCCACCAAGTCGCCGTCGCCCAGAACAGTAGGGTGAGGCCTTTGATGAATGGCAGCAGTTCGCTCACGAGGGGCGAGAGTGGCGCCGCGGAAACGAGCAGCGTGCCGGCGAGCGTCGAGATCGCGACAGCGCCCATGTTGATCCAGTACGGCGGTGCAAGGTCGGAGGGACTCATCGCGAAGAACGTGTACCGGTAGAAGATCAACGAGATGATCCAGATGTAGAGCATCCCGCCGCCGAGCCACATGTCGAGACAGAAGACGAGCACCATCGAGGAATGGGATCCGAACCCGCTCGCAAGCTGTGCTCCAAGCACGGCGACCGATTGGGCGGCGACCACTGGGAGGAGCCAGCCGCCGTTAATCCCTTCCGCGATTGACGGTTTGTTCGCGCCGATGGTCAGCGCGGTGAACACCGTGTAGGTCACAACTGCCCATAAGGTGATGCCGGCGATCCAGAGCACGACGGCGATCTGCCACTCGCCCGCGACCAGGAGCGCCTCGCTGCCAATGACCGATGTGGCCGCAACGATCGTGAAAAACCCGACCGCACGTCCGTGATGCGAAACATCCGCCAGCAGACGGGCGCGATACCGAACCGCGCGCGTGATCGTCAGGATCCACAACGTAATGTAGAGCACGCTGTTTATTGCGAACAGCGCGGACGCGACTGCAGGCAGTCCGAGCAGCTGACATGCGATCGAGACGATCCCTGTCGCCATCACCATGGCGAACGATGCGGGATGCATCGATGCCAGCCGGTCGCCGAGCCACGTCATCGCCGGGCGCGATCGATGAAGTACAGGTATCGCAGCAATCCCGCGTTCAGCAGAAAGCACACGATGCTGGCCGCCGCCGCTGGCCAGATGACGCGGCCATCATCTCCGAGATAGGCATTCATCGTTGCGGAGAGCAGCCAGAGCTGCAGAACCACGAGCATGATGACGAACGCCAGCATGCCGGAGAGGATTGTGATGCGCTGCCTCCGGGTGAACGGCCGACGAGTAGTCTCCGCGCTCACGCAGTCCTCAGCTCGACGCCCGTCGCATAGATCTGATTGCCGCGCACGTCGAGACGAATGCGCGGGAGGGGACGACGAGGGGGACCGGCCACCGGCCGCCCGGTCATCAATTCGAAAGATCCATCGTGACAGGGGCAGGCAATCAACCCCTCACTCGCGCGCGGCCGCACCGCGCACGACAGGTGCGTGCACTTCTGCGAGTACGCCACCAACGTCTCTGCCGTCGGACGAACGAGTAGACAATCGTCTGCCGGTCCGGGATACGCGAACACCAACGCGCCGCCGACCGGCACGTCGTCAATCGACGCAACCCTCGCAATAGGCGGCTCGCCGCGCTGTCGGCGCCACCAGTTCTGCGCCGCAATCCACAACTGGCCGACGGTGAGCGAGAGACTGACGAGCACCATGAACTTCATGAAGTCACGACGCTCGACGTACTCGTCCTGCGGCCAGTCGATGGGGAAGTCGGTTCGCCAGGCCGGCTGATCGGCCATAGGCCGACCATCCGGTGCCAGCGTGATCTCTTCGGCATCGCGAAGCCTGCGGTACAGGCTGACGGGAGCTGTACCCGTCAGTCCCTCGCGTCCCGGCGAGTCGATTCGCACATCGAGGGGCGCACGCGGGTCCGCAGCATCCGAAGCAGGTGGCGGATCGGGTTCAGACATACGTCTCCTATACGGGGATGCCGTCAAACGGATCGGCGTCGGTGGCGGCGGACGGAACCGTTCTCAGCATCAGCGATCGTTCGTGCGGCTGTTCAGCCATCGCGGCGGTGACGTCCACCAGGGGCTCGCGTGAGGCGAGCGCCGCCGGCACCATCATGAACACGCGAGTTGAGACGACCTGCGCGCCGAACTGAAAGCGATTGGTCGGCATCGACAACGGACGCAGCTGCTCGATCTGCTCGCGCGTGCCGAAGAACAACGCCTGGCTCGGGCAGACGGTTGCGCACATCGGCTTCTTGCCGACGCTCGAGCGGTCGTAGCACATATCGCACTTCATCATGATCTGACGGTCGTCATAGAGCTCTGGCACGCCGAACGGGCACGCGACGACGCAGTTGCCGCACGCGATGCACCGTGACTTGCGCGCCGACTGGACGATGCCGTCACCGGTCCGCTTGATGGCATCTGCGGGACACACCTCGGCGCACGTCGGCTGCTCGCAGTGCATGCACACGACGGGAACCGTCTGCGTGCTGCGAGCGCGCTCGACGAATTCCAGATGAATCATCGACTCGCCGCGATGCGTGTCACACTCGGTGCAGGCCTGCACGCAGGCCTGGCAGCCGATGCACCGATTCGGGTCGATGAAGAAGTGGAGATATTCCGGCTTCGGCATCGGCGCTACTGCTGTGGCTCGAGGAGCGCCGCGTACGGCGGCGGCCCGGCCGCTTTGTGTACGCGGCAGCCGCAGACCTTGTACTGAGGAATCTTGCTGATCGGATCTTGCGCGGCCACCGTCAACCGGTTCGGGCTCTTCTCGCCAGGCCAGTGATACGGGATGAAGATGGTGTCGGGCCGGATCGTGGACACCACCATCGCGCGGAGCGTGATTGCGCCACGGCGTGTCTCGGCGACAGCCCACTCCCCGTCCTGAATTCCCAGCCTGGTGGCGAGACGAGGATGCATCTCGATGCGCGGCTCGGGATACTGATTGACGAGAGGTCCGATGCGGCGCGTCTGGGTTCCCGACAGAAACTGACTGACGACACGTCCCGTTGTCAGAAACAGCGGGTACTCGTCGCTGGCATCGTCGATCGGCGGACGGTATTCAGCGACGTTGAATCGCGCTTTGCCGTCCGGGAAGTAAAACGGCCCGTTGCCTTTCGCGATCGGGTTGTAGCTTCCGCGCTCGAAGAGGCGCGGCGTACCTGGATGGTCAACGGGCGCGCCTGTTTTCGGATCCTCGCTGTAGCAGGGCCAGAAGACGCCCATCTGCTGCTCGATCTTTTCGTAGGTAATGCCCGAGTAGTCAGCGACACCGCCCTTGCTGGCGATGCGCAGCTCGTCGAAGATCTCGCGCGGGCTCTTGAACGTGAAGCCACGCGGACGACCGAGCGCGTCCGCGAGATCCTGAATGATGCGCCAGTCCTGCCGCGCCTCGCCGGGGCACTCCACAGCCTTGTTGATCTTGATCACGCGGCATTCGACTTGTGTGACGGTGCCTTCATCCTCTTCATGCAGACTGCCGGGCAAGACGATGTCCGCGTGACGCGCGGTGTCGTTGAGAAAGAAATCGATCGCCGCGAAGAACTCCAACCGTTCGAGACAGCGGGTGATGAAGGTGTTATCTGGCAGTGACACCTTCGGGTTGAAGCAGATCGACAGCAACGCCTTGATTTCACCACGGTCGATCTTTCGGAACAGTTCGTAGGCGTCGACGCCCGGCCCCGGAAGGTCGGCTTCGTCGATCCCCCAGACTCCAGCAATGTACCTGCGATGTTCGGGATTGCTGATGTCGCGCCAGCCAGGAAGCTGATCGCATTTCTGCCCATGTTCGCGGCCGCCCTGGCCGTTGGCCTGACCGACGATCGTGCCGTAGCCGCTCTTCGGTTTGCCGATCCGGCCGCTGGCGAGCACGAGATTGATCGTGCCCAGCGCATTCTGAACGCCGTTGGAGTGATGCTCGATGCCGCGCGCATGGAAGAGAAAGCTGGTGTTCGCGGTGCCCCACCACTCAGCAGCCTGCCGGATCGATCGCTCGGGGACGCCGCTCACCTCCGCGGTTCGCGACGGCGTCCACTCCGCACAGTAACGAGCCATGACATCGAATCCCACGGTGTGGGTGTCGATGAACTCGCGATCGATCCAGTCATGCTCGATCATCAGATTGAGCACGCCTGCGAAGAGCGCCGCATCGCGTCCCGGCTTCACCGGCAGGTACAGGTCGCACGTACGGGCGACCGGGGTAATCCGTGGATCCTGCACGATGATTCTTGCGCCCTGTTCGCGCGCCTGCCATAGATAGTTCGTCGTGATCGGCGAGCATTCGGCAACGTTCGAACCAGCTACCCAGATCACGTCGGTACCGACCATGTCGGACCAGGGGTTCGTCGTGCGATCGATGCCGAACGCCTTCTTGTTCGCAGCGCCGGCGCTCACCATGCAGAGCCGTCCGTTGTAATCGATGTACGGCGTCTTGAGGCACACGCGGGCGAACTTGCCGAGCAGGTACGTCTTCTCCGTGGTCAGGCTCGCGCCGCCGAGCAGCGCAACGGACTCGGGCCCATACCTCTGCTGGATGCGGCTGATTTCCGCCGCGGTTCTGGCGATGGCTTCCGCATACGGCATCGACGCGAATCCGTGCGCCGATGTCGGATCGCGCCGCAGCGCCGTCAGCAGACGATCCGGATGCGATCCCTGCAGGTACCGCTTGACACCCTTCGGACACAGCATGCCGCGGTTGAACGGAAAGTCCTCCCACGGCTCGAAGCCGATGACCTCGTTGTCCCGGACCTTCAGTTGAATCCCACACTGCTGGCCGCAGAAGCAGCAATGCGTCTTCACCAGCCGCTCGGGCTCAACACTCGTCGACAGGCGTAGGCCTGTCATCGCCGACCGGTGCGGGCCGAAGCGTTCCGTGATTTTCAGGTCATCGACAGGAATCGCAGCCACGTCGTGTCAGCTACCGGAATCCCACAACGAGCCTTGCGCCAGACCGAGCAGCGCGCGACGGCATCGCGGGCAGATCTGTTGGTAGTGCTCGACGGCCGTGGTGCCACTCATTTCGTAGGAGAACCCAAGCTCGCGTTCGACCGTCGTGAGATCGCGCACCATCGACGCGGGCGCATAGGGCTGGCCACATCGGCCGCATTGCGCCTGCTCGCCGCGGCTGCCGGCATCCTTGTAGAAGCTCACGCCCAGTTGCGCCGGCCGTTGAAAGACGTGGAAGAGTTTGCCGAACGGCAAGTACAACAACGTAAAGATGACAGCCGCAGCGTGGAGGATGGCCAGGAAGTCGTAGGCGTACCCTTTCATCCATGTGTAGCTTGCCGTAAGCATGAGGCCCGTGATGCTGATGGCAAACAGCAGCGCGAGTGGAAGGATGTCCTGTTCGAACAGTTGCACCGCCACGGCGCCGTGGTCGATCATCCGTCGCCGAAAGGCGAGCATGACGCCGGCGATAACGAGGAATGACGCCCAGACTAGTCCGTGGAACACGATGACCGCCGTCCATGATTCGATGGGGAAGTCATAGACCGCATAGCCAAACACGTAGGCACGGTACTCGTCCAGGTTGCCGGGCACCGTCGCGAAGTGAATCCATCCCCAGACGAGCGGGAAGGTGATTGCTGCAGCAATGAGGCAGCCCCACATGATCAGCCAGTGCGCCAGGCCACGCAGGTTGCCTCGCCGGAAGATGAACCGGTTCGCTGCGAACTGAAGCGCGAAACGGCGAACGAACTCAAGCAGATTGCGGCCGAAGAACCGTCCCGTGAAGAACACCTGCCAGCCCCGCCGCCAGTACATCCGCGTCGGCGGCCGCTGCAGCCACATCGCGTAACGGTACGTAATCCCGAACGTCGCAAACAGCGTCGCGAACGTATAGCCGACAAGCGCTGCATCGAAGTGATCGAGATTGCGCGAACCGAAGACGATGAGAGCCGCTAGGAGGGCGGCGGCCACGAAACCCGAGAGGGTGGCCGTGGCATGTTCACGTCGGACGATGGACATGATGGCTTGGCGCACACTACTGGGATCGCATCGCGGGTGCAACCCCGTCCTTAGGGGGTGCGGAGCATGAGCAAGAGCATCCGGGCGGGCTCGGGTGCTTCCACGGCGTGCGGAACGTTACCGGGCATCCTGACGATTGTTCCGGGCGTTGCATGCACGCGCGTACCGCCGATCGTCAGATCCACCGCTCCTTCGAGGACCATCACGAGCGCATCGAACGGCGCGCTGTGTTCCGCGAGTTCCTGTCCGGCGTCGAATGCGAACAGCGTGAGGCTGCCGCCAGGGGTACGAAGGAGAACACGGCTGGCGATGCCGCCAGTGGTAGGCGTGATGAGCGAGTGAAGCGGAAGCGCCTCCGCCGACGGCATCGTGGTGATCGGTGAGTTCATGGCTTTCTACAGGTGCCGCGGAAACAGCTCCATCATCCGTGTCACCGCTTTGTTCACTTCCTTTCTCAGCAGTTCCTGGTTGTCAATCATCCCGTTAACGTTCTGCTGTGCCCACCCGCGCCAGACGACGCGGTTGGTGTGCGTGTCGACGACGTCGAGCACGATCGTCCCTTGCTCGTACTCGATGATCACCGGTTCGCAGTTGTCGTAACAGTAGCCGTTTCTGTTGTCCACGCCGTTGACGTCGAAGCTCTTGCTGATGTTCGCGTGGTAGTGGACGAGCAGATCGGGTGCGCCCGACATCACACGCGCGTAGTGCCGGACCTCGAGCGCCTTGCCAACCGCGCCTTCGAGATAGTCCTTGAAGAACGGGTTGTTGTCGAGTCGTGGATCTCCCGTCGGCAGCGCGTCGGCCGGACCGAAATCCCAGGTCCGGAACTGGGCGAAATCGACGCCCCGTTCGATGTGGGAGCTGACGTTCATGGTCGCGCATCCTGGCAGCGCGAGTAATGCGGCGAATGCCGCGGTAACGAAGACCAACCGTCCAAGGCGTCGCATCGGTCGAGTCCTCCGGGCTCGCTCGGGCATCGTGCGAATCCGGTGCCGTCCCTCATCAATGCGTGCAGCGCTGTAATCCCGGGCGAAACGTTGCGTCGACGCGAAAAAAACATCGCTTCCGCGAATTTCTCCCCGCGCCCTCACAGCCGATGATGACCGCGCGGTGCGATTCCACTCGCTTATCCGCGAAATCGCTGGTAAGCGGCAGATGGCATCAGACGTGCCTCTTACCGCAGCCGAAGAAGAGAAGTGGGAAGGTTCGCTGAAAGCCGACCCAAAGGGCTGACGCACTCTCAACTGACTTTTCCACTTTTCCACTCTTCAACTTTTCCACTGAAGCGAGAGAGGTTGCCATGTCCGATCGCTTGGTTGCAGGAGCAGTCGCCGCCGTCGCCGCCATCCTGACCCTGATTCAGCTGCTGTGGATGTTCGGCATGTTCTCGCCCGCCGACGCGCTTGGCGGCCGCAATGGTGCCCTGTATGCGAGCGCGCTGGCCGCCTGGTTCTTCTTCACGCTGGCGCCGCTCGTGGCCACAGCAATTCTGCTGCTCATGACACGCGACGACAGGACGTCGCACGTGTAACGGACCTTTTCCACTTAGCGACCAGAGGTGAAGCGATGAGCGTCTTCTTCAACCTGTTGCTGTTCGTCGGTGTGTTCTATCTGATTCTGCAACTGCCAGAGCCCGGCGACAGACGTGCGGCTCGCGCAAACCGCGCCTCCGCCGATGGTCAGCGGAAGGTCGCCTAGTTTCCCCGCGTCACCTACGCGCAGCGCTTCAGGTCTTCGCCGCACCGTGCGAGATGCACCTGCACGGGGATGCCGCGGCGAACGCTTTCGGTGACGATGCAGAAGTCCTCGTAGAGCGCCCTGCAGCGCTCGAAGCGGCCTGCGTCCGTACCGGCAAAGCAAGGCGTCAGGTTGACGTCGATTCCCTCGATGCGCAGACGCCCTTCAGCATTGCGCGCCATGTGTGCGGTGACGTGAGCGTTCACCGCATCCGGCTCGAGGTGCGCCTTATTGAGGCAGAGCGTCAGGCTCGCCGATAAACATCCCCCAATCGCGGCCGCCAGCAACCCGGCAGGCGTCGGGCCTGCGCCGGCGCCGAGCGGCGGCGCTTCATCGACCGTGATCGGCTGCGCACCGGCGACGTCCGGAAACGTTGCCGTGAAGCGATATCCATCCACCAGTTGAACATGCGCAACGGCGTCTTTCGAGTCGGCGGCCATGACGCACCTCCTGACGGATACGGTCGATGCAAGCCGCAGCCCAGGGCAAATCCCGAATCCCAAATCCCAAGTCCCCAATCCCAACGTGTGATTCGCGGAATTGGGATTTGGGGTTTGGGATTTTCGAGCACCGCCGCGTGATTTTTCTGGTTCCGCTGACGGTCGCCAGGCCCGTCGCTTCAGAACACCGCGTAAATGGTTCGGAACCCGCGATTTGGGGTACGGCACATCGGTTGCCCTCTAGCACAACGCGGAGGTCAAGACGCCATGTTCGACCTATTTACCGGAAAGGTGCAGCACGTGCCGAGCACACCCGCCGTTCCAATCCTGGTGTCCTCGACCATCCAGGGAACCGCGCTTGCCGTCATCGCGTTGATGTCATTCGTCGTCGCGTCGCGCGAGCTGCCGCCGGTTCCGGACATGTTCGCGTTTGTTGCGGACATCCCGGCGGTGGCGCCACCCCCTCCGCCGCCGCCGCCCGTGCAGACGGCTCACGCGGCGCAACCGACGCCACCTGCCAACGCCTTCGCCGCGCCGATTGAAGCCCCTCTCGAGATTCAACCGGAGCCGACCGGCGCTGCGATCGCGGAAGCGGGCGTTCCCGGAGGCGTTGAAGGGGGCATCGTGAGCGGCATCATCGGATCGGTCCCCGCACTAGTCGAAGGGCCGCCACCGCCGCCGCCGGCGCCCGTCCCGCAAGGCCCCGTACGCATCGGGGGGCAGTTGTCAGCACCGGCGCTGGTCAAGCGCGTGGAGCCAATCTATCCGGCCATCGCGCAGGCAGCAGCGATCGACGGCATCGTGATTCTCGATGCAATCGTGGACGAACACGGGCGGATTCAGAGTGTGAAGGTCCTGCGTGGCCATGCGCTGCTCGCCAAGGCGGCGATCGCGGCCGTCGAGCAGTGGGAGTACGAGCCTTTGAAATTGAACGGCACGGCGACGCCGTTCGAACTGACGGTGAGTCTGTGGTTCCACTTCGACGAGAAGGCCAGGCGGCGCTCGTGACAAGTCGGAAACGAGGGGGTGTGCGATGAAACGTCAATCAGCAATGCTACGAGCTCTTACGGGCGGGGTCATTGCGGTGGCTTCCTTATCAGCCGCGCCGCCTGCCCGGGCGCAGTATGCAGTGTTCGATGCGGACGCGGCACTGCAGGTGTTTCACGAGCGGGTAGAGAGCTATGCGGCGCTGCACCGCCGGCTGGCACCTCCGCCGGCGACGACGACCGGCACCGACCCGCTGTCGAAGCTCCTCACCCGCCAATATCTCGCGTCCGCCGTGCGAAGTGCTCGCCGTTACGCGCAACAAGGCGAAATCTTCTCACCGGAGATCGCCACGTTGTTCCGCTGGATGTTGGCGGATTCGATCGGCGAGCTCGATGGCGAGCGCTTCCTGGTCACGCTCAACGGCGGAGTGCCGGTCCCGCGTGGTTTTCATCCGGACGTGAACGAGGCCTACACGATGCTGCCGCTCTACAGGATTCCTTCTGACGTGCGGCTTGGTTTGCCGAAGCTGCCGGCCGAACTCGATTACCGGCTTGCGGGCCATGACCTGGTGCTGTGGGACATCTATGCCGGAATCGTCGTGGACTTTATCCCCGATGTCGTGACGTCGCCTGTGGCGACGAATTAAGCAGTTAGGAGAACGCCAATGTCCGATCGAACCGAACGTGCCGTATTGAACCACTTGATTGAAACCTGCAAGGACGCCGAGCGCGGATTCCGGCATGTTGCGGAACATGCGGCCGATCCGATGCTCAAGTCCCTGTTCCTCGACATCGCGTCGCAGCGGGCGCGCTTTGCGGCCGACCTGCTGCCGCACGCGCAGCGTCTCGGCGGCGCGAGTGCGCACGATGGGACCGCTATCGGCGCTTTGCACCGCACGTGGATCGATCTTCGCAGCGCAATCTTTCGCGGAGATCCGGTCGCGGCAATACAGGAGGCCGAGCGAGGTGAGCACTTTTCGCGCGATGTCTACAGGGACGCGCTCGAAAGCATGCTTCCGCCAACCGCGCGGGAGCTGGTCGAGACGCAGTACGCCGAGCTGCACAGGACGGCGGAACGGCTGCGTGAGCTCGAGGCCTGATCGCCGAATAGACCGGGAGGTGGGCATATGCAGCTAGACACTTCGTATCTGGGGATGCACCTCCCGCATCCGTTTATTGCGGGCGCGTCACCATTTGGTTATGCCGTCGACACAGTCAAGCGGCTGGAGGACGCCGGATGCGCAGCCGTTGTGCTGCACTCGGTCTTCGAAGAGCAGATCGATCTGGCACGGGAGGGGCGCATCGCGCACATGAACCCTGAAGATCAGCGGTTCGCCGAGATGATTGGCTACTTTCCGGCGCGCACGGATTACCGGTTCGGGCCGCACGAGTACGCCGAGCACGTGTACCGGGTAACCGAGGCGGTGAATATTCCCATCATCGGCTCGCTCAACGGGCACACCCGCCAGTCCTGGCTCACGTTTGCGCCAATGATCGAGCGGGCTGGCGCCGCAGCCCTCGAACTGAATTGGTACGACGTCAGCACCGATCCACGAACCTCTAGCGCAACCGCTGAGGACGAACTCGTCGAGATGGTGCACGACGTGAAGTCGCTGCTTACCGTCCCGGTGGCGGTCAAGCTGTCGCCGTTTTTCACCGCGTTCGCCAACGTCGCGCACCAGCTCGACGATGCCGGAGCCGATGGTCTCGTGCTCTTCAACAGGTTCTATCAGCCCGACATCGACATCCCGACGATGCAGGTCGTGCCGCGGCTGGAGCTGTCCACGAGTGCGGAACTTCCGCTGAGGTTGCGGTGGATCGCGATTCTTTGTGGGCGGGTGCACGCCTCGCTGGCACTGACAGGCGGCGTCGCGACGCCGCAGGACGGCATCAAAGCCGTGCTGGCCGGCGCCGATGTGGTGCAGCTGGTGTCGGCTCTGCTTCTTCACGG
>Ga0070675_100003365_pt1 | contig 12114 bp, 16 predicted proteins | sample KBSM43metaG_FD_65343 | JGI IMG/M metagenome (GOLD analysis project Ga0070675, IMG submission 65343) | Miscanthus rhizosphere microbial communities from Kellogg Biological Station, Michigan, USA - KBS M4-3 metaG | ecosystem: Host-associated > Plants > Roots > Rhizosphere > Soil ...
TGATCGCCGAGCTGCTCGCCGACGGGCGGATCGAGGTCGACGCCTCGCTCGAGCGCGTCATCTACCACGACCCGTGCTACCTCGGCAGGCATAACGGCGAGTACGACGCGCCGCGCGCGGTCGTTGCGCGCCTTTCGCGCGACCAGCCGATCGAGTTCGCGCTCGCGCGCGAGAAGTCGATGTGCTGCGGCGCCGGCGGCGGTCGCATGTGGATCGACGAGACGATCGGCACGCGCATCAACATCGCCCGCGTCGAGCAGGCGCTGGAGCGCTCGCCGGCGGTGATCGCGACCGCCTGCCCCTACTGCGCGGTGATGATGAGCGACGGCCTCGGCGCGCTCAGCCCCGACGGCGCGACTCGGTCGCTCGACATCGCCGAGCTCGTGGCGGACGCCATGCGCTTCGCGTCTCCGGTTGCCGCTACGGCTGTGAACTGACCGGCGGTGTCTCCACCCGCCTGCACGGCCTTGTCGAAGTCCGGGGCGGCCCGCGGGTGGGCGCTTGAGGTTTCGCAAGCCCTGCACGCCGGACGACAGGTCCAATACGAAGGCAGTCCGGCCCGACACATGTCGGGCGGGCTAGCGGGAGGACATGATGACGCTACACCCGACGCTGCGGATCATTCGCGACGAGCACGGCGTGCTGTCGGCCGTCCTGCGATCGATCGCGTTGCTGCTCTCGGAGAGCAGACGGCGCGGCACGAAGCTCGACTACCAGGTGCTCCGGGCGATGCTGTTCTACATCGACGAATTTCCTGAGCGCGTCCACCATCCCAAGGAAAGCGAGCTTCTCTTCCCGATCCTGAGGCATCGCGGTGCGGTGGCGGTGAAGGTCCTCGAGCGGCTCGACCGCGACCACGCCGCCAGCCATCACGCCGTCCGCGACCTCGAGCACCAAGTCCTGGCTCTGGAGATGATGGAGGACGCCACCGACTTCGAAGCGAGGCGAACCCGTTTCGAGGCCGCGACCGAGGCGTACGTGACCGCCTACCTGGACCACATCCGTCTCGAGGAAGCCGAAGTGCTGCCGCTGGCCGAGCGGCTGCTGACCGAGGGGGACTGGGCCGAGCTCGACGCCGCATTCATGCAGAACCGCGACCCGCTCACTTATCGGGACGGCCAGGACGAATTCAGGCCGCTGTTCAAACGCATCCTGATGACATTGCCGGCGCCGATCGGGCTCGGGCCAGCGATGGAGGCACTGAACGCGTCGCATCCCACGGGAAGGTGAGCGTCGGGCCGGGGTCGCGTCGCCGCGCGCTGCTGCGGGCCGCCCCCGTTGGCGCCGTTCCGATTGCTGATACGCTGCCGCAGTCGCGACAACGTCGCGAAGCCCATTCGACCCCAGTGAACACCGCCGTCCATATCGCGGTCCTTGACGACGAAGCGGAGATCACGACGCTTCTGGCGAACTATTTGCAGGGGCAGGGGTTCCGCGTTTCACAAGCTCACGACGGAGCGACGTTGCTGCGCTTGATGGCGGCGGACCCGCCGCAACTTGTGCTGCTCGACCTCGGCTTGCCGGGCGAAGACGGGTTCTCGATTGCGCGGCAGCTGCGCGAGCACTGGCAGTGCGGGCTCGTGATCGTCAGCGGTCGTGGCGACTCGATCGACAAGGTCGTCGGTCTCGAAGTCGGCGCCGACGACTACGTCACCAAGCCGTTCGACCTGCGCGAGCTGCTGGCGCGGATCCGGGCCGTGCTTCGGCGAACCGCAGGCCCCGCGCCGACCACCGCAACCGCCGGACAGCGCAACCGCTACCGATTCGCGCATTGGCAGCTGGACCTGTCCGCGCGCCGGCTTGTCGATCGGGAGGGCAAGGAGGTCGCGCTGACCGCGGGCGAGTTCGCGATCCTCAGCGCCTTCGTCCAGCATCCCGACCGGGTTCTTTCGCGCGACTTCCTGCTCGAGAAGACCCGAGGCCGCGAAGGGGGGCCGTTCGATCGGACGATCGACGTCCAGGTCGGCAGGTTGCGCAAGAAGCTCGAAGTCGATGCCGACAATCCGCAGCTCCTCAAGTCGGTTCGCGGCGCGGGCTATATCCTGGTCGCGCCGGTGACAGGCCCCGACGCGGCATGAAGACTCGCCGCCCGTCGCCCTCCCGCTTGCTGGACGGCCTCGACGAAACCGATGTCTTCCGCAGCCTGTTCGCCGCCTACCCCGATGCGCTGATCGTCGCCGATGCCGCGGGGCGCGTCGTTCTCGCCAATCCTTCGGCGGCGGCGCTGTTCGGCTACGCGGTCGACGAGCTGGTGGGCCTGGAGGTCGAGCAGCTGGTACCCGACCAGGTTCGTCCGCAGCACGCAGCCTACCGCGCCGCCTTCGCGCGCGAGCCGCGGGCCCGGCCGATGGGCAAGCAGACCGAACTCGTCGCCCGGCGCAAGGACGGCAGCGAGGTCGTGGTCGAGATCGCGCTGAGCCCGCTGCAGGATCACGGGCTGCCGCTGGTCGTCGCCGCGGTCCGCGACATCGGCGCCTACCCGCGCATGAAGCAGGCGCTGCAGCGCGCTCACTACAACGAGCACCTCGCGCAACTCGGCCGGCTGGCTGTCGACACGCGCGACCCGCAGGTGCTGCTCGATCACGTGCCTGTGCGCGCGGTGGCGGCGCTCAACGTCGACATGGCCGTCGTCTACCTGCTCGAGAAGGACCAGCGCGAGCTTCGCGTCGCCAGCGCGGTGGGCTCCTTAGCCGGCGAGCGGCCGGGTGACACGGTGGTCCATCGGCCCGACAGCTCGCTCGGCTTCGTCTTGTCCGAAGGGCGCTCGATCAATGCCCCCGACTATCGGCGCGAGACGCGGTTCTCGGTGCCGCAGGCGTATCTCGAAGAGGGCCTCACGAGCGCGCTGGCGGTGCCGCTCTCGGATCGCGGCCGTACTGTCGGTGTCCTGGCAGTGCGTTCGCGCGAGCAACGCGACTTCGGCGCCGATGAAGTGCGCTTTCTCGAATCGCTCGGCAACCTTCTCGCCAGCAGTCTGCAGCGCGTGCAGTCGGAGGAGGACCTGAGCCACGCGCAGCGGCTCGAAAGCGTCGGCCAACTGACCGGTGGCATCGCCCACGATTTCAACAACCTGCTCACTGTCATCCAGGGCAACCTGCAGGTCCTCGAGGAGCTGCCCGCGCTCGCAGGCGATGCGCACGGCGAGCAGCTCGTCGGCGCGGCGACGCGCGCGGCGCGGCGCGGCGCCGAGCTCACCAACAAGCTGCTTGCGTTCTCGCGCCGCCAGGTCCTGCAGCCCAGCGCGCTCGATGTGGGCGGGATGCTCCATTCGCTGGCCGACATGCTGCGGCGCACGCTCGATCAGAGGATCGCGATCGACGTCGAGATCGGGTCGCCGTGCCCGGCGGTGCTCGCGGACCCGGGCCAGCTCGAAGCTGCACTCCTCAACATCGCCATCAACGCGCGTGACGCCATGCCCAACGGAGGGTCGCTGCGCTTTCAGGCCGAGGCATTTACGGGCTTGCCAGCGGGAATGGAGGCTAGCGCCGACCCACTCGATCAACCCGGGCTCGGCTTCGTCGCGATCTCGATTGCCGACAGCGGCGTCGGCATGAGCGAGGAGGTGAAGGAGCGCGCGTTCGAGCCCTTCTTCACCACGAAGGCGCCGGGGCGAGGCACCGGCCTCGGCCTCAGCACGGTGTACGGCTTCGTCAAGCAGTCGCGCGGCGCGCTGCGGGTCGACAGCGAGCCCGGTGCGGGCACGACCCTGACGCTCTACCTTCCGGCCCAGGAAGCGCCCGCCGCGTTGCCGGCCGAGCCCGGCCAAGTGCAGGCCATTCCTGTCGGACTCGACGTGTTGCTGGTCGAGGACGACCCCGAGGTCCGTGCCGTCTTCCGCAAGTTCCTCGACGGCTTCGGGTGTCGCGTGACCGAAGCAGCCAGCGGCGATCAGGCGCTGCTCGAACTGCCCGGAGATGTCGCGCTACTCCTCACCGACATCGCCCTCGGCGCGGGAATGCGCGGCACGGAGCTCGCGGCGCGGGTCGAAGAGCTGTCGCCTCGGACCGCGATCCTGCTGATGTCCGGATTCTCGTCCGAGCTTCTCGAGGCCGATCGCGTCTCGCCGCCGACGTGGGAGCTTCTTCGCAAGCCTTGCAGCCGCGACGAGCTGGCCGCGGCCATCGCAAAGGTGGTGCGCGCGGCGAGCGCGAACTAGCCGCGGTCGCTTTCTCTATTGCAGCGTCGGCACCGGCGAAAGGCAGCGCTGGACGAAGGTGGAGAGCGCCTGGACGTTCGGGATCCGGATGTCGCGGCGGCCCTTTTCGGCGAAATCGATCACCTTCTCGCGCGCCAGCTTCGAGAGCGCCCGGCTGACCGTCTCGAGGGTCATGCCGAGGTAGTTGCCGATCTCGGCGCGCGTCATCCGAAGCATGATCTGGTCGGAGCGCAGCCCGCACTGGGCCAGCGATTGCGCCCAGTGACGGAGGAACTCGGCGACCCGTGCGTCCGCCGGCAGCGTGCACACCGACATCAGCGAGTCGCGGTCGCGGCCGATCTCACGGCTCATCGCCATGTGCAGGGCGGTCAGGAGCTCAGGACAGCGGAGACAGGCGCCGAGGAGCGCGTCGTAGTGGATCACCCAGACGTCGCCCGTATCCATTGCCACCGCGTCGCACGAGTACGCGCCGTGCGCGATGCCGTCGAAGCCGAGCCAGTCGCCGCGGAACTTGAGGCTCACGACCTGCTCGCGGCCGTCGGGAGAGAGCGTGACGAGCTTGAAGAACCCGGAGTTCATGACATAGAGGTTGCCGAAGCGTTCGCCCGCCCGGTAGATGACGTCTCCGGCGTGAACGACGCGACGTTGCGGCGCGAGGCTGTCGACCAGCAGCTTCAACGTGTCCGCGACGTCATGGCTGGCCCGCCGATCGTCGTCGCTGTCGCCGCTGCGCTGCGCGTCGGCCGCCAGCGGAGCGGAAGACGGGAGGGGAGGTTGCGGGTTTGCAGTGCTCAACATGTCGAGTGCTCCGTGCGATCCGCGGCGTTCGCGTGCAGACCACTCTAGGGAGCGAGGGCCAACGTTGTGACAACGACGGAAATCACTTGGTCTCACTGTGTAAACCGTCGGTGAACGGATCGACAACGTCGACGACGCGAGCCGCGGTTGATTCACGTCAACGCCGTGCGACGGGACGCGCCTAGGCTTCGCGATCGCAACCTCTCCGCAGACATGCCATTCACCCTCGTTTCACTCCGCGACGCGAGCCTCGAGGCCCTCTCGTCGCGCGATGCCGGGTTGCTGCTTGCCCAGGCACGCGCGCTGCAAAGCCTGTTCGACGCGGGGCAAGGGCAATCGCTCCTGCGCGGGAAGAACCTCGGGCTGCTGTGCGAGCCCGACGACCGCGAAGAGGCCTTGCGGTTTCGCCGCGCAGCGACAGACCTGGGTGCACGGGTCGCGCGGATCCGTCCCGAACTGTCGGTCACCAGTTCGAACTCGGAAGTCGTCGACACCGGGCGAATGCTCGGCCGCCTGTACGACGGTATCGAGTGCATCGGCGTAAACGCGGACGTCGTGAAGTGTCTCGGCGCCGCCGCGAACGTTCCCGTGTTCGATGGCATCTCGTCCGCGGATCACCCGACAGCCAGGCTGGCCGCGCAACTCGCCGGGCGGCAGTCTGACGATCGCCATCGCCTCATGCTCCAGGCGATCCTGATCAGCACGTTGAATTGAGTACTTCGCGGTCGTTCCGTCGCGCGCGTTGTCCATCGCGATTCAGTGAGAGAAGAGCACGGGCACCGTCATGTGCTCGAGCAGATGGCGCGTCACGCCGCCGAGCATCCATTCGCGCAGGCGCGAATGGCCGTAGCCGCCGCACACGATCAGGTCGGCGCCAATGGCGGCGGCGCGCGACAGCAGCTGGGAGCCGACGCCGGCAAGGGCGAGCTCGCGCTGGGCGCGGACTTCGATGCCGTGCGACTCGAGCCAGGCCTTGGCCGACATCAGCGAGTCGTCGCCGGCAGCGCGTTCCGGCGCATCGCTGACCTCGACCAGCGTCACGCGTTGCGCCGAGCGCAGCAAGGGAAGCGCGTTGCGCACTGCGTTCGCGGACTCCCGCGTTCCCTTCCAGGCGACCAGCACGTTCTGTCCGACCGTGGCGAACACGCCGGCGCAGGGAACGACGAGGACCGGCGGGCCGGCGTGCAGGAGCGCCTGCTGCGGGAAGTCGAAGGCGAGGCCATCCGGAGCCCGGTGGCGATCCGTTTGCCCGACCACGATGAGGTCGCTGCACCGCCCGTGCTCGACCGTGGCGTCGAGGGCCTCCTCGACCACCAATCGGGACTCCGCCCGCACACTGAGCGTCTTGCACTGCGCATCGAACGCCTGTGCCGTTGCTTCCGCCCGCGTGCGGAGATGGGCCAGCGACAAGGCCACCACCTCGAGGCCGTCTGGCAGCGCGGTGTCCATGCTCAGCATGACGTCCGGAACGCCGGTCGGCACGATGCCGATCAGCTTGCCCTCGAAGCGTGTGGCGAGAGAGGCGGCGAGCGCGATGCGGATCGCGCAGCGCGGGCCGTCGTCGAGGTGAACAGCGATGGTCTTGAAGCTCATGACGGTGCTCCGTTAGTGTTGTCATGCCGAGTTCGCGGACGCCGATCGACTCGAATCGCGTTCACGCCCCCTTCGCGCCGAGGCGTTCGAGCGCGGCGAGCCAGCGAGTCCGCCGGCCCGCGTTCTTGTCCTCGACGAGGCCGATGAGCGAGCGGCGGACCGGCGCGACGCCGGCGAAACGAAGGATGTTGCGCTGGAGCGGGCAGATCGCGTGCGCGCCGTATGCGGCAATCTTGTGGCGTTTGTCTCCTGGCAACCTTGATGTTCGTCAATCCCGCTGGGGCGAGCGGGCGAGAAACTGGCGCCGACGCCACGGGAGAAGACGATGAAGATCCTGATCGCTGCAGACGGCAGCGACTACACCAAGCGGATGCTGGCGTACCTCGCAGCGCACGACGAGTGGCTCGGCCCCAGGCACGAGTACACCGTCTTCCACGGCGTGCTCGCGGTGCCGAACCGTGCCGCCGCGTTTGTCGGTGCCAACGTGGTGCGTGAGTTCTATGAGTCGGATTCCGAGGCCGTCTTTCGGCCGATTCGGGCGTTTTTCTCCCAGCAGGGCATCGAGGCGAAATTCGTGCACACCGTGGGCCACGCCGCGGAGTCGATCGCCCGGCTTGCCGAGGAAGGAAAGTTCGATCTTGTCGTGATGGGCTCGCGCGGGGACAGCGACCTGGCCAACCTCGTGCTCGGATCGGTCGCGACCAAGGTGGTCGCCTTGTGCTCGGTCCCGATCCTGCTGATCCGCTGAGTGCTCGGACCGCCATGGACATTCGCTCCATCCTCGTCCACCTCGACGCCACTCCGGCAAGCCTGGAGCGGCACGCGCTGGCCCACGCACTTGCGGACCGCTTCGATGCCGAGGTGACGGTGCTGTTCGGCGTCACCGAGGCGGCGAACCCCACATTCGTGTACTCGGCAGCGGCCGCCATGCGCGCCGTCGAGGAGATGTCCGAAGGTCCGTTCGAGATCGCGCGCGCGCGCTTGCATGCTGCCCAGCGCGAGCGCGGTGGCGCCTGGTGCGACGTCGGTCGCGACCTGATCCATGCGCTTGTGGGCGAGGCCGCCTACGCCGACCTGGTGATCGTCGGCCCGCCGGCGCGCTCGAACGATGTCGGCACCGCTCCTCCCGGGTTCGTCGAGCTGAGCATCCTGCAGTCGGGAACGCCGACGCTCGTCGTGCCTCACCCGCACTGCCAGGAAACTCTGGGCGATCGCGTCTTGGTCGCCTGGGACGGGTCCGTGCCGGCGGCCCGCGCGGTCAGGTCGGCACTGCCGTTCTTGCGCAGCGCCAGCGAGGTTCACGTCGCCTCGTGGTCGCGCCAGCCGGCACTCGCGCCTTGCAGCCGATTGGGCCTGGCGGAGTGGTTGCAGCGCCATGACGTTGCCGTGACGCGCCACCTGCGCGACTCGACGGTCAACGTGGGAGACGCGATTTGCGTGATGGCGCGCGAGCTTCGTGTCGATCTGATCGTCATGGGCTGCTACGGCCACGCTCTCTTGCGCGAGCGGCTATTCGGCGGAGCGACCCGCTCGGTGCTGGCGTCATTGCCGGCGCCCGTGCTGACGTCGCACTGACCGCCGGGGTTGAGCGGCAGTTATGCAACGCAAGAGCTCGGCCGCGAGCTCCAGCAGTTCAGTCGGAGTGGGTGAGGAACCAGACGACCGAAGAGAAGCCGCACGCCCCCAATGCCAGGACCACCGCTCCAGCGGCGAGCAACGTCCAAAGCCACGGGCTCCAGTCGTTGACGGCGCGCATGGCTCTTCCTCCTAGCCGGCCGGCGCCGTCGCTCGGACCAGCAGCACCGGCACGGGGCTGCTCCGGACGACGTTCTCGGCGTCGCTGCCGAGCATCGCCCGGGCCACGCCGCGCCGCCCGTGCGTGCCGATGACGATCAGGTCGCAGCGGCTTTGGCGGGCTTCCTCGACGATCGCATCGGCGACGCGGCCGCCCCGCAGGTCGTGCAACGAAGTCTCTGCGGTAACGCCCTGGGCTTTGGCCTGTTCACTCGCCTGCGCGAGAAGTCGCCGGCCGAACTGGTTCAAGCCTTCGCGGAACTTCTCGTAGTCGATGATGTTAGACATCTCCACCATCAGCACGAAATCGCTCGTCAGGTTGAGCAAGCGAAGCGTGGCCTTCAAGTCGCGTGCGAGGGTGATGGCTTCGGCGAGTCCACGCGCGGCGGTGTCGCTGCCGTCGATAGGGACGAGGATGCGCTTGTACATGTCAGCTCCTGGTGTGAGGAAGTTTGCCGATAGGGCGGCCGGTTTCGCTCAGGCAGCAGCTGCCTCGTCGATGCGCGAGGCGGCGGCGTGGCCTTCACTCGCGGAGGCGTTGGGCGCTGCCTTGTCGGCCGACCGCACGAGCAGCACCGGCACCGACGCCATGCGTGCGACCTGCTCGGCATCGCTGCCGAGCATCACGCGGCTCACGCCGCGCCTGCCGTGCGTGCCGATGACGATGAGATCCGCTGGCCACTGGGTGGCCGCCTCGACGATGACGTCGCAGGGACGTCTCGCGAAGCACTCGATCGTCAGCGTGTCGGCCGCCACCGAGCCGGCACTGACGCGCTTGCGTCCTGCAGCGAGGATTCGCTCACTGCCCTGCCGCAGCGCTGGCAGGACGTTGCGTGTGTAGGTCGCGCCGGTCTCGAAACCGGTCGTGAAGACGAGGTCGTCCAGGACGTGCAGGAGCCTGATCGACCCTCCGGTCACTCGGGCGAGGGCGATCGCCTCATCGAGCCCCTGGTCGGAAGTCGAGCTGCCGTCGATCGGGACGAGGATGCGTTGATACATGGTTGTCCTCCGGAAGTTCGGTGTGGTCAGTGTTCAGCCGCACGAACCGCATGGATCGGCGTCAAATGCCGGGCGCGGGAGCGGCCTTCAGCCACCGATCGGCATGCCGCCGGCATGGCGCACGGCCCACTGCTCCCAGCAATCCTTGCCGCATGTCGCGAGCGACTCCTGCCAGGACAACAGCGCTTTCCGCTGAACGCGTTGCGCCTCTAGGAAGACGTCGAAGAGCGAGGTCGGGCCGCCGGGAAAGCCGGCAGGACTGCGCCGCGCTGCGTTGACAGCGATGTTTCGGGTACTTGCCATGCGAGTCTCCTCATCGAGTGAGATTGCATCTTCGACTCGGGGCGCGGACGCACGTTGACGCAGATCAATCGCGTCACATCGCATGCGCGGAACATGAACCGCATGGCCGACAATCCGCCTGTCGCACAGTCGCGCGTTAGAGTCGCGGCACTGTGCGAGCAACTCGAGGCGCGCGTGGGCGCGCCGGTGCGCGTGATCGAGACGCACGTGTCCTGGGGCTGCTCGCCGGGCCGCTGGCCTACAAGCTCAAGAAGCCGGCCAGCCCATTCGGCGCTGGAACTCGGCAGGGGACAAGATCTCGCCTTTGCTGAGGAGTTGCGAGAAGCGCTCTGTCTGAGCTTTGGTATGAGCTTCGTCTCTCATTTCATTTCGGCGCCGGCCAGTGGAGCACAACGGGTCCGATGCTCTCTGAAGTCCTGACCTGCCCCCCGTAGACGTGCCAGCGCTTGGTAGCAGAGCCCAGGGTTTGGAGATTACTGGATCTCCGGTTGGTGCTGCGCATCGCCAGCGAGCTGGCGATGCGCAGCGGCGAACTGGCAAACTCATTCAGCCAATTTGTCTACGGAGAGGATCATGGTTTGGTCGCTTAGTCGTTTCGCTGAAGACTACAGACCAGGCGAAGAGTTCGAACTGGGCTCTCGCTTGGTGACGCGCGAGGAACTCATTGAGTTCGCCAGAAAGTACGATCCCTTCCCGTTCCATCTTGATGACAAGGCAGCACAAGCGACGCCCTTCGGAGGAATCGTTGCGAGTGGTTGGATGACTGCCCTGGTTTGGCTGAAGCTCATGCATGAAACCCTTCTGGATCCTGCGATGGTGCTTGGCTCCCCAGGGCACGAAGAGATGAACTGGCCGACTCCAGTCAAACCAGGTGACATGTTGAGCGGCCGAGTGACGATCAAAGAGAGTCGCCTATCCAAGAGCAAGCCTGAAATGGGCTTCGTGCGCTATACGGCCAAGTTGCACAACCAGCGCGAGGAATGCGTGTTCGTCACGACCAGTACGCTGATTGTTCGAACTCGGAACGGCCCCGCACATAGCAAGCAGTAGGGGCCAACGGCTGCGGCATTGGAGATGAGGAGACTGACCGCCTAGGTCGAAAGCTGTCAGAGTCGGAATCGGACGATTGGCGGCGCGCGAAGCACGTCGCGGCCGCTGGAGGGGGGTATAAGGTCAACTCTTAACCTCCGCATCGAGGGTTTCGATTCAGGGGCGCCCAGTGTTCACACGACGCGATGCTCTTGTGGGGCTTGCGCTCCCCTGTGTTGCGATGGGTTTTGGTTCGTTCGCTGCTGCCCCGAGCGGTGCGAAGCGGGTAGGCCTTCTGACGCTGGCCGAGGACCGGGAAGACGCCGAGTTCAAGCGCCTCTTTCTCGAGATCCTGGCCAGCAAGGGCTGGTCGGTGGGGAACAATCTTTCGATCGTCCACGTCGACGCGGGAGCGAAAGTCGAGCGGCTCGCGCCGTTGGCCGAGGAACTGGTTCGCAATCGGGTCGACCTCATCGTGACCGGACATCGCCAACAGCAATCATTGCGCTGGATCCGTGCATCGACTTGCGAAGCTCGGGCCTTCTCAATTCGTGCGGTTTGTGCCCAAATCGCACGAAACACCCAGAGGAGTCGCGCCGCATGAGCAGCCTCACGGAATTGATCCAGAAGGTCGCGGCCCTCTTCAGTTCGGGCAGTGCCGATCCCCTGGCCAGCAGCGTGACGTTCTGTCCGGCTTCGACGAAGGGCGCCGCGATGGCCAGCCCGACAGAGCCACTGCCGAGAACGGATATTCGAAGGGCCGTCACTTGAGCCCTTCGACGCTCACAAGTCGCGCGGAGCTGCACTCGTCACGTATCGCCTTCAGTCCTTGATAGGTCTCACCGTTGTAGAAGTCCTCCCATGCGGCCACCGACGGGAACTCAAGAATGACGATGCGGCGGGGTGCCCATTCGCCCTCATAGACCTTGTGCGCACCGCCGCGGGCCAGGTAACGAGCACCCGCCGCGTCCAGCGCGGGCTTGACTCCCTTCATGAACTCCTGGTACCGGGTAATGTCGCGAATCTCGACGTCGAAGATCACGTACGCGCTCATTGCATCTCCCCGGACGAAGAGTCGTCGGCGGGCCGAGTATCGGGCACGGTCGAAGATGCCTTGACCAGCACGCAGCGAGCGAACCGCGAGCAGTCGATGGTCCAACGCCTTGCGTTCAGTTCGTCGGCTCGGTCAATGACTCATGGGAGTGATCAGCGGAATGCTGCATCTCGCAGTCGACAGCGCTGTCGACCTGAAAAGCAGACGGTTGCAAGAGTCTGCTTGTGGCCGAGGCTGTGTGAGAACAGCTTCCCTTCGGTTCACGCGTGATCCGGGTGATCGGGATACGCCGTCGGGCGCATTTTGGAACATCCAGTGCGTTCAACGCGGTCAAGCGCTGGTTTGCAGTTTGCGGCGACCCAAGGCCCGATATCCGCGCGTTAAGGCA
>Ga0070675_100003366_pt1 | contig 12114 bp, 12 predicted proteins | sample KBSM43metaG_FD_65343 | JGI IMG/M metagenome (GOLD analysis project Ga0070675, IMG submission 65343) | Miscanthus rhizosphere microbial communities from Kellogg Biological Station, Michigan, USA - KBS M4-3 metaG | ecosystem: Host-associated > Plants > Roots > Rhizosphere > Soil ...
CGCCCGTAAATATTGGTTGCGGGGGGGGGATTTGAACCCCCGACCTTTGGGTTATGAGCCCAACGAGCTACCGGACTGCTCCACCCCGCGTCATGTTGTGTCGGGAACGGACCGAACTGCGACTTACCTACGGCCGGAACGACAGCGACGAGAACGTTCAACTGTATCACGCGCCGCGACGCACGTTCAAGGCAGGCCCGCCAAAGCCATTGGTCTACTCCAGCGTCGTCGTCAACTGGTAGTGATCCTCAGGAATCTCCTCCGATCCCTGCAACGCCACCCTCAGTCGATACTGCTGGCCCTCGGTCGCGGCCACCTTGGCGACGAGGGGCGCCGAGTCCGGTGGACCGCTTCGGAACTCCACACCATCGATGCTCATCAGTGAGATCGTGCCGGTGTGCACGGTATCCCACCTGAGGCGTACGACCAGCGTGCCGTCGCCGGTGACCGCCACATTGAACTCGTCCGCGAGATTGCAACTCGAGAGCGTGCCGTTGACGGTCACGCCAGTGTTGATCGTCCGCGGCGCCGGCGGTCTCGTTGGCGTGGAAATAACGGCGACGTTCGACGCGCACGACACGCCTGTGGGCGAGATGATGACCACCCAACCCGAGCATGCGGCGAGCGGAAGCAGACAGAGCACCGTCGTCGCGATCGCCTTCATGACGCCCTCCGGGTCTATTCGATCTACGCCCGGATGATGGAAGGCGTCAAGAGCGTTTGTTACTTCGGACGACGTGCGTCGGTCTGCGGGACGTCTTTGAGGATGAAGAGCTTTTCGCCGGGCTTGATGAGACCGAGCTCGCGACGGGCGAGATCCTCGATGGCACTCGGGTCTTCCTGGAGTCGCTGGGCCTCTTCGTGGAGCCGGGCGTTTTCTGCACGCACGTCGACGAGCGACTGCTCCAGCGCGCGATACTCCTGGCGCTTCTTCAGCATTTCGAGCAGGCCCTTCTCACCGACCAGTGCGTCGAGGACCAGCACGCACCCGACGAACACGAGCAGGTACTGTACGGCGCGGCGGCCGCGGCGGCGCTTGTCGGGAGTGCTTGCGCTGGTGGGTGTTGAAGTTCTCTTCTTCACGACGCTGTCTACCGGAACGCCTTAACGGCGTTCCTTAGGCGATGGGTCGTGGCAGAATAGCGCGTTTTGATCACGAGTACAACTCCTAAGTAGCACTCGCGATCGAAAAGTACAAGAAAAAAACTGTGACCCAGATGCCCGTCTCGACCGTTTCGATCGTGCTCACCACACTCGGTGCCGATGCCGACGCCGCGGCGATCGCGCGGACGCTCATCGAGGAGCGTCTCGCGGCGTGCGTCAACATCCTTCCACCCATGACCTCGATCTATCGCTGGCAAGGCAAGGTCGAGCAGGACCGCGAGCAGCAGATGGTGATCAAGACCGCATCTGGCCGCGTCGCCGATCTGCAAGCGCGGCTGCGGCAGCTGCATCCTTACGAACTGCCCGAGTTTCTCGTCCTCGATGCCACGGGATCCGAGGCCTATCTGGCATGGGTGGGGGAGTCGGCGCGCTGAGCCCGTTCGGTCCGCCTTTGCACCTTACAGGGCAGAGGTCGTGATGCTCACCCATCTTTACCCTGGGCTCGCCCTTGCGGCAGCCCTGACCTGTGCCGTCTCGGCAAACGCCCAGTCGATTCGCCCGCCCTCGTCGATTGAGCTCCTCGCTGGGCACGCCGGGTTTGCGGACGAGGCAACGATCGAACATTCGGTATTTGGCGGGGCGGGCAGGATCTACGTCACGCCCCGAATCAGCATCGGGCCGGAGATTACCTACATGCGCGGGCCCGGAGACGATCGTGACTGGTTCTTCCTGGGGAACTTCATGTACGACTTCCGCAGTCCCCGGTCAGGACGTCCGCCACGCGTCAGCCCGTTCCTGATCGGCGGCGCCGGCATCTTCACGCATAGCGATCGCGTCGGCACCGGGATCTACACGTCAGGCGAAGGTACGTTCGCGGCCGGGGCAGGCACACGCGTCCACATCACCGACCGCGGGTATCTGATGGGGGACCTTCGCTTCGGGTGGGAATGGCACTATCGCGTCACCGGCGGGGTAGGGATCTCCCTCTAGCTTTGTGCAGCCGCTTTCTTCCTGAGCCGTGCCTTCAGTAACGCGATGCCGGGTGGCAGCAGCGAGATGAAGATCACCACGGCGACGACGTAGTGAATGCGCGATTCGATGTTGGGGATGGCGTTGCCGAGCATGTAGCCCGCCGTGAGCATGCTTCCGACCCACAGGATGGCGCCCACGACGTTGTAGGTGGCGAACTGCCGATAGCCCATCTCGCCAACACCGGCGACGACAGGCGCGAACGTCCGCAGGATCGGAATGAACTGCGCCAGGATGATCGTCTTGCCGCCGTGCTTCTCGTAGTACTCGCGCGTCATCTGCAGGTGCTCGCGGCGGAACAGCAGCGAATCGGGGCGGCTGTAGAGCGTCATCCCGGTTCGATGGCCGATGTAGTAGCCGGTGGCGTTGCCGATAATGGCCGCCGGAATCAGCGCCAGCAGCAGCATCGCGTAGTCGAAGTCGCCGCGCGCCGCGAACAAGCCGGCCGTGATGAGCAGCGAATCCCCGGGCAGAAAGAACCCGACGAGCAGCCCGGTCTCGGCAAAGACGATGACGATCAGACCGTAGAAGCCGACGAGCCGGATCAGCTCGGGGACGTTGTAGACGTTTGAAAAGAATTCGTGGATGACGTCCATCAGAGGTGGTCGAGTGCCTGGGCGAGATCGTCGCGAAGGTCTTCGAGGTCTTCGATGCCGACCGAAATGCGCACCAGATCGTCGGTGACGCCGATCGCCTGCCGCCGTTCCGGCGGGACCGACGCATGCGTCATCGTCGCCGGGTGGCTGATCAATGTCTCGACGCCTCCCAGGCTTTCGGCCAGCGACATCAACCGGACCCCTTCGAGCAAGGTGCGCGCTTTATCCAGCGATCCGAGCTGCACGGAGATCAGGCCGCCAAACCCGCACATCTGCTTTCGCGCCAACGCATGCTGAGGGTGTGATGGCAAGCCGGGATAGTGTACGCGTGTCACCTTCGGATGCGCGGCGAGGAACTCGGCCAGCGCCATCGCGTTGGCGTTGTGCCGTTCCATTCTGATCGGCAGCGTCTTGGTGCCGCGCAACACCAGCCACGCGTCCATCGGACCGAGGATCGCGCCCTCGGCGTTCTGGATGAACCGCAGCCACTCGATGTGCTCGTCCTTCACCGCGACCACGATGCCGCCGACGCTGTCGCTGTGGCCGTTGAGGAATTTGGTCGTGCTGTGGACCACCAGGTCCGCGCCAAACTCGATCGGCCGCTGCACGTAGGGGCTTGCGAATGTGTTGTCCACCACGACGACGACGTTGCGCGCGTGCGCGATCTCGCATGCGCCGCGCAGGTCCGTCAGTCGCAGCGTCGGATTGGTCGGCGACTCGAGGAACAACAGCTTTGTCGACGGGCGAATCGCGCGCTCGATCTCCTCGAGGTTCGACGAGTCCACGTAGGTGAAATCGAGCTGATACTTCCGGAGCACACGCTCGAACAGCCGATAGGTGCCACCATAGGTGTTGTCGGTAACGACGACGTGATCGCCCGATTGGAGCAGCGTCATGACCGCGCCTTCCGCGGCCATGCCTGACGCGAAGGCGAAGCCGGCCTTGCCCTTCTCGATGGCGGCGATATTGGCCTCGAGCGCGGCCCGCGTCGGGTTCTGGGTGCGCGCGTACTCGTAGCCCTTGTGGCGGCCGAGACCGTCCTGGACGTATGTGGACGTTTGATAGATCGGCGTGATGATGGCGCCGGTTGACGGATCGGGCACCTGACCGGCGTGAATGCAGATCGTGCTGAATCGGGCCTCGTCTCGTAACTTCACGATGTTCGCAGCGTACTCCAGGACGCGTGATGCGGGCCACCTCGCGGTGGCCCTTGTCTTGGGCGAACGTGGCCCTGGAACCGGGCGACTAATTCCCGGCGGAAACCGATCGGGTGCGCAGCTCGCGTTCTGCCTCGAGCCAGTGCTCGAGATCGCGACCGTGCGGGGCACCGGCGGCGAGGAAGAGCTCGTACGCGCGGTTGGCGATCTCGGAGTGGCTGAGGGATGAGAGCGATGATGCGGTCGATCTCGTGGGTGTCGTCGGTGACTTGCGAGTGCGGGTCCGGGTCGTGGTCATGGTCGATTGCGTGGTTTGGGTACTTTTGGGCATTCACACCTCTCGCGATGAAGCAACAAGGGCTTACAGGCATAATACGCGAACGATCCGGATTGTCCAGTCGTCAGTACTGACCACGCATGTCGCCCGACCCTCGTCCTCAGCTTCCCGCGTCTCCAGGCTCGCGCAGCGATGTCATTCGGCAGTGGTTGATCGGGACGTTCGTCGGCCGCGCGTTCCTGGTCGGCGCGTCGATCAAGCTCGTCGCGTTTCTGCTGTCGCTGATCCTCGGCCGCTCGCGAGGGCTCGACGCCTTCGACGCCATCGGCGACATCGCGCTCGTCGCCGCGACGATTGCGCTCGGCTATCGGCTCTACGTCGATGTGAAGCGACGCCTGCTGTGGCGCGTTCGCCGCAAGTTGATCGTCTCGTACATCTTCATCGGCTTCGTGCCGATGCTGCTGATCATCTCGTTCTTCATGGTCTCGGGGGCGCTGCTGTTCTTCAACGTCAGCGCGTACATGCTCCGCACCCGCATCGCCACGCTGGTCGACCAGACACGGTTCCTGGCCCAGACGGCGGCACTCGAGATGCAACGGGCGCAAACGCCGAAGGACGTCGCGGCCACGCTGGAACGACGCCAGGCCGCCGCCGTCCGGCGCTATCCGATGGTGTCGTATGCCTTCGTGCCTGCGGCCACGCCGTGCCGGGATGCTCACGCCGCGCGTCAGGCGCCTGCCGCCGAAGTCGCCGGACCGTGGGCGCATCTGCCGGCGCCCCACTCGGTGCCCGACTGGCTGCAATGCCGTGACTACGCGAGCCTCATCGCCACACCGGCGAGCGACCCTCCGTCGCTCGTGGTGCGTGCCGTCGCGTGGCCAGATGGCGCCGACCATGCCGTCATCGTCGACGTCCCCATCGGTGACGCCCTCAAACGCGAGGTGCACGACGAGATGGGAATCTCCATCGGCGGCAGCTCCTCGGAAGGGTCGCCCGGAGAAGGTCGGAAGGTGATCAGCGTCAGTCCTGGTGGCATCCCCAACGATCTCCAGGAACCGCTGGGATGGGTCACACCGATCGACCACACCAACTGGGACACGGGTGAGATGGTCCCCCTGGCGGTCGGTTACCGGATGGGGCTCGGTGCGGTGTTCAAGTCGCTGTCCGGACCCTCGTTCGATCGTCTCAACCGGTTCACGCTGGGACAGATCATCTTCGTCGGCCTGGCCATCGTCGGCGTGCTGTTCCTGATCATTCAGGCGGTCGCGTTCATGATGGGACTGACGCTCGCGCGATCGATTACCGGATCGGTCCACGAGCTGTTCGCCGGAACCGAACGCGTGCGCCGCGGTGACTTCACGCACAAGATCGCCATTCGCTCGCGCGACCAACTCGGCGAGCTCGCGGCGTCGTTCAACTCGATGACCAGGAGCATCGAGGAGCTGCTGCAGCAGAAGGCGGAGAAGGAACGGCTCGAGCAGGAGCTGCGCATCGCCCGCAGCATCCAGATGTCGCTCCTGCCGCAAGGGTCGCTGGTGTTTCCCGGTGTCTCACTGTCTGGGCATTGCGTGCCGGCGCGCGAAGTGGGCGGCGACTATTATGATTTCCTGCCGCTCGATGAGGCGCGGATCGGGATCCTCATCGCCGACGTGGCTGGCAAGGGAACCTCGGCGGCGCTCTACATGGCCGAGCTCAAGGGGCTGATGCTGTCTCTCAGCGAACTCCATGCGTCGCCGCGGCAGCTGCTGATCGCCGCCAACCGCATCATCTCGAAACACCTGGATGCCCGCAGCTTCATCACCATGATGTATGCGGTCGTCGACCTGCGCGCGCGCACGATCACGCTGGCGCGGGCAGGCCATTGCCCGCTCGTCTACGTGCCCGGGCCGTACGCGCTGTCCCGGGCGTCACAGACGCTGCAGCCGGACGGGATGGTGCTCGGTCTGCAATTCGATACGGGCGATCTGTTCAGCCGGACGCTCGCCGAAGTGACCCTGCCGCTTGGTTTCGGCGATCTGTTCCTGCTCTATACCGACGGGATCAGTGAAGCGATGAACGTCGCCGGCGACTGCTTTGGCGACACGCGTCTTGCTGACCTGGCGTGCCTGCACGCCGATCTTGCGTCCGACGACTTGCGCGACTGTATCCTCGGCGAGGTTCAGGCCTTCGCCGGATCCGCGGCGCAGCACGACGACATGACCATGGTGCTCTTGAAGATCGACGATCGAGGATCGCTGACGTGATCGTGGTGTTCGCCACCTCGTCCGATATCGAGGCCAGTGTCGTCATGGCGCTCCTCGACAGTCACGGCATCGAAGCCATCCGCGCGTCGGGAAGTACGCACGGGATCTGGCCGATGACGGTGAGCGCGCTCGGTGAGATTCGCGTAGCGGTGGCCGATTCCGCCGCCGAGGATGCGCGCCGCATCATCGAGAGCCACCGTCAGGATGTCGGATCGCGAGTGGTGCGGCTGCGCGACGAGTTCGACGACTTGCAGACCCGAATCGACTACCGGTTTCGCGATCGCGGCATGCTCGAGCACGCGCTGACGCACAAGTCGCGCGCCGCCGAAGATGCCTCGGGCGGAGTGGCCGACAACGAGTCGCTCGAATTTCTCGGTGACGCCGTGCTCGGCCTGGTCGTCGCCGATGCGTTGTTCCACCAGTACCCGACCTACGACGAAGGGCAGAAGTCGAAGATCAAGGCCGCGGTGGTCTCGACGCAGTCGCTGGCACGGCACGCGGAGCAACTCCGGCTCGGCGACCATCTGATTCTTGGACGCGGCGAGGAAAAGACCGGCGGCCGGTTCAAGCAGGCACTGCTGGCCGACGCCTACGAGGCGCTGATCGCGGCGATCTATCTCGACGGCGGGCTCGAGGCGGCCGAGACGTTCCTGCGCCGCGAATTGAAGGACGCACTCGACGAGGGCAGCGCGCAGACGTTTGCGCGCGATTACAAGTCGGCGCTGCAGGAGCGGCTCCAGGCGCTGGGCCGGCCGCTGCCGGAATACCGTGTGTCGGGCGAAGCCGGTCCCGATCACCGCAAGACCTTCAGCGTCGAAGTCGTTGTCGGCGGCGACGTGCTCGGCGCGGCGACTGGCCGCGCGAAGAAGGAAGCGGAGCAGGAGGCCGCCCGAGAGGCGCTGACGCGCCTCTCGGCAACGACCAACTCCCAATTCCCAACGACCAATGAGTGAGATTGACGAGGGCGAGGTCTATCGCCTCATCGGCGAGGACGGGTTCGCGCGTCTGGTGCGCGCGTTCTACGCGCAGGTGCCGTCGGATCCGATTCTCGGCGCGATGTATCCAGCACACGACCTGGCCGGCGCGGAACAGCGGCTGCGCGACTTTCTCATCGGGCGCTTTGGTGGTCCGCCGCGCTACATCGAAGAGCGCGGGCACCCGCGTTTGCGCATGCGCCACATGCCGTTCACGCTCGACGAAGCGGCGCGCGATCGATGGGTAGCGTTGATGAACAGAGCGTTGGACGAGGTGGCCCTGCCTGCGGAGGTGACGTTGCTGTTGCGGGAGTTTTTTGCGACGACGGCGACGTTTCTGAGGAACGCCTAATTCAAAATGCAAAGTTCAAAATGCAAGACTGCGCGCGGAGGGGAGAGCGCGCGGCGTTAGCATGTCGAACTTTGCATTCTGCATCCTACGTTAATCGATTTCGATAATCCCCCAGCTCTTGCGCTCTTCGGGCGTCGCGTCGATGCCGGCATAGGCAAGGGCTGGTGCGGCCTCGGCCTCGCGTGATGGAACCCGCGCCAGCGCGTAGCGCTGCACCTCGCGGGCCACTTCGTCGTCAGTTGGCGGCATCGGTCGGCAATACAAGCGGACCCACAGCCGCAGCAGCGGATCGGTGAAGCTGTAGCGCTTCTGTCTCGAGACGACGAGATCGACATCCTCGAGCCACGAGAGATAGTCCTTGGTGGAGCCCGGCGTGCGGCGCAGTCGTTGCGAGATCTCGGTCAGCGTCAACGACTCTTCCTCAGCGAGGATGTCGAGGATGGCCTTCAGTGCGCCGTAGCCGCGCGCGCGATGGAGACGCAGCTCATAGCAGAAGCGGCACCACCGGCTCAGCACGCCGTCATTGCCGACGAGCGCGGTCAACGCGCTGATCGGATCGGGCACCCCGCCCGCGTTGGTGATCGCCTCGCCCATCGCCTTGACATAGACCGCACGGCCATCGGTGAGTGCCGCGACGGTCTGTCCGAGAAAGTCGCGGTCGTCTGTGGCCATACGCTCGTAATTGCCGAAGACCGGGGCGAGCACGTCGGTGACATCGAGCGGGGTCAGCGCCGGCTGGTGCATCACTTCAAAGCGCGCGGTGGCGTCGCGCAGCAGCCGATGCGCGCGAGCGACGTAGCGAGTGGTGAGCACGAAATGGTTCGGGCTCTCGGCCAGCGCGTCAATCAGTTCGCGGAGGACGCGGCGGAGGCCGGGGAAGCTTTCGAACGTCCGCAACTCGAGCACTTCATCGAGCAGGAACGTGCACGGTTCGCCGCCAGGAGCGCGCGCCGTGTCGAAGAACGCGAGCAGGGCGTCGAACGCCTCGCGCGCCGATGTAGGCGCCGGCTCAGCGCCATGCCACCGGAATGGCGACGCCGATGTCACCGCCTGGAGAAACCGTTCGGGCGTTGTTGCGCAACGCTCGATGTCGATGTACTGCACGGCCTGCCGGCCCAGTCGCTCGCGCAGACGCTGCAGCAGCCAGGTGCGGCCGGATCCGCATCCTCCGAGTAATACCGGAATTCGTGAAGGGGACGCTTCGAGCGCCCCATGCACTCGACGTTCAAACCCCGCCGCTGGACCTGCGATCCCCGCTGCTATTCCCGTTCTCCGCTCTTCATTCAATGTGTCCGCCCCCTCATCGGGATTCTGATGCCACGGGCATCAGCCGTCGCAATCGCGTCCTCGTACCCCGCGTCGGCATGACGCGCGACGCCAATTCCAGGATCAGTTGTCAGCACTCGCTCGATGCGCTCGTCTGCGTCAGATGTACCGTCGGCCACGATCACCATTCCGGCATGCAGCGAGTAGCCGATGCCGACGCCGCCGCCGTGATGAACCGATACCCAGGTCGCGCCCGCCGCTGTGTTGAGCAGCGCGTTGAGGATCGGCCAGTCTGCAATCGCGTCGCTGCCATCGCGCATGCCTTCCGTCTCGCGGTGGGGCGACGCCACTGAGCCCGTGTCGAGATGATCGCGGCCGATGACAATCGGCGCGCGAACACGCTTCGTGCGTACGAGCTCGTTAATCTTGAGTCCGAATCGTGCACGCGCGCCGTAGCCAAGCCAGCAGATGCGCGCGGGCAGTCCTTGGAACGCGACGCGCTCGCGCGCCATATGTATCCAACGACAGAGTGCGGCATCATCCGCAAACATGTCGAGCGCTGCCTCATCGGTGACGTGAATGTCTTCTGGATCACCAGAAAGGGCTGCCCAGCGGAACGGCCCTTTGCCCTCGCAGAACAGAGGCCGCACATATTCCGGCACGAAGCCGGGAATGTCAAACGCGTTTTTCACGCCGGCGTGCTTCGCCTGTGCGCGAATGTTGTTGCCGTAGTCGAAGGTCACCGTACCGCGCGCTTTCAATGCGAGCATCGCCTCCACGTGTCGTGCCATCGACTGCATCGACTGCTCGACATACGTGTCCGCGTCGCGCTCGCGCAGTCGCATTGCTTCAGCAAGCGTCATGCCGCCAGGTACGTAACCGTTGAGCGCATCGTGTGCGGACGTTTGATCGGTCAAGAGGTCGGGTATGACACTACGACGTACGAGCTCTGGAAGCACATCAGCCGCGTTGCCTTCGAGCCCTATCGATCGCGCTACCTTGTCGCGGCGCCAGGCGGCGATCGTCTGCAGCGCCTCATCGAGATTCGTGGTGGCCACGTCGAGATACCGCGTCTCGAGACGACGCGAGATCCGACTTGGATCAACTTCGATCACCAGTGCCGCCGCGCCGTTCATCGTCGCGGCGAGCGGCTGCGCGCCGCCCATGCCGCCGAGACCGGCGGTGACGACAATCCGTCCACTCAAGGTGCCGCCGAAATGGCGATGCGCAGCGGCGGCGAAAGTCTCGTACGTGCCTTGCAAAATGCCCTGTGTGCCGATGTAAATCCAGCTGCCGGCCGTCATCTGGCCGTACATCGTCAGGCCGCGATGTTCGAGATCGCGAAATGTTTCCCACGTCGCCCACGCCGGTACGAGCATCGCGTTGGCGATGATCACGCGCGGCGCGCCGGCATGCGTGCGAAACACGCCGACCGGCTTTCCTGATTGTACGAGAAGCGTTTCGTCGGCCTCGAGCCGCCGCAGTTCGGCAACGATAGCGTCGAACGACTCCCAGTTGCGCGCGGCTTTTCCTGATCCGCCGTAGACGACAAGATCGTCAGGACGTTCGGCGACATCGGGATCGAGGTTGTTCATCAGCATGCGCAGCGCAGCTTCCTGCGGCCATCCTTTGCACGAGAGCTGCGTCCCTCGTGGTGCGCGAATGGTGCGAGTGCCGATCGTCATGCCATGAATGACCGCATCGCCGGGACCGTACTCGGCGTTCGGAAAGATCAGACCTTAAGAATGCTGCGCGTGGTTGTCAATCGATCTGCGAAAAAAAAATTATTTGACTTTCAGCGCGCACGCGCGTTCGAGATCACCGGCCTCGATCATCGCGGTAATCTGCGCGATGTCGTGCGACGGCGGACGATCGCGCTCGAGTGTCGGTACACGCGCGCGAATGGTTTCATGCACGCGCATCAGCGGCGCCGATGAGACGAGCGGTGCGAGCAGATCGATTGCCTGACACGCGCACAACACTTCGACGGCGATCACCTGTCGCGCGAGCTCGAGCGCGCGCGTCGCCTTCAACGCGGCGGCCATGCTCATGCTGACGTGATCCTCGGTGTTCCCAGATGTCGGAATGCTGTCAACGCTGGCCGGATGGGCGACAGTCTTCAGCTCGGACGCGAGCGCAGCGGCGGTGACCTGCGCCATCATCAATCCCGACTGCAGACCGCCGTGGCGAGTCAGGAAGGCGGGCAGGCCGCTGCTCGACGGGTTGACGAGGCGATCCGATCGCCGTTCGCTGATCGTCGCCAGCTGCGCGAGGCCGAGACACAGTACGTCGGCGGCAACGCTGACCGGCGCGCCGTGAAAATTTCCGCCGGAGACGATCTCGCCGGTGTCGGCAAACACCATCGGGTTGTCGGTGGCGGCGTTGGCTTCCGCGTCGAACGTGCGATGCGCGAATCCGAACACGTCGCGCGCCGTGCCATGCACTTGGGCGGTGCAGCGCATGGAATAGGCGTCCTGGACGCGTCCGCAGTTCGCATGGCCGGCGTTGATCGGACTGTCGGCGAGCAAATGGCGAAGGTTGTCCGCGGACGTTCGCTGGCCGGCCAGCCCCCGGGCCTCGTGAATACGCGGATCGAACGGCTTGGTCGACCCCTGCAGGCCGTCAATACTGAGCGCCGCGGCGATGTCGGCCGCTCGCGCCAGCCGCGTCGCCCCGGCCAGCGCCAGGCCGAGCAGCGCCGTGGACGGCTGGGTGCCATTGATTAAGGCCAATCCTTCTTTGGGTGCCAGCGATGCCGGCATCAGACCCACCCGCGCCAGCGCCGCGGCACCCGGCTCGCGCGTGCCGTCGTGCCAGGCTTCGCCTTCGCCAATGAGCACGAGCCCAAGGTGCGCGAGCGGCGCGAGGTCGCCGCTCGCCCCGACCGATCCGCGCGACGGCACGACGGGATGTACCCGGCGATTGATCAGCGCCAGCAGCAGTTCCAGCGTTTCGACGCGAATCCCGGAAAATCCTTTCGCGAGCACGTTGGCGCGCAGCGCCATCGTCGCGCGGACGACCGGCACCGGCAGCGGATCGCCGACGCCGGCGGCGTGACTGCGCAACAGATTGAGCTGCAGCTCGGCGAGCGAGTCGTGCGGGATCCGCACGTTGGC
>Ga0070675_100003367_pt1 | contig 12113 bp, 11 predicted proteins | sample KBSM43metaG_FD_65343 | JGI IMG/M metagenome (GOLD analysis project Ga0070675, IMG submission 65343) | Miscanthus rhizosphere microbial communities from Kellogg Biological Station, Michigan, USA - KBS M4-3 metaG | ecosystem: Host-associated > Plants > Roots > Rhizosphere > Soil ...
GAGATGACCGAGGAGCGCTGGCGCGAGCTGCGCCGCCGTCCGCGCATCAAGGAATCGGACATCCAGCCGGTGGCCGACGCGCTGCCCCCCGACGTGAAGTGGGCCGCCGTCGGGAACGACAACCTGAGCGCGCAGTCGAAGTACGTCGCCAAGCCGCGCCAGGTGCTCGCCTTCACCGTGACCGACGACTACTTCGACGTGAAGAAGATGGAGCCGGTGAGCGGCCGACTCTTCTCGCCACAGGAGTTCGAGCGCGGGATGCCGGTGATCGTCATCGGGCAGGACGTCGCCAACTATTTCTTCCCCGCCCTCGACCCGGTGGGGCGCGAGCTCGTCGTGCGCGGCATCCCCTACACGGTCGTCGGCGTGATGGAGAAGCAGGGCAGCGCGTTCGGGATCTCGTTCGACAAGTTCATCGTCGCGCCGCACAAGTCGGCCCTGAACCGGTACGTCAACGCGCACAACGTGATCGACGCGATCATGATCCAGACGCCGAGCCGCGAAGGGATGCTCTCGACGATGGAGACCGTGCGACAGGTGATGCGGGCGCGGCACCATCTGCGCCCGAGCCAGAAGGACGACTTCGAGCTCGAGACCTCGGACTCGGCCCTGGAGTTCTGGAACAAGATCAAGAGCTACCTCGTGTTCGCCGGTGTCGCACTCCCGGCGATCGGGCTCGTCGTCGGCGCCATCGTCATCATGAACATCATGCTCGTGGCCGTCGCCGAACGGACGCGCGAGATCGGGATCCGGAAGTCGCTCGGCGCGCGGCGGCGGGACATCATGAGCCAGTTCCTCGTCGAGAGCGCGACGCTGAGCACCGTGGGTGCGGCGTTCGGCGTGGCGACCGGCTTCGCGTTCGCGAAGCTCATCGCCGCCGTCACGCCACTGCCGGCGGCGGTCGAGCTCTGGTCCGTGCTCGTCGGCATCGGCATCGGGGCCGGCGTGGGGATCGTGGCGGGGGTCTACCCCGCGAGCCGCGCGTCGCGGCTCGATCCCATCACCGCGCTGCGCGCGGAGTAGCGAATGGCCAACCTCCAGCAGCGGATCCACGTCCTCCGTGAGGGCGTGACGATCGCGATCGACTCGATCCGCTCCAACAAGGTGCGCGCCGGCCTGACGATCCTCGGCATCGCCGTCGGCGTGTTCGTGGTGGTCGTGATCTCGGCGGCCATCCACGGCATCAATGCCAGCGTCGCGAAGGATCTCGAGAGCACCGGTCCGACGACGTTCTTCGTCTCGCGCTTCCCGATCAGCTTCGAGGCGTGCGACGGCACGGACGAGACGTGCAAGTTCTTCCGCAATCCGCGGCTCACGCTGACCGACGTCGACGCGCTCCAGCGGCTCCCGACGGTGCGCACGGCCGGTGCGCGGCTCGACACGCAGCGCAACATCGCGTACAAGGACCGCCGCCTCCGGAGCGTCGACGTCAACGCCTTCACCGGTAATTGGCAGCAGATCGACGGCGGCGGCGACATCTATCCGGGGCGCAACTTCACCCAGAACGAGGCGACGACGGGTGAGCGCGTCGTCGTGATCAACGACGAGCTGGCCAAGCAGGCGTTCGGCGATTCGGATCCGCTCGACAAGACGATCGAGATCGGCGACGTGCCGTTCAAGGTGCTCGGGATCTACCACTACCAGGCGAGCTTCCTCTCGGGCGGCAACAAGCCACGGGCGATCGTGCCGATCGAATCGGCGCGCAAGCACCTCAAGGTGAACTGGAACGACATCGGGATCGCCGTCATTCCGCTGGCGGGAGTGACGCGTGCCGAGGCGATCGACGACGTGATCGCGGCGATGCGCGGCCGGCATGCCCTGCGGCCGGGCACGGACAACGACTTCGCGATCATCACGCAGGACCAGCTGTTCGAGGTCTACAACAAGATCTTCGGCGCCTTCTTCCTCGTGATGCTCGTGCTGTCGGCCGTCGGTCTGATCGTCGGCGGCGTGGGCGTGATCGCGATCATGATGATCTCGGTCACCGAGCGCACCCGCGAGATCGGCGTCCGCAAGGCACTCGGCGCGACACGGGCCACGATCCTCTGGCAGTTCCTGGTCGAGGCGGTGACGCTCACGGGGATCGGAGCGATCATCGGGCTCGTCCTCGGCACCGGCGCTGCCCTGCTGATCAAGAGCCTGACGCCGGTCGCGGCGAGCGTCCCGCCGATCGCCGTCGTGGCCGCTCTGGCGACCAGCTGCGTGACGGGCGTGCTGTTCGGAATGCTGCCGGCGGCCAAGGCGGCCAAGCTCGATCCCGTCGTGGCGCTGCGATACGAGTAGTACCTGCCGCTGCTCAGGAACGGCGGAGCCGTACTTCGTACGCTGTAGCAGTACGTAGCTGGACCCGCGCGACGACGTCCACGAAGGCTCCGACGCCACTCACCGATACGCTCCAACACGGCGTATAGGTCCGAGTGGCGTCCAATCATTCGAGGGGGCAGCATGCCAGTCTCGGTACGGCCGCGTACGAAGTACCCCGTACAGCGGTGCCTTCACAGGTATGCCTTTACGAGTCTGACACTTCCTCCCCCGCCCTCCCGTAGGCCTCGTACCTCCACCCTCCAGGCGACGTATGCCCTTCCACGAGGCCGTCCGGCTCGCGCTCCAGCAGATCCGTGTGCAGAAGCTCAAGAGCTTCTTTACCCTGCTCGGCGTGATGATCGGGGTCATGTTCCTCATCGCTGTCGTGTCCATCGTCACGGGCATGAGCAAGTACGTCGAGGAGGACTTCGCGGGCCGCGTGCTGGGCGCGAATACCTTCACCCTCCGCCGCTTCCCCTGGTTCGGGAACAACGTCACCGAGGAGATGTGGCGGGAATGGCAGCGGCGGCCGCGGGTGTTCCACAGCGACGTCGCAATCATCCGTGACGCGCTCCCCGCCGGGACCAACTATGCCGTCGAGAGCCAGGAGAACCTCACGGCCACGAGCAAGTACGCGCGGGCGCGTCAGCTCGAGGCCCACGCGGTCGAAGGCGACTACTTCACGATCAAGAAGCTCGACCTGAAGGACGGGCGCGTCTTCTCCCAGCAGGAAGCGGAGCTCGGCGCGCCCGTCGTCGTGATCGGCGACGAGATCGCGGGCTACTACTTCGAGGGGCTCAACCCCATCGGTCGCGAGCTGCGGATCGGCGGCATGCCGTACACCGTCATCGGCGTCATCGAGCACCAGGGAAGCCTGTTCGGCCAGTCGATGGACGCCACGGCGTACGCGCCATTCGGATCCCCGCTGCATCGCCTGACCAATCCGCGCGGCGACATCGACGGGCTGATGGTGCAGGCGCCGAACGCGGTGATGATGGACGAGGCGATGGAGATCACCCGCGAGGTGCTGCGCGGCACGCGGCACCTGCGACCCGGCATCCCCGACAACTTCGTGATGGAGACGTCGGAGACCGCGCTCGCCTCCTTTCAGAAGACGAAGACCATCATGACCATCGCCGGCACGGCGCTGCCGGCGATCAGCCTCGTCGTCGGCGGTCTGGTGATCATGAACATCATGCTCGTCGCGGTCGCCGAGCGGACGCGCGAGATCGGCGTGCGGAAGTCGCTCGGCGCACGACGCAAGGACATCCTCCGCCAGTTCCTCGTCGAGAGCGCCACCCTGAGCACCCTGGGCGCGATGCTCGGGATCGGGCTCGGATTGCTGGGCGCCAAGATCATCTCCTGGACCACACCGCTCCCCGCCGCCGTCGCGCCCTGGTCGCTCGTCGCGGCGACGCTGCTCGGCACCGTGGTCGGCATCACCTCCGGCGTCTACCCGGCGCGCCGCGCGGCGCGGCTCGACCCCATCGACGCGCTGCGGCAGGAATGACCATGCGAATCATCACATCCGTCAGCCAGGCGTTCGAGGGGGTCGGCATCGCATTCGACTCGCTGCGCTCGAACAAGGTCCGCGCCGCGCTCACGATCATGGGCGTCGCGCTGGGCGTGTTCGTCGTCGTCGCGATGTCGTCCGTCGTGAAGGGCATCAACGAATCGTTCCGGCGCGATCTCGAGGCGTCGGGACCGACGTCGTTCTTCATCTATCGTCGGCCGATCGGCGGCTTCTCGCGACCCCCCGAGTGGACACGCAGCAATCCGGGGATCACGCTCGAGGAGGTGCGGATGCTCGAGCGGATCCCGACCATACGCGCCGTCACCGCGCACGTCGGGATGCGCGCCGGGTTCCGCTATCGCGACAAGAACATTCCCCAGGCGGGGATGGAGGTCTACACCCCGAACTGGGTCGACGTCGATGGCGGCGACATCTATCCGGGCCGCAGCTTCACCTACGCCGAGAACGCCAAGGGCGCCAAGGTCGCGCTCGTGAACGACAAGCTCGCCGCGCAGCTGTTCGGCGAATCCGAGCCGCTCGACAAGATCATCAAGATCGACAACGTCGACTTCCAGGTGATCGGGCTGTACCACTACACGGCCAGCCCGATGGGCACGCCGACGTCCGGCGGGCAGGGCGACGCGCCGAAGGCGATCATCCCGTACGAGTCGGGCAAGCGCCACCTCAACATGTGGCTGCGCGGCACCGACCTGATCGTGAAGCCGCGCGCCGGCGTGTCGACGCAGGAAGCGGTCGACGACGTGACCGCCGCGCTGCGCGGCTATCGCGCGCTGCGCCCGAGCCAGCCGAACAACTTCGAGATCATCACGCAGGACCGTCTCTGGTCGATCTACACGAAGCTGTTCGGAACCTTCTTCATCGTCGGACTCGCGCTCTCCTCGGTCGGCCTGATGGTCGGGGGCGTGGGCGTGGTCGCGATCATGATGATCTCGGTCACGGAGCGCACCCGCGAGATCGGCGTTCGCAAGGCGCTCGGCGCGACGCGGTGGACGATCCTCTGGCAGTTCCTCGTCGAGGCGGTGACGCTGACGGGAATCGGCGCCTCGGTCGGTCTCGCGCTCGGCATCGCCCTGGCGATCGGCGTGCGTACGGCATGGCCCGCCGTGCCGGCGACGACGTCGTGGAGCACGGTCGCCGCCGCACTGGGGATCAGCGCGGTCACCGGCATCCTGTTCGGGATGCTCCCGGCGATCAAGGCGGCGCGGCTGGATCCGGTAGTGGCCCTGCGATACGAGTAGGCGCGCGCTCAATCGCGCGCGTCTATATTCCCCCCGATGCCAGCCGATTCGACGCAGCCGGGGGGGCCCGCTCCCGTCACGATCCTCGCGATCGCCGCGCACCGTGACGACGTCGAGCTCACCTGCGGCGGCACACTCATCAAGGCGGCCAAGCTCGGGCAGCGGACGGCGATCCTCGATCTGACGCAGGGCGAGATGGGGACGCGCGGCTCCGCCGAGCTTCGGCGACGGGAAGCGGACCGCGCCGCCGAGATCATCGGCTGCAGCGCGCGAGAGAATCTCGAGCTGCCCGATGCCGCGATCGAGAACACGCCTCGCACCCGCACCGCTCTCGCCCGGGTGATCCGACGCTACCGTCCACGCGTCGTGATCGCGCCGCCGCTCGAAGGGAGGCATCCGGACCACCGCGTCTCGGCGCAGCTCATTCGCGACGCGTGCTTCGTCGCCGGACTGGCCAAGCTCGCGCCCGACGTGCCGAAGCACCGGCCGCACAAGATCGTCCACTCGCTCGCGTACCGGCAGGACTTCATCCGCCCCACGTTCGTCGTCGACATCTCCGACGAGTTCGCGCAGAAGATGGCCGCGGTGCGATGCTACGAATCGCAGTTCGAGGGAGAGATCCAGGCCGGCGAGATCTACCCGAACGGCGAGCCGCTCTACGACATCGCCACGCACTACGCGGCGACGTACGGCGCGCTGATCCGCACGCGCTATGGCGAGCCGTTCTTCACCACGGAGATGATGCGCGTCGACGACGTCGGCTCGCTCGAGGTCGCGACCTTTTGACCGGCGCGCGGCGCGGTGACGACGCCGAGGTCACGTACGGCTCGTACCTCGCGCTCGACCAGCTGCTGTCGCTCCAGCATCCGCGCTCCGTGCCCGAGCACTCCGACGAGCTGCTGTTCATCGTCGTGCATCAGGCGAGCGAGCTGTGGTTCAAGGAGATCCTCCACGAGCTGGATGCGCTGATCGACGTCCTGTCGCGCGGCGAAGCGGAGTTCGCGCTCTTCCGCATGGGGCGCATCAATGCGCTCATGCGGATCGTCTCGGCGCAGCTCTCGGCGCTCGAGACGCTGCCACCGCAGCATTTCGCGGAATTCCGGCGCTACCTCGGCAGCTCCAGCGGATCGCAGAGCGTACAGTTCCGCGCCATCGAGGCCGCGTCGGGGCTGCGGGAGCCGCATTTCATGCACGTCCTGGCCGAGCACGGCGACATTCCGCCGCTCGTCCAGCGAGCACTCGGTCGTCCGACGCTGCAGGAGCTCTTCCTCGCGCTGTTGCGCACGCGCGGCGTGGAGCTCGAGGCGCTCTACGTCGGCGAGCGGCCCACGACGCTGTTCTTCCTCGCCGAGGCGCTGCTCGAGTACGAGCAGCAGTTCGGGCTCTGGCGGTTCCACCACGTGCAGCTGGTGGAGCGCGTGCTCGGTCCGCTCACGGGCGGCACGGGTGGCACGCTCGGCGCGAAGTATCTGGCCCGGACGATCGACCAGAAGTTCTTCCCCGATCTGTGGGCGGTGCGAGGCAAGTTCTTCGGCACGCAGGGATAGGTGCTGTACGACGTCTCGGTGGCCGTGCGCGTCGGCACGCCGGAGTGGCCGGGCGACGCGCCGTTCGGATGCGGATGGACGACACGCATCGCCGACGGCGCGACGGTGAACCTGTCGAGCATCTCGGGAAGCCCGCACGTCGGCACCCACGCGGACGCTCCCCTCCACGTGCACGACGGGTGGCCGGCCAGCGACGCGCTGCCCCTCGCTGCGTTCGTCGGCGACGCGCTCGTGCTCGACGTCAGTGCGTGCGCGGCGGGACCGATCCCGCTCGCCGACGACGATCCGCGCCTGGCCGGCGTCGAGCGGCTGCTGCTTCGCACGGGTCGCACGATCGCCGCTGGTGCGTTCCCGACGGCGTGGCCGGTGCTGGCGGTCGAGACCGCGGCCGCGCTGGCCGCACGCGGCCTCAAGCTGGTCGGAGTGGATGCGCCGTCGGTGGACGAGCGCGAGAGCCGAACGCTCGACGTCCATCGGGCCCTGTTCGGCGGCGGCACGTTCGTGCTGGAGAACCTCGATCTGCGCGCGGTTCCGGAGGGACGATACGAGCTCATCGCGCCGCCACAGCGCCTCGTCGGGCTCGACGCCGCCCCCGTGCGAGCGGTGCTGCGTACGACCTGAGTCGGCCTCGCGCGGCCGCTCCCTGCGCCGTTAGCTTTCGAGCGTATGCCCGAGCCAGTCTACTTCGACCACGCCGCCACCACCCCCGTCCGCGAAGAGGTGTTGGCCGCGATGCAGCCCTTCTTCGGGCCGCGTTTCGGCAACCCGTCCAGCATGCACCGATGGGGACGCGAGGCGCGCACGGCGCTCGACGAGGCGCGCGAGCGCGTCGGTCGATGTCTGGGCGCGTCTCCGGACGAGATCGTCTTCACCTCGTGCGGCACCGAGGCGGACAACATGGCACTCATCGGCGTCTGGCGTGCGCGGCGCGGCGAAGCTGGCCGCAGGGCCGCCGTGTCGACGCCGATCGAGCACAAGGCCGTGCTGGGCGCACTGCACGAGATCGCGAAGGAGGGGGGCGAGGAGCGGCTGCTCGCCGTGGACCCGAATGGTCGCGTCGAGGCAGCGTCGTTCGATGCGCTGGTGCGCGAGGATGCGGCGGTCTGTTCGGTGATGTGGGTGAACAACGAGATCGGCACGCTGCAGGACGTACCGTCGATGGCCGAGCGGGCCAGAAGCCGCGGCGTGGTGTTCCACACCGATGCCGTCCAGGCGTTCGGCAAGGTCGAGATCGACGCGCGCCGCACGCCGTTCGACCTGCTGTCCATCTCGGGCCACAAGATCGGCGCGCCGAAGGGAATCGGCGCGCTGTTCATCCGGCGCGGCACACCGATGGAGCCCCTGCTGTTCGGCGGATCCCAGGACCGCGGCCGCCGGCCGGGGACGGAGAACGTCGCGATGGCCGTCGGGCTGGCCGTGGCCGCGGAGCTCGCCGTCGCCGAACGCGAGGAGGAGTGCCGACGGCTCGAGGCTCTCCGCGACCGACTCGAGTCGGCGGTGCTCGCGCGGGTTCCCGACGCGGTGATCCACGGCCGGAGCGTGTCGCGCGCACCGCACATCTCGAACATCTCGGCGCCGGGTACTGAGAGCGAGTCGATGCTCATCGCGCTCGACCTGCGCGGCATCGCCTGCTCCGCCGGCTCGGCGTGTCAGAGCGGGAGCATCACGCCGTCGCACGTGCTCGCGGCGATCGGCGTGTCGACCGACGTGGCCAAGGCGGCGATCCGCTTCAGCCTCGGTGCGCTCACCACGGACGCGAGCATCGATCGCGTGGCCGAAGTGTTCCCGATGCTGGTGGAGAAGGCGCGCCGCCTCGCCCCGGCGTGAGCGTCTGATGCGCGAGCGGGTGCTGGTCGCGATGAGCGGTGGCGTGGACTCGTCCGTCGCCGCCGCGCTGCTCGTGCGGCAGGGCTACGACGTCGTCGGCGCGACGATGAAGCTGTTCTGCCACGGCGAGGACCTTCCCGACCGTCCCTGCTGCTCGCTCGACAGCGTGAACGACGCGCGCCGCGTCTGCGAGCAGCTCGGCATCCCGCACTACGTGCTCAATCTCGAGAGCGCCTTCGGCCACGACGTCGTGCAGGACTTCGTGGACGAGTACGCGCGCGGGCGCACGCCGATCCCGTGCGTGCGGTGCAACACGTTCACGAAGTTCCGCGATCTGGTTCGCCGAGCCGACGCGATCGACGCGCGATGGGTCGCGACGGGACACTACGCGCGCGTGATCGACGGCATGCTCCATCGCGGGCTCGACCCGGCGAAGGACCAGTCGTACTTCCTGTGGGGGATCGACCGCCGCGTGCTGGCGCGCATGCTCCTCCCGGTGGGCGCGCAGACGAAGGCGGAGACACGGGCGATCGCGCACGAGCTCGGACTGGAGCTGATCGCCGAAAAGCGCGAGAGCCAGGACATCTGCTTCGTCCCGGACGGCGACCACACCCGTGTGATCGCGCGCACCCTCGGCGCCGACACGCCGGCGCTGGCGCGCGGCCCGCTGATGCTGCGCGACGGCACGGTGGTCGGCGAGCACGCGGGCTACGCGCGCTTCACCGTCGGCCAGCGGCGCGGACTTCCCGGCGGCTTCCCCGAGCCGATGTTCGTCGTCGCCATCGAGCCGGCGACGCGCGCCGTGGTGATCGGCCCCCGCGACGAGCTGCTCGGCCGCGGCGTGGTCGCGCGCGAGGTGAACTGGCTGGTCTCCCCGGCGCCGGACGTCGGGGACGAGGTTGCGGTGCAGATCCGGCACCGGGCGCGCGCCACGCCGGGCACTCTCGTTCGCGTCTCGGACTCGGAGGTGGAGGTGGCGCTCGAGGAGCCGGCGAGCGCGATCAGTCCGGGGCAGTCGTGCGTGTTCTACGACGGCGAGCGCGTGGTCGGCGGCGGAGTGATCGCCCTCGGGCGGCGCGAGCTGCCCGTGCGGGCGGCGTAGGGACTCTCGGTTCGAGAGCGGTACCGGAGTACCGGTACCGGTAGCTGGTACCTGTACCGGGTACGCTCGAGCCGGCGCAGCGAGGCCGTCGTGCACGTACACGGGGATACGTGGCAGTACCGGTACCGATGTACCCTGTACCGCTACCTCGTACGACGTATTCGGCGGATGGCTCTTGTGAAGGCCACGAACGCAACGTCCCGCGTGAATCCGATGTCGGCTCTCGGCCGCGAGACGAGAGCTTCCCCGCGTGCACGATTTCCGGAAGCTTCTCGTCTGGCAGCTCGCGCGCGAGCTCGGCGCCGATGTCTACAAGTTGTGCCGGGGACGACCGCGTGATGAGCTCGTGGTCACGTCACAGCTCAGGCGAGCCGCCTTCGCGATTGCGACGAGCATCGCCGAGGGATGCGGGAAGTCGTCGCGCCCTGAAGTGATTCGCTACCTCGACATCTCGGCCGGATCGGCCGCGGAGACCGAGCATCACCTCGTTACCTGGTTGGACATCGGCGGGATCGACGGGCGAAAGTGCGATGAACTGCTCGCACGGGTCGCCTCGATTCGGCGTATGTTGTATGCGCTGATACGCAACCTGCCGGAGTGATCGTCACGCCGAGTCGGGCGTACAGGGTAGCGGTACAGGGTACATCGGTACCGGTACTGCCACGTATCCCCGTGTACTGGCACGACGGCCTCGATGCGCCGGCTCGAGCGTACCTGGTACAGGTCTCAGCTACCGGTACCGGTACCCACTACCCACGCCGTTCAGTACTTCATCCCCCCCGCCTCGGCGAAGGCCTTCATCGCCTCCTCCTGCTCCGGCGTCAGCTTCTCCGGCACCGCGACCTCGACCTGCACGATCAGATCGCCCTTCGTCCCCTCCTTCTCGATCCCCTGACCGCGCACCCGGAACCGCTTTCCCGACGGCGTGCCCGGCGGGATCCTGATCGCCACCTTCGTCCCGTCGAGCGTCTTCACGCTCACGCGCGAGCCGAGCGTCGCCTGGGCGATGTTGATCGGCACCGGGGCGATCAGGTCGAGCCCCTCGCGCTTGTAGAACCGGTCGGGGGTCACGGCGAAGGTGATCAGCAGGTCGCCGGGAGGGCCGTTCTTCGACCCTTTCCCGCCCTGCCCCTTGAGCCGGATCTTGGTCCCGGTGTCGACCCCCGCGGGCACGGTGATCGACACCTTGCGGCGCGTACGGACCTCGCCGGCTCCGGCGCACGTCGGGCAGCGCTCGGTCGGGACCTGCCCTCGTCCCAGGCAGACGGGGCACGGGCGGTTCACGGCGAAGCCGCCCTGGCCGAAGCTGATCGTGCCGCGCCCCTTGCACTCCTCGCACATCACCAGCTTGGCGCCCGGGGCGGCGCCCGTTCCGTGGCAGGTGCCGCACTCCTCGTTCAGGTCGAGCTCGACCGGCACCTTCCCGCCCTGGGCAGCCGTGCGGAAGGGGATTTCGAGCGTCGACTCGATGTCCTGACCACGCTGCGGACCGCGACTGCGGGCTCCCGCGGCTCCCGGGCGCGCGCCACCTCCGCCGAACATCGAGCTGAAGATGTCGCCGAGTCCGCCCAGCCCGCCGATGTCGAACTCGTCGAACCGGACGTTCGGGCCTCCGGGCGGCGCGCTGCCGGCACCCCGTGTTCCGGCGCCTCTCGCCCCACCACCGAAGCCGCCGAACGCACCCAGCTGGCGCATCTGGTCGTACTGCTTCCGCTTCTCCGCGTCGCCGAGCGTCTGGTACGCCTCGGAGATCGCCTTGAACGTGTCGGCGGCCTTGGGGTCGTTCGGATTCTTGTCGGGGTGGTGCTTCGCCGCGAGCTTCCGGTACTGCTTCTTGATCTCGTCCTGGGTCGCGGAGGCGGGGACGCCCAGGACGGCGTAATAGTCTTGCTGCGCCATGTCTGGCCTTACGGGGTCAACCGTTCCACTGCTTCACCACGACCCGGGCGGGACGCAGCAGCTGCCCGTTGAACAGATACCCGACCTGGAAGACCCGGGCGACGACATGGTCCTCGTCCTTCGACGCGGCGGGCTCGGTCATCACGGCTTCGTGGAGCGCCGGGTCGAACTGGTGGTCGATCGGGTTGATGACCTCCATCCCGTGCCCCGCCAGCGTCTTGTTCAGCTTCCTCTCCACCATCTCGACCCCCTCCACGACGGTCTTCGCATCGGTGGTGGAAGGGTCGACGTGGGCGAACCGCCCGATGTCGTCGAGGGCTTCGATCATCCCCTTCAGCATGTCGGCCTGCCCCCGCCAGTGCGCCTCCTGACGCTCGCGCGCCGTGCGCTTGCGGAAGTTGTCGTACTCGGCCGCCAGGCGGAGGTATTTGTCGCGCTGCTCGTCGAGCTCGCGCTGCGTACCGGCCGCGTCGGTGCCGGTCAGCGCATCAGCATCGTCTCGGACGGCGTCGTCGTCGGGAGTGGTGGTGTCGGTCGGGAACTGCTCGGCGTCTGACATGTGCGGTGATTCGGGAGTGGCGGAAATGTCGTTGCTCGGCGATGCGGCATGCAACGGGCCGCGGGCGCTACGCGCCGGCCGGTGTCGAAGTGGCAGACGGAGA
>Ga0070675_100003369_pt1 | contig 12109 bp, 9 predicted proteins | sample KBSM43metaG_FD_65343 | JGI IMG/M metagenome (GOLD analysis project Ga0070675, IMG submission 65343) | Miscanthus rhizosphere microbial communities from Kellogg Biological Station, Michigan, USA - KBS M4-3 metaG | ecosystem: Host-associated > Plants > Roots > Rhizosphere > Soil ...
AGTGTCACGGATCCACATCCAGACCGCAGTACATTCCTTGCCTCGCTTGCCAATGATGTTGGGCAGTTCGTCATTACTTAACGACAGCGGGGCCCCGGGCCGGCTTACAGTGCGCCAATTTGTCGCACAAAGGAACCTTTGTGCGACAGGCGAAAAGCCCGACGGTGGCGTTTTTCGCTGCCGCGAAGCGGACGTTTCGGCAAGGCCGCAGTTGGCCGTAGGCGCCAGTTGGCCCGGGCTGTTGCAACGCCCGCAGTCGACCGTTGCCGCCGGTCGCGCACTGGAGAAGCAGCCCTTCGAGGCGTGATGCTCCAACAAGGACTGGGGGAATACCAAACCCAAGGGAAGCTCGCACTCATCCGGCACATTATGGCGCTGGCTCAGTAACCTCGACTCCCATCACCCGCTGCGATAGACCCTGGCCGCATCACCTGCGTTCACATTCCGGCTTCGTCACCGTGGGTTCGATACAGCGTCTTGTAGATATTCACTCTCGGTCCAGCCCAGGCTGTGCGCGGCTGATCATCGTGCAGCGTATGCACCGCTGGCGGGGAAGGAGCTGAGCCTCACGCACTCGCGGGCAACGATCTGCCCATGCGTCCTCAAGCCATCCTTGGCCGTGGAGATCGATCAGGAAATTAGGGCGAAAACGACGGACCTCCCAGGCACCGGCGGAGAAAGCAGCCCCTGCGCTACGTAAACCGGATGGGTACGCACTGCGCGCGGCGGCACTTGACAAGGCTACACCCAGGCATGACGATGGCATGTCTCATACCGTCACCCGTTGCCGACGCCGTGAGATACGGGACACATCCAGTGATGGACATCCAGAGGAGAAGGACATGAAGCGAAGAACGACGATGCTGAGCGCATTCGCGGTGGCCCTGGCCTTCGCTCTGCCCGGCTGGGCGCAGATCCAAGAGCTTCCGAAACAGACCGTCACCGTTGCAGGCACCGTAGAGACGATCGATACGAATAGACGCGCCGTGAACATCAAGACGGCCGACGGCAAGTTCGTCGCCGTAGAAGTGCCCGCGGGTGCCAAGCGCTTTGACGAGCTCAAAGTGGGGGACAAGGTAAAGGTGACGTATAACAACAACGTCTATGCGCGCCTGAAACCGGCAGGCGAGGCGGCGGTCGATACCGCCGCAACGGCCTCCAACATGGGGAAGGAAGTGCGACCCGGCGGCGCGGCGGCGATGGTGCGAACGATGACGGCAACAATCGATGGCATCGACAAGAGCGCGTCGTCGATGACTTTTGTCGGACCTAACGGGTGGAAATACAGCCGACGGATCGTCGATCCGAAGGTGTTCGATCAGGTCAAGGTAGGCGACCGGGTCGACGTCACTTGGAGCACCGACGTCACCTTCGCGGTGGAGTAGCCCCGAGGACAAGCGCGCGGCTGGGGCGAGAGACGACCCTACGAGGGGAGCCTTCCCGCACTGGGAGCGGGTGTCAATACGCTCGACGCCTGCGTTGAACGTGGTTCGAGAAGCGTTCGGGTGGGAACGACGTCCGCTCCTGGAGAGCGCTTGGCCGCTTGTGGGCCGACTGCCGCCGAATTCATTCACCGTAAGCCGTCGTTCGCATGAACCTCGGGTATCGGGACCACGATAGGACCGTAGTCGGCAATCAGCGGCCGTACATGAGAGTCGCTGATAGCGGGTGCCGAACCAGTCGTGCCCACAAGCTGGCGGACCCCAAGGCGATTTCTCCGCTGCACTGAGCCGCAAAACTCGCGCCCCGGCGCTGGGTCGTCGGCGTAAGCTTCCATCGTTCGTTCAGCGCGCTCGTCTCGCGGCCGCCATCCAGCCCGTCCTGGAAGTGCCGCGCGGGGGCGATACCTTATCCGCTCGCTCGCACGCTTACAATGGCCACGACGCTCCTCGATGTTGCCCACACGCGCGCTTGGCACTGGGTGCGATGTGCCTGTGGCGGCGCGTTGGCGCTGGTGGCGTGCACCGCAGTGCTATTTGTCATCGGCGCAGCGCTGCTCAGCATACTGCCCGACCGTTATGACAACCTTGCTCTTGTGGGGGCGGTGCTCGCCGGGGGCGTGCTGGTGATAACGGCATTCGTGCTGCCGCAGCGGCTGTCGTGGCTAGCCCTGTGCTCCGGTTGCGCACTGCTGCTCGCTGTCGGCGGGCTGCTGCTGTATTAGAGTAAGCAGGTCGGATCGTCGTCGGTCGGGATCGTTAGCCCGCTCGGTACGATCGCGGATTGCGACCGCGACGTGCGGGGGAGCGCCAGGCTCGCGTCACGGCGGTTCGGGTGCTCGTCCAGGATTGCAAGCACGCGATCACGCGATCACGACGATCGAACTTGGCCAAGATGTGGCGGGACACCCGCACGCGCTCCGACAGGGTGGCCGCGCAAGAGCGTCGGCGATCGGCCAACAACGGTCATACATGCGAGTGCTGACAGCGGACATAGCGAAGGATCACGGACCGTGTGAAGTCGCTGGCACCTGTCAACAGCATCTGCCTAGTCTGCGAGCCGCATCTTGCACATGAAATCTCGCCAGCGCAGATCAGTGTGTAGCGAGCGAAAGAGTCGATTGGTCTTAATTTCAGCAAGACCGCCATCGCGTTGCGCATACGCCCGCTCCAGCCACTGGAAGGCGACGTCGATTTCGCCCCGCGCTGCATACACCTCGGCGACTTGATAGGCGTTGGCGCCTTGGCTTTTGGCGATCACTTTCTGCAATGCGACATTGGATTCGGTAAAATGACCCGCGGCGTGCTCAATAATGGCGATCGCCCAGAAACGAATTGATTCATGTGGCTCGCGCAGCGCTTCGGCCAGCGCCTCGTCGACCCGTCCCTGCGCTAGCAGGTTTAGCGCCAAATTGGCACGCAGGTCTTCTCGCTGCGGACCGAGTTCCACCGCTTTCCGATATGCCGACTCCGATTCGACCAGGCGATCACCCGCGTTGAGCGCCATGCCCAAGTTGCTATAGCCTGACGCACGCAACGGGTCGTGCGCCACTACCTGGCGAAATAGTTCTATTGCATCGTCGATTCGACCAAGTGTAAGGGCCATCGCACCGGCTGGAAGTAGTACGTCAGGATTTCCCGGCGCGAGAAGTTGCGCCTGTTGCAATGACGCCTCGGCCGCGTGCCAGTCCCAGTCGTAGTACATTCGGATCCAGCCCATCTGGGCGTGCCCTTGGGCGAGGTCGGGTTCGAGCGCGAGCGCGTGATCCAGTGCTTCCCGCGCCCGCGCGACTCCTTCGACTGCTGGCACCCAGCCCAGATCCACTTCCGTCGAATACGCGCTCGCGAGTTTTGCCCAAGCGAGCGCTAATGCGGGTTCAAGCTCCAGCGCCTGCTTCAGGTACGCAATCCCCGTCGTTACGTCATCGCGCGTCAGTCGCAGAATCAAGTACCTTGCCTGCAAGAAGAGTCGGTGCGCCTCCGGGTCGTTGGTACGTCCCTTCGCTGCGGCGGCCACCTGCGCCGACGCTTGCTGCCCCGCCTTCGCCTCGGTCTCGCCGAACAGCGCCGTACGCAACTCCGCGACCACCGATTGTGCGATGTCGTCCTGAACCGCAAAGATGTCCTCCAGCAACCGATCGTAGGTCTGCGACCACAGCTGGTAGCCGTCGGCGACTTTCACCAACTGCACCGAGATTCGCATCCGGTTGCCCGACTTGCGCACGCTGCCTTCGAGAATCGTAGCTACGTTCAGCGCGCGGCCCACCTCTGCGATAACGGCGCCCTTGCCTTTGAAGGCATACGCTGACGAGCGCGCCGCCACCCGTAACCCGCGAATCTTGGCCAGCACGTTCAGCAACTCGTCGGCGAGCCCGTCGGAGAAATATTCATCCTCCTCCGCCCGGCTACGATTGACGAACGGCAGCACCGCAATCGACAAGGGTTGGGCACGGACAGTAGAGGCCGGCACCGAACCCGGACGCGCCGGCGCGACCAGGGCGAGCGCCGTACCGTTCAGCAGTCGATACAAATGGTCGGCGAAGGCCGCGAACGCTGCGTCCGCTGAGAGGCGCGTCCACTGTACCTCGCGGAATTTGTCGGGCACGCGCGCGGCCTCGTCGACCGTCGAGTCGATCACCACCGGCACCAGGAACGCCTGGTCATCGGCTATCAAGTGCGAGCGGTCGACCGCGAGCTTCCATTCCAGGCGAAAATAGCCTTCGCTGCGCGACTGCGTGTTTGTTGAGATAACCGGTACAAACAGAGCGCATTCCCTGATCTGCCGGCGAATCAACACATCCCAGGCATCGCCTCCGCGCAACTCGCTCTGGTCGAACCACACCTCGACGTTCATTGCGCGCAGCGCGTCACAGATGTGCTGAGCGGCTTCGGCATCTTGCGACGCATAACTCAGAAAAACCGCTTTGGAAGCGCTGCTCACGTACGGGCGATCGCGACTCATGGGAGAAGGCCAGGAGGCCGGTGCTGCCGTCGCGCCCGACCAAGTCCGGGCAGATTGTCACCTACTTCGCATTAGACGCAAAATCATCGTGCAGGATTTGAACGACGGCCTTCCGCGTGCTTGATGGCTGCTCAGGGTCGGAAGCTGCCTTCGGTGACTAGCTGCTCTCGGCCAACTGCGGTCACGGTGCGAAGACGCCGACAGCAGTCGCTCATCGTCCCTACCGTCCCTCTCCGGGCATTCGCGAGCATGTCCGATGGTACATTGTGCAGTTAGCGCGTGTTCAATATCGTGGTGCGGGGAACACCGCTCAGGGGAGGAGACGTGGCGCGGGACCATCGGCGGCTTGCGGCAATCGTCTCACTCGACGTGGCCGGCTACTCGCGCCTCATGGGCGTGGACGACAGCGGCACCTTGGCGACGCTGAAAGCCCACCGGCGGGAGCTCATTGACCCAACGATCGCCGAACATGACGGCCGCATCGTCAAGACGACCGGTGATGGTCTGTTGCTGGAATTCTCAAGCGTAGTCGATGCGGTGCGCTGCGCAGTTGATCTGCAGCGGGGCATGGCAGCGCGCAACGAAGGCATTGTCCCCGATCAGCGACTCGATTTTCGTATCGGCGTCAATGTTGGTGACATCATCATTGATGGCGACGATATCTTCGGCGATGGGGTCAATGTCGCGGCGCGCTTACAGGAGGTCGCCGATCCCGGCGGCATCTGCATTTCGCAGCCCGTCCATGAATACATCCGCAACAAGATTGAATGCACGTTCGTTGACGACGGTGCGCAGCAACTGAAGAACATCGACCAGCCGGTGCGGGTCTGGCGCTCCCGTGCCGGCGCTTTGCCAGGGGCATCTGTTACACCTCGTTCGACGCATCCAAAGCTCCCCGACAAACCGTCGATCGCCGTCTTGCCGTTTGCCAACATGATCGGCGACGCGGAGCAAGAATACTTTGCGGACGGGATCGTCGAAGACATCATCACGGGGCTGTCGCGGTTCTCCTCGCTGTTCGTGATCGCGCGCAATTCGTCATTCACCTACAAGGGCCAGGCCATCGACGTGAAACAGGTCGGCCGCGAACTGGGCGTCCGCTACGTGCTGGAGGGCAGCGTGCGCAAGGCCGGCGATCGGGTGCGGATTACGAGCCAGCTCATCGAGGCCGGCACGGGGGGGCACGTCTGGGCCGAGCGGTACGATGGCGATCTCAAGGACATCTTCAAGCTGCAGGAGGATATCGCCCGGCGCATCGTCGGAACGATCGCGCCGGAAATCATCCTGGCGGAGCAGTCACGCATCGGGCGGATGCCGCTTCAGGCGCTGCGCGCTTACGACCTCGCGATGCAATCCTTGTCTTTGTGCCGACGTGGTGAGTATGCACACGACACATCGTTGATCGAGAAGGCCCGCGATCTGGCCAATGATGCTCTTTCTGCCGATGCGGCCAGCGTGCCGGCCTGCTACGCGCTGGCCGAAGCGCTTTCCGAACTGGCGGACAACGCCCGATTCCGAGAAGACATGCCGGTGCTGCTGGACAAGGCGGCGGCGGTGGCCGAGACATTGCGCGATCTCGATCCGACCAACCATGCGGGCTATTACCTGATCGGCCACGCTGCGATTCGACGCCGCCGGGCGGCGGAAGCTCTCAGCAACCTGCGCCGCGCGCATGAACTCAATCCCAATGATTGCCGGACGCTGCAGTATCTTGCCTGGGCCGAGTTCAATATGGGACTCGCGGCGAAGGCAAAGGGGCACGCTGAATTGGCGCTTCGCCTCAGTCCGCGTGACCCGCAGCGCTACATTTCGCACTGGGTGATTGCATTTGCCGCCTTCGTCGCCGGTTCGCCGAAGGATGGCGTGGGCTGGGCGCGAATGGCAATAGAGGAGAATTCGAATTTCATTCACGGCTACGGTATCTTGGCAGCCTGCCTCGCTGAATCCGGGGAGCCCGAGGCGGCACAAGCCGCCATTGCGTTCCTGCTGCGTCACGATCCCGTGTATGTTCGCGACCGCTTGACCGGGAACAACTATTTCGGCATACCGGAACTTGGCACACGCTTTACCGCGGCGCTGCGAAAGGCTGCGGGGCCGCTGCTTGCCGAAGTGGGCATCTGCCAATAAAGAAGCAATGCCACTTCCAGCCCCGGGGCCATACCGGCTTGGAAGAAGAAACCTCGGAACGCTCGGCACGCTCATGGCCCTTCGGCAATCCGCGAACGTCCGCTTCTCCAGAGCGCGACAGGCAGCAATGGGTCGACAAGCGCCCGTCGGCGAAGATCACCATGAGGCTCCTTTCCCTCAACAGAGGAGTCGGTCATGGATACCGCTACGACCATCACAGGCCGTGCATCACCGTGGAACAAAGGTAAGCTGCTCGGTCAGAAGCCCCCGCTAAAGCTGAAAGAGATCTGGGCCATCCGGATTCGGCTGCAGTTGGATCATCGAACGCGCGAACTCGCGTTGTTCAACCTCGCTATCGATAGCAAGTTACGGGGGTGCGATCTGGTCGGGCTTCGAGTCCACGACGTGGTCCAGGGCAGTCACGTCGCTCCCCGAGCAATCGTCATGCAGAAGAAGACCCAGCGGCCTGTGCAATTCGAGGTCACTGAGCAAACGCGAGAAGCGGTCGCCGCTTGGCTCGCGGCGGCGCATCTGAAATCGGACCAGTTCCTTTTTCCGAGCCGTGTGTCGGCGTCGCCCCATCTATCAACCCGGCAGTACTCCCGGATCGTCGGGGCCTGGGCGGGGTCGATTGGGCTTGACCCGGCGGCCTATGGCACGCACTCGATGCGGCGCACCAAACCGACGCTGATCTACCGGCGGACCAAGAATATCCGAGCTGTTCAATTGCTTCTTGGGCATACCAAGCTTGAAAGTACCGTCAGATAGCTTGGGATCAGGTTGACGACGCGCTGGAGATCGCGGAGCAAACGGAGGTCTAATTCAAGCTGGACCGGTCGCGACTGCCGAACCCGACGGTCGCTGACCAGCCAACTGCGGTCGTAGCGCTTCTTCCTCCAGGGCGGCCATCGCTGCTGTGCGGGCCGCCACCCCCTCGTCTGCTCTGCCTCACGTCGCCGTCCATGCGTGTCGCTCGCCCAACTTGTTAATGCAATGCATCATTGACAAGAAAAATCGGACCTGTTAAACGCAGCGGATCGGCCCGTCGAAGCGATGCGTTATCCAGTTGTGTTGAGGAATTCGCAGACAAAAAAAGGGACAGTTCATGACACGAGGTAGATGGTTGATCCTAGCGACTCTTACGACGGTGATGTTGGCCGTTACGTTCCCTAACGCTAGCGTCGCTCAACAGAAAAAGCTGGTTCTCTGGACCCACTGGGATCAGAACCCGGAATTCAACAAGTGGTACGCAGAAAAAGGGAAGGAGTTCGCCAAGAAGTCCGGCTATGAGGTCGAGGTGGTCAGCATCCCGTATCAGGGATACGAGGCAAAGTACCTCGCGGCTCTGATGGCCAAGAACAGCGCGCCCGACATCTTCATGGGGATGACGCACCAGTGGTGCGGTCAGTACGATTTCTGCGACAAGATGCCCGCTGACCTTGCCAAGACCTACGACGAGAATCTGCCCAAGTACATGGTTGAGGTCGGCAAGTGGAAGGGCGCGCGTTACGGTATCCCCATCGAACATGGCAACTTCCAGCAGATGTACATCAACGTCGACATGTTCAAGAAGGCCGGCCTCAATCCGGACGATCCGCCCAAGACCTTCGATAAGTGGTTGGCGGACCTTAAAAAGCTGACGATCGCCGATCCAAAGGGCGGCGAGCCGACGCAGGTAGGCTTTGCGATCCGGAGCAAGGGTGCTCCAGTCGGTATCACGGACAAGTTCCTCCCGTTTGCCCACGCCTGGGGTGCGAGGATGCTGAGCCCGGATCTGGACAAGGCGAGTGGTTACGCCAACAGTCCGCAGATGGTGGCAGCGCTTACGTTTTTTGGCGATCTGGTCAACAAGGACAAGGTGGCGAGTCTGGCGTTCGGCAATCCCGAAGACGCGTTCGGCCAGAAACGGGCCGCCATCATCTTCCGCGAGTCGTGGTTCTTCGGCTGGCTGAAGAAGAACGCGCCTGATGTGAACTTCAAAGTCTACGCGCTGCCCTGCGAAAAGATCTGCCCAGGTGCGGGCGCGCTGTTCCCGTGGACGGACCTGGTTTACAAGAACAGCCCCAACAAGCAAGTAGCATGGGAGTTCATGCGATTCATCAGCAATCCCAAGGACGACATGGAGCATCATCAGATGCAGGGGATCCTCCCCGTGTGGACGGCGAACCTCGATAGCGACTACGTCAAGTCAAGGCCCGACTATCAGTCCACAAAGGACATGCTGGCCCAGCAGGTCCCGCCAACCTATTTCCACCCGAAATCGAACGAGCTGGCAACCGCTTTCGGTGAGGCTGTCGTCGGCGTGATGTTTGGCAAAGGTCAGCCGAAGCCGTTGCTGGACGAAGCTGCCGCCAAGATGGATCGCATCCTCAAGGACTAGCGGTCTCCTTGAAAGACAACCTGCGGTAGCCGCGCTACCGCAGGTGCTTGCCTCGACGTGGGCGCGCAGTACCGCGCGCACGAGACGGCCGAGGCGATCATCGACTGTTTCCCACCGCCATGCGCCAATGGTTTCGGATCGCGTTTCCCAGGAACCCCCTGGAACGCCGCAAGCGCGCGGGATTCCTGTTCGTTCTGCCCGCGCTGCTGTTCTTCGGTTCGGTTTTCATCCTGCCGCTCGCACAGTCGATCATGTATTCGTTCTACAAGATCGCCCCGGGCGGAGCGAAGGAGTTCGTGGGACTGCGCCTTTATGAAAAGGTGCTCACCGACCCCACGTTCTGGACCGCCGTGGGGAACACTGTCCAGCTCCTGTTGTTGTCGGTGCCGACCACGGTAGTACTTGCCCTCGCCGTGGCACTCGGTCTCAACCGGATCACCAGTCTTAAGTGGCGCAACCTCTGGGCTTCGATGTACTTCCTGCCCTTCGCCACCTCGCTGGTTGCCGCCGCGCTGATCTGGCAATGGATCTACGATCCCATCTACGGCTTTCTCAACTATGCGCTGTCGTTCGTCGGCATTCCGCCCCAGAAATGGCTGCAAAGCCTGGCGGAGGTGCGCCCGGCCATAGCCGCCGTGAGCATCTGGGTCCGCATTGGTTTCGACACGATGATCTTCCTAGCTGCGCTGCAATCGATCCCGGAGGAGTATTACGAGGCGGCCAACATCGACGGCGCCAGTGCGGTTCAACGGCTCCGGTACATCACGCTGCCGCTGCTGAACTCGCAGATCATCATGGTGTGCATTCTCGAGCTCATATTCAATTTCAAGATCTTCGACCAGGTGTACGCGACCACCCAGGGCGGACCGGCGGGCGCGAGTCAGACCATCATCGGGTTGCTGTATGACACGGCCTTCAAATACTTCCGCTTCGGCGACGCCTCCGTCATGGCGGTCTTCGTTTTCGTCACGCTCATGCTCGTGACGTTGCTGCAATGGCGATTCCTCCGAAAACCTGTCGTGTACTGAAATAGCCTTCGATCCTCATGAATTCAATCGCGCAATCGGTCAAACCGGATACCCGCGAAACGCGTGCCACCAGGCGAGTGCACGTCCGATGGGTCATCATGCTGGCGGTCGCCAGCGGCGCTATCGTCGTCTTCTTTCCGTTCTTTTGGATGGCGGTGACTTCGCTGAAGACCTCCCCGGAAATCCAGCGCGTGCCGCTTCAGATTGCGCCCGATCACTGGCTCAACCTCAGCAACTACGTCGAAGTCTTCAAGCGCGAGCCTTTCATGCGCTACTTGCTCAATAGCGCAATCGTCGCTGCGGTTGCCGCCGTGAGCAGCGTGGTGGTCTCGTCGCTGGCTGGATTCGGATTTGCAAAGTATCAGTTTCCCGGCCGCGATGTTTTCTTTCTCGCAGTCGTTGGCATCCTTATGGTCCCCTTCCAATCGGTTGTAGTGCCACTGTACATATGGATGAATGATCTGGGGCTGCTGGACACCTACGCCGGCATCGTCGCGCCTGACCTCGTCAGCGTCTTCGGCATTTTCCTGATGCGGAACGCGATCGAGACGATTCCCAACGACTACATCGACGCGGCCCGCATCGACGGGGCTAGTGAGCTCCGAATTTTCTTCCTGGTGGTTCTGCCGTCGGTGAAGCCAGCCATTGCCACGCTGCTGATCATTAAGTTTATGTGGAGCTGGAACGAATTCTTCTGGCCGATGGTGGTGATCAGCAGTCCCCAGATGAAGGTGGTTACCATGGGCCTGATGAGTTTCACCAACATGTATTTCATCGAATACAATCTGCTCACCGCCGCCGCAATGATCAGCATCCTGCCCATCCTCGTGATCTTCATCACGCTGCAGCGTTGGGTGGTCCAAGGCGTGGTGATGAGTGGCCTTAAAGGCTGATAGTCTTTGAGAGAACCCCATCTTTCGCTAGCAACCGGTGGCATTGGAGGGCACTAATACGCCGCTGAACCGCAGCGGAACGTCCGGTGTTCGCGAACCTGGACGGCCGCTCAGGGTCTTGGATTCAACCGGTCAATGCAACACACTAAAACCGGATTCGGCGGAAGGAGTGTGTGCAATGGGACAGCGGCCGCGGATTTACTATTCGGAAAGCCAGAAGGCGCTGATGTGGGAGCGTTGGCGGAAGGGTGATTCTCTTCAGCAGATTGCTCAGCTGTTCGACCGCAACCACTCCTCGGTGCAGGGCATCCTGGTGCAAACCGGCGGGATACGTCCAGCGCAACGAAAGCGCGCGTCCTTGTCGCTGACATTGGCCGAACGCGAGGAAATATCCCGGGAAATTGCCGCGGGCCGGTCGATCCGCTCGATAGCAGGGTTACTAGAACGAGCGCCATCCACGATCAGCCGAGAACTCCAACGTAACGGTGGCGCGGAGAGCTATCGAGCGCGTCAAGCCGACCAGGCCGCGTGGGATCGAGCGCAGCGTCCCAAAGCATGCAGGTTGGTTGAGAATAGGCGCTTAGCCAGCGTGGTGGCAAACAAGCTCCAGGCGCTGTGGTCGCCGGAGCAGATTGCCGGGTGGCTCAAGCGGACCTACCCGAACGACGAGACCCGCCGCGTGTCGCACGAGACCATTTATCGCAGTCTCTTCATTCAGGCGCGTGGTGCCCTGAAGAAGGAGTTGCTGCAGCATCTGCGACGCACCCGAGTCATGCGCCGTTCGCGGCATCACACGCAGAAGACCGACAATCACGGCAGGATCACTGGTGCGGTATCCATCAGCGAACGCCCAGCAGCGACCGAGGATCGGGCGGTACCGGGCCACTGGGAAGGCGATCTTTTGTTTGGAAACCGCGACAGTCAGATCGCCACACTGGTTGAGCGACATTCGCGCTACGTGATGCTTGTGAAGACTTCCGCCAAAGACACGGAGACGGTGGTCGATGCCTTGATCAACAACGCGCGCCAGTTGCCGCAGCAGCTCTACAAGTCGCTGACATGGGATCGCGGCAAGGAAATGGCCGCACACAAGCGCTTCACGCTGGCCACGGACATCAAGGTGTACTTCTGCGATCCTCATAGCCCCTGGCAGCGCGGGACCAATGAGAATACCAATGGGCTCTTGCGACAGTACTTTCCAAAAGGAACCGATGTCTCCGGGTTCTCACAGGCCCAGCTCAATGCAGTGGCTCGAAAGCTGAATGAGCGGCCGAGAAAAA
>Ga0070675_100003371_pt1 | contig 12106 bp, 7 predicted proteins | sample KBSM43metaG_FD_65343 | JGI IMG/M metagenome (GOLD analysis project Ga0070675, IMG submission 65343) | Miscanthus rhizosphere microbial communities from Kellogg Biological Station, Michigan, USA - KBS M4-3 metaG | ecosystem: Host-associated > Plants > Roots > Rhizosphere > Soil ...
TCGGCCCTCAGTCGAGTGCCCGCCGAACCGGAATTTGGCGAGATCGCCTTTTACGAGGCGCCAGCCGAGCTCCTTGTGTGCATGTTCCACACGCTGCTGGTGCCATCGGACCCTTGGCCAGACGGGTTCGCCGCCGGCGATCCAAAAGTGCTGTTTCCGCACCTCCGTAGCGGGCAGTTCAGCGGCGTCGTGGAAGTGGTGAATCGAGACACGGCGAACTATCTGGTATTTCGAGACGGGCTGATCGAACAGACCTTCGTCGTCGACGATGACGGATCGGGACGCACAGAACAGCTCTCGCGTCTGTTCGGGCCAGCGTCACCGCGCCCAAAGGCGCGGGTTGGTGCGTGGCGGGGTCCGCCGCGCATGCCGACACAAGCACCTGCTGCCCTCGTCGCTGCCTACCGGGAGCTCATCGAGCGAATGTACGCCGAGCTTGGATCTTATGGCGTCCCCGTACCCTCGGCAGTCGGGGAGCGGGTTCGGGATGCGCTCCTTCGGCGGTATCCGGCGTTGAGTCGGTTCGCAAGCGGATCGAGGCTGGAAGACCCCTCCGAGGACGGCTACGAGGTCACGGCTGGAATCGCGGCCTGGGTGACGGATACAGCCAGGGAAGCGCTCGATGGCGACGAGGACGCCGCACGCCGCGTGGTGGGGGAGGCCGCGCGGGAGCGCCGTCACATGCTTCACGCCGCGGGATTTCTGTCGGCTCTGCCGTGGGAGTTGGAGTGGTAGACGGCGCAGAGCACCACGGGTCGCTGTACGTCGTCAGCACTCCGATCGGCAACCTGCGCGACATTACCCTCCGGGCGATCGATGTCCTGCGGGCAGTCGATCTCATTCTCGCCGAGGACACGCGCCATTCGCGGCACCTTCTCGACCATCACGGGATCGCGACGCCGATGCTCTCGTACCACGAGCACAACGAGGCACGTGCAACGGAGACGGCGATCGCTCGTCTCCGAGAAGGACGCGATGTGGCGTTGATTTCCGACGCCGGCACGCCGCTGGTGTCAGACCCCGGCACGCGTGTCGTGCGAGCGGCCGCGGAGGCTGGTATCGCCGTGGTTCCGATTCCTGGCCCCTCCGCCGTGCTGGCGGCCCTCGTAAGTTCCGCTCTTGGGAGCGAGCGCTTTACGTTTTTTGGTTTCCTGGCGCGGAAAGGGCGCGAGCGAGAGGACGCTCTTCAGGAGCTCAGCAGCCTTCGGCACACGAGCGTACTGTACGAGGCGCCGAACCGCGTGGCGGCTACGCTCGGTGAGCTCGGGGCTCGCGGTGCGGGGGAGCGGCGGGTGGTCGTGGCCCGGGAGTTGACGAAACAGTTCGAGGAAATTCGCCGCGGAACGGTGGCCGAGCTCTCGGCGTATTACGAGAGCGCTCCGCCGCGCGGGGAGGTCGTGATCGTGCTCGAGGGTACCACTCTTCAACCGCTGGCGGAGGACGAGTTGCGATCTCGGGCCCGCCTGATGCGCGCCGCCGGACTCAGTGCACGCGATGTTGCTGCCGCGCTCGTGCGCGAGGGCGGCGCGTCACGCAATCTTGCCTATCGACTCGCTCACGAAGCATGAGAATCGTACGCGCATACGCCGCATCGCTCGCGGCGCTGGTCGCGCTGGCGACCTTGGGCGCGGCCCGGAACGATGGCCCGCGCCTCGCCATTGCTCGCCTGCAATACGAGGGCGGCGATTGGTACGCCAACCCATCGAGCCTTCCAAACCTCATTGAGGCGATCAACGAGCGGACGTCATTGCGGGTCGACAAAACCGAAGGTCGCGTCACCCTGCTCGATGACCGCGTGTGGGACTATGCGTTCCTCCACATAACGGGTCACGGCGACATTCGGTTCAGCGATGCCGAAGTGGACCGACTGCGGCAGTATCTCCTGCGCGGTGGGTTCCTGCACGTGAGCGACAACTACGGGCTGGATGCGAATTTCCGGCGAGAGATCGCGCGCGTTTTCCCGGATCGTCCGCTGGTCGATGTGCCGCTCACGCACCCTATCTATCATTTGGTGTACGAGTTCCCCAACGGTGTCCCGAAGATCCACGAGCATGACGGGAAGCCGGCGCGGGGGCTGGGGATCTTCATCGGCGATCGACTCGCGGTGTACTACGACTTCTCATCCGACCTCGGGAATGGTTGGGAAGACACGGGCACCTACAACGACCCACCTGAATTGCACGAGGCGGCGCTTCGCATGGGCGTGAACCTGTTCGTGTACGCGGTGACGAGCCGCCCGGCGGCATGACGGTCATCGATCTCGTCGATCGCGAACGCGGACGCATCTCGCGACTGATCGCCGCCGCGGGTGGCGCGGCCGCGGTCGGGTTGGCGGCATTGCTGCTCGCGGTGGGGGTGGTGCTACTCGGTCGCGCCCGATGGATCGACCTCCCGCGTGTGGTCCCGTTCGTCGTGTGGCTGGCGGTCGCAATCGTCGCGATAACGGCCATCTGGTGGACGCGTCGTCGCCTCGCGCGCGATGCGTCCGTGAGCGGCCTCGCGTTCGAGGTCGAGCGCGAGCAGTCCCTGCGCGCCGGCGCGGTTCGCGGCGCGCTGGAAGTCGCCAATACGGGCACGCTCGGTCGGTACAACGCCGAGCAGGTGGCGAAGCGGCTCAAGGAAAAAGCCGGCAACCGAAGCCTAACGCCGACGCTGACGCGACGAGCTCTGGTCAGGAGCGGCGGCGCGGCCGTCGTGGGGACGCTCGGGATCTTCCTCCTGGCGACCCGGTCGTCCGCGACACCAGACGGATGGCGCGCCATTGCGCATCCCGTTCGCGCGTGGACCGGAACGCTGCTCGCTCCCATCGCGTTTCAGCGTGCGCCGAAGAGCGTGCTGCGCGGTGAGCGGCTCACACTATCCATCGCGGCGCCGGAACGTCGGCGCGTTACGCTGTATCAACGGGCGAAAGGCTCGGCGTGGCGGTCATCGCAGCACGAAGTCCACGACGGCGTCGCGAAGGTCCGGCTCGCGCCGATGGATGCGGACCTCGCCTTCTTCGCGACCGACGGCAGGACCGTAAGCGACACGGCGTCGGTGGCGCTGGTCGAGCGACCATTCATCGGCGACGTCTCGGTCACGGCAACGTTCCCGCGGTATCTGGATCGGCGCGCCGAGACGCTGCCGGTCGGGGAAGCGGCGCAGCTGCCACGAGGTACCGTCCTGACGATCTCCGGTCACTCGTCCACCGAGCTCACGGGCGTGTCACTCGCGAGGGCGAGAGACACGGTGCGCCTAACGCCGGCCGGCCGATCGTTCACGGGGCGGCTGCCGGTGGTCGAGAGCGGCCGGTACGAATGGAGCGCCGCCGGTGTTGCCGGACCGATCACCGAGTTGCCGGCCGCGCTCGAATACGAGGTCGTTCCCGACTCGGTGCCACACATCGAGATTCTCGCCCCCGCGACCGACACGACCGTGTCGGCTGGTGACACGATTCCGATGTCGTTCCTCGCGACCGATGACCACGGGCTCGCGAGCGTCGTGCTTCGGGTGTGGAGACAACCCGAGGGCGGGACCGCGATGCCGGAGACGAAACGGCCGCTCCTCTCGCAGCCAAGCACGCAGTGGACTGGCAACGCCATCGTGTCGCTGCCCGACCTCGGCGTCCAGCCGGGCGAGGCGGTGCACCTGGTGGCGGTGGCGATCGATGGGTCGCCATGGCGTCAGAGCGGATCGACGCGTGAGCTGGTGCTCCGCGTGCCCGGCATGACCGAGGCGCGCGCGAACGTGCGTGCCGCCGCGGATTCGGCGGTGGAACGAGCCAAGGCGGCTGCGGCCGCGCAGAAAGCGCTGCAGCAGCGGACCGCCGATGCGGCGCGCGCGCGCCAGCGCAACATCCCGAAGAACGGCGATCAACAGGGCTCGGGCAACAAGAGCTCGATGTCCTACGAGGCCGCACAGCAGGCGCAGGCCCTGGCGAAGGAACAGCGCGAGCTGGCAGAGCGGATGCAGCAGCTTCAGCAGAACGCGCAACAGATCGAGAAGCAGCTCCAGCAGAGCAACGCACTCGACAGCGCGCTGTCGGCGCGGCTGCAGGAGGCGCAGAAGTTGTTGAAAGACGCGCTGACGCCGGAGCTCGCGGAGAAGCTGCGCAAGCTCGAGGAGTCGGCGCAGAAGCTGTCCGCCGAAGACGCGCAGAAGGCGTTAGGCGACCTGGCGCAGCAGCAGAAGGGGCTGCGCGAACAACTCGAGAAGAGCGTCGAGATGCTCAAGCGCGCGGCACTCGAGGGCTCGATGCAGACACTCAAGGAAGAGGCGAAGGACCTTTCCAAGGCGGAGCGCGCGAACGCGGACTCGATGGCCAAGGCTCGCGATCAGGCGCAGAAGCAGGAAGCGCAGAACAACGCTCGTGACCTGGCCGACCGGTCGCGCGACCTGGAGAAACAAGTCGAGGAGCTGCAGAAGCGACTCGAGCGCGAGAACGCCGACGCGGGTGCGCAGCGCGTCAACGACGCGAACCAGCAGGTGAAGGAATCGGCGCAGGCAATGGAGCGTGCTGCGCGCAATCAGGCGCCCGATCAGAAGCGTGGCGAGAATCAGCAACAGAACGACCAGCGCTCGCAGCAGCAGATGTCGCAGCAGATGGCGCAGGCCGCTCAGCGACAGAATGGTCAGCCGCAGAACGGTCAGCCGCAGAACGGTCAGCAACAAAGTGGTCAGCAACAGAGTGGCCAGCAGCAGAATGCGCAGGGCAACAAGCCGCAGGACAAAGACGGTCAGGCGCAAAAGGGCCAGGAGAAGCAGGACGGTCAGCCCGGAGCTCAGAAGCAGGGGCAGCCGGGGCAGCAGGGGCAACAGTCGCAGCAGGGGCAAACGGGCCAGCCCGGCCAGCAGCAATCCGATCAACAGTCCGGACAGCAGGGTGGTGGGCAACAGTCGGCAGGACAGCAGTCGGCCAACGATGCCGCGGATGCCATGCAGAAAGCAGCCGACCAGCTGGCCGATGCTCGGCAAAAACAGATCGACGCATGGAAGCAGGAGTTGACGGGTGAGCTCGATCAGTCTGTCCAGGAGATGCTCCAGCTCTCACGACAACAGGAGCAGATCGAGCAGAAAGCACGGCAGAATGTCGACAAGCAATCGTTGCAGGCGGAACAGAGCGCACTTCAGCAGGGAGTCCAGCAGGCAGGCAAGCGACTGACCGAGGCGGGGCAGAAGTCCTCGCTGCTCTCTCCGCGGGCTCAGCGCTCCGTGAGCGACGCGCAGAAGAAGGTCGATCAGGCCACGCGCGATCTCGCGAGCGCTCGGCAGACCGACCAGGCGGCGAGCTCGATGCGCGAGGCATCCGAGGCGTTGAATCAGGCGGCGGCGACGCTCGTGCGCGACCGGGAGCGGGCACAGAACGCGAGCTCCGCGTCCGGGTTCCAGGAGATGCTCGAGCAGCTCAAGGACATGGCGCAGCAGCAAGGGTCGCTCAACTCGCAGACCGCGGAGCTCATCCCGCGGCCGGGCGCGCAGCTCGATCAGCAGGGCCGCGAGCAGGCGCGGCAGCTTGGTCGCCAGCAGCGCGAGGTCGCGGCGTCGCTCGAGGAGATGAGTGACCAGGATCGAACGGGCCGGGCCGACGAGCTGGCGAAGGAGGCGCGTCAGCTCGCGCAGGCACTGGAAAGCGGGGCGCTGGATCCGAACGTCATCGACCGGCAGCAGCGGCTGTTCCGCCGGATGCTCGATGCCGGGCGGACGCTCGAGCGTGACGAACGCGAGGACAACGGCAAGCGCGAGGCGAAGGCCGCAACCGGCAACGAGCTGTTCCTCCCGCCTAACGCGAATGCCAACGGCAAGGCGGCGTCGAAGTTCGCCATGCCGAACTGGAACGACCTCCGCGGGTTGACGCCGGAGGAGCGACGCCTCGTGCTCGATTACTTCAAGCGCATCAATGCGGAGAAGCCGTAGCGCAAGGGTCGCCTTTACGTTCGCTTGGGTGTTGACGCTCGCGCCGCAGGCGGCGCGAGCGCAGGCGCAACCGGGCCTGCCGATGCGTGCGCTCGAGCTCGAGCAGGCGGGGCAGTGGCGCGAGGCGTTGAGTGCCTACCGCGCGGCGCTCGACGAATCCACGACGGCGGCGATTCTCGGGATCGAGCGTGTGTACGATCAGCTCGGGAAGCGCGACTCCATTCTCCCGCTGATCGACTCGCTGATCACGAAGCGCCCGCGCGAGCCGATGCTGCGCACGGTGCAGCTCCGCACGTTCGCGTATCTGCACCGCGACGAAGCGGCCGCGGCCGCCTTCGAGCGCTGGGTGCAGATCACGCCTCGTGATGCCGTCCCGTACCGCGAGTATGCGCGTCTCCTGCTCGATGCCGGCCGGTCGGCGGCCGCCGACACCGTGCTGCAGCGGGCGCAGCGCGCGTTAGGCGGGACGAAGGACATCACGGTGGAGATGGCGCAGCTGCGTGCTGCCACCGGGCTCTGGGAGCTATCGGCGCAGAGTTGGCGGGACGCGATGATCGCGTCCCCATACCTGGATCAGGCGGCGGTGTTCTCGCTGTTTCCCACGCCCGATTCCCTACGTGGCGCCATTCGCCAGGTCTTCCGCGCGCCGCCCGTGCAGGTGGAAGCACGGCGGGCGCTCGCATTCCTCGAGGTCCGTTGGAGCTCGGCGCGTGAAGGGTGGCTCGCGTTGCGCGACCTGCCGCCCAGCGACGAGGCCGTGAAGGCATGGACCGAGTTTGGCGACGAGGCGGAAGCGTCCGGCGCGTGGCTCGTGGCGCGAGACGCGTTTGCGGCGGCGTTGGCCCACGCGCCCACGCGGGAGCTCGCGGTGCGCGCCGCGAACGACGCCTTGAGTGGCGCCGACCCGGCGTCGGCGGTGAAGCTCCTCGAGCCGTACGCCGCGGCAACGGACTCCGAGAGCGTGCGCACCGTCCTGCCGCTGCGCGTGCGCGCACTGAGCGCGTTAGGCCGCGCCGCCGATGCCGAAGCCCTCATCACGGCGAATGCCTCGCGGCTCGATTCCCTCGCGCACGTCCGTCTCGTGCGCATGGCCGCATGGGGCTGGGTTCGCGCCGGCGATCTCGCGAAGGCGCGTGCCGCGATGGGGACGACGCCGATGGGCGAGGACGAGGACCGGACGATGGGCTGGATCTCGCTCTACGAGGGCGATCTGAAGACCGCTCGCCGCATTCTCAAACGAACCACCGAGACGGACCCCGATCTGTTGCTCGCGCTCGCGCTGCTTGGTCGAACCAGGGTGGACAGTGCACCGGCTGTTGGGAGCGCGTTTCTCGCCCTCGCTCGCGCCGATAGCGCGGCGGCCGCGACGAAGCTTGTGACGGCAGCGCCGCTCGTGCCAGACGCCAGCGCGCTTCTGCTCAACGCGGCGGCGCGCATCTATTCGGCGCGGCATGACGACACCGCCGCCATCGCGCTCTGGGACCGCATTGTGAAGGACTACGCGTCGGCGCCGGAGGCGGCAGAAGCCGAGCTCGAGTGGGCGCGGACATTGCGGCGCAACGGCGACCGGTCCGGCGCGGTAGAGCATCTCGAGCATATGATTCTTACCTATCCCCGAAGCGCGCTGGTGCCCCAGGCCCGGCGCGAGTTGGACCTCGCTCGCCAGAGCGTTCCCTCGATATGACACATCCATCGTCTGATCGGCGCGGTGTCGCGCGGTCCTGGATTCGTTGCCTAACGAACCGGACGCGGGGCCTGCTTGCGCTCGTGACTCTCGCGGTCGCCGCGCAGGCCGCCGCGGCGCAGCATCTGCTCGTCCCCATGGACGACGCGCAGCAGAATCACCTCAAAGCGTATGGACTGACGTTCAACGCGCTCAAGGCCGGGAACCGCGCCGAGTGGTTCATCAACTACCGGGGTGGGTCGTTCCTGCTTCCGGACGGGCAGGAGCTCCGGAAGACGGCAACGCTCAGCGGCGTGACGTTCGAGCCGCTCGACAACGGGCGTCTCGCGCAGATCCGCGCCGAGATCGCCAGCGGCAACATGGATGCCGTGACGCTGGAGAAGGCGCCGCGGATTGCGATCTACACGCCGCCGAAGTCTCCGCCTTGGGACGACGCCGTGACGCTGGCGCTCCGATACGCCGGCATCGAGTACACGACGGTCTGGGACGACGAGGTCATGAACGGGGACCTCCAGAAATATGACTGGCTCCACCTCTTTCACGAGGACTTCACCGGGCAGCTCAACAAGCTGTACCTCGGATTCCGCGACGCGCCGTGGTTTGTCGAGCAGCGCGAGCGGAACCTCGATGCCGCGAAGCGCCTCGGGTTCGCCACCATTCCCGCGCTCAAGAAAGCGGTGGCGGAGCGCATCCGCCAATACGTCGAGGGCGGGGGATTCCTCTTTGCCATGTGTGGGGCGACGGAGACGCTCGAGCTGGCGATCGCGGCGCATAACGCGGATATCGCCGCCGCCTACGCGGACGGAACGCCGATCGACGAAGACGTGGATGCCAAGATGGACTGGAAGCGCGCGATGGCGTTCCGCGATGTGCACGTCGAGCAGTCGCCGTTCACCAACTCGATGAGCGATATCGATGGACATCAGGTGAATGTGCCCGCGCGGCGCCAGCCGCTCGGACAGTTCACGCTGTTCGCGTTCTCCGCGAAGTTCGACCCCGTCGCCACGATGCTCGTGCAGGATCATCGCACGGTCATCCCCGACTACTATGGCGTGACGACGAGCTTCAACAAGGCAGTCATCAAACCAGGTGTGACGGTGCTCGCCTACGAGGAAGGAGCACCGTGGGTGAAGTACATCCACGGGGACTATGGCAAGGGCTCGTGGACGTTCCTCGGCGGCCACGATCCGGAAGATCCGCAACACAACATCGGCAATGCGCCGACCGATCTCGCGCTGCACCCGACGTCCCCCGGCTATCGGCTGATCCTGAACAACGTCCTGTTCCCGGCCGCCAAGAAAAAGCCGCTCAAGACGTAATTGGTTCGTGAAATCTTCGGGCGGAGGCTATCTTCTTGATCGTGCCGCCGTCCGCAGTCTTCGAACCCAAGCACTCTCGCCTCGCCTCATCGCCTGCCGCGGCCATGCGAGCCGCCATACGGCTCGCGGGCGGGCGGGAGGTGTGCTTCGTCTGCACGATTGACGACGAGGGCATCGTACGCACCGCACGGGTCGCGGCGCGCGGAGACGTCGAGAGCGTGCTCGCACTGCCCGGCTTCGCGGAACGCGGCGAGATGCTCGTCCACAATCACCCGTCAGGGTTGCTCGAGCCTTCGGACGCGGATCTCGCGGTCGCCGCGCGGATGCACGACGACGGTGTGGGCTTCGGGATCATCGACAACGATGCGCGCGAGCTGTACGTGGTCGTGGAGGTGCCGCGTACGGTACCCGACACGCCGCTCGAGGCAGACGCCATCGACGCGGACCTCGGCCCCGATGGTCCGATCGCGCGACTACTGCCGAAATACGAGGATCGGCCTGCGCAGCGCGAGCTCGCCGCGAAGATCGCGCAGCTCTACAACGATGGCGGCGTTGGGCTCCTCGAGGCGGGCACCGGGATCGGAAAATCGCTGGGCTACCTGATCCCGGCGCTTCGCTGGGCCGCCGCGAACGGCGAGCGCACGGTCGTGTCCACCAACACGATCAACCTGCAGGAACAACTCGTCGGCAAAGACCTGCCGTTCCTCGCGCGCGCGCTCGATGACCAGCCCGTCCGCTTCGCGCTCCTCAAGGGATGGCGCAACTACCTGTGCCGGCTGCGGCTCGAGCAGGCCGTGTCCACCGGCACCGCCCTGTTCGAGGAATCGTTAGGCAACGAGCTGACCGCGCTCGCGGCATGGGCCGAGCGAACGACCGATGGGTCGCTTAGCGACCTGCCGGCGCCGCCACGGGCCGAGCTCTGGGACGAGGTGTCTGCCGAGCCCGACCTGTGCAATCGCGCGCGATGTCAGTTCTACGACAAGTGCTTTTTGTTCGCGGCGCGGCGTAAGGCGGCGCAGGCAGACGTGATTGTGGTGAACCACCATCTTCTGATGTCCGACGTTGCTGTGCGGCGCGTCTCGCAGAACTGGGACGACGCGGCGGTACTGCCGGCCTACTCGCGGTTGGTGGTCGACGAAGGCCATCACATGGAAGACGCGGCTGCCGCGCACCTCGGTGCAACGGTGACGCGACGCTCGCTGCAGCGACTCTTCGCGCGGCTGGACCGAACGGGGAAGGGCATTCTGCCAGCGCTCATGGCGCGTCTTGCCGAGGGGAAGGATCTCCTCAGCGCGGCGAGCCTCGATCTCGCCGCCACGAAGCTGTCGCCTTCTGTACTCGCCGCGCGCGATCGTGCAGGGCTCGTGTTCGACCTACTCTCGACACTGCTCGACGAGAGCGGTGTGCCGGTGCTCCGCCTGACCGATGATTTCGCGGGGCACCGGATCTGGCGAAACGGGCTGGAGATGGCGCTCGACGAGCTGCTGGCCGAGATCGAGCTGCTGCACGACGGGCTGCGTGTGGTACGCGAGCGGCTCGAGGTCGACGAGGCGCGGGCGGAAGCGGTTGCCCCGCTGCTCAACGAGCTGCGCGGCATCGCGCGACGCCTCCAGAGTGCGGGTGACGCGCTGCGACGCACGCTCAAACCGAAGCAGGACGAGGGCGCCGCGGTCCGGTGGATCGAGGTACGCGGGAAGGACCGCAATCTCGCGGCCACGTCCGTTCCGCTCGACCTCGCACCCGTGCTGCGGGAGGATCTATTCCGGCGTGTGCGCACGGCGGTGGTGACGAGCGCGACGCTCGCCGCGGAACAGCGCTTCGATTTTCTGAGCCGACGTCTCGGTCTCGACGACCCCGAGCTCGAGCCGACGACGGCACTCTATCCGTCGCCGTTCGATTTTCCCCGGCATGCGCGGCTCGCGATTCCGACGAACGCACCGGCGCCTAACGTCGATGCGCCCGCGCACATCCAGTTCGTCGTACGCGCCGTGCTCGATGTCGCCACCGCCTCGGATGGCGGGATGTTCGTGCTCGCAACGAGCCACCGCGATGTTCGGTTGGTCGCTGCGGAGCTGCGAGCGCGAGGTGTCGAACGGCGATGGCCGCTGCTCGTGCACGGCGACGACGGTCGTGATGCACTGCTTCGACGCTTTCGAGAGAACGAACGAGCGGTGCTCGTCGGAACCGCGAGCTTCTGGGAAGGCGTGGACGTTCCGGGGCATGCGCTCCGCGCGCTCGTCATCACCAAGCTGCCGTTCAAGGTTCCCAACGAGCCCGTGACGGCGGCGCACTGCGAGTCGATCGAACGTCGCGGTGGCGACGCGTTTCGCGAATACATGCTGCCGCACGCATCGCTGCGTCTGAAGCAGGGATTTGGCCGGCTCATTCGCACGGCGACAGACCGCGGCGTCATCGTTTTGATCGACCCGCGCGTCATCTCCAAGTCGTACGGCCGCACGCTCCTGGACGCGCTGCCCCCCGCGCGACGACTGGTTGGTCCGTGGGCCACCGTTCTCGAGCACATTCAGGCTTTCTATCAACGGGACTAGCCGTACTGACTCCCTATGACCGGACAACGCCCGTCCAAGATCGTATGCGTTGGCAGGAACTACCTCGAGCACGCGCGCGAGCTCGGGAACGAAGTTCCGGCCGAACCGCTCATCTTCCTCAAGCCACCATCGAGCCTCATCGACGGCGGGGAATCGATCCTCCTCCCGCCACAATCGGCGCAGGTGGAGTTCGAGGGGGAGATCGGCGTCGTCGTGGGGCAGCGGCTCCGGCATGCGTCGGAAGCGACCGCGATCCAGGCGATCGCCGGGATCGTGGCGATCAACGACGTGACGGCGCGCGATCTCCAGCGCAAGGATGGGCAGTGGACCCGCGCGAAAGGGTTCGACACATTCTGCGCGGTTGGAAAGCCCCGCGTTGGCGGGATGACGGCGGATGAGCTAGCGAAGCTCGAGGTCGTTACGCGTGTGAACGGCGAAAAACGTCAGCACGGCAAGGCGGCCGATATGGCGTTCTCCATTCCGTTTCTCATCTCGTACATTTCGGCGATCATGACCCTCGAGCCGGGCGACCTGATCGCAACCGGCACTCCGGCCGGGGTGGGCAAGCTCGACGAAGGGGACATCGTCGAGGTCGAAGTTGTGGGGCTGAGCATGGTTACAAACCCTGTCGCGGCGCCATCGGTATAAGGTCTCAGGATTGC
>Ga0070675_100003373_pt1 | contig 12099 bp, 4 predicted proteins | sample KBSM43metaG_FD_65343 | JGI IMG/M metagenome (GOLD analysis project Ga0070675, IMG submission 65343) | Miscanthus rhizosphere microbial communities from Kellogg Biological Station, Michigan, USA - KBS M4-3 metaG | ecosystem: Host-associated > Plants > Roots > Rhizosphere > Soil ...
TACGAGAACGCCAAAGTGGATCCCGATCTGGCGGCAAAGAACCTGGCGACCATCAAAGCGTACATGACCAAACATGGTTATGAACTCACCAGCGAAGACATCGGCAGCATCGCGAAGGTGCATGACGTTTTTTCTCGTGGCGGCCCGTCCATTAACTACTACTTTGCGAGTGCAGCTCCCACTGGCCTCGGGCCTTCGAGAGGGGGGACCTACACCCGGCTGATGAACACGGCCGATTCTACCGGCCGCAACTCATCCTTCCTGGCAACTGAAGAAAGCTATCTGTACGTGCGTGAAATGCAGCGGAAAAATCTGATAGTCCCGTTGGTGGGCGATTTCGCCGGACCGGCTGTCATCCGCAACGTTGGCCGCTACCTCACCGAGCGCAAAGCAACCGTGGGAGTGTTTTACATCTCGAATGTCGAAACCTATCTCAGTGATCCCCAGAAGCAGACGTTCTACGAGAACGTTGCCACGCTGCCCGTGGACTCTTCCAGCATGTTTATCCGTCACATTCTTGGCAACCCGGCACGTGGATTGACGTGGTGGAGGCAGGGAATGAGCAATGTCAGCACTATCGCGCCCATGAGCGAGTTCATCAGCCAGATAAAGTCCGGACGGCGGCCAACTTTCCAGGAGATCGTTCGCGAGACAAAAGATCCTGCAGTTCTGGCGCGATAGCGACAGAGCGGGTTTCTGCAGCCCGGAGGGGTGCTGATTTCAACGCGCGGCGCGTGAGTCCTCGAATCCCTTTTGGCTTACGATGCCCTCTCCTTCCCGCACCGTGACGATCTGGTTCGCGGCGATGGCAGACAGCACGTCCACAGCACCACTCGGCCACACAATCTCCAGCCGGTCTGCGCTTGCGACATTCCCCAGGCCAAAATGAATCCGGAGGTCGTTCTGTGACAGGTAACTCGATCCTGCCTTTACGTATCGCAAGAGAACTCTCTTTCCGATTGTGAGTTTCAACCGGGCGCCGATGCCGTCTCGATTGCTCTTCGATCCGATAGTTCGGATGAGGAGAGAGTTTTCTCGATTGCCGCCGTCGTTGCGCAGCAAGTCCGCGGTATCTCCTACGTTGGCGATCAACAGGTCAAGGTCACCGTCGTTATCGATGTCACCCACGGCAAGGGCACGGCTTGCCTTCTTCAAGGCGAATCCAGGACCCGACGCGGCTCCGACTTCTTTGAACTTTCCCGACCCATCGTTTTGCAGCAACAGGTTGAGTTGCTTATAGCTTCGCTGATCCTTCAGGTCGTCGATATTGTCGATGACGTCGCCGTTGGCAATGGCCAGATCGAGGTCCGTATCGTTGTCGTAGTCGAAGAACGCGGTGCCGAAACCCACAAACGGCAGCGTCGCCTTGCCGATACCGCTGGGAAACGTGATGTTGTCGAATAATCCTTTTCCCAGGTTCCGATACAGACTATGAGTCTGTTCGGAAAGGTTCGTGACGAAGATGTCCAGCAATCCATCTCCGTCCATGTCTCCCATGTCTGTTCCCATTCCTGCCAGCGGTTTTCCACTGGCTCCCACGGCGACGCCGGCACGCAGCCCCACCTCTTCAAAGATTCCCTTGCCTTTGTTGTGGAAGAGAAAACTGGGACTCGAATCGTTGGCAACGTATATGTCGCTCCATCCATCGTTGTCGTAGTCGCCGAAGACAACCCCAAGCCCATTTCCGGAAACCGCGCCGATGCCCGACTCAAGGGTGTTGTCGGTGAAGGTCCCGTCGCCTTTATTACGGTAGAGGATATTGTGCATGGGGCTGTAAACGTTGGGATGACAGTACGCCATGAGCTTGTCGAAACGACAGTACTTGTTGTTCTCCGGGGTGAAATCCACATAGCGCGTCACGAAGAGATCAACATAGCCATCATTATCGATATCTGCGAAGGCGCAGCTGGAGCTCCACATTCCTCCGGCTACGCCGGCCGTGGGCGTAACGTCAGCAAAGCCGTTCTTGCCCGTGTTGTGATAGAGCCTGTTGCCACCGACGCTGGTGACATACAGATCAGCCCATCCGTCGTTGTCGTAGTCTGCCGAGCAGGCGCCCATCCCAAAGCCGGAGACTTCGATACTCGATGAAGTCGTCACGTCGCGGTACGTTCCGCCGCCGGTGTTCCGATAGAGCCGGTGCTGCGCGCGCGCCGCCTTTGTTGTATCGGCGAAGGAACCTCCGTTGACCAGGAAGATATCGAGCCACCCATCGTTGTCGTAATCGAAGAATAAGGCTCCGGCGCTCATGGTCTCCGGAAGGAATTTCTCAGGCGTTGCTCCATTCTCGTGTCTGAACTGTATTCCGGCGCCCGCGGCAATGTTCGAGAACCGCACGGGCGTGTCCTGTTGAAGAGCAAGCGTGCCGGCCGTCCCGCCCAGCATCCCCAACAGTGCAGCCAGGAGCAGCATTCCGCATCGAAGCGCCCGCGGATTCTTCATCGCGCCTTCTTCAGAGACGCATCGAGTTTCTGGAGGTAACTTAACCGGTATCGCTGGCTCTTCGACTTGTCACCGATGACTTCGTATTCTCGAGACAGATTGAAGTCCACGAGAAAGGAATCTCCGAGGCCACGGTCGATCATGCCTTGAAAAGTATTGACCGCGTCGCCGTGTCGCCCGATTCTGCCAAGCGCGACGCCAAGATTCAGGTGAAGAAGAGCAGAATCGGGATCAGAACGAACGTGGTTGCGAATCTCTTCGAGTGCTTCTTCCGTCCGGCCCTTCTCCAATTTGGTCATCGCGCTTTTCAGGGAAACACCCGTCGGCCCGCCGGGATCTTTTCTGTCCCGTTCGTCGGCTTCCAGTTTGCGGAACCGCTCCATCTCGGCGCCACCTTCCTCGCTGCGCCCAGACCGCAGTAAGGCCATCGCCAGCACGTAGTGAGATTTCAAATTTCCTGAATCGATTCCAAGTGCTTGCTGAGCCGCTGCGATAGCCTTGGCATACTCACCCAGCCGCAAATCAATTTCCGCAAGACCCACGTGCGCGTCAACGTTCTTTCCGCCGGAATAAAGGATCGCCTGGGCGTACTCGCCGGCAGCGTCGTCGGATTTGTCCATTTGCAGATAGAGATCGCCCAGCGAGACGCGTGCCGTGAGATTTAACGGTTCAATCTGCAAGGCGGTTTTGAAACTCGATACTGCTTCATCGAAACGGATCAGCAGCACCTGCATTCGGGCGATTCCCTCATAGACCTGACTGCGCTTGAAGCGATCCAAAGCAGCATCGCCGGTTCCATCCAACGTGCGGGCTTCCTCATAGCGCTCCAGCGCCGCGCGCCACTTGGAGGAATTCGCATACACCTGAGCGAGTTCATAGCGGGCGTTTAGTGAACGAGGAAACGATTTGACGGCACGCAGCATCACGTTTTCAGCCTCGGTGGGAAGTCCGCGTCCCTGCAGGTGCTGGCCCATCATGACAAGCAAATCCACACCAATCTCATTCCAGCCCGGTGTGTTTTGCAGCGCCTCGTCTGCTTCTGCTAATGCTGCGCCGAAATAGCCGAAGTTCAGAACAACGGCGAATGAGTCCAGGATGGACACTACGCCGGTGTTTGCCCCGGGAGTGCCCCAGCGCACGGCCAACAGCCGGCGGTACAGACGCTCGGATTCGTCGTACTTTCCCAGTTCCTGACAAATCCCAGCGAGGTTTTCGATACTCTGGGCGAGATTGGAGCTTCCTGGCCCCGGCGTCTTTTCAAGTATTGAGAGAGACCTGCGGGCAAGCGGCTCAGCTTCGGCGTTCCTTCGCTGCAGTCTCTGAACCATTACCAGGTTGTTGAGCCCGATCGCGACATTGGGGTGATCCTTGCCGAGGTTCTTTTCGAGAATGGAAACGGATCGCAGCAAGAGAGGCCTTGCTCCCTCATAGTCTGCGTTCATGCGGAGAATGAGGGCGAGGTTGTTCAGGCCTATTGCGACATTTTGATGGTCCGGCCCATAGGACTTCTCCAGAATCGCGAGCGAGCGTCGCGCCGTGCCGGCTGCATCCGCATAGTTTCCCCGGAGACGATAGACCGTCGCCAGGGTGTTAAGGATCCCCGCAAGAACGGGACTTTCAGGCCCGAGCGTTTTTTCCAAAATACCAAGGGATCGCTGAAGAAGACCTTCGCTCGCGGCAAAGTTGCCCTGCTGCATGTAGCCCTGAGCCAGACCGGTGAGGCTGCCGGCCAGGCGCTGGTCGTTCCATCCAAGTTTTTCCGCTTCGGCTATGGCGGACTGGAACTCGCGAATCGCGTCCGGAACTCGGCCTTGCTCAAGAGCCCGCTGCCCCGCATCGTTTGCGGACCTCCACCGCTCCGCGCCCGCAGTCGCGGGTTCGACCTGCGGAACGGAGACCGCAAGCGTGGTCACACAAGTCAGCAGGATGACTGAGAGCACTCCTCTCACAAAGCTCCTTAGTTCGGGACGTACGACCTGAGCGAAAGGGCCGCTCGCGCTTGAGGTTGCACTGTAATGCAACAGCGCTTGCAAGGTCCAAAGAAGAAATCCCCGGCAGCTCCTGAGGGAACTGCCGGGGATTGCTTTCAAACCACGCGCTGGCGTCCGTCCTCGCGGAACGGACCGCTTACTTTCCTAGAACGTGAAACGTACCTGTCCCTGGAACGTGCGCGTGCCGCTCTTGCTATCGAGGCACCCACACAGAATTTCGCCGAACTGGCCGCCGCCGGTCTGGCCACCGGGTGCCATATACGGAATGAACGGCGTGGGATGATTCAACACGTTGGTCGAATCAATGCGGAGGCTGAGGCTCTTGGATTCGGTGATCCGGAAGGTCTTCTGGATGTTCGCGTCGAGAGCCCAGTTTCCGAAACTCGTCAGGACGTTGGGCGACAGTACTCCGTATTCGCCAGGTTTGGGATTCACCAGCATATACACTGCCGCAACTTCATTCGGGTTATTCGGATCAAGCAGGAACGACCCCGGTGTTCCGATGGGAACCCTCTTGCCTAGCGCACGCAGGGTGCAGCCAAACGCGTTTGTGGCAAAGGCAAAGCCCTTGTTGTCCACCTGGGCAACCCGGCTGGAATCCGCGCACTGTGGATCAGGGACATTAATGAAAGTGCCCAGAGCACCCGGCACGCTGTTCCCATAGTAGGTTCCCGTCCCGGTGGGTGCGTTTTCGAAATCCACATGCCCTTTCGGGATCTGCCAGTGCTCCGTGGGGACCCAACGGGAGAGGCCAACGGGCTGAAAACCTCCATTGCCGCCATACCGAGTATTTGCGGCGGCCACGGCACTTGCCGGGCTCCCCGTGGACAAATTGAGGATAAGGCTCGCTTGCCATCGTTCAATAAGCCGTGCGACCAATCCCGAGCTGTTGGCGAACATCAACTTGTTCGGGCCGAAGGGCAACTCGAAAGTGCCGTTCATGCGGAAGTCGTGCGCCCGCTCGAGTCCCTGTGCGTGATCAAATTCCCGATTCAACGGATCGGTGTATCCGCTGCCCGGGAGTTGCATGGACTTCGCCCAGGTATAGTTGCCCTGGAAGCTAATCCCATGGATGGGACGCATGGTCACATTAACTTGCATGGAATGGAAGTTATTCCGCCCCAGGTTGGCAGCGTAAGTCGCATTGTTGAGCTGAGGGTTAGCAACCAGATAGTTTTCCGGGAAGCAGCGGGTAGGGATATTCCCGGCTGTAACGACGTTGAAGCCGCCCTGGGCTGCCGTTCCTGCTATCGGGTTTACCGAGGGGTACACAGCTCCTGCCGAAGGATCGTAATAGCCGTTGGCGATACGGTCGCAGCCGTTGCGGAGAACTCTTTGAGACGGAGTCGTGCCGCCGGCCGGAGTCGTGATCGGCACTAAGCCGCCCGTAGGAGCGGCACCACCCGCAATAATGTTCGCGAGAGCCGCATAAGAGCCGTTCCCTAGGGGGCCACTGGTGCCATATTGTGACGCGCGACGGAGGGCGTCTCCCCCGTAGTTGAACAGTTGACCCGAGCCGCAGTGCGGATCATCGGGAAAGCCCTGGGGCGTTTGGGATCCGGCAACAGCCACAAGCGTGGTGCAGGTCCCGACGGGACCATACATTCTGTCTGTCGGATAGGTGCCCGAGAAGGTCTGCCCGTTGCTGTTGGTGAACGACCAGGTGGTGTTGCTGCCTGCTCCCGGTGCAATGTCGATACCCGCGAGCAATTGGTCGAGCAGCTGCGGGTTTTGACCCGCACGCGCCGCGTCGAACGCATCGAACAGTTCCTGGTTGTACAGGGCCGTGGACGTATTCAGGTTGAGACTTCCCGTCGACTTCCGGGTCAATGCTCCCACGTAACGGAGATCGAGGGTAAAGTTGCGAGAGAGTGTCCGGGTCACCGACATCGTGATGTTCTGCGTGTACGGGGTAGTGAAGTCCGGACTATAAGCCGTGAAGGACTGGCTTCTACCGTAGACAGGAACGGTCTGTCCGGGGGCACGGGATGGCGGGACAGGAACCAACGACGGCAAGTCGGTCAACAGCAAGGCACGGTTCTCTCCTCCAGCCCCGGCAATTCCCAGGACGGCGGGATCATTTTGATTCGCGGTCTGATTCAGGAAACCACCCAGCGCTGAAGCGAGCGTTGACTCACCGATCTCCACTCGCTGGAAGGTCACTTGATAGCCGCCGCGAACGGTCGTCCGCCCTTCCCCGAACCACGGGACCTGCCACGCAAAGCCAATGGCGGGCCCGAAATTGTTCCGGTCGCGCGGGATAATCGTTTTCTTCTCATTCGGCGAGTTGGGTCCGATGAACTCAATGTTGGTCTGAAAGTTCGGGTCGCAATTCGGCGCCGGGAGCCGGCTCGCCAATGTTCCGACCGGCGTACTGGAGCAACTCAATGAAACAGCAGCGTTACCCAGACCGTTTGTTCCCGGGCCAGTGCCGTTCGTTCCGTAGCCGGTAAAGTAGAGATTTCCCGGACTCAGCCAGTTGTTGAAGCTTGCCCCGTTGCCGCGGCCGACACCGAATAAACCCTCTCCCTGGTCAACGACTGTCGAGGTCAATCCCGATGTGATGTAAGGGGGAGCATAATACTCATACCGTATTCCAAGGTTCAGTGTCAGATCCCTTCTTATTTTGAAGTCATCCTTTATGAAGAAAGCGTAGTCGGTATACACCATCTCGCGGATTCTTTGATCCTGGGTCGTTACATCCTGCCACCCGGCGGTCCCAGCAGAAACCTGAGCGTAGTTTTCCGCCCAGTACGGCGTGTTGACGCTGCCGAGAGAGTTAGTAAAGAGATAGGCCAGATCGCGAGAGGTGTTCCTTGCGTTCTGAGGAAAGAGATTAGAAATGTATTCCGGATTTGTGGCGCTCGGAGTTCCCGTACTTCCCAGCGAAGACGAGTTGCCCACATTGGCAAAGGGACTCTCCGTATTTGTTCCGCCGAGGTTGCCGTATGCCGCCGCCGGAATCGGTTGCAGGGAATTTCCTTTAGACCGCGGGAACCGTAAATCGGCGCCAAACTTGAAGGCATGCTTCCCGTGCGTCCAGCTAAGGGTATCCGCGAAGTTATAGAGAGGGTTGTTGAACTGATTCTCTGTGGCACCTGAAGTGAACATCAGCCCGTTGTCAAAGTTCAAACCACCGGCTGCCGGCGAAACCAATATGGGGTAAGTGCTTCCATTCCCCGATAATGACGATCCGCCCGACAGCATGAAGCTGCGCGCTCTATCCGCAATTGAGGAATCGGAGAGATTCCAAGGGTTCGTGGAGTTCGCGCTGTTCTTGTTCAATCCAAATCGGCCTTCATTGAGCAGGGTCGCGCTGAGTGTGGATGTCACGTTCAGACTAAAGGTGTGCGGTCCTCGAGTGGATAGTCCTGACATCCCATTAGGCCATTGCGCTGCGGGGTCCGTACTGTTGTCCCACTGATGAGTCCAGCTGCCGGCGATACGAGTGGACTTAAAGTTCTGGTCGATCTTGATATTGATCTGCTTGCGGTTCTGAAAGGCTGCGGATCCCACGATCGCATCGGCGATCCCGGCCCCATCACCCTTGCGACCCAGAAGCCATCGGAAACCACTCGTGTTGAGCCCGTCACCATTCGCGAAGTAGTTGGCTTTTGGCATCTCCTGGAGGATCTTGGAGAAATAACCCAGCTGGGCTGCAGCGGCGCTGGGACGCTTGGCGTCCCACAAAGTACCGCCCGGCGGCAATACAGCAACGCCGGCGTAGGAGCGACCGAACACGTCTGTTCCACCGGGACAGTCGGCGGAGCCGAAGGGACTACCGTCCGCTTTCACGTTTCCAAACATGCTGAAACACATCAGACGGCCGGCGGGAACGCCGGATTGAGACCCATCATAAGCCGCGCCACTGGGCCAGCGAATCGGCACCTGGGGATTACCCGCGAAATCGACGCTGGCTGTCGTGGGATTGGCTGAGTTCGGCGCAATAGCCGTTGTGGTCGCAGCGGCATTTCCTGGAACCCATCCCTCCCAGTACTTGTAGATACCGCTGCGGGCCGAGTCCGTCAGGACGGTATTGGTCTGGAGCGCACGCGTATTGGAAATCTGCTGGTCCCACAGCACGTAGAAGAATGTCTTGTTCTTGATGATGGGGCCGCCGTAACTGATCGTGTACTGATTTGTGTTTCTCCAGTTCGGCTGTGTCGGATTCCAGCAAGGCGGTTTCTGCCCTTCGATCTTGCATCCCGTTAACGGAGTGCCAACGTCATTGTTGTTGTTCCAGGTATTGGGATTCAGTGCTGTGTTCTGAATGTTCCACACCGCGCTTCCCGAATACTTGTTGGTTCCCGAGCGGGTCGTGATCTGGATCTGCGAATTGCCTCTGCCCATCTCGGCGTCCACGGGCGAGAGAACCAGCCGGATTTCACCCACGAGATCCGGGTTGATGGTCGTCGTGGACAGCATGCGATTGCCGCCGGTGTAATCCGAGAAGAAGGCGCCGCTCTGCGCCCCCGTGCCTGTGGCATTAACAGACTCGCCCTGGAACGTGCCCGCCTGCGCGCTGAAGCGCTCATCTCGCGTAGGCAAACCGTCGAGGGTCACGTTCAGTGAGTTCAGCCCCTGGCCGGCTATAGTATTTGCGTAATCGCCCATCCATGCGCCCGTTCCGTTGAAGCGAACACCGGGCAGGATGTTCAGAAGGTCGAGAACGTTGTTGCCCACCATCGGCAAATTGTTTATCCGATCCTGGGGAAGCACGTCTCCGACTGACGACGAAGCCTGGGTGAGAACTCCCGCGCGATCGACGCTCACCTCAACTGTTGTCGCTTGCGACTGGACCTGGAGCTGGAAATTCTGGCGGGCGAGCACTGCCGCCGAAAGTTCAAGATTTGTGTATCGCAGCGTTTGAAACCCGGGCAGCGTTGCACTCACTGTGTACCCGTTTCCCGGTTGCAGCGCTTGAAACGTGTAGACCCCCGCCTCATTAGTAATCGCTGTTGTGGTTACCCCGGTATCCGTCTTGATTGCGGTAATCGTCACGCCGGGAATCAATGCTCCACTTGGATCCGTTACAACGCCCGTTAACTGGGCGTTGGTCGATGTCTGAGCGAATCCAGGGATCGAAAGAAAGAAGAACAACAACGCTGTCGATACAATCTTGCTCCGCATAGGCCTCCTGTGGAGTTTTTTGGCCTTCGAGGATGTGGGGGAGATCCTCTCGGTCGGTTCGTCTTGATTGTGGTGTAACGTTCTATTTCCTAATCTGTTTCTACTATTGCTTAAATTGGCGGGAATCTATCCCGACGCAACAACAGCGTCAACAAAAAAGCCTTCCAGGGGGGATTCCACCCACGATAATGACAGAAAACCAACAATGAGTGTGACAACGCTCCTACGAAACGCGCTTCAGCGTGACGGAACGCATGATTTTGAGCGAGTTCGCCTGGCAGTGCGTAGCGCAGCGGCTTCGTTTGAACATTCGTGAGATTTCAGCACTGCTCGATCGGTTGACGAGTCCTGGTGTGCGTTTTTTTTGAGAAGCGCTACCGCGCTTCTCCTTCGCGAATGGTGACGTACTGTCCCGCCTTGATGCTGCTCAGCGATTCAGTCTTGCCGTCAGGCCATCGAATGCGGATCCGGTCAACGCGTTCGGCAGCGCCCAGTCCGAAATGAATGCGCATGTCATTATGCGAAAGATAGCTGCCTCCACTGCGCACCTCGCCAACCTGCGTTCGCCCTGCAGCTTCGATCTCGACTCGCGCTCCGATCGCGTCACGATTGCTGGAACCGCCGATCAGACGAAGGCCGATCCATGCTTTGACGTTGCCGCCGTTATTGCGATACAGACTCGGCCTGGAGTTGACGTTGACCACCAGGACGTCAATGTCCCCATCGTTGTCGTAGTCTCCAAGTGCAGCGCCGCGAGAAGGGCGAGGCATCGACAGATCTCCGGCCGCTCTGCCGGAAACCTCAGCGAAGCGCCCATTGCCGAGGTTGCGATAGAGTTCCTTGGGCTGCAGATATCGACTCGATTCTTTCAGTCGATCCGCGTCAGGATAGACGTGTCCATTCGCCACGAAAAGATCGGGCCATCCGTCATTGTCGAAATCCGCGAAGCCTGTTCCCCAGCCCACGTTCGACCTTGAGGCAGTGGCGGCGCCTGACTCCGCAGTTACATCTGAAAACGTCATCTTCCCCAGGTTTCGATAAAGCGTGTTCGTCTCTTCCGCGAAGTTGGTTACAAAGATGTCGAAGAGACCATTGCCGTCATAGTCGCCAACGGCAACGCCCATGCCCGCTTGCGGTTTGCCAAACAAGTCGAGCGCCGTTCCGGAAATCAATCCCATCTCTTGAAACGTGCCGTCGCGATTATTCTTAAAGAGCAAATTGGGAACCGAGTCATTGGCCACGAAGATGTCGGGCCAACCATCGTTATCGAAGTCGCAGAACACGACACCGAATCCAAAATAGTTGGGCTCCTTGACGCCCGCCTTTTGCGTGACATCCGTGAATGTCCCGTCGCCATTGTTGTGGTAGAGGACGTCAGCTTCGCCGACCAGCCCTTTGGGTCCGCAGAAAACCTTGAGTGTCCCCATGTAGACACAGTCGCGCGCGACGGCGTTTCCGTTAAAAGCCACGTAGTTCGCGACGTACAAATCCACGAAGCCGTCGCGGTCGTAGTCTCCAAATGCGCAACCGGTGCTCCAGTGCGTGTCTGCTACGCCGGCTGGGACCCCACGCTCTTCGAACGTCCCGTCGCCTTTGTTGTGAAACAGAAGATTGGGACCATACGCCGTAATATAGAAATCTTGATGCCCGTCGTTGTCGTAGTCTGCAACGCAAACGCCAAATGCCCAGCCGTTCCTGCGCAGACCGGCCTCTGTCGTGCGTTCACGAAACGAACCGCCATCAGTGTTTTCGTAGAGCGCGAGGACGGGATCTCCACCGTTCTTGTAATGCTTGAGGGTGGATCCGTTCGTTACAAGCACGTCCATATCACCGTCATTGTCGTAGTCGAAAAATGCGGCCCCGTTTCCGTTGGCTTCGATGATGTAGTCGTTCGTGCCCTCGCCGCTGACATTCACGAGCGTCAGGCCCGCTTCCTGTGCAACGTCTTTGAAACCCGGAAAACCCTCGAAAGGAACCTGCGCCAGCACCGCGCTGGAGACGACGGCCAGCAGCAGGAGGATCACTGGAGAGACGCGGGGCGAGTGAGGAGTCATCGGCGCGCCAACATGATGAATTCCGATTCCCTGGTATTCAGATAGACCTGACGATGACGAGCGCTCGCCTCCGCGTCACCCAGGATCCTGTACTCGTCGGCAAGATGTTTATGAATCAGGAAACGGCCGGAGTTCGTGCGCCTCAGCATGGATTCAAGGGTCTCGACGGCCATCTGGTGTTTTCCCGTGCGGCTCAGAACGAGGGCCAGGTTCATGTGCAGCCGACTCGAATCCGGATAAGACGCGATACCCTGAATGAGTTTCCGGGTCGCCTCGTCGCCATTGCCTTCACGAAGCGCACGTATCGCCGAAAGGCTGATGGCATCGATATCGACAAAGCGGCGCTCAACTTCCGATGTCGCCGCATCGATTTTTGCGAACTCTCGCAAACGCGCCTGTCCTTCTTCGCGTCGATCCATCCGAATGAGAGCTGTCCCCAGCAGATAAAGCGCGCGCGAATTGGAAGTGTCCAGCTTGATGAC
>Ga0070675_100003379_pt1 | contig 12090 bp, 10 predicted proteins | sample KBSM43metaG_FD_65343 | JGI IMG/M metagenome (GOLD analysis project Ga0070675, IMG submission 65343) | Miscanthus rhizosphere microbial communities from Kellogg Biological Station, Michigan, USA - KBS M4-3 metaG | ecosystem: Host-associated > Plants > Roots > Rhizosphere > Soil ...
ACTGGGGCGAGGTCTCAAAGCGCGCGACAAAGAACTCGACGAGATGAACGCAAGCGCCAGCCGACGATTGATTGAGCGAATGGCGCAGGACCCCGACCAGCTGCGCGGTTATTTGAACCTAATGTTCATCGCTCGGCATCTCGAGCGGGTCGGCGATCACGCGACCAATATCGCCGAGGACGCCGTGTATGCCGCCGCCGCGGAAGATATTCGGCACCAGGCTGTTCTTTCCACGGGTCGTTAGAAAACGCCGAGTTCCTCTTTGGGCTTGGCGAGAGAGGGTATTTCCGCTAGCGCAATCGGGCAGCCTTCTGTCACATTGCTGCCCATGTTCTCGATTAAGAAACTGCTCGGACACGACGAAAAATTTTTTAATCTCCTCGAATCAAGTGCGGAGCAGGCCGATCAAAGCGTTCACCACCTGGTCGCTCTCCTTGGCAGGTTGGAACGCAAGGAATCGCCCGAGAGCCTCGAGGAATTTGTCTTTAGCCGCCGCAGGGACAAAGAGATCACACAAGAGCTGACTGAACAGCTCTGCAAAACTTTCGTAACCCCGTTCGAACGCGAAGACATCCAAGCGCTCGCCGCCTCACTTTATAAAATCCCCAAGACGGTCGAGAAGATTGGCGAACGCATCCTGATTTGTCCCGGCGATCTACACGGGCACAATTTCAAGAGCCATCTCGAACTGCTCGACCAGGCGGCGGAAGCGGTTCTCGCGATGGTTAAGGAACTGCGCAAGGGAACGGACGCGGCAACCGCGCGCGAGAAAAACGCCCGCTTGCAAAACATCGAAGGTGACGCTGACAAACTGGAGCTGAATCTGCTGCGCGAGTTATACCACGGCAATTACGAGCCGAAGCAAACCATCTTCTTGCGCGATCTTTACGAACTGCTGGAGAAAGTCATCGACCGCTGCCGTGATGCGGGGAACATCATTCTCCAGATGGTGCTCAAATATTCCTGAGAATGTTTCGGCGACGGTTTGTATGATTCTTTTCGTCCTCGTCGTCCTGACGGCGATCGTCTTCGAGTACATCAACGGCTTTCATGACGCCGCCAACGCGATCGCCACGGTCGTCTCGACCAAAGTGCTGACACCGCGCGAGGCGATCACGATGGCGGCATTTTTTAACCTGACCGGAGCCCTGACTGGCACCGCGGTCGCTTCCACAATCGGGAAGGGAATTGTCGATCTTCATGTCGTGACGATGCCGACCATTCTTTCCGCATTAATCGCGGCCATCGTCTGGAACCTGATCACCTGGATGCTCGGCCTGCCTTCGAGCTCCAGTCATGCTCTAATTGGCGGCCTATGCGGGGCTGCGATCGCCTCGGCGCGAGGCGATTGGTCTGTTCTGAAATGGCAGTCGGGTCTCCTGCCAAAGGTAGTCATACCGATGATTACATCGCCCATTGTGGGTTTTGTCGTGGGCGGATTGCTTATGGTCGTCCTGCTCATCGCGTTCCGCTCTTTCACGCCGCATTGGATCCATTCAGTTTTTGGCAAACTGCAGCTGGTCAGCGCCGCCTGGATGGCGCACAGCCATGGAACAAACGACGCGCAAAAGACGATGGGTATCATCGCGCTGGCTCTCTACACCGGCACGACGAACGGGAAATTCGCCGGCTTACCTCCGCTCTTTGATTTTCTCCACACGCCGGAATTCAAAATTCACTCCTGGGTGGTTATCCTTTGCGCGGCCACAATGGCGGCGGGCACGGCCGCCGGCGGTTGGCGAATCATCCGCACTTTGGGCCACAAAATGGTCAAGCTTCAGCCGGTGCACGGATTTGCGGCCGAAACAACCGCTGCCGTCATCATCCAGGCGGCCACCTCCTACGGCATTCCACTTTCTACGACGCACGTCATTTCGACATCGATCATGGGCGTGGGTGCGGTGAAACGATTCAGCGGAGTAAAGTGGGGCGTGGTCGGGCGCATCGTTTGGGCGTGGGTTTTGACCCTGCCAGCAACCGCCCTCCTTGGATATATTCTGGCCCGCATCGCCGTCGAGTTTTAGAGCAGTCTCTGGATTAACGCGTGCGAGTGACGCATCTTGACGGATGCGCCTCTACTTCCTTCGACACGGAGCGGCCGATTGGCCCGATTGGAAAAAACCCGACGATGAACGGCCTTTGACGAAACCAGGACGCCGCGAACTTCATCAAGTCGGTGAGTTTCTCGCGCGACTCAAAGTTAAACCAGACTTGATCCTAACAAGTCCTCTACCGCGTGCGGCCGAAACCGCCGAGATTGCCGCAGAATACCTTCAGGCCCGGGTGCACGAGGAACGGCTGCTTGCGCCGGGATTCGGGCATTCGGATGTGAAGCGACTGCTGCGAAAGTTTCCGCAGCAGGTCCTTATGCTTGTTGGTCACGAGCCAGACTTTTCCTCCGCTATCGAAGGACTGACCGGGGGAGCCGTAAAGCTTTCGAAGGCCGGCGTCGCGTTGGTCGACATGGATTCAGGCAAGGGCAGATTGCGGTGGCTCTTTCCACCGAAGATTACAAGTAAGTGACACTGGCAATGGAGGCCCGCCAAGCGGCCTCGGGCGGGCCACCTAAACCCTGATTTTCAGCCGCCCTGCTCATTGTCGCCGCGGTCACTGGGGTTCACTCGTTGATGTCAGGCACGGCGGCGGCTGATTTTGGCGGCCGCAAGGCGACGGCTACATGTTCAGGCATTGTGGATGGATTCGTCTATCTCGGTAGCGGCGTGCAATCAATTGGAGTTGGCTATCTCGTTACTCACTTTAGCTGGCAATGGTGGCCGATCTTTCTCATGCCTTTCGCACTCATCGGCGGATTGATCGCCTGGCGCATTTGGCACGAGCTGCCAGCCGCTACCCGCCATTATCTGGAAAATGTTGAGGGGAAGTCCGCTTCCGCATCTTAGTCAGGTCGATGCGCCGACCAGTTGGAGCGAAGGCCAAGCGCCCCAGGCCTCGCCAGACCTGGGGCGCTGCTACCGCATCGCTAGTTGACCGCTGGAATTATTCGCCGATCGAACCTTCCTCGTTTTGAAGGACAACTCGATAGAGATTGTTTTCCCCGTGTTGCTGGGTGAAAAAGAGTCGACCCGTTCGCGGATTCGGACCGTTACGTCCAATCAGACCAAGAATGGAGCTATCGCCGTCTGAAAAATGCAGGCCGGTCGGTTCATTATCTTCGTCAGTAGCCAAAATATCCTGACCCAGCGCCACGAGACGTGCAGAAGCGCCATTTCGCACACTCACATCATAAACCCAGATAGAGTCGAGCTTATTCAGCTGATCGTGCAATGTGTCGCCACGATCCTCAGTTGCTGCCAGGGTCCTGGTGCTCGTGAAGGTCAAGTTATCAAAGCTCGCGTGATCAGCATCTCCTAAGACGACAAGAGAAATTTGGCCTCCTTCGCGAGTAGCATTGAAATCGACTCGAAAGATGCCCCCCCACGCGCCACGAGCGGCGAGCTCGGGATCATTGCCGGCGTTAGCATCGGTATCGCCAGTGATACAAAAGAAGAAGGTGCGGAATCCGGAGTTCGGCATGAACTGGCCATTTTCAGGACGCTTGAAAGGAGTTGCACCGGCTGCCTTGGCCAGAGCATTGGCGTCGAAGGGCGCAGTCCCATCGACTGCGGTGTCATGCACCGTAACCCACTTTACGGGATAAGAGGTACCCAAAGTATGTAATTTGAGCTGGTTCTGCGACAGGGTGTCCCCTGTCGGCACAAAAACCAGCGGCTGACCATCAACGCTGACCTGGAGCGCTTCCAGCTTACCTTGGGTAAGTTCGGTGTTGTTATTTGGGACGAAGCGATAGACAAAGGAGTTGGGATTCTTGGCGTAGCCGAATAAGGCGCCGCCGACATCCTCGACGATGAAAATGTTTCCAAGATCGTCCGGATGTATTCCTTCAAAACCGCCTCGCCCCAGGCTTCCATAGAGAGTGCGGAGACCGCGGCCGCCGCCTGTGCTGGAATCAAAGTCAGCGCTCATCTCGATGACACCACCGGTATTGCCATGTTCCTGCGTAAACAGCAGCGTCTTCGTGAACGGGTTCCAGCATGAGCCATCGATACTGTTATAATGCGTCAGGCCGTCCTGTCCGACGGGAGTAAACAGTGTAATGCGGTGATCGGGGCTTGAGATATCAAGGTTGATTCGCGTGATATATGCAAGATCCCCACTGTTTTCGTGCCCCTGAAAAAGAAAATGCCGGCCATAGTCATAATTTGGGGTTGGGCCTCCGGGATTATGGTCAAGGATGAGATAGGTATTCTCATCCGGTTCCGTTCCCGTCGCGTCGCTCAGGTAACCGAAGCGCACAATTGAGTCGGACGGATTTTCCAAGAGGTCTTGTCCTTGCTGCTGAAGGCTGAGCGAAAAACCGGCGGAAATACCGGAATCCGAGATAGCCACAGGATTTGCGTTCGGCACGCCTTGCACGGCTTGTCCGAGAACCTTTATTGAACCGCCTGACGCAGATGCCGCAAGCAGGCTGGTGCTCGCCAGTGTCGCAAGCAACACTTTAGAAAAACGGAAATGATCTGATTTTTGCATGATGGAAGTATTTTTGGATTTGTTTTGATTGGATCTGTCCTAAAGGCGGCGGAATGCCGCTTTCGAGAACGCTGGCACGGCTTTGTGGCACTTCGGTGGAGGGCGGGTCACAATCTGGTGAAAATCAGAACACAACTTTGCAACGGAAAACAGCCGCCGGCAGCCACTCTGATCCGAAGAAAAGAAAAGCCCGCCGGGAGACTCCCAGCGGGCTCTAAACCTAACTCTTACCAACTAGACTATTTGATAGGCACAAAGCCAACCTGGGCAGCAATGCGTTGGCCGGCCGAGCCGATTGTGAAATCGAGAAATTCTTTGGCCACTCCGCTTGCTTCCCCATTTGTGTAATAGAAAGTGGGCCGAGCATAGGGATAAGTCTTGGCATGCACTGTTTGTTCAGAAGGAAGCGCGCCATCAATTGCCATTACTTTGACTCCGGATGCCTTGGTATATGCGAGGCCGACGTAGCCGATGCCATTGGCATTCTTACCGACTTCGGACGCGATTTGTTCGTTCCCAGCCATCTTTTGCGCACTTGGAGCATAATCGCGTTTCTTCATCGCTAATTCTTTGAAGTCAGAGTAAGTCCCCGAAGATGTATTTCTTGTGTAAATCGATATCTTACCCGGGCTGCCCCCCACTGCGCTCCAATCGGTGACATCACCTGTAAAGATTTGCTCGACTTGCTTCTTCGTCAGGCCCTTGATCGAGTTTCCTGAGTTAACGATGACCGCGATTCCGTCGTAAGCAACGATCGTCGGCTTCAGGCTCACTCCTTTCCCGGAAGCGGCACCGACTTCTGCCGGCTTCGCGTGCCGGCTGGACATGCCAATCTGCGCCGTTCCATCGATGATAGCTGCGATGCCGGTGGTCGAGCCCTCGGCCGCGATGTCAAAGGTGGTATCAGGGTGCTGGGCTTTGAAGGCTTCAGCCAGTTGCGGCACAAGCTTTGCGCCCAGGGTATCTGAGCCTTTGATGACGAGGCGGTCAGCCCGGGCCCACGAAGCGAGAGCAACGAGACCGAAAGTTAGAAGAATCGTTTTAATTTTCATATTCATGCAGGATTAACGTTGTCTTAGTTAGTTAGAACTTCACGGTAAGGTCAGATTGGAAAATGCTGTACTTGTGGAGCGGGTTGAGACTAAAAGCGTCGCCTGTTCCGCCGGTGCCGAGGCTGTCGTCGGCCTGTTCGCCATAGCCGTAGGTGAGATTAAAGAAGATTGCGTCAGTGATGGCGTAACCTGCCTGAATGGCAAAGCCTTCCATATTAACGCGGCTATCAAAAAGATCCGAATCAACCAGATTGGGATCGAGCGCGAACTGATCGACATGCTGGTACCAAGCTGCTATCTGCCAGTCGCGTTTTTCCTTTAGCTTGCCGGCCGCCAGACCTATTTCATAAGCGTAGCGCTGATCCCCCTTATCCGGATGGCCAGCGGCAGCGGCGCGCTCGTCGCCGTTAAAATTGACTGCGAAATCACCGAAAACACGCATCGGGACTTCACCGAATTTCCAGCCGAACTCGGCCGGCATATCAAAGACCAAAAGGCTGTTGATACCGGTTTGGTTAGGAGTGACTTTGTTGCCGTCCGCGTCAAGGAAGGTCGGATCCCCAACGAAGTGTGTGTTAAATGTATCGCCGTTGCCGGTATAGTTATAGATGGTCGGCGCCAGTTGGAGATACATCGTCTTCGTAAAGTTGAGCTTGGCTCCAACCTGCCAGCCAAGAAGGAACGCATCACGATTCGGCACGCCGTCTGGTGCCGGTCCCAAAACATTTTCCGGATTTGAATCGTCATAGACGAACTGGGCGAAATTGGCGAAGACGTCGATACTCATGTTCGTAGGCGGCGAGCTTTCGGCCATTGTCGTAACTGCCTTGCCATCTTTACTGTAGGACTGAGCGCCCGCGGCCTTGCTACCCCCAAACGACAAGTTGAAGGTATGTTTCCACTGTTCAGCCGCACCTTCCGGATTGATGTCGGCATCCCAGACCATAGAGGTCGTGATGAAGGGATTCTGCATCCTGCCCGCCGTGAAAGTCAGGTCACGGACCCCCTTATAACCCAAATAAGCTTGTCCGACGCTGATCCGATCGCTGTCTTTAGAGAAGGGACCGTTAACACTCGTGTCATCGCCAAAGGTGACATTTGTCGAGCGCGGGTTGGTGCTCGTTTCCAGCCTGAGCCCGAAAAACCAATCGTCGACCAACGTTCCGCGCAGACCGAGCCGTAGCCGATAACGAAACCGATTGCGTTGTGTGTTGTCGCCCGGCGCGGTCAGAGTGTCGGGCGCGCCCGCTTCCGCTGTCCGAATTTCATAGCGCATACGCGCGTCGCCGTAGAGCTCCAGCTCGGTAATCGGCGTTGAAAGCTTCAACTTCCCGGCCGAGGTCGCGGCATTTTCTTTGACCAAATCAGCTCGCACATCCTCGGCCTCTTGATCGGTGATGAGTCCTTTCTTAACGAGCAAATCTAGTAGTGCTCCGCTATCCTGGGCATGGACTGTAAGCGCACCAAGAGTCAGGCTCGCCGCCATCGCAATGGAAACAATTTTGTTGCAAAACATGTTCTCTCCTTTGTTGCGGCTAGGCGCCGCGGTTGGTTAAAGTGCCGGCGGTCCAGGTGGAACGCGGGCGGCTTGGACTAGTCCAAACGCTGGAGACGCTAGAAGGCGATTGTTACAGTCATATGACGACCGGGTAACAGTTGGGTGAAATTGAGCGCGGGGTAGCCAAGACATCGCACACTGCGACCTCACGCGACGCCAAGCCAGTCGAAGGATCCGTACTCTTTTCCGAGCCGGCGCACCAAATATTCAGAGATGGAAGGCCCGGTCTCGCCCTCGCTGCCGGCTTCAGTTCAGCTTCGGTCTGCTCAGAACGACGGCGTTCCCAGCGCCTCGTAGCAACCAACGCGTGGTCGTAAAAAGATTTTGGTCGAGCTTACTTTTGGGGACCGCGGCTTGCCGCCGTTACACATTTGACGACTTCGGCCATCAGTTCCCTGTTGCGCTCGTCCAAAGTTTGCATCCGAAGCTGCCAGCGATGAAGCTGTATGCTGAGTTGGTTAATGTAGCCATTAACCTCGGTGCGTTGCGATTCATTTTCCTTCAGGTGGCGTCTTAACTCCGCCAGTCTTTCCTCAATCGTCAGCGGCGCGCCCTCCTCGCGAGGCGCCCCTTCTGGACGGTCGGGCGCCGACGGATGCGGCACCGTGGTCGGCCCTCCGCAGCGCTGACAATTCAATGTCAATCCCGCAGCCGCACCATCCACCACCAACGGAGCGCCGCAACGCTCGCATGAAAACGTGACGTCTGCGCCTTCTGTCGGAGCGTTTGCCGGGGCGCTGGGTTCCATTATGCCGATTTTAAGCAGCCGCCATACCAACCAAGCGTGAGGAGGGAGAGGCGCCTGTGTCGAGTTTTCACCAGCCGCCGCCGATCCGGGGCTTGGCGGGAGCCTCTCCCTACGCAGCACGCAAGATGGAGACATGATGTCCCCAACGCCTCAACGGATTGCCGCAGGCCCGGGACGAAATGACACGTTTCGATCCGAAGGAAATCTAAGCTGCAATCGCTTAGTGACTGATCGGGAGCCAATTACGTATGAACACCAGAATTGGAATGGTCGCTGCTGGGAAGTTTGCGAAAGGAATTTCTAAATTAAATGGCTAAAGTTTTAGGTATCGATTTGGGCACGACCAACTCCTGTATGTCTGTGATGGAGGGCGGTGACCCGGTAGTTTTGGAAAACAGTGAGGGTGCACGCACCACCCCGTCAATTGTCGCGTTCGCGAAGAACGGCGAACGCCTCGTCGGCCAGGCAGCAAAACGCCAGGCCGTAACTAACCCCGCGAACACAATTTTTTCGATCAAGCGTTTCATGGGACGCAAATTCGATGAGGTCCGCGAGGAAGAGCATCGCGTCCCCTACAAAATCGTGAAGGCCGCCAACGGCGACGCCCACGTTCAGGTGGAAGTGAATGGCGAGAAGAAAACTTTTTCGCCTCCGGAAGTTTCGGCGATGATTCTTGCCAAGCTCAAGGCTGATGCGGAAGCCAAGCTCGGAGAAAAGATCACCCAAGCGGTGATTACCGTGCCGGCCTACTTCAATGACTCACAGCGGAACGCGACCAAAGATGCCGGCAAAATCGCCGGCCTCGAAGTTCTTCGTATCATCAACGAGCCGACCGCGGCTTCTCTCGCCTACGGTCTCGACAAAAAGAAGGACGAGAAAATTGCTGTCTATGACTTAGGCGGCGGCACTTTTGATATCTCGGTCCTTGAGATCGGCGATGGCGTTTTCGAGGTCAAAGCAACCAATGGCGACACGCACTTGGGCGGCGATGACTGGGATAACATTCTCGTCGACTGGATTGTCGGAGAATTTAAGAAAGATCAGGGTCTCGATCTCTCCAAGCAACCGGATGCCATTCAGCGTATCAAGGAAGAAGCGGAGAAGGCCAAGATAGCTCTTTCTTCCTCGCAGGAGTATGAAATCAATCTTCCGTTCATTACCGCGGACGCCAGCGGTCCGAAGCACATTCAGAAGAAGCTCACGCGTTCCAAGCTCGAGCAACTGACTGACTCGCTCTTCCAGCGCACGGTCAAGCCAGTGAAGGATTGTCTGAACGACGCCAAACTCTCCGAGAAGGACATCAATGAGCTTGTCCTCGTCGGCGGCATGACTCGCATGCCCAAAGTTATCGAGACAGCGCGCGAACTCATCGGAAAAGAGCCTCACAAGGGGGTTAACCCGGACGAAGTGGTCGCGGTCGGAGCCGCCATCCAGGGCGGTGTGCTCAAAGGTGACGTCAAAGACGTCCTCCTCTTGGACGTGACTCCTCTAACTCTCGCGATCGAGACAGCCGGCGGAGTTGCGACCGGAATGATCCCGCGCAATACGACCATCCCGACTCGGAAGTCGCAGATTTTCTCGACCTACAGCGACAACCAGCCCGGCGTAGAAATCAAAGTGTTGCAGGGCGAACGTCCGCTTTCACGTGACAACAAAAATCTGGGAACTTTCCACTTGGATGGCATTCCACCAGCCCCGCGCGGCGTTCCGCAAATCGAAGTTACCTTCGATATTGACGCGAATGGAATCCTGCACGTTTCCGCGAAGGATCTTGGGTCCGGCAAAGAACAAAAGATTTCCATCACCGGCAGCTCAGGTCTGAGCAAGGAGGAAGTGGAAAAGATGCAAAAGGACGCCGAGCTTCATGCCGAAGAGGACAGAAAGGCTAAGGAAGCGATCGAGATCAAGAACAACGCGGATACTCTGGCCTACCAGTGTGAGAAGCAGTTGAAGGATCTCGGCGACAAAGTGCCGGAAGATAAGAAGAAGTCAGTCGAAGACGCCATTGCCAAGGTGCGCGAAGCAATAAACGCGAATGACACCGACGCGATGAAGCGGACTTACGAGGACTTGCAGAATAAGTTTCAAGAGATCAGTGCTGACCTTTACAAACAAGCAGCGGCCAGTGCAGGCCCAACCCCCGGCCCGGACATGGGCGGGCGTCCTGGACCGCAAGCCGAGCCGCAGGAAGGTCCGCGCAAGGATCAAGGTGACGTCGTCGACGCAGAGTTTGAGGTCGTCGACGAGAACAAGAAATAACTCTCAACGAATTTGCCGAATAGCCGCTCGCCTAACGCGAGCGGCCCATCGGCAACAACCCAACCAGCAGAAGGAGTAACTGAAAGATATGGCAATTAATGTAAGACCGCTTGGAGACCGGGTGCTTGTGCAACCGATCGAAGAGCAAGAAACGAAAAAAGGCGGAATCATCATTCCAGATACCGCCAAGGAAAAGCCGCAGGAAGGCAACGTCGTCGCTCTCGGCACCGGTAAATTGGACGACAACGGCAAGAAGGTCGAGTTCACCGTCAAGAAGGGCGACAAAGTGCTCATCTCGAAATACGGCGGCACTGAAATCAAGGTGGACGGCGAGTCCTATCTGATCATGCGAGAGGACGACATCCTCGGCATCATCGGCTAACTCTTCCCTCAACACTCAACTTAAAGACTTAAAGATTAAATCATATGGCAGCTAAACAATTACAATTTGATGAGAATGCGCGCCACGCGCTACTCCGCGGCGTCGAGAAGCTCTCGCGCGCCGTCAAGGCGACCCTCGGACCGAGCGGACGCAATGTTATTCTCGACAAGAAATTCGGCAGCCCGACGATCACCAAAGACGGTGTGACCGTGGCCAAGGAAATCGAGCTCGAAGATCCTTACGAAAACATGGGCGCCCAGCTCGTTCGCGAAGTCGCTTCCAAGACTTCCGATATCGCTGGTGACGGCACCACGACCGCGACTGTCCTCGCCGAGTCCATCTACAAAGAAGGTCTTCGCAATGTGACCGCAGGCGCTAACCCGACTTCGCTTCAGCGTGGTATTAACAAGGCAGTCGAAGCGATCGTTGCTGAGTTAGGCAAAATCTCAAAGAAAGTCAGTGACCGCAGCGAAATCGCACAGGTTGCGACTGTCTCGGCTAACTGGGACAAGACCATCGGTGAGATTATCGCCGACGCGATGGACAAAGTTGGCAAGGACGGAACCATCACGGTGGAAGAAGCCAAGTCGATCGAAACCAGCCTCGACGTCGTCGAAGGCATGCAGTTCGACAAGGGCTATCTCTCCCCGTACTTCGTGACTAACGCCGAAGCGATGGAAGCCGTGCTCGAGAATCCCTATATTCTCATTCACGAAAAGAAAATCTCGAGCCTCAAGGACATGCTCCCGCTGCTCGAGAAGGTCGCCAAGGCCGGTCGTCCGCTCCTGATTATCGCGGAAGACGTCGAAGGCGAAGCGCTCGCGACCCTGGTCGTCAACAAACTGCGTGGCACCTTGCAGGTCGCGGCGGTTAAGGCTCCCGGGTTCGGGGATCGTCGCAAGGCGATGCTCGAAGACATCGCGGTCCTGACTGGTGGTCGTTGCATCACCGAAGACCTCGGCATCAAGCTCGAGAACGTGAAGCTCGACGATCTCGGCCGCACCAAGCGTGTCACGATCGACAAGGAAAACACCACTATCGTTGAAGGCGAAGGCAAGCAGGCTGACATTCAAGGCCGCGTTTCGCAGATCCGCCGTCAGATCGAGGAGACCACTTCCGACTACGATCGTGAGAAGCTCCAAGAGCGCCTCGCGAAACTCGCCGGTGGCGTGGCCGTCATCAACGTTGGCGCCGCAACCGAGACCGAGATGAAGGAAAAGAAGGCACGCGTGGAAGACGCATTGCATGCGACTCGCGCCGCGGTTGAAGAAGGCATCGTCGCTGGCGGCGGTGTCGCTTTGATCCGCGCTCAAAAAGCACTCGATAGCGTAAAGCTCGAAGGCGATGAAGCCGTGGGCCTGGCGATTATTCGCCGCGCCATCGAAGAGCCTCTTCGAACCCTCGCCGATAACGCTGGCCAGGAAGGCGCGCTTATCGTCCAGGAAGTGAAGAAGCGCAAAGGCAACGAAGGCTACGACGTCGCCAAATCGGAATACACCGATCTCGTGAAAGCGGGCATCGTTGATCCCACCAAGGTGACTCG